>ERZ1674176.59-NODE-59-length-30246-cov-10.025836_pt1 | contig 30246 bp, 26 predicted proteins | sample MGYA00581288_ERZ1674176 | MGnify/ENA primary metagenome ERZ1674176 (study PRJEB41354, sample SAMEA4873327) | human saliva metagenome | biome: human-associated habitat [ENVO:00009003]; feature: mouth environment [ENVO:08000002]; material: saliva material...
AGGAAGCCCCCGCGTCCGGCGGCACATACTCCGCCCCCTCTGGCGAGCCCTACGGCGGATACGCGGCCCCGGCCTCGCCGGACGCCTTCGCGTCGCCCACCGTCATCGTGACGAAGAAGGGCCCGGGCTGGGTCGCCCTCCTCGGCGCGATGCTCCTGACGATCGGCCTGACCCTCGGCGCCGTGTTCTATGCGCGCCCCGCAATGCTGCGCGCGTCCACGCCCACCAACCTCAACGGGGGAACGGTGGCCACCGTGCCCGTCTCGAATGGCTCCGGGACGGACTGGACGGACGTCGCCGCCGCTGTGTCGCCCGCCGTCGTGACCATCCAGGCGAAGGGCGCGTCCTCGGGCGGTACCGGCTCCGGCGTCGTCTACGACGCGCAGGGCGACATTGTCACCAACTACCACGTCATCGCGTCTGCCCTCGGCGGGGGACAGATCCAGGTGACCCTCGCCGACGGGCGCCTGTACAGCGCCGTGGTCGTCGGCCACGACAAGACCACCGACCTGGCCGTCATCCGCCTGGAGAACCCGCCCTCGGACCTCACCGTCGCGCGCTTCGCTACCTCGGCGAACCTCAAGGTCGGTGCCCCCGTCATGGCGATCGGCGCGCCCCTGGGCCTGTCGAACACGGTGACGACCGGCATCGTCTCCGCGCTCAACCGCCCCGTCGAGGTCTCGATGGACGAATCCGCGACCTCGGAGGACGGCACGCAGGCTTCCTCGGATCTTGTGGTGACGAACGCGATCCAGATCGACGCGTCCATCAACCCCGGTAACTCGGGCGGCCCGCTCTTCGACGCGAGTGGCGCGGTCATCGGCATTAACTCCTCGATCAAGTCGCTCTCCTCATCCTCCGACGGGCAGGCGGGCTCGATCGGCCTGGGCTTCGCAATCCCCTCCGACCTGGTCGTGTCCATCGCGGACCAGCTCATTGCCTCCGGCAGCGCCTCGCACGGCATGCTCGGCGTGACCGTCAAGGCCGCGACCACGACCGTCGGCTCCGACACCTACGTGGGCGCCGAGGTCCAGGACGTCTCCGCAGGTTCCGGCGCCTCCGCGGCGGGCATCCGTGCAGGCGACGTCATCGTCAAGGTCGAAGGCCAGGAAGTGACCAGCCCCAAGCAGCTGATCGGCTACGTGCGCCGCTACAAGGCCGGTGACACCGTCACCATGACGATCGTGCGCGACGGCGCCACACAGGACGTGTCCGTGCGGATTCAGTGAGCTGCGCGCGCTGACGAGGCCCGTCGTCCCCGTGAAGGGGCGGCGGGCCTTTGTGCGTCGACGAGTCGCTTAGACCCCGAGGGCGTCCAGGAGCGGGCGCATCTTCGCTTCGGTCTCGGCGAGCTCGGCGTCCGGGTCGGAATCCGGCATGATGCCGGCACCGGCGAAAAGGCGCAGACGCGTGCCCGAGGTGAGCCCGCAGCGCAGCGCGATCGCAAACTCGCCGTCACCCGCCGTGTCGACCCAGCCCACGGGCCCCGAGTAGCGGCCGCGCTCGGTGTCTTCCAGCTCTTCGATGAGTCGCATCGCCGCGTCGCGCGGGGTGCCGCACACGGCGGCCGTCGGATGCAGGGCGGCCACCAGATCCAGGAGGTGGGCCTCGCCCAGGCGTGCGTGCACGTCCGTCGCCAGGTGAACGACGTTGGGCAGCGACAGGAGGAACGGCCCCTGAGTCGTCACCGAGGAGCACAGCTGCGTCAGGATCGAGGACACTGACTCGGAGGCCAGGTCGTGCTCGCGTAGATCCTTCGCGCTCGACGCGAGTATCTCGCCCTCGCCGGGCTTGCACGTGCCCGCCAGGACGCGAGAGCTCGCCGTACCGTCCGAAGCCGCGATCAGCATCTCCGGGGACGCTCCCACCAGCGAATCCACGCAGAAACGCCACGTCGACGGATACAGATCGCTCAGGCCCTCGAGCAGGAAACGCTCGTCGAATCCGTGTGCGCACCGCACCGTCATATCGCGCGCCATGACGGCCTTGTCGGCGGCCCCATCGCGCAGGCGCTGGGCCATCGCCCGCACCGAGTCGCGCCACTGGCCGCGCGACATCGACCCGTGCCCAAACGTCAAGGACTCCGGCACGCGCGGGGCAGGCCTCGCCCCCGCCAGGGCCTCATCAACAGCCGCCAGCGGATCCGGGGCGTCCCCAATGCTCGCCGTGATCGCCCAGCGGGCCCCGGCCTCGTCGATGAGAGTCAGCGCGGGCACGAAGGCAACCGAGCGGGCGGGGGAGCGGAACGCGAAGGACGCGAAAAGGACGGGCGAGGGGGCTCCCTCGACGCAGGACGAGGCGGGGGCAGCCTCCCACGCGCGGCGCACGTCGGCGATCGCACCCGGGGTCGCGGACTCGATCGTAAGCACCCGTCCCAGGCCGATCATCTGGCGGCGCTCACCCAGCCAGGCGGCGCCCCCGGAGTCGGGAAGCAGGGATGTCAGTGAGCAAGTAGACCCCGGGTGCTGCGGGGGTAGGACCAACGCCCGAAAGACGAGGCGCGAGCATCCGAAGTCGTTGTGCATGGGTTCCATGGTAGGAGCAGGGGCGGCGGCGCGCTGGAAGACGTGCGAGTATTGACGCATGACTGAATCCCCGCGCGCGGACCTGAACAAGGATCCCAAAGAGATCGCCTCGATGTTTGACTCCCTCGCCTCGCGATACGACGTGATGGATGCGCTGATGACGGGCGGTTTGGACAGGGTGTGGATGACCGCCCTGCGTAAGGCTGTCGCCCCCCACCCCGGCGAACGCATCCTCGACCTGGCGGCCGGCACCGGCGCGTCGTCGGCCGCGCTGGCCAAGGGCGGTGCCGAGGTCGTCGCCTGCGACCTGTCCGAAGGCATGATCGAGGTCGGCCGTGAGCGCCACCCCGAGATCGACTTCGTGCACGGCAACGCCATGGACCTGGACTTCGAGGACGGCTCCTTCGACGCGGTCACCATCTCGTGGGGCCTGCGCAACATCCCGGACCCGGAGCTCGCGCTGCGTGAGATGGCGCGCGTCGTGCGCCCGCGCGGCCGCCTTGTGGTCCTGGAGTTCTCCACCCCGCCTTCGCGCGTCTTCCGCGGCATGTACAACGCCTACCAGTCGACCGTTATGCCTGCGATCGCGCGCCTGGTCTCCACGAACGACGGCGCCTACGACTACCTGGTCGAGTCGATTCGCGCGTGGCCGGCCCAGGAGGAACTCGGCCGCATGATCGCCGCCAACGGCTGGAGTGAAGTCGAGTACCGCAACCTCACCGGCGGCATCGCCTGCATGCACCGCGCGGTCAAGCCGCTGCCGTAATTTTTCGATACTGACAAGGCCGGAGCAAGGCTGCTGATTGCTCTAGGTGCTTGCTACCTCGACTGGTTGTGAGCTAGTCGGCACTGGCACTACACTGGGGCCAGAAGATGAATCCTGACCGATGGTGTTCTTGAATTGCTAACAGGAGACAGTGCATGAGTGCCGATTATGGCTTCGATAAGGAAAAACACGCTCAGACAAACGGCGATATGGATGAGGGCGGGACGGCTCTCAACAAATCCAATGATGCCGCGAGCTCTCTCAATGGCGCCCAAACAGTAACCCGATGGACTAATGAGCAAGGCGCGCAGGATTTTCGCAATAGTGCAGTGCGGTTCTTTGACTCTGTTGACGAGATGCTTGCCGATGAGCGCGCTATCTTCGATACCTTTCAGATGAACCTGGCGGATGCTGTTCGTGAAGCCGTCAACAGCGAGGAAGCAAACGCGTCGGTTCTCGAAGCAATCAATCGAGCGCTTCAGTCCGATCCTTCGGTCGCTGTTGCCTCCTCTACTGCTGGAACGACGAGTGCGCCTTCCGCAGCCCCGAGTGCACAGCCCGATGATGCGCCTACCGCAGCTGGCGCAATGCCCGAGTTCTGAGAATCAAAGGACAACACATGGTTTCTTCGCCGATGTACGACCGCGTCATGACTTTTGCCGCGCAAGCGGAACACAATGCAGAATTGCATTCCTGGGACAGCGAACATAAGCGTGTCATTGACGGCTTCGATCAGGCGATCGAGCGGGTGCAGCATTTCCAACAGCATCAGGGGTTTACAGGAAAGACTGGAGAAGCCCTCAAGGCGTGGGCAGATCAGACTGTTGCACGTCTGGAAGCGAAGCGCTCGTACTATATGGGCGGGATTGCGCGCTATGTTGCTGCACGTCAGGCTATTGCACAGGCCGCCGCTGACGCGCGTCGTCTGTCGCCGACACTCATCGATTCAAAAACGGCAGCAATGCGCAATGCCGCGAAGGTTGTGCTGCCCTATACGCCTGCTATTGGTGTCGTGGGGGGAGTAGTGCCAGGACTGGTTGCAAACACCGTGTTGTCGACTGGCGCGGCGTATGTGGACGGCGTCGAGGCGCAGGCGAACGCCATGCGTGAGGCGGCTGCAACGGAAATCCTTGAGCGTCTGAACGGCGGGCTCAATGAGCTCAGTGCCGGTGTCAATACCCTGACGCAAACCGGTGTGAAGGTTGGAGCTGGACGTCAGAGCATTGACCTTCCACTCCCAACGCAAACGCAAGAAAACCTCAATCGCGGGTACGTGCAGTATTCGCCGCATGATCCGGGAATCTACGGTCGTAGTGCTGACGATGACTACGGGCGTGCAGCCCTACGCTCAGATAAGTCTCTTTATCCGGATGGGTATGCTGATCCGGAGACTGACGAGTTTGCCCGCCACCGCGCGCTGGCATCACAGCAAGTCTCCAAGCGGTACCTGCCGCCCGATATGGATGGCTCCTACGATCGTCCCATCACGAACCCGCAGGACCTGATGGGTATGGACCTCATGCACACGAGGGTGGGCGCAAATCACCACCGAAACGGAGTTGTGTGGGGCGGTCACGTTCCTGCTAATCCCACTGACATCGATCACCCACTGTGGCGCATCAATGGAGGACCCGCTGCTGATAACGGTTCTGCCGGGCGTCTCGCCGGGCTCGGCGCGCTCGGAGCCGGTGCCCTTGGCATGCGTGGAGCTGCGCGCATGGGAGCGGGATCTTTTGGCGGTTCGGGAGCAGGTTCTGTGACTCCTGGGACATATAGCGGCAAGGGATTTGGAACGTATGGTGCCCCCTCGCAGGCAGGAAGTGGAAACGCAGCTGGAAGCGGCGTAAATGGAACGACTGCTACTCCTCGGGTGGCAGGCGCTTCTAGTGCTCAAGGTGGTGCTTCCGGTGCAGGCCGAGGGTCTTTCATGGGCAGCGGCATGGGAGCAGGTGCGGGTGGTTCGAAGGACGAGAAGAAAGCCAGGAGACGCAAGTATCAGCCGTACAGGTACCTGGACGATGATCCCGATGCTCTGCCCGAAGGCTACGTGAATCCCCTGTCTCAGACCTACGGATCGGACAAGGACCTGGCTCCCGCGAAGCGCGAGGATGACGGATGGGATCCCCGCCAATGGTGAGCCCCAAGTATAAGGTTTCGCGCGTACTCCTCGCGGTTGTCTGCGCGTCCGCTTGTGCCCTGGGAGTCGTAGCAGTTCCCGTTGCGCCGGCACATGCCGCCGACACGATCACCGCAGCCGACCAACCCTACTTTTCCTACTACCACCTCGACCAAGCCAGGGCGAAGGGATACACGGGCGCGGGCGTCACGATCGCAATGATTGATGGGCCGGTTGACACTTCGCGACCAGAGCTTGCTGGTGCCACGGTTCTTGATAAGAGTCCTTGCCAGATCAAACCTGACGACGATAGTCGGCGTCATGGGACTGAGATCGCTTCGATTCTCGTTGCGCGCGACTACGGCGTTGCTCCGCAAGCTACTCTATACAGTTACCAGACTGTTAGCGGAGGCTCGGAGCCAGATCCGGCTTGCCAGAATGTAAGCGTTTACACGCACGCCTCACTGATCAATCATGCGATTAATGACGGTGCGGACATTGTCAGTATCTCTATCACGTCCCTAGAGCGACAAGCGTCTCTGAAATGGGCTATAGCTCGTGCTGCTGCATCGGGGACAATCATCGTTACCGGTATTGGCAATACGGGTAGTGCGAACGATGCTGGAAGCTTGTCTTTCTGGTCTGGAGTGGTCGGTGTTTCCGCAGTTGACATCAATGGTGCGCGAGCGGACTACTCATCATGGGGATCGTCCGTTACCACGGCAGCCGTTGGTGGCCCTATCAAGGCGTATGACTACGGGACTGCGCAGATTATACAGACTGTCGGAACATCCATTTCCACCCCCATCGTCGCAGGATTCCTCGCAATGGCTCGCCAGAAGTGGCCCGATGCGACGTCGAACCAGCTGCTGCAGCTGCTGATACACACGACCGTCAACCCGGACGGCGGCTGGAATCAGTACACCGGCTACGGCGTCGCGAGCCCCGCAACAATGATGAACACTGATCCCAGTCAATACCCCGACGTCAACCCCCTCGCGGATAAGGGAGGCGGCTCCAGCCCGACCCCCGAGGAGATCGCGCAGTACGTCGACGGCGTCGTCCCACCGGCGGAAATCGTCTTCGACAACTCATACACCTACCGTGGCCTGGACGAATCCGTCGTCGGAGCAACCACGAACCCGTACCCGACACACCTCGGTACGAGCCCGCGCTACCACGCGAAGTAGAAGAAACCTGCGAGATGCAGTGAGAGGCCGGGGGCCCTTGTGTGGGGTCCCGGCCTCTCGCGTTGGGCGCGGAAGGCGCAGCCGCGCCGCTGGGCGGGGCAGGGGTACGCGCCCACGTGCGCGTGAGGCGCGCGCCTTGCTCCGGCCTCGTCGTTAGTTCTTCGGCGCGCGGCCCTGGGTGAGCTTCCCCAGTTCCAGGTAGCCGGGCAGCGGCTTGTTCATGGCCTTGTTCGTGAAGGCGATGGGCGCGCCGTTCGGCAGCGGGTTCACGACGCGGATCGCGGCGGTCAGCTTCTGCGCGGAGTCGTTCGACCGGAACTTCTCGGGCAGCGGCAGTCGCGCGGTCACCTTCCCTGTCTGGTCCGGGAGGATCGAGGGCAGGGTGGACTCGATGGTCTGGCTGGTCACGATCTCATTGTTCTCATCGACGAGGATGATCTTGAGCGGCCACGTCGCATAGAACGGGGCGACGCCCGTGTTCTTGATCTCCACGACCACGGTGGCCTTCACCTGGTTGTACGTCACCGACGTGCGGGTCTCCTGCAGCGTGTAGCCCATGGCTGCGCTCGCGGCTTTGGCGCGCGTCAGCTCGCCGCCGATGGGGGAGTTCTGCCAGGCATCCCCCTCGCCCTGCTTCTTCAGCTTGGGGATGAAGTGCCAGCTGGTCCTCTCCAGGGGCGCGTAGCCGAGGGAATCATCGTAGTAGCCCATGCCGTGAGTCTTCGTGGCAGCGGTGGGGTAGAGGTTCTGGACGAAGGTGTCGTCAAGGCCTCGTCCCAGGCCTCGACGAGGCGGGCGCGGACCTCGTTCGACGGTATCCAGTTGATGGCCTTCGGGTTTTGGTTGTTGACGTAGCCGCTGTACGGGTAGGTGTGCTCGTCCCCCCAGAAGCCGTACAGGCCCGCGGTGATGACGCCGATGCGCGGATCCCCGTCGTACCTATCGCCCAGGGTCGCGACGAAGCGCAGGAGCTTCTCCTGGACCTTCGGGTCGTTGTAGTTGGGGGAGAGGGAGATCCTCTTGTTGTCGTAGAAGTCGTAGGTGTCGCGTCCGGTGACGACGGTGTTCACGGGGACGGGTGCCCATTCGAGCGTGTAGGGCAAGGCGTTTGCGACCGCGCCGGGTGCGCCTCCCTCCTTGGGTGCCCACGGCATGAAGCCCTTCATCGGGTTTGAGACCGGGGCGGGGGCTTTCTTTAGGTCGGTCCACTGGGGCGTGGCAGCCGACGAGGCCGTGGCCGGCAGGGTGGCACCCACCAGTCCTGCGGTCGCCGGGAGAGCGATGGCGATTCGAGTAAATGTTCTCATCGCGAGGTCCTTTCAGTCTGTACTGCGGCTGGGGACAGGTGCGGCGTGGGCGCGTCGCGTGGGACCCGCACGCAGCGTCGGTGTGTGCGATCTGGGTCTCCACGGCTGTCAAGTGAAGCCTGTTGTCATCAATGCGTGCAATATTAAGGAAAAGTGTTTCAGTAAGTGATTGTGTGACAAGTCTGCGGTGAGCTGTGTGTGCTGCTGCGCTCGGGCAGTGCCGTGAGGTGCACGCTCGCGTGCTCCGAACGGCGGCCTTGCCGACGCGCTCCTGAAGTGATGGACATCGTAGTGGTCAATGCGTCGGCGTTGGTGATGTGAATACTGCATGCCTGTGCGTGGGCGCGGGTTCGCGCGACGAGGTCGGGGCCACTATTTACGACATCGTTTTGTTGCGCAAATGGGTGCTGTGGGCGAGCCTGGTCCCGGCCTCGTTCGTTGAAACGGCGGGAGAAAGTGCGCTCGCTCGCCGAGGTGAGGGTCACCTAGCTAGGGTTGCGTGCGGAATGAAGTGATGTGCACGCTTCATCCACCTTGCACACTCGCGCGGACGCACCCGCGCACCACATGACGGAGGAATGCCGTGGCATCCACCATGCCTAGCGACATGAGCGCTGACGTCGTCGTCGTCGGCGCAGGCCCTGGCGGGTCCTCCACCGCCTACCACCTGGCCAGAGCAGGCCTCGATGTCGTCCTCCTGGAGAAAAGCCCGTTCCCGCGCGACAAAATCTGCGGCGACGGGCTCACCCCGGCCGCCGTCCACGAGCTCATCGCCATGGGCGTGGACACCACCGGCTGGATGCGAAACCGCGGCCTGACCGTCATCGGCGGCGGCCACACCGTCCACATGGATTGGCCCGATCAGAAGTCCCTGCCCGGCTACGGCATGACCCGCGCCCGCATGGACCTCGACCACGCGCTCGCCCGGCGCGCCGTCGAAGCCGGGGCCCGCCTCTACGAGGGCGTCACCGTCATCGGCGCCATTCAGGACGGCTCCGGCCGCGTCGTCGGCGTGCAGGCCAAGAGCGGGCGCGGCAAGAACGCCGCCACCTTCGAGGTGCGCGCCTCCATCGTCGTCGACGCCGGGGGAGTGGCCGCCCGACTGGCCACCAGCCTCGGCCTCGAAAAGAAGATGAACCGCCCCATGGGCGTGGCCGCACGCGCCTACTTCCACAGCCCCCGCGGCGACGAGGAATGGATGGAATCCCACCTCGAACTGTGGAGCGGCACCCCCGGCGCCTCCGACCTGCTGCCCGGCTACGGCTGGATCTTCCCCATGGGCGACGGCATCGTCAACGTCGGCCTCGGCTCCGTCGCCTCGCGCGCCGGCGCCACCAACCTGCCCTACCGCGAGGTCTTCAAGACCTGGACCGCGAACCTGCCCGAAGAATGGGGCTTCACCCCCGAGAACCAGATCGGTCAGCTCCGCTCCGCCGCCCTGCCCATGAGCTTCAACCGCAAGCCTCACTACACCCAGGGCCTCGTCCTCGTGGGCGACGCCGGCGGCATGGTCTCCCCCTACAACGGCGAAGGCATCGCCCCGGCCATGAAGGCCGGACGCTACGCGGCCTCGTGCATCGCGCAGGCCCTGTCCCGCTCCCACCGCGCCGGCATCGACCGCGCCATGAGCGAATACCCCCACATGCTTCGCGACGAATACGGCGGCTACTACCAGCTGGGCCGCATCTTCGTCGCGCTCATCGAAAACCCGACAATCATGCGCACCTGCACGAACGTCGGGCTGCCCATTCCGCGCCTCATGACGCTCGTCCACAAACTCCTGTCGGACGGGTACGAGAGGACCGGGGGCGACTTCGACGACCAACTCATCACAATGCTGACCAAGGTGGTGCGCCCCGCATGACCACCACCACCGATAACCGGGAGGAACGATGACGAATCCCTACGTGCCGCTGCTCATCATGTCGGCAGCTGCCCTCGTACTAGCCTTCGGAGGCCTGGTCGCCTCCGCGATCCTGGGCCCCACCAAGAAGTCCAAGACCAAGGCCGACAACTACGAGTGCGGTATCCAGCCGACCAGCGCTCACCTCACCGAGGGTCGCTTCCCGGTGCGCTACTACCTGGTCGCCATGACGTTCATCATCTTCGACATCGAAGTTGTGTTCATGTACCCGTGGGCCGTCAGCTTCAACCAGCTGGGCCTGTTCGGACTGGTCGTCATGATGAGCTTCCTCGTCACCCTCTGCGTCCCCTACGCCTACGAATGGCGACGCGGCGGCCTGGACTACTGAGATATAAGTAAGGAAAAGACAAGTGGGACTTGAAGAATCCTTGCCCGCGGGTATCGCGCTCACCAGCGTCGAAAAAGTCCTCGGGCTCGCACGCAAGTACAGCCAGTGGCCCGTCACCATGGGTCTGGCGTGCTGCGCCATCGAGATGATGGCCGCCGGCACCCCCCGTTTCGACATGGCGCGCTTCGGCCTCGAGGTCTTCCGTGCCTCGCCGCGTCACGCCGACATGATGATCGTGTCGGGCCGTGTCTCGCACAAGATGGCGCCCATCATCCGCCGCGTCTACGACTCGATGCCCGAACCCAAGTGGGTCATCTCCATGGGTGCGTGCGCATCCTCCGGCGGCGTCTTCAACAACTACGCCGTCGTCCAGGGCTGCGACCACATCGTCCCCGTCGACGTCTACCTGCCCGGCTGCCCGCCCCGCCCCGAGGCCCTCATCCATGCGGTCCTCGTCCTGCGTGAGCAGATCGGCAAGGAGCCCCTCGGCGTCCACCGCCGCGAGATCGCGCGCCGCGCCGAGCAGGCCGCGCTCGAGGCGACCCCCACCCACCAGATGAAGGGACTCCTCGCATGAGCGACCTTTCCATCCCCGAGGACAACACGCCCGCCGAGGTCACCCAGGCCTCGTCGCAGCGCGGTTTCGCCCTCCCCGAGCCCATCGCCCACCGCGAGGGCCTCTTCGGCGCGGGCACCGACTCCTCCACCTCCGGCTTCTCCGGACTGGTCTCCGACTCCTTCCTGCCCGGCGAGGCCTCCCGCCCCTACGGCGGCTGGTTCGACCAGGTCGTTGACGTCCTCGAAGAGCTCATCGCCGCCGATGGCCTCGACGTCGCCGACGTCATCGAGAAGGTGACCGTCGACCGCGGACAGCTCGGCATCTTCATCGCCCGCGAGCACATCGCGCGCGTCGCCAAGTACCTGCGCGACGACGCGGACCTGCGCTTCGAAATGTGCCTGGGGACCAACGGCGCGCACTACCCCCTCGACAAGGGGCGCGAGCTGCATGCCATCTACCCCCTGTACTCGATCACGCACAACCGCATGATCCGCCTCGAGGTCACGTGCCCCGACGAGGACCCCCGCATCCCCTCCATCGTCTCCGTCTACCCCGGAAACGACTGGCAGGAGCGCGAGACCTGGGATCTCATCGGCATCGTCTTCACCGGGCACCCCTCGCTCACGCGCACCGCGATGCCCGACGACTGGGTCGGACACCCTCAGCGCAAGGACTACCCGCTGGGCGGCATCCCCGTCGAATTCAAGGGAGCCGTCACTGCCTCCGCCGACGTTCGTAGGAGTGTGAACTGATGACCACCGCCTTCCACGCGCCCGCCGGCGCGACCGACCTGCCCATCGAGGACATTCCCGAGGTCCTCACCCAGGGCGGTGACTGGGACGACGTCCTGCACGAGATCGAGGCCATCACCTCCGAGCGCATCGTCGTCAACCTGGGTCCGGTTCACCCCGCGACCCACGGCGTTCTGCGTCTGATCCTCGAGCTCGACGGCGAGAAGGTCCGCGAGACCCGCGTCGACACCGGCTACCTGCACACCGGCATCGAGAAGAACATGGAGTACCGCACGTGGGCCCAGGGCGTCGCATACTGCACGCGCATGGACTACGTCGCTCCCTTCTTCCAGGAGGCCGCGTACTGCCTCGGCGTCGAGAAACTCCTCGGCATCGAAGAGGACATTCCCGAGCGCGCCTCCCTGATCCGCATCCTCATGATGGAGCTGTGCCGCATCGCCTCGCACCTGGTCGCCATCGGTTCGACCGGTAACGAAATGGGCGCCACGACGATCATGACGATCGGCTTCCGCGCCCGCGAGGAAATCCTGCGCATCTTCGAGCGCATCACCGGCCTGCGCATGAACCACGAGTACATCCGCCCCGGCGGCGTCGTGCAGGACATCGGCGAGGGCACCTCGGACTACATCCGCGACCGCCTGCGCCGCGCCCGCAAGGACATCGGCGAGCTCCAGGACATCCTCGTGGAGAACCCGATCTTCAAGAAGCGTCTGTGCGACGTGGCCGTCATGCCGCTGAGCGGTCTCATGGCCCTCGGCACCACCGGCCCTGGCGTGCGCGCCGCCGGCCTGCCCCTGGACCTGCGCAAGAGCCAGCCCTACTGCGGCTACGAAAACTTCGAGTTCGACGTTCCCACCCGCGACAAGTCGGACGTCTACAACCGCACGATGATTCGCTTCGACGAGTGCTACGAGTCGATGCGCATCATCTGGCAGGTTCTCGCCAAGCTGGACCAGTGCGAGGGCGCGCCCACCATGGTCGCCGACCCCGAGATCGCCTGGCCCGCGCGCCTGGCGGTCGGCACCGACGGCCAGGGCAACTCGGCCGAGCACGTCCGCGAAATCATGGGGGAGTCCATGGAGTCCCTCATCCACCACTTCAAGCTCGTCACGGAGGGCTTCCACGTGCCCGCCGGCCAGGTCTACCAGACCGTCGAGCACGCGAAGGGCATCCTGGGCGTTCACCTCGTCTCCGACGGTGGCACGCGCCCGTTCCGTGCGCACTTCCGCGACCCCTCCTACGCCAACCTGCAAGCGCTGGCCATGATGACCGAGGGCGGCCAGCTGGCTGACGTGGTCGTCGCACTGGCCGCTATCGACCCCGTTCTCGGAGGCGTTGACCGATGAGCTACACACCCGACACCCTGGCACGCCTGCAGGCGGATGCCGCGCAGATCATCGCCCGCTACCCGGACGGTCACTCGCGCTCCGCGCTGCTGCCGATGCTGCACCTGATCCAGTCCGTCGACGGCTACGTCAGCCCGGACGGCATCGACTTCATCTCGGCCACGCTGGACCTGCCCCGCGCAGAGATCAGCGCCGTCGCGACCTTCTACACGCAGTACAAGCGTCACCCCACCGGTGAGTACCTGGTGGGCGTGTGCACGAACGCGCTGTGCGCCGTCATGGGCGGCGACGAGATCTGGGAAAAGGTCTCCGAGAAGGTCGGCGTCGGAAGCGACGAGACCAGCGAAGACGGCAAGATCACGCTCGAGCGCATCGAGTGCAACGCGGCGTGCGATTACGCGCCCGTCGTCATGGTCAACTGGGAATTCTTCGACAACCAGAGCCCCGAGTCGGCGCTGGCGATGATCGATGACATCCAGGCCGGCCGCGACATCCACCCGACGCGCGGCCCCATCGTGGCCCCCACGTTCAAGGAGAACGAGCGCGTCCTGGCCGGCTTCCTGGACGGCCACGAGAACGAAGGCCCTTCCGCGGGTCGCGCCACCCTGCTGGGCCGCGAGATCGCCGCAGCGAACGGCTGGACTGAGCCGGTTGCCGTCGAGGTCGCCGACGAGGCCACTGACACGAAGGGAGAAGATGCGAAGTGAGCACCGCATACGTTGTGCCCGGACCGCTGACCCCGATCCTCACCAACGGGTGGGGAGAGGAGCGTTCCTGGACGCTGGACTCCTACCGGAGCCGCGGAGGCTACCAGGGCCTCGAAAAGGCCCGCACCATGGAGCCCGCCGACATCGTGCAGGCCGTCAAGGACTCCGGTCTGCGAGGCCGTGGTGGCGCAGGCTTCCCGTCCGGCCTCAAGTGGTCCTTCCTGCCCCCGGCCGACGGTGGCCCCCGCTACCTCGTGGTGAACGCCGACGAGTCCGAGCCGGGCACCTGCAAGGACATTCCGCTGATCATGGGCAACCCGCACGTCCTCATTGAGGGCATCGCGATCACGTCGCGCGCCATCGGTTGCGACCACGCGTTCGTCTACCTGCGCGGCGAGGTCACCCACGTGTACCGCCGCCTGCTGGAGGCCGTGCGCGAGGCGACCGAGGCCGGCGTGCTCGGCGACCTGCGCATCACCGCTCACGCGGGCGCCGGCGCCTACATCTGCGGTGAGGAGACGGCCCTGCTGGACTCCCTCGAGGGACGCCGAGGCCACCCGCGCCTCAAGCCCCCGTTCCCCGCGGTTGCCGGTCTGTACGCCCGTCCCACGGTCGTCAACAACGTCGAGACCATCGCTCAGGTGGCGGGTATCTTCCGCAACTCGCCCGAGTGGTTCGCCTCGATGGGCACCGAAAAGTCCAAGGGCCACGGCATCTTCTCCGTGTCGGGTCACGTGAACAACCCCGGCCAGTTCGAGGCCCCCTTCGGTATCACGATGCGCGAGCTCATCGAGATGGCGGGCGGCATCCGCGACGGCCACAAGCTGAAGTTCTGGACCCCCGGCGGCTCCTCCACTCCGATCTTCACCGAAGACGAGCTGGACACGCCCCTCGACTACGAGTCCGTGGGTGCGGCCGGTTCGATGCTGGGTACGCGTGCCCTTCAGGTGTTCGACGAGACCGTTTCGGTGGTCCGCGTCATCACCCGCTGGTCCGAGTTCTACCAGCACGAGTCCTGCGGTAAGTGCACGCCCTGTCGCGAAGGCACCTACTGGATGAAGCAAATCATGCTGCGTCTCGAGCGAGGCGAGGGCCGCCCCGGCGACGTCGACCTGCTCGACGAGATCGCACACAACATCGCGGGCCGTAGCTTCTGCCCGCTCGGCGACGCCGCAGCAACCCCGATCATGTCGGGCATCAAGCGCTTCCGCGACGAGTTCGAGGCCGGCCTCACCACGCCCGCCCGCGAGCTTTTCCCCTACGAGGCGTCCGCTAACTACGCGCGAGGAGGTGGCCGATGAGCGACGCGCCCAACATGATCGACGTCACCATCGACGACGTTCAGGTTTCTGTCCCCCAGGGCACGCTCGTGATCCGCGCGGCCGAGCAGGCCGGCATCCGGATCCCGCGTTTCTGTGACCACCCGCTGCTGGCCCCGGTGGCCGCATGCCGCCAGTGCCTCGTGGAGGTCGGCATGCCCGACCGCAACACGGGCGAGCTGCGCTTCATGCCCAAGCCCCAGCCCTCGTGTGCGCAGACCGTCACCCCGGGCATGGTCGTCAAGACCCAGCACACCTCCGAGGTGATCGACCGCGCTCAGCGCGGCGTCATGGAGTTCCTGCTCATCAACCACCCGCTGGACTGCCCGGTCTGTGACAAGGGCGGCGAGTGCCCCCTGCAGAACCAGGCACTGACGGAGGGTCGCGGTAAGTCCCGCTTCACCGACGCCAAGCGCACGTTCAAGAAGCCGCTGCGCCTGACCTCTCAGATCCTGCTGGATCGCGAGCGCTGCATCCTGTGCCAGCGCTGCGTGCGCTTCGGCAAGGAGATCTCGGGCGATGTGTTCATGGACCTGCAGGGTCGTGGCGGCGGCACCGCCCCCACGGAGCACCACTACTTCATGGGCGAGCAGGTCGGCGGCTTCGACTCGACCACGCTCGACTTCTTCGATCCGAAGGCCAAGGAGGCCTCGACCTCGTCCCTGTCGTCCCCGTACGGCACGGATGCGATCGTCGGTTCCATCAACGAGGGTGAGCTTTCCGTCGCCGAGCGCGACGTGTCGGGCCGAGCCTTCGCGTCCTACTTCTCGGGCAACATCATCCAGATCTGCCCGGTCGGTGCCCTGACCGCAGCGTCCTACCGCTTCCGTGCGCGTCCCTTCGACCTCGTGTCGACGGCGTCCGTGACCGAGCACGACGCGTCGGGCTCCGCGATCCGCCAGGACGTGCGCCGCGGTGAGGTCGTGCGTCGCATGAGCGGCAACGACCCCGAGGTCAACGAAGAGTGGATCACCGACAAGGACCGCTTCGCCTTCGAATGGGACAAGGTCGATCGCCTGACCACCCCGCTCGTGCGCGAGGACGGCAAGCTGGTTCCCACCTCCTGGTCCGACGCGCTTGACCGCGTCCGTGCGGGCCTCGAGCAGGCGGGTTCGTCCGTGGGCTTCCTGCCCGGCGGCCACCTCACCTTCGAGGATGCCTGGGCTTGGTCGAAGTTCGCGCGCACCGTCGTGGGCTCCGACTCGATCGACTTCCGTTCGCGTCGCTCCAGCGAAGAAGAGCGTTCCTTCCTGGCCTCCTACGTGGCGGGCTCCGGCCTCGAGACCACGTACGCGGACCTGGAGAGCGCCGGCCAGGTGCTGCTGGTCGCCCTCGAGCCCGAGGACGAGTGTGGCGCCATGTTCCTGCGCCTGCGTAAGGCCACGCGTAAGTCGGGCCTGAAGGTCGCGACCGTCGCGCCCTTCACCTCCGCGGGTTCGCGCAAGATGAAGGCTCGCCTCCTGCACGCCGCCCCCGGCTCCGAGCCGGGCGTCGTGGACGCGATCGCGGCAGGCGGTGCCTACGCCGACGTGGCCGAGGCGCTGTCGGGCGGCATCATCCTCGTGGGCGAGCGCGCCGCGCAGACCCCCGGCCTGCTCTCCTCCGTCGTCGCTCTTGCCGAGCGCACGGGCGCCCGCCTCGCGTGGGTCCCGCGCCGCGCGGGTGACCGCGCCGCCATCGAGGCGGGCCTCCTTCCGGGTCTGCTTCCCTTCGGCCGTGGCCTTGACGAGGCCGGCGCGCAGTCCCTGGGTTGGGGCGAGCTTCCCGGCCGTGGTCTCGACGCCGAGCAGATGATCGAGGCCGCTGCCTCCGGTGAGCTCCAGGCTCTGGTCGTCGGCGGCGTTGACGTCCGCGACTTCGACGAGCCCGCCGCCGTGCGCGAAGCCCTCGAAGAGGTTCCCTTCCTCGTGTCGCTTGAGGTTCGCGCCTCGGAGATCACCGACCGCGCGGACGTCGTCCTGCCGGTCGCTCCCGCGGTCGAGAAGAACGGCACCTACATTAACTGGGAGGGCCGCCTGCGCCCCTTCGGCCAGGCCCGCTCGGCGACGTCCCTCACGGACCGCGACGTGCTCGTGCGCCTCACCGAGGAATTCGACCTCGACCTGGGCATCACCGCCCTGGCCGACCTCTACGAGGAAGTCAACCCCCTCATGGAGTGGGACGGCGCCCCGCAGGAGTTCACGCCGGTGTCGGCGCAGGCTCCCGCTGCAGCCGGTAAGGGTCAGGTTGTTCTGGCCTCCCACAAGCCCATGATCGACGCCGGTCGTCTCCAGGACGGCGCCCCGTGGCTGGCCGGTTCGGCCCGCCGCCCCGTCCTTCTGGCCTCGGCCGCGACGCTGGCCGCCGCTGGCATTGCCCCCGGCGCCGACGCGACGCTCGAAACCGAGCGCGGAACGATCACCCTCCCGGCCGCCATCGCGGACCTGCCCGACTCCGTCGCGTGGGTGCCCGAGTGTTCGACCGGCTCCGTTATTCACGAAAACCTCGGCGGTGCCGGCACCGTCGCAACCCTGCGCGCCACGCAGGAGGTGGCACGATGACACTCGTACCCTTCGCAGTCCCGGAGTACACCGCCGCGGACTTTAGCCAGGAAACCTGGTGGCTCAGCCTCATCAAGGCTGTGTTCATCATCGTGTTCCTGATCGCCAACGTGCTGCTCGCCCTGTGGGTCGAGCGCCGAGGCCTGGGCCGCATGCAGACGCGTCCCGGCCCGAACGTCGCGGGCCCCCTCGGCCTGTTCCAGGCGTTCGCTGACGCAGGCAAGCTCCTCTTCAAGGAGGACATGTGGACCCGTCGGGCTGAGAGGTTCCTGTACTTCCTGGCCCCCGCGATCGCGGCGTTCGCTGCGTTCAGCGTCTACGCGGTTATCCCGATGGGCCCGAACGTGAAGATCTTCGGCCACTCCACGCCGCTGCAGCTGGCCGACATGCCCGTCGCCTCCCTGTACATCCTGGCGATCGCGTCGCTGGGCCTGTACGGCATCGTCCTGGGTGGCTGGTCGACTCGCTCGACCCTGCCGCTGTACGGCGCCGTGCGTTCCTCCGCGCAGGTCATCTCCTACGAACTGGCCATGGGCCTGTCCCTCGTGAGTGTGTTCCTCATGTCGGGCTCCATGTCCACCTCGCAGATCGTCGCAGCCCAGGGGCAGTTCTGGTGGGCATTCACCCTGTTCCCTGCGTTCGTCATCTACTGCATCAGCGCCGTCGGTGAAGTCAACCGTCTTCCCTTCGACCTTCCCGAGGCCGAAGGCGAGATCGTCGCCGGTCACATGACCGAGTACTCGTCGATGAAGTTCGGCTGGTACTACCTGTCCGAGTACGTCAATATGCTCAACGTCTCGGCCGTGGCCACCACGATGTTCTTCGGCGGATGGCACGCCCCGTGGCCGCTGTCCCACGTTGAGTTCCTCAACTCCGGCTGGTGGGGCATGCTCTGGTTCTTCCTCAAGATCTGGTTCTTCATGGTCCTGATGATCTGGACGCGCGCCACGCTGTTGCGCTTCCGCTACGACCAGTTCATGAACCTCGGCTGGAAGCGCCTTATGCCCATCGCCCTGGGTTGGCTCGTGCTCGTCGCCCTGGTGCGTGGCATCACCCAGTTCGTGCAGCTGCCCAACCACGTCCTCTTCGGTGGCGTCGGCGTCCTCTTCCTGATTGCCCTCGCGATCATCTGGCTCACCGACAAGTCCGAGCCCGAGGAGATCCCCGCCTCCGAGCGCGAATACACCGGCTTCGAGGACGGATTCCCCGTTCCGCCGCTGCCCGGACAGACCCCCGTTGCCTCGCCGCGAGGCCTCACCACCATTGAGGGCGAGCTGGCCCCGGCCGCGGCAATCGACAGCCCGAAGGAGTCCACCGATGAGTGAGAAGACCACCGACGAGGAAATGCTCTTCGAGCATGACCCCAAGGGTGCGTTCGCCCAGTTCGTCGCGCCCATGGCCGGCTATGGAGTCACCATGGCTTCCTTCTTCCGGCCCACCGTCACCGAGCAGTACCCGCGCGAACCCGCGCGCGTCATGCCCCGCTTCCACGGTCGTCACCAGCTCAACCGCTACGACGACGGCCTGGAAAAGTGCGTCGGCTGCGAGCTGTGCGCCTGGGCGTGCCCCGCTGACGCGATCTTCGTCGAGGCCGCCTCGAACACGCCCGAGGAGCAGTATTCTGCGGGCGAGCGTTACGGCCGCGTCTACCAGATCAACTACCTGCGCTGCATCTTCTGCGGCATGTGCATTGAGGCGTGCCCCACGCGCGCCCTGACGATGACGAACGACTTCGAAATCGCCAAGTACACCCGCGAGGACGACATCTACGAGAAGGAAGACCTCCTGGTCCCGCTCTCCGATGGCATGCTCGCAGCGCCCCACCCCATGGTCGAGGGTAAGAACGACATCGACTACTACCGCGGGGAAGTCACCGGCCCCACCGCCGCCCAGGTTGACTGGGTCGCGAGCCGCCGCCCCGACGACCCCTCCCTCAAGACGGTACGAGTCGCCGAGGAGGCACACTGATGAACCTGTCCAACGGTTGGCCCATGATGGGGTCAACGGGGGAGATCATCCTCTTCGCATGCACGGCCATTGTCATGGTCGCCTGCGCTCTGGGTGTCCTCTTCTTCAAGAAGGCCGCGCACTCGGTCATCTGTATGGTCGGCGTCATGCTCGGCCTGGCAGTCCTGTACATCGCGAACAGCGCTCCCTTCCTGGGCGTCGCGCAGATCGTCGTGTACACCGGCGCGATCATGATGCTGTTCCTCTTCGTCATCATGCTGATCGGTATCGGCACCTCCGACGACTACGCCCGCCAGAGCCGCGGCGCGATCGTCGCGGCGGTGCTCGGTGGTCTCGGCCTGATCGTCATCGTCACGACGGCGATCCTCAAGGCCGTGCCCGCCCCGCACAAGCCCGTCGAGGTTGACCCCTACTCCAACCAGCCGATCACCGACCTGGCGATCACGCTGTTCCAGGAGCACTGGCTGAGCATGGAGCTCGCCGGCGGCCTGCTGATCACGGCCGCCGTCGGCGCGATGCTGCTGACCCACTCTGATCGCCTCACACCGAAGGCCGACCAGTTCGAGACAGCCCGCAACAAGATGCGCGCGTTCGCCGAGAAGGGCGCTCGCATCGGCCAGCTGCCCGCCCCCGGTGTCTACGCCCAGTCGAACGCGGCCGACGTGCCCGCCGTCTCCGGCGAGACCCTCGGCCCGGTCGAGGAGTCGGTGCCCCGAGTCCTGCGCGTGCGCGGCCTCACCCGCACGATCGGCGAGGTCACCCCGGAGGTATCCGAGCAGCTCGCCCTCGCGCGCACCGAGACCGCGGCGACCGACGCGATTGACGAGTCGCCCTACACCATCGGGCGCACGCCCGACGTCCCCCGCTCCGGCGCCTTCGGCATGCCCGGCGCGGACGCGCCCACCGGTCTGGCCCAGCCCCGGGCTCGCAAGGCGCGCACCACCACCCCCATTGAGAAGAAGGAGGAGAGCAAGTGAGCCTCGCCTGGTACCTCATCCTTGCGGGTGTGCTGTTCGCCATCGGTGCGACCACGGTCCTCGTGCGCCGCAGCGCGGTCATCGCGCTCATGGGCGTCGAAATGATGCTCAACGCCGCGAACCTCGTCCTCGTGACGTTTGCGCGCATTAACTCCAACGTTGACGGCGAGATCATGGCGTTCTTTGTCATGGTCGTCGCGGCGGCTGAAGTCGTCGTGGGCCTGTCGATCATCGTGTCCATCTATCGTTCGCGCTCGACCACGAGCATGGACGATCTGAACCTGCTGAAGAACTGAGGGAGGACGTAACTCATGACCACCTTCATCTCCCCGCAGGCTCTCTCCGTCTACGAGACGGTCCCCGCCACCGGAGTCGCTGCCTACGCGTGGCTGCTCATCCTCATCCCGCTGGCCAGCGCAGGCCTGCTCCTGCTGCTGGGACGCGCCTCGGACAAGTGGGGTCACCTGCTGGCAACCCTCGCGTCCTGGTCCACGTTCGTGGTCGGCGCGCTGATCGCCGCCCAGATGTGGAACGCCCCCGTGGACGCGCGCCGCTTCGGCGAGACACTGTTCACCTGGATCCCCGCCGGTGACTTCACCGTCGACTTCGGTCTCCTCGTGGACCCGCTGTCGATCACGTTCGTCATCCTGGTGACCTTCGTCGGTTCGCTCATCCACGTGTACGCGATCGCCTACATGGAGCACGATGCGGCCCGCCGCCGCTTCTTCGCCTACCTGAACTTCTTCATCGCGGCGATGCTGACCCTGGTCCTGGCTGATTCCTATGCCGGCCTGTTCGCCGGTTGGGAAGGCGTGGGCCTGGCGTCCTACCTGCTGATCGGCTTCTGGAACCACGTGCCCGCCTACGCGGTCGCCGCCAAGAAGGCGTTCGTCATGAACCGTGTCGGCGACATGGGCATGCTGATCGCCATGATGGCGATGGTCGCCTCCTTCCACTCGGTGTCCTTCTCCGTCGTCTCTACCCAGGTCGAGTCGATCCCCACGGCGTCCGCGACGGTCATCGGATTCTTCCTGCTGGTGGCCGCCTGCGGTAAGTCCGCACAGTTCCCGCTGCAGGCGTGGCTGGGCGACGCCATGGCCGGCCCGACTCCCGTCTCCGCGCTCATTCACGCGGCCACGATGGTCACCGCCGGCGTCTACCTGATCGTTCGTTCCGGCGACGTCTTCTGGGCCGCCCCCATCGCGGCGACCGCCGTCGCCATCATCGGTGCGATCACGCTCCTCTTCGGCGCGATCGTCGGTTGCGCGAAGGACGACATGAAGAAGGTCCTCGCCGCCTCCACCATGAGCCAGATCGGCTACATGATGCTGGGTGCGGGCCTGGGCCCCATCGGCTGGGCGTTCTCGATCTTCCACCTCTTCACCCACGGTTTCTTCAAGGCCCTCATGTTCCTCGGCGCCGGTTCCGTCATGCACGGCATGGGCGACCAGGTGAACATGCGTCGCTTCGGCGCCCTGCGCGGCGCCATGAAGGTTACGTGGCTGACGTTCATGATGGGCTGGCTTGCCATCCTCGGCGTTCCGCCGTTCTCCGGCTACTGGTCGAAGGACAAGATCATTGAGGTCGCCTTCAGCGCCACGAGCTTCGGCGGTAACATTGCCCTGTGGGCGGGCTGGGTCTACGGCCCCATCGCGATGATCGGCGCGGGCATCACCGCGTTCTACATGTCGCGCCTCTTCTTCATGACGTTCCACGGCAAGGCCCGCTGGACCACCGAGGCCGAGGGCGCGCCCGTGCACCCGCACGAGTCCGGCCCCCTCATGACGATCCCGATGATCATCCTCGCGATCGGCGCGGTCGTCCTCGGCGGCGCTCTGTCCGTCGGTAACACCTTCACCGAGTGGCTGGTCCCCTCAATCGGTCACGTCATGCACGGTGACCCCGTCCTCAACGAGTACGTCATTCAGGGAGCCACTCTCGCCCTCGTCATCCTCGGCGCGGCTGGCGCGTGGATGAAGTACGGGCGCGATGAGGTTCCCACCTCCGTCCCCGCAGGCAACGCCCTGACCGAGGCCGCACGCCGCGACCTCTACCAGGACACCGTCAACGAGACCCTGTTCATGATGCCCGCCAAGGGCCTCGTCACCGTCGCGACCGTCGGCGATGCGAGCGCCATCGACGGTGCGCTGAACGGCCTCGGCGCCGGCTCGCAGCTGCTCGGACGCATCGTCGGCATCACCCAGAACGGCCTCGTGCGCACGTACGCCGCCTACATCCTGGGTGGCGTCATCCTCGCCCTGGCCAGCGTCCTCGGATTCAGGCTGTAAGGGGTATACGACAATGGAAAGTGCAATGATTGCTGCTAACTTCCCGTGGCTGTCCGTCCTCGTGGCCGTTCCGGCTGCGGGCGCGGCCCTCCTCGGCTTCGTCCCGCCCCTGAGGCGCGCCGCCGGGCGCGTCGTCGCCCTGGTGGTCTCCCTCGTCGAGCTCGCGCTCGGCGTGTACGTGGCCGCCTCCGTGTTCGACTGGTCCGCCCCGGCCTCGTACCAGGTGTACGAGTCCCACCTGTGGATCCCCCAGATCGGCATCACCTGGTCCCTCGGCGTCACCGCGCTGGGCCTCGTCATGATCCTCCTGGCGATCGGCCTCGTGCCACTCGTGCTGATTGCGGGTTGGGACGAGGACGATGCCGCGGACCGCGGCGCCTACCCGGCGCTCGTCCTGGCACTCCAGGCGTTCATGGTCGTCATCTTCGCGGCCTACGATCTGACGGTCTTCTACTTCGCCTTCGAGGCGATGCTCGTGCCGCTCTACCTCATGATCGGACGCTACGGCGTCGGTGACGAGGCCGCGCGTCACAAGGCCGCCATGAAGTTCCTGCTGTACTCGCTGTTCGGTGGGCTGGTGATGCTCGGTGGCATCCTCTACCTGTGGGCGAAGGGTTCGCAGGCGTTGCAGGACGTGTCGACGTTCTTCCGTATCGATACGCTCGCTCACATCCTGCCGAGCGCCCCGCTCGCCATTCAGATGGTCGTCTTCGTGACCTTCATGGTCGCCTTCGCGATCAAGGCCCCCATGGTCCCGGTGCACACGTGGCTGCCCGACACGGCCGCCGTCGCCCGCCCCGGCACCTCGGTGCTGCTCGTCGGCGTCCTGGACAAGATCGGCACCTTCGGCATGATCGCCCTGTGCCTGCAGCTGACCCCCGGGGCGGCCGTCTCCGCGAAGTGGGTCATGTGCGTGCTCGCCGTCATCTCCATCCTGTGGGGCGGCCTGGCGGCGAACGGTCAGAACGACATCATGCGCCTCGTGTCCTACACCTCGGTGTCGCACTTTGGCTTCATGGTCCTGGGCATCTTCATCGGCTCGCAGATCGCCCTCGTTGGAGCCATGTTCTACATGGTCGCCCACGGTGTCTCGATCGCCGCGATGTTCCTGCTCTCCGGATGGCTGTCGCGCCGCGGTGGCACGCAGGACATGCGCGAGTACGTGGGCATGCAGCGCGTGACGCCGGTCCTCGCGGGCCTGTGGCTCGTGTCCGGCCTCGCGTCCATCGCGCTGCCCGGCCTGTCCGGCTTCGTCCCCGAGTACCTCGTGCTCATGGGCACCTGGTCGGTCAGCGGTCCGCTGGCGATCTTCGCGGTTCTCGGTGTCGTCATCGCCGCCCTCTACGTGCTCATGCCCTACCAGCGTGTCTTCACCGGTGCGCCGGGCAAGGGCAAGGAGGAGCTGGCTGACCTGGCGACGCGTGAACGCGGCGTCATGGTGCCGCTCGTGGCCGCGATGCTCATCCTTGGTATCTGGTCGGCGCCTCTCGTGAGCGCCCTGACCCCGGTTGCTTCAGACCTCGACCTGACCAACTCGCAGGTCCCGGCCGCCGCTGAAGGGAGCGCACAGTGAACGTTCTACCCATGGCTAACTTCCAGGCCCCCGAGGTTCACTGGGTGAGCCTCGCGCCCATCCTCATCGTGCTGGGCGGCGCGGTCCTCGGCGTCCTCGTCGAGGCCTTCGCCCCCGCGAAGGCTCGTCGCCCCCTCGTGATCGCCCTGTCGATCCTGGCGACCGCCGGCGCGTGCGTCATGCTCGCCCTGCGCTGGGTCCCCGTCCTGGAGACCCCGGTGACGCTGGGGGAGTACATGGAGGATCCGCTGACGATTGCCGCTCAGTTGGCACTCGCCATCATCGGCTTCTTCGCCGTCCTCGTGATGGCCGACCGCACCTCCGTCGGTGACGGTGCGTTCGCCGGCCAGCCGTCGGATCGTCCGGACTCGGCCGCCGAGGAGCTGTCGGAGCGCAAGGGCTACCAGCGTTCCGAGATCTTCCCGCTGACCCTGTTCTCGCTGGGCGGCATGATGATGTTCCCCGCCGCGGATAACTTCGTGACGCTGTTCGTGGCCCTCGAGGTGATGTCGCTGCCCCTGTACATCATGGCTGCCACGGCCCGCCGTCGTCGCCAGCTGTCCTACGAGTCGGCTCTCAAGTACTTCGTGCTCGGTGCCTTCTCCTCGGGCTTCCTGCTGATGGGCTCCGCCTTCCTCTTCGGATTCTCCAACTCGCTGCGCATCTCTGCGCTGGCCGAGGCCATCTCCACTCACACGAACATGGAGTGGATGGTCCTCGTGGGCGTGTTCTGCGTGATGGTGGGCCTGCTGTTCAAGGTGGGCGCTGCCCCCTTCCATGCGTGGACCCCCGACGTCTACACGGGCGCCCCGACCCCGGTGACGGGCTTCATGGCCGCCGCCGTGAAGATCGCGGCCTTCGCTGCGATGATCCGCTTCTACACGGTCGCCGCCGCCTACCTGCAGTGGGACTTCCTGTACATCTTCACGGCCGTGGTGGTCCTGACGATCCTCGTCGGTACCTTCGCCGGCCTCGTGCAGGATGACGTCAAGCGCATGCTGGCCTACTCCTCGATCGCCCACGCGGGCTTCATCCTGATGGGTATCCTCGCAATCCAGAAGGGCGGCACGGGCCATGTGTTGTTCTACACGCTCGGTTACGGCCTGGCGACGGTCGGAGCCTTCGGCGTGGTCACGCTGGTGCGCGGCCGCGACGCGGACGGCAACGTCCTGGGCGAGGCGACGAGCCTGCGCAAATGGGCGGGTATCGGCCGCACCAACCCGTGGATCGCGGGCGCGATGCTGATCTTCCTGCTGTCGTTCGCGGGCATCCCGCTGACGGGCGGTTTCATTGGTAAGTTCGTGATTTTCTCCGACGCGATCAAGGCCGGCATCGGCTGGCTCGCGATCGTCGGCCTCGTGGCCTCGGCGATCACCGCGTTCTACTACTTCCGCCTCGTGCGCCTGATGTTCTTCACCGAGCCCGGTGAGGAGTCCGTCGTCGTGAAGTCGGAGGGCCTGTCCGCTCTGGCGATCGCCGTGTGCGCGATTGGGACGCTCGCCCTGGGCATCTTCCCCGGTCCCGTGTTGAGTCTGCTCGAAAAGATCGTCATACTGATCCCGTGAGCGCTCAAACACCCGATCTTCATGTTCCCGACCTCGAGTCCCGTATTACCCCGGGGCTCGAGGTCGTCGAGCGTCGTCTCCTCGACGCTGTCTCCTCGTCTCGTGACCTGACGGACGAGCTGACTCGTCACCTCGCGGTTGCGGGCGGCAAGCGGATGCGTCCGCTGCTCACCCTTGTGTGCGCGCAGCTGGGCGAGCCCGAGCGTGCGCTCGACGAGCAGGTCATCACGGCCGCGACGGCGGTTGAGCTCACGCACCTGGCGTCCCTGTACCACGACGACGTCATGGATTCGGCTCCCACGCGTCGCGGTGTTCCCTCGGCTCAGCACCTGTGGGGCAACAACCGCGCGATTCTGGCCGGTGACATCCTGTTCGCTCGCGCGTCGCTGCTGGTGGCCTCGCTGGGGCCCGAGATGGTCGCGCACCACGCGCGCACGTTCGAGCGCCTGTGCGAGGGCCAGCTCAACGAGACCTTCGGTCCGACGGATGGCGCCGATCGCGTCGACTTCTACCTGCAAGTCCTGGCGGATAAGACGGGCTCGCTCGTGTCCACTGCCGCGTCCTTCGGCGCGCTCCTGTCGGGCGCCGGCAAGCTGATGGCGGACGTGGTGAGCGACTTCGGTGAGAAGGTAGGCGTCGCCTTCCAGATCGCCGACGACGTGCTCGACCTGGCGTCCTCGGGCGAGCAGTCGGGTAAGACGCCCGGCACTGATCTGCGCGAGGGCGTGGACACCCTGCCCGTCCTTCTCCTGCGTCGCCGTGAGGCGGCTGGCACGATCGACGAGGTTGGCGCGCGCATCCTGCGCGAGCTGACGGGTGACCTGTCCTCGGATGAAGCCTTGGCCTCGGTCGTTGAGCAGTTGCGCAGCCACGACGTGCTCGAAGAGACCCGCGAGCTCGCTCGCACCTGGGCGAACGACGCGGTCGCCACGCTGGCGCCGCTGCCCAAGGGTGAGGCGAAGACCGCGCTCGAGGCGTTCGCGAACCTGATGGTGGATCGCCTGGTCTGATTGTCGATAACGAGGCCGGGGCTCGGCTGCGCGTGATTACGTGGCTGGCCCCGGCCTCGTCGTATGCCCGGGACCCTTGAGGTGTGTGAGGGGTCTCAGCTAAGGTTGCCCTTGGCAACGGCGCGCTAGACTTAGTGCCCAGGTGCGCGCACACGCGCGCGGTCACGAAGAAGGAGAAATTGGTTGGCACCGCTCAACGTCGCCGTCATCGGCGCTGGTCCCGCTGGCATTTATGCGTCGGATATTCTGTCCAAGTCGGGGCTCGAGGTGAATATCGACCTGTTTGAGCGTCTTCCCGCGCCCTACGGTCTCGTGCGCTACGGCGTCGCTCCGGATCACCCGCGTATCAAGCAGATCATTGTGGCGCTGTACAAGATCCTGCAGCGTGGCGACATCCGTCTGCTCGGCAACGTCGAGGTCGGCCGTGACGTGACGATCGACGACCTGCGTGACCACTACGACGCGATCATCATTGCGACGGGTGCGGACCGCGATCACCCGCTCGATATTCCGGGCGTGGACCTGCCCGAGTCTTACGGCGCCGCCGACTTCGTGTCCTGGTATGACGGCAACCCGGACTACCCGCGCACGTGGCCGCTGAAGGCCCGCGAGGTTGCCGTCCTGGGCGTCGGCAACGTGGCGCTGGACGTGGCTCGCGTCCTGGCCAAGCACGCCGAGGATATGCTCAAGACGGAGGTTCCGGCCAACGTGGCCGAGGCCCTTGCTGAGAATCCGATCACCGACGTGCACGTGTTCGGTCGCCGTGGCCCGGCCCAGGTGAAGTTCACGCCGCTGGAGCTGCGCGAGCTGGGCAAGGTGCCGGACGTAGACGTCATCGTCTCGGAAGAGGACTTCGACTTCGACGAGGGCTCGGAGGAGGCGCTGCGCGCGTCGAACCAGCAGCGTCAGGTCGTGAAGACCCTGACGAGCTACGCGATGGTGGATCCGGAGGAACACACAGCCTCGCGTCGCATCCACATTCACCTGTTCCAGGCCCCGGTCGAGATCGTCGCGGACGAGAACGGCCACGTGAAGGCTCTGCGCACCGAGCGTACCGCCCTGAACGGCGACGGAAGCGTGTCGGGTACGGGCGTCATTACGACGTGGCCCGTGCAGGCCGTGTACCGCGCGGTGGGCTACTACTCCTCGCCGATCCCGGGCCTGCCCTTCGACGAGCGCGCCGGCGTCGTGCCGAACGTTGAGGGCCGCGTCATCGAGGGGGACACCACGAAGGACGAGTCCGCCCCCGTCATCCCGGGCGTGTACGCGACGGGCTGGATCAAGCGTGGCCCCGTTGGCCTCATCGGATCGACGAAGTCGGACGCCCAGCAGACGATCTCCCACCTCGTCGAGGACGCCTCGGAGGGCCGTCTGCACGCGAACACCGCCGAGGTGGGCCACGAGGCCATGGTGGCGCTCCTGGAGTCCCGTGGCGTCGAGTTCACGACGTGGGAGGGCTGGGAGCTCCTGGATGCCTACGAGCAGGCTCTGGGCGAAGCCTACGGCGAGCTTCCGGGCGGCCGCGGCACGCGTGAGCGCATCAAGGTCGTGTCGCGTCGCGCGATGACGGACATTTCGCGCGGCGCACAGGTGGATCCGCAGGCGACGGATCTTATCGGCGAGATGGGCGAAATGGGCGTGCCGAGCGCCCCTGAGCGCTTCGATGACTACACGGGTCCGGGTCGCCGTCACTGAGCGTCCCTGATCGTTGCGAGGCCGTGGCCGGGTTGTCCGGTCGCGGCGTCGTTGTGTGGGGGAGCGGGGCTGTGGCGGATCTTGGTGCGCCTGGTGGCGTGGAGCGCAGATGGTTGTTTCCCATTGGAGCTTCGGCTGGTTCTCAGCAGCTTCTCAGGTAATCCCCATAGGATCGCCTGTATGGTGCACCGCAACTATCACAACGGTCTGAAGACGACGCTCCTGCTGGGAGGCATGTGGGCGCTGTTGCTCGCTATTGGTGGGATGATCGCCGCAGGTACGGGGCGTGCCGTGTGGTTGTTTGTGTTCGCGGGCATTGGGCTCGTCCAGACGGCTTATTCGTATTGGAATTCTGCGACGATCGCGCTCCGTTCTATGGGTGCATACCGGGTGAGCGAGGTGCAGTACCCGCAGCTGTACGCGATCGTTCGTGAGCTGGCGGCGCGCGCACAGCAGCCGATGCCGTCGATCTGGGTGGCGCCGTCGCTGACGCCGAATGCCTTTGCGACGGGGCGTAACCCGAACAATGCGGCGGTGTGCTGCACGGAGGGCATCCTGGCTATTCTCAATGAGCGTGAGCTGCGCGGAGTGCTGGGGCACGAGCTGATGCATGTCTATAACCGCGACATTCTGACGACGTCCGTTGCTGCGGCGATGGGCGGTCTGATCACGTCGATCGCGCAGGGACTGCTCTTCTTCGGAGGGGGGAACCGTCGAGAGGGCGGGGGAGTGGGCTTCCTTGGCCTCCTTGCGATGAGCATCATGGCACCTTTTGTGTCGATGCTTATCCAGTTCTCGCTGTCGCGTACGCGTGAGTTCGATGCTGACGAGGACGGCGCGATGTTGACGCAGGATCCGCTGGCTCTGGCGTCGGCGCTGCGCAAGCTGGAGATGGCAACGGACCGGCGTCCGATGGAAGACACCCCGCGCACGCGCAACGTGGCCGCGATGATGATCGCGAACCCCTTCCGCGGGCAGTCTGTCATGCGTCTGTTTTCAACGCACCCGCCGATGGAGCAGCGCATTGCGCGACTGGAGAAAATTGCGGGCTATTAAGCCTTGTTAACGCGGTGGCGGGCGGCCGGAATCAACCGGCCGCCCGCCACCGTATGACGCGTTGCTCAGCGGTAGTTCACGAACTGGAGGGCGACGTCCAGCTCCTCGCCCTTGGGGCCCTTCAGGAGAGCGATGACGGCCTGCAGGTCGTCGCGTGACTTCGAAGAAACGCGAAGTTCGTCACCCTGGATCTGTGCCTTGACGCCTTTGGGGCCTTCCTCACGGATGAGCTTGGAGATCTTCTTGGCGGTGTCCTGGGGGATGCCTTCCTTGAGGGGACAGGCGAGCTTGAAGAGCTTGCCGGAGGCCTTGGGTTCGCGGTCCTTGTAGTCCAGGACCTTGAGGGACAGGCCGCGACGGATCAGCTTGGACTGGAGGACATCGAGGATTGCCATGACGCGGGAGGCGGAGTTCGCTTCCATTGCAATTGTGTCGCCGCTGAGGGTGATGGCGGCGTCGACGCCACGGAAGTCGTAGCGGTTGGCGATCTCCTTGGCGGTCTGGTTGACGGCGTTGTCGACCTCCTGACGGTCGAGCTTGGAGACAACGTCGAAGGAGGAGTCTGCCATGGGTGCACCTTTCGTTGGAATTTAGCCAATCGTTGTTCCGATTGGCGCTCGGGATCATTTTAATGCTATTCTTTCACGGCACCGCGAGAGCGGCGCACGGCAGGTTACCAAAGCGGCCAAATGGATCTGACTGTAAATCAGACGCTTCGTGCTTCGGGGGTTCGAA
>ERZ1674176.60-NODE-60-length-30142-cov-14.898195_pt1 | contig 30142 bp, 23 predicted proteins | sample MGYA00581288_ERZ1674176 | MGnify/ENA primary metagenome ERZ1674176 (study PRJEB41354, sample SAMEA4873327) | human saliva metagenome | biome: human-associated habitat [ENVO:00009003]; feature: mouth environment [ENVO:08000002]; material: saliva material...
TGGCCCGTCGCAACCACCTCATCCAACCCCCGCGGCGGGCCAAACGCCTTCCTTCTAGCTTTCGCGAAGAATGTTCGGCATAGAAATATCCCGTGCAGATACGTTTATCTGCACGGGATATTTATATGTTTCTCACCGTTGCGGGTCAGCCGCCGCGGCTAGTACTTCAGGCTAGTACATCAGAGGGGAGAAGCGCCTACTTGCTCTCGCCCTTGAGGGCACCCATGAGCGGGCCAATCACGTCCATGGGCAGCGGGAAGACCACGGTCGAGTTCTGGTCGGCACCCAGCTCCAGCAGGGTCTGTAGGTAACGCAGCTGCAGGGATGCGGGGGACTGGCTCAGAATGTCGGACGCTTCCTTCAGCTCGCTCGAAGCCTCCAGCTCACCGCGTGCCGAAATAATCTTTGCGCGGCGCTCACGTTCAGCCTCAGCCTCGCGAGCCATGGCGCGCTGCATAGCCTCGGGAATCTCAACGTCCTTAATTTCGACGAGCTCCACCTGAATACCCCACGGCTCGGTGCGCGAACCAATGATGGAACGCAGGTCCTCGTTCAGGTCCTCGCGGTGTGCGAGCAGGGTGTCCAGGTCAACGCGGCCGAGCAGGGAACGCAGGGTGGTCTGCGCAATCTGGCTGGTGGCGATCGGGTAGTTCTCAACCTCAAGCACGGCGTTCTTGGCGTTGGTCACGCGGAAGAGGACCACGGCGTTCACGCGGGCAGGGACGTTGTCCTTGGTGATGACTTCCTGCGGGGGAATGGTCAGGGTGATGACACGCATATCAACGCGCTGCAGGGAGTCGACGAGGGGGAAGACGACGTTCAGGCCGGGCTTCAGCTCCGAACGCAGGTGACCGAAGCGGAAAGAGATGCCACGCTCGTATTCGGGGATGACGCGGAACATACGAATCAGAATAAAAAGAACAATGACGGCAACTGGGATGAGGATAGTTGCCAAAGTGACGGGATCCATGGTTTTCCTTCACAAGTATTGGGGGAGGACGGTATGTGTGCCCACCTGCCCGCGCCTCGTACGGTGCAGGTAGTAGGGGGTGCCCGTTAACCGGGCTGTGTGTGGGGGAGTTTAGGGAGGGGAATTTTCCGTCCCGGCGTACATCGCGGCGGTCGGTGCTTTAGCGGCACCCCGCATGGAAAACTCAAAAGAGGAATAAAAGAGAATTCCATGCAGGGTGGCCGCCGAAGCTAACAGACGGGACCAATCGACCGGTCAGCCGCCGGAACGGAAAAACTTGTGCAGCGCTACTTCTTCGCCATCTGCTCTGCCAGCTTTTCAGCAGCCTCAACCTCAGCCAGGTTCTGCTCCTGCAGGACCTCGTTCGTGGTCTTGTGCAGTCGCTTAACCGAGGTGCCGGTACCGCTCCATGCGGGGCGGTCCGGGTCGAGGGCAGAGGTACGAACCGGCAGGGTTGCCTCCGCAATCATCTGCTTGCGGGTCTGCTCGGTACGGCGCTTACGCTCATTCGACACGCCACCCCACTTCGCCGCGAAACGGTCCATCTTCACGTTCACCGATTCGTCAGCGGTGGATGCGTGAATATGCTTCGGATCGTTCTCGAAGTTCGCGGGGGAACGCATGAGCTTCACAGCCAGCGGGTAGGTCAGCGACAGGCAGACCACCGCGGCGGCACCCTCCACCAGAAGCTCCAGCGGGGAGTGCCAGACGATGGCGGCACCAATCAGGATGACCACGCCCAGCAGCGAGACAGCAACCGCCAGCCCGCGGTGGAAACGACCCGACTCGGAGTAGGGCCATTCATCCACTTCGCGGGTGAGCTCGCGGCCGTTCGCCGAGACGGTGCAGCTGTCCTTAATCGGGCAGGTGTTGCACACGCTGGGCTTGGCGCGGTAACGCATCACTCGGTTATCCGAGTCGAATGCGGTCGCCCACAGCCACTGGTCTTCGGGGCAGAGCCACGCGTCGCTCTCTTGGTGGTAGGTGAACCCGAAGGTTCGCGCCGCCACCATGCGCTGGCTGGTGCGCTTGGCGAGAATATCGAAGCCCCAACCCACGGCGACCAGGCCGAGCGCGTACACGCAGGCCAGCCACACGAGGAAAGAAACTCCAGCAATCTGCTCAGGCATGGTTAGCCTCGACGATCGCTACGGTAGGGGCTGGTCTGCTCGGGCAGTTCCTCGGCAGCCTTAGCGCCGGCGAACTCTGCGATGCGAGCGTCCTCAACCACCTCGTACAGCGGCGGTTCGGGCAGCTCCAGGACGGTTTCCTTAGCGTTCTTGGAGAAGATCTCCTTGATACCCAGCAGAGCCAGCTTAATCAGCGGGATAATGCCGACCAGGAAGATGACGTCACCAGGCATACGCATCCAACCCATCACGGCGGAAGCGCCGTCGTGAATGAACGCGAAGGAACGAGCCTCGTAGTAGCCTTCACCCACGGACTTGTACAGCTGAGCAATACCCAGCGGCAGCAGCGAGATGAAGGACATCCACAGCAGACCAATGTTCAGGGTCCAGAAGGAGAACTTCAGACCCTTCTCAGGCCACTTGTCCTCAGGGATCAGGTAGCGCAGACCAAACACCGCGAACGCGATTGCGAGCATACCGTACACACCCATCATGGATGCGTGTGCGTGGTTTGCGGTCAGCGCGGTACCAATCTCGAAGTAGGACACGATCGGCAGGTTAATCAGGAAGCCGAACACACCCGCGCCGAGGAAGTTCCAGAAGCCCACAGCAATCAGGAACATAACAGCCCAACGGTGCGGGAAAGGCTTGGTGCGGTTGGAGTACTGGCGAGCACCCAGCTGCATGAAACCCCACGCCTCAACGGTCAGGAAGGTCAGCGGGATAACCTCAGCAGCCGAGAAGAACGCACCGAATGCCATCTGCTCGGAGGGGGTACCGACGAAGTAGGTGTGGTGCAGAGTACCGATCACACCACCGACGGAGTAGAGCACGGCGTCCATCATGATGATGGAGATTGCGATGCGCTCGCGGACCACACCGAGCAGCACGAAGATGTACGCCACCATGACGGTGGTGAACAGTTCGAGGAAGTCCTCCACCCAGAGGTGAACCACCCAGAATCGCCAGAATTCGGCGACGGTCACGTGAGTACGCTGACCTGCGAGCAGGCCGACCGCGTAGAACATGGGGATGGCGAGGCCGGAGAAGAGGAACAGCCACGGCAGGGAGGTCTTCTTCGAGCCCTTCAGGCGAGCGGAGAGGGTACGCCAGACGATGACGATCCAGATGAACATACCCGCGGTGAGCAGGATCTGGAAGAATCGCGGCAGGTCCAGGAACTCCCACTGCTGCGAGAAGAAGCCGGTGAATTCCTTGGGGATGAGGCCCTTCTGAGAGAACCATTCGTTCAGCAGCGAGCCGAGGACCACGAAGACCACGGCGCCGATGAGAACGTAGGTGAGCAGACCCTGCTTCTTGGGTTCGCGGCGGGTAATCAGCGGGGCGATGAAGATACCGCCCGCCAGGAACGCGCCTGCGGTCCAGAAGAGGGAGAGCTGAAGGTGCCAGGTTCGGGATACCGTGTAGGGCAGCAACTGGCCCATGTCGATACCGAAGAATCCGGTGAGTTCTTCACGGTAGTGCTCGGTGAGCGCACCCACCAGAGCCTGCAGCAGGAACAGCACCAGGATCGTTGCGAAGAGCAGGCAGGCTGCCTTCTGCGAGGGGGTCAGGCGAACTTCGTCGGGCTGACGGAAGTCGAGGACGGGTGCCTCTTCCGCGTGCCAGCCGATAGCGCGGGACCAGCGGCCGTAGATGGCGAACATCAGACCGGTACCACCGATGAGGGCAATCAGGGAGAGTGCAGACCAGACCATCAGATCCGCGGTGGGCTTGTTGTCCACGTTGGGTTCGGAGGGCCAGTTGTTGGTGTAGGAGTAGGGCTGGTCGGGGCGGTCTGCCGCCGATGCCCACGCGGTCCAGCCGAAGAATGCGACGATGTCGTGCAGTTCTTCGTCGTTCTTAATGGCGTTGGGGAACAGGCCCTGCGAGGTGTCACCCTTCATCAGGGTTTCGCGGTAGTGCTTGAGCATGAGCTGGTAGCCCTTGGTCTCACCAGCGGACCAGGTGATGGTCTTAGTCTGCTCGTCGTACTTGTTCTCCTTGCGCCACTCGTTCTTGACGAGCTCGCGGGGGTCCTGCTTGCCCTGTTCACGGTACTCCTTGACAGCAGCATCGGTGGTCAGGCGCAGGTATTCTGCAGTGTAGTCGGGGCCAAGGTAGGCACCGTGACCCAGAACGGATCCGTACTGCTGCAGGCCGCGTCCTTGGAACAGTTCCTGACCGTGCAGAATCTGTTCTTGGGTTGCGATAGTTTTGCCGTCGTTGCCGACGATTTTATCGGGGAGCGGCATGGAGAGTGCGTAGGTGCGCATTGCAAGGACTGCCATGATGGTGAAGCCCAGGAGCATCACAAACGCAACAGCCTGTACCCAGCCTTTTCCGGCATAGGCACCGACCGTGTCTGAGCGGCGGGCAATCTTTGCTGCCTGCGCACGCGAGACGGGTTTTGTAGCCATAGTGTATGTCTCCAGTGTGCGTGGAATTTGTAGGTGGAGTGGTCCCGACGCACATCCGCTGGAGGGGCGGCTCACTATGTTCAGGGTGAATCGTCCTTGAGGGAGGTGCGACAGCCCACCCTGCTCTCATTTTTGCATATTAAATGCGTATTTACGAAACTTTGCTGACGTATCGTCACAATATGACAGGCGTATTCAGGCATAAAAGCCACAGTTACAAGGCAAAAAAGTTCGAATGTTACGTTGAGGTTGAATCCTTAGCTTCCGTGACTACTTACCAGCCTGCAACGGGGGAACATAGGGCGGAAGCTATGCAGGCTCCCTCAATCAGGACTCTTACTCGGGTTCCTACTCGGGCTTCTACTTGAGCTTCTACCGGAAATCTTGCCGAAATTATTGGTGGGAGGCGCATCCCAGCATGTGGAAGGGGAATGCGGCACCCCTCACGTTCCTACACTCGGGTGTGGAATAATAAAACTCGGTACTACTAAACACAGTACAAATTTTTTCAGTACAGATTCTGTGCACCCACACGGTGTACCCTCAGAAGGGGCCACTTACCCCGCATCCACGGCGGACCGCCGCCACAGCCCGCAATCTATCGGCACCTCAGGAGAGTTCACGTGCTTCTCTACAAATCCACCCAGAAAGCAGTCACCGGAATCCTGCGCACCGTCTTCCGCGCCCGCGTGACCGGACTCGAAAACTTCCCCGCCACCGGCCCGGTGATTGTCGCCTCCAACCACCTGTCCTTCCTGGACTCCATCATTATTTCCGCCATGATGCCGCGCCGCGTGGCGTTCCTCGCCAAGGCTGAGTACGTGAACACCCCCGGCCCGCGCGGCAAGATGATGAAGGCATTCTTCGAAGCCGTGGACATCATTCCCGTGAACCGCTCCGACCGTTCCGAATCGCTCAAGGCACTCGATATTGCCCTGGAGAAGCTGCAGGAGGGTAAGGTCTTCGGCATTTACCCCGAGGGCACCCGCTCCCGCGACGGCTACCTGTACCGCGGCAAGATTGGTGTGGCGTGGCTGGCGCACATGACCGGCGCGCCCGTGGTTCCGGTTGGTCTGATTGGCACCGACCGCCTGCAGAAGCCCGGCTCGAACATGATTTACCCGCGCCGCTTCACGATTCGTGTGGGCAAGCCGCTCTACTTTGAGAAGACCGGCGAGAAGATGACCGGCAAGCAGCGCCGCGTCACCACCGACACGATCATGAATGAGATTGCTCAGCTGTCCGGTCAGGCACGAAAGCACGAGTACAACGTTTCGCCCTCAGCCGCACGTGACGCAGGCTAGGGCACTCGCCGCCTATACCGCGTAGACTTAAACCGCGCATTCACACACCGACCCCGCGCTTTGGGGGAGATGGGTGCAGGATGCGCGGTTTGTCGTATGCGTGAGCCTGGGATGTCCCCGGTAGCCCAGTAGAGCGAGGAGAAAGTACCCATGGCAGAGCCTTCCAGCTACCGCCCCGCCCCCGGCGAAATCCCCACCGACCCGGGCGTTTACCGTTTCCGCGATGCCGACGGCCGCGTCATCTACGTGGGCAAGGCGAAGAACCTGCGCAACCGCCTCAACAGCTATTTTGCGTCCCCGCAGACGCTGAGCCCGAAGACCTACGCGATGGTGCATACAGCGGCGAGCGTGGAGTGGACCGTGGTGGCGAGCGAGATGGAATCGCTGCAGCTTGAATACACCTGGATTAAGGAGTTTTCGCCGCGCTTCAACATTGCGTTCCGCGACGATAAGTCGTACCCGTACCTGGCGATTACCGTCAATGACGTGTACCCGCGCGCGATGGTCACTCGCGGCGAGCGCCGTAAGGGCGTGCGCTATTTTGGGCCGTACTCGCAGGCGTGGGCGATTCGTGAAACCCTGGATGCGCTACTGCGCGTTTTCCCGGTGCGTACCTGCACGAACGGCGTGTTCAACCGCGCGAAGAATAGTGGCCGGCCCTGCCTGCTCGGCTATATCGATAAGTGCGCGGCGCCGTGCGTGGGCAAGATTAGCGCCGAGGAGCACCGCGAGTTGGCGCGCGGGCTGACCCGGTTTATGGGTGGTGGCGCTGAGAAGCATATCGCCCAGTTGACCGCGGAAATGAAGGCCGCCGCAGCTGATATGGACTTTGAGCGTGCCGCGATTCTTCGTGACGATATTGCCGCGCTGACTAAGGCGTTTGAGCGTAACGCCGTGGTGCTTGGCGCGACCGTGGATGCCGACCTGTTCGCCTATGCTGAGGACGATCTGGAGGCATCCGTTCAGGTGTTCTTCGTGCGCGGCGGCAGGATCCGCGGCCAGCGCGGCTGGATCGTGGAGAAGGTCAACGACAGCACCGATGCGCAGCTCATTGAGCAGCTGATCGCGCAGGTGTACAGCGATATTGCGGCGAGCCTCGCCTCCCAGAAGGACGCCGAGAAGAGCCTGAACAGCTACGATATTCCGCGTTCCGTGCTCGTGCCGGTGGAGCCCGAGAATAAGGAGCAGCTGGCGTCCTGGCTGGCGGAGGTGCGCGGCGGGCCCGTGGAGATTAGCGTCCCGCAGCGCGGCGATAAGGCAGAGCTCATGAAGACGGTCGCCGAGAATGCGCGCCAGTCGCTGACCCTGCACAAGAGCCGCCGTGCCGGTGATTTGACCACCCGTAGCGCCTCCCTCGTGGAGCTGCAGGAGGCGCTGGAACTGCCCGACCCGCTGCTGCGCATCGAGTGCTACGACATTTCGCATGTGCAGGGCACGAACGTGGTTGCCTCCATGGTCGTCTTTGAGGACGGCATGCCCGCGAAGAACGCCTACCGCACCTACAGCATTACCGGCGACGCCGCGCGTGACGATACCGCCAGTATGTACGACGTCATCACCCGCCGATTCAAGAGGCATCTGGCGCAGCAGGCGGAGCGCGAAGCAGCCCCCGTGCACTCCGGCGAGATTGACGCCTCCACGCCCGAGCCGGCGAAGTTCGCCTACCCGCCGAACCTGGTGCTCGTGGACGGCGGCCCGCCTCAGGTGGCTGCCGCCTCCGCCGCGTTGAGCGATTTGGGCATTACGGATGTGTACGTTGCCGGCATCGCTAAGCGCCTGGAGGAACTGTGGCTACCGGACGACGACTACCCGGTCGTACTACCGCGTACTTCGCAGGCGCTGTACCTGGTGCAGCGCATCCGCGATGAGGCGCACCGTTTCGCTATCACCTTCCACCGTTCCAAGCGCGGTAAGGCGATGGTCGCCTCCGCCCTGGATGAGGTGCCCGGTTTGGGCGAGGTGAAGCGTGCCGCGCTGATTAAGCACTTCGGGTCGGTGGCTCAGATTAAGCAGGCGAGCGCCGAGGAGCTGACGGCGGTGCCGGGTATTGGTCCGGCGTTGGCTCAGAAGATTCTGGCGGCGCTGACCTAATCCTCTGGCTGGCGCTGAGTGAAGGCCCGCCCGGGGTGTGAACGCAGCACCCCGCCTCGTAATGGCGCTTAACAAACGTGTCATAATTGAAGGAAACCGTCATCATTACGAGCGCGCTATCTTCGCGCGCCCTCAACCAGTAGAGTGGAAACCGTGAGTAATAACCATCTGCGCCTATTCACCAGCGAGTCGGTGACTGAAGGCCACCCCGATAAGATTTGTGACCAGATTTCTGACGCCATCCTCGACGGCATTATTGCCCAGGATCCCGCAGCGAACGTTGCTGTGGAGACCATGGTAACCACCGGTCAGGTGCATGTTGCTGGTGAGGTGACCACCTCCAGCTACGTCGAAATCCCCTCCATCGTGCGCGAGACCATTCTGGGTATCGGCTACGATTCCTCTACCCGCGGCTTCGACGGTGAGTTCTGCGGCGTGTCCGTGTCCATTGGCGAGCAGTCCCCGGACATTAACGCCGGCGTGTACGAGTCCCTCGAGGTTCGTCAGGGCATTGCTGCTGACGAGTACGACCGCCAGGGTGCGGGCGACCAGGGCATCATGTTCGGTTACGCATCCAACGAGACCAACGTGCTGATGCCCGCCCCGATTTGGCTGGCGCACCGCCTCTCTGAGCGTCTGACCAAGGTCCGTAAGGACGGCCTGCTGACCGAGCTGCGCCCCGACGGCAAGACTCAGGTGACCCTCGGCTACGATTCGAACAACGTGCCTGTCTCCGTGGATACCGTGGTTGTTTCGAGCCAGCACACCGCAAGCTACGACCTGGCTGACCTGCGTGCAGACATTGAGAAGCACGTTATCGCGCCGGTTCTGGGTAGCGTCGAGCTGGATTCCTCCAACGCCAAGTTCATTGTGAACCCCGCTGGCCGCTTCGTTCAGGGTGGCCCCGTGGGTGACGCGGGCCTGACCGGCCGCAAGATCATTGTGGACACCTACGGCGGTTCGGCTCGTCACGGTGGTGGCGCGTTCTCCGGTAAGGACCCGTCGAAGGTGGACCGTTCCGCAGCGTACGCAATGCGTTGGGTTGCGAAGAACATTGTGGGTGCCGGTCTTGCCGACCGCGCCGAGGTTCAGGTTGCGTACGCTATCGGCCAGGCAGCGCCGGTCGGTCTGTACGTTGAAACCTTCGGTACCGAGAAGGTCGACCCGATCAAGATTGAGAAGGCTGTGCGTGAGGTCTTCGACCTGCGCCCGCTGGCAATCATTAACGAACTGGATCTGCGCCGCCCGATTTACAAGAAGACCGCAGCTCACGGCCACTTCGGTCGTACCGAGCCGGAATTCACCTGGGAGCGTCTGAACCGCGTGGATGCACTGCGTTCGGCAGTGTCCTCCTCCTAATATCTGTCAGGGTAGAGGAGCACGCTGATTCGGGTGACTCAGAGCAGTTCTGAATCGAACTCTTCGGCACCGTTGGGTGCCCAGCAGGAATCCCTGCAACAGCTTGACCTGTTGCAGGGATTTCCTGCTCTTCGTGATGCCCTGATTCCGGCCGCCCCGGAGCCGGTGAACGTCGCCGCCGAGTTGGAGGCGAGCGGCGTGCCGAACCCTGTGGCGCGTGTGCGTGTGGATAGCACTCTGCCGCAGGTGGACCGCACGTTTGATTACCGCGTGCCCGCTGAGCTGAGTGAGGATGCGGTGCCCGGCGCTCGCGTGCGTGTGCTGTTCAACGGTCACGAGCTGACCGGTTACATTGAGGAGCGCGCCGCCACGACTGATTGGACGCGCACCTCGCTGCTGCCGCTCAAGTCGGTGCTGTCGCGTGTGCCCTCTGTTGCGCCCGAAATTTTTGCGCTTGCCGAGGCGCTTGCTGACCGTTATGCCTCCACGGTGGCGAACGTGCTGCGCCTAGCGGTGCCGCCGCGCATTGCCGCGCTGGATAAGAAGTACGCGCCGCTTCTGCCGGGTTATGAGTCGGATTATTTGGGTGTTTCTTCGCATGCGGGTGAGTCTGCTCCGGAGAATGTAGAACCTGAGAACGTAGCTCCCGAGCATGAAGCCTCTGAGCCCGCGGATTCTGAGCCGGCTGCCACCTCCGCGGCCTCTAGCGAAACCGACCCGTACGCCTGGCTTGCCACTCCCGGCGCGCCCGCGCCCTTCGTGCTGGATCCGCCGGCGCTGAACCCGGATGCGCCGGATGCCGCCTCCGTCTTCTCCGATTACGAGAACGGTGCGGAGTTCATTGAGGATGTCGCCGCCGGTGCCGCAACTCGCGCCGTGATGACGGTTCTTCCCGGCCACCTGGAGCACACGTGGGCGGATGTTTTGGCGACTGCTCTCGCTACGGCTGCCGCGAGTGGTCGCGGTGCTATTGCGGTGGTTCCGACCGTTAAGAACCTGGATCTTCTGGAGGCGGCGCTCGCCGAGCGTCTGCCCGCTGACTCGTTTGTGCGTTTGAGTTCTGATTCGACTCCGCATACTCGCTATCACGGGTTTGTGAAGGTGCGTTTGGGGCAGGCGCCGGTGGTGATTGGTACCCGCGCGGCGGCCTACGCGCCGGTGGCGAACCTGGGCCTGGTGGTGTGCTGGGATGACGGCGATTCTTCGCTGGTGGAGCAGCGCGCCCCGTATTGTCATGCCCGCGATGTGTTGCTTCTGCGTGCTTCTGCTGAGAATACTGCGGCGCTGTTTGCCGGGTTCAGTATGAGTAGTGAGGCGGCGCGTCTGGTGCGTACCCGTTGGGCATCTCATGTGCGTGCGCCGCGTGCGTTGGTGCATGATTATTCGCCGCGTATTTTTTCGACGGGTTCGGAGTTTGAGTTGGCGCGTGACCCGTTGGCGGCGATGGCGCGTATTCCTCACCTGGCGTTTGAGCATGCTCGTCGGGCGTTGGCGCGTGGTCCCGTGTTGGTGCAGGTGGCGCGTAGCGGTTATATTCCGTCGTTTTCGTGTGAGCGTTGCCGCATGCCGGCGCGTTGTGGCGAGTGTAGCGGACCTTTGTCGGTGGCTTCGGGTTCGTCGGTTCCGTCGTGTTCGTGGTGCGGCCATTTGGCGCAGCAGTGGCGTTGTTCTGAGTGCGGTTTTACGCATTGGCGTTATTCGGCGGCGGGTGCGACTCGTACTGCTGAGGAGTTGGGTCGTGCGTTCCCGAATGTTCCGGTGATTTCTTCGGCGGGTGACCATGTGCGGGCGTCGGTTGGTCCTGAGCCTGCGTTGGTGGTGGCGACTCCGGGTGCTGAGCCGGTGGCTTTTGGCGGCTATGCGGCGGCGCTTCTTTTGGACGCTGATAAGATGCTTCGTTTTGATTCGTTGCGTGCCCCGGAGGCGGCGTTGCGTCGCTGGTTGAACGCGGCGGCGTTGGTTCGTCCGGCGGCTCTTGAGGGCACGGTGGTGACGACTGCTTCGCCGTCGCCGGTGGAGCAGGCGCTGGTGCGTTGGGATCCGGCGTGGTTTGCTCGCCGGGAGCTGGAGGAGCGCGCTCAGACGGGTCTGCCTCCGGCGGTTCGTACGGCTGCGGTGACCGGTGCGGAGGCGGATGTTCGCGCCTTCATGGAGGAGTTCTTGGGCTCTTCTGCGTTGCCGGAGCGGGTGCGTGAGCAGTTGCGTATTGTGGGTCCGGTTCCTCTGGATCAGGGGTATTTTGCCTGGTCGGAGTCTCTTGAGGAGGATTCTGAGGAGGCGCCGGTTCAGGGCGATTGGCGTACCCTGATGTTTTTCTCGTATGGCATTGCGCAGCAGGTGACCCGTGAGTTGCGTGCTACGCGTGCAACGATTGCGGCGTTGAAGAAGAACGTGGGGGAGCGCCCGGTTCAGATTCGCTGTGACGGCCTGGACGTGCTGTGATTTTCTAGTCGTGCTGTAGTGTTCTAGTGAGGGGCGGTTTTTGCCCCGGGTTGGGCGTTGGCACGCGGGTTTGCGAGCGCGTTGTGCGCAGAGGCGAGGAGGTGAGAGGCGTGTCGAAGGTGCCTCATCTGCTGAAGGGTAGTGCGCTGCCTGACGGTGAGCAGCAGCGGCTGACGAAGTATGCTTCTGCGCACCCGAAGAGTGCCCTGCACCGCAAGGGCCAGCACCATGATGCGGCGGTGCTGCTGGTTCACGGTATCGGCTACCAGAATCACGGCGAGACGCTCGCGTATTTTGGCAAGCCTGTGGCGCATAGTGTGCAGACTCTGCTGGCGCTGAACACAGATTCTGTCGCGCTCTCCGAAGAGAACTCCGCCGCGGAGGCTTCTGCGCGGGTTCGTGTTGAGGTGATTCCTGACGGTGATACCCTCCCGCCTGCCGCTGAGGTGAACCCGCTGAGCCACCACAGCGAGTTGACGTATTCGTTGACGATTGAGCGCACGGAGTACCCAGCCGACCCGGTTGAGGAAAGCCCGCAGATTGAGGAGAACTCCGCGCAGGAAGAACTCGCCGAAGCCTCCGAGCCCAAAGAATCTACAAGAATCAGTCTGCCGAAAATTGAACTTCCGAAGGTTGAGTTGCCCAAAGTGGAGTTACCCAAGGTGGAACTGCCTAAAGTGGAGCTCCCTAAGATTGAGCTGCCGAAAATTGAGCTTCCCAAGGTAGAGCTCCCGAACATCGATTTCCCGAATATCGAGCTGCCGAACCTTGAGCTTCCGCACCTGCCTCAGCCGAAGCCGCGCCCGGTTCGCACGGTCACTCGCCGCAGCCTCCTTTTTCAGGAGGGCTTCTGGCGGCCCAGACATTACCCGCCCGTTGAAGGAGCATTTGCCCTGGTTGGCGTCGGTTTTGCCGCTGTTTTTGATGTTCTGCTTCTACTATGAGCGCCCCGGCGCGACCTGGCGTGAGCGTGCCGGGCACCTGTTGCGTTCTACGGCGCGGTTTGTGAACGTAGCGCTGTGGCTGGTGCTGGCGGCTATGGCGCTCATGACGTTCCGCGATGCTTTTGTGGCGTCTCTGGGTACTCCGCAGGGTGCATTTACGGGTCTGGCGGCGGCGCTCGGCCTGGGTATTGTGGGCTGGGTTTTGGCTCGTCGTGCCCGTGAGCTGTGGGCGCTGGTGAAGGCTATTCCGACGCAGCTGATTCAGACGGCAACCAGCCCGGACTCGCGCGATTTGGAGCGTATTTATGCGCGTCTGGATCGTCAGCTGGACGATTTGAGTTCCCGTAGCGATGCGGTGGGCATTATTGCCCATTCGCAGGGCGGATATTTGAGCTATGAGCTTCTGCGTCGTCGTGCGGCGTCGGGTAAGAAGCCAATCCGTTTCTTCTACGGCCTGGGTAGTGGTGTGGTCCCGATTAGCATTATCGCTAGTGACCGTAACGACATTCCGGGGCCCCTGGATGTTGCAGGCAGCTACCGTAACCGCGCCATGCTTCTGTGGGTGAGCGCGGTCGCGGCGTTCTCCTGGCTGGTGGAGGCGTCCCTGCTGTTTGGTCCGTACCGTTCGCTGCTGCACTATACGATGCTGGCGCCCCTAGCGTTGAGCGTGGTGCCGCTGGTTGTGAGTGTGCCGGGTGCCTTCAAGGGTAGGGGTGCGTATTGGCCGCAAGAGTGCCCGGGAAAGCGCCTCCGCAAAAACTTCTGCAACTACCTCGGTAAACACCCCGGCGGATGTGCGCCTGGTCAACCCGTACGGCACGCGCGCCTACGTGAAGTGGCTGATTCCGTTGCTTTTCGTGCACGGCGTTTTCATGCTGTACGCGGTATTCATGCTGCTGCTGGTTCAGCTACGTGTTGAGGGCTCGGTCCCTGAGCTGACCGCCGCCTCCGTGGCGTTTTGGGGTGCGCTAATTCTGGTGCTCATGATGTCGGTGCGTAGCGCCTGCCACCTGTATGTGCGCGCCTACGCGCCGATGCTGCAGGATCTTGATGTGGCTGACCGGTGCGAGATTTCCGCTCGTGGTGACAGTATTGGTAGGTCGAATATTACTCAGCCCGCCGATGTAGACGTCAGCTTTGTGACCCTGCCGGGCCCGTCGGTGAATAGTCACATGCAGTATTTTGATGCGTGCTCGCCGGTGCCGTTGATGCTTGCGCACCGTCTGGTGCCGCACATGATGCCGGCGGGTGAGCAGGCGCAGAAAGCGGCGGCTTTCACCGATATTGGTGCGGAACTGAACCGCGGTTTTGCGCGCGTGAAGAAGTGGATGCGCACCATGCATTACGGGCTGTATGCGGTGCTTCTGCTGATGCTGTCGGTGCTACTGAATGTGGCGTCTCCGGTGAGCCTGTCCGCGTTGACGGGGCTTGATACGTCGCACCTACATTCGGAGGGTTTTGACCGTCTGGTGGCGGATGCTCAGCAGCTGCGTGAGCAGGCGGGTTCTTCGGATCTGCTGCTGTGGATTCTGGTCGGCATTTTTGTGGTGGAGGCGCTGCTGATGATGGTGCTTTCGCCGTGGACTCAGCGGCGTTTGCAGCGTGCGTTCATGATGCGCAAGGTGGACCGCACGGGTCAGCTGAGCGAGTTCAATCCTTTGCCGATGGTGACGGCTCTTCTGGGTCTTGACGGTGAGGATGAAGACGCTGAGGATGCAGAGGAACATAACCTCGCAGGGGAGAAAAAGCAGGAGAGTAAAGCAGGGCAGAGCGCTGTAGCTTAGGTGCTTAGGTGGTGCCGTGGAAGGGCATCCCAGAATTTTTATGCATTCGTGTGCACCTAAGATTTGCTGGGGTTTGGGTGATTCTAATTGGCGTAGTCTTCGTATCCACGGTAATATATTCAGCACTGCGGATACTATTTCGGCGCTTGTCGAGGTGGTATTGGCGGTATCTATCACTCAACTCCGCGTGCGCTTCACAACCGCACGCACCTAAGAAAGATAAATACTGATGACTCAGACTCTCATCACCCCCGCCTACGAAAAAGCAGGCGGAGGTTCTGCTGTTGCACGCGCTAACCGCATTAGCCACCCCAATGTTGAACTACTCGCGGACATGACCGTGGCTCAGCGTAATGCAGTGTTCCGTTACCTGGCGCGTTTCCCCGACCTGGATGACGCCCAGATTTTCTACGCGTACGGTCACGCTTACGAGCTGGCTCGTAAGGATGCCGAGCGCGGTCTCTACGCAACTATGGCGTAGCCTGCATAATTAGCTTTGGAAATGCTGCTGCACTCTTTGTGGGTGCGGCAGCATTTCTGCTTTTCGGGCTGGCTTTCACGCTGGCTTTCGGGCAGGTTTCAGTTCGGTGGTGAACTCGGCGGTCCCATGCCGCTATGATGCCCCTGATTTCTTCCTGACAACCGGGAACGTGTCCACTATGGGGGCGTTCCTTGATGGTTCTTGAACATTGATTAGCTCTTGGGTAGTTTAGAGGTATCACAACCACTACTGCGAAGAGACTTCCGATGATCTCCGTAGGTTCTTTTCGCGGTGTTGCCTCCGGTAGCGTCTGCATTGTTGCGGCGCTGCCCTAAGAAACGCCCTAAGGAAAGGTACTCACCGATGAGTTTCACCAATATCACCTCTGATTACGAGCCCGAGTTCGGTAGTTCGGCACCGAGCCGCGACAACGGCATTACTCACCCGGACCCTGTACTGCTGTCCTCGATGACGAAGGCTCAGCGTGGCGCGGTGTGCCGCTACCTGGCTCGTTTCGCTGAGCTGGATGACGCGAAGATTTTCTACGCGTACGGTCATGCGGATGAGCTGGCCGCGAAGGAAGCGGCTCGTACCGGTAGCTTTGCTACGGTCTAAGGTTTTCTGCCCCGGTGTGATGCGGTGAGGCTGCACCTTCCGGATGCGCCCTCAGGGTGCCCGAGCTCTGCGAGGGCGGGTTCCCTGCGTCGGTGCGGAGGAAGTGTGTAGCGAACCGCCGCTGTACATCATTGCCGTAAGCCGTACGCACCTACCGGCAACCATGAACTAAATACGAGAGTGCCGCCGCACCCTCCCGAGCTTCGGGGGAGTGCGGCGGCATTTCTTTGCCCAACGCAAGCTTTAGAGCCCGCGCACGACCTCCAGCAGTTTGAGTGCCGAGTCGCGCCAGGAGTAGCGGCGCACATCCGACAGGCCGTCAATGATGACGCGCTCGCGAACGGCGGTGTCCTCCAGGGACCGGATTGCTTTGACCCAGTCGGCGGCGTGCGCCTCCGGGGCACCGCCGACCGGCGCGAACACGGCGTGCGGGGCAATCTCACGGAAAATCGGGATGTCACTAATCACCGCCGGGCAACCGGCAGCCTGAGCCTCGACCACGGGCAGGCCGTAACCCTCCTCGCGGGAGGCAGTGACCAGGGCGTGCGCCTGGCGGAGCAGCTGCTGGTATTCCTCGTCGCTCACGCCGTTGTGCACCTCCACGTTCTCACCGATGAGGCGTTCGTCGGTGAGCTGCACCAGGCGCTGCGGCGGCATCTTCGACAGCAGATGCAGGCGGTAATCCGGCAGGGAACGCATCGCCAGCAGTAGGGTTTCAACGTTCTTGTACGGCATGAACGAACCCATGTACACCAGGTGCTTGACGGGCTGCTCTTCGCGGGTGGTGGCGCGTTCCAGCGCGGTCTGGCGCGAGACCACGCTGCCGGGCTGCGGGGCGTTGGGCACCACGAACAGCGGCTTGGTGGTCAGCTCGTGCTCACGAATTAGCGAGGCGGTCGACTCAGAAACCGTCACGACCGCGTCGCCGTGATTGAGCAGGAAGCGCTGCGGGGTGTAGGTCTTGTGGAAGAGCCGCCAGCCCACGCGCACCGGTGCGGGCAGGAACCCGGGCGGGGTCGGGTGCGAGTAGTAGATCAGGTCGTGCAGGGTGAGAATCAGCTTGAACTTGCGTCCGGTGGAGCCGATGGTCTGCATGGGGGAGAACACCACGTCCGGCGCATACTTGTTCAGCTGCAGCGAGGCGGTCGGTTCGAGCGGGCCGGTGGGCGAGCTGATCTTCACGTGCGGCAAGTCGGGCAGCATCTCCAGCTGACGCTCATCGCTAATAATCATGGTCAGGTCGAGGTCGGCGGCGGCTTCATCACCAGTGTCAATGAGGGTTTTGAGCGCGCCCAGCAGGGACGCAGTGTAGCGGCTAATGCCGTCGTGGAAGCCGATACGGGTGTATCGGGCGTCAACCATGAGTTTCATGTTGGTTCCTTACTTCTCGTTCCCTGAGTGGCCGGCGGCGAAATCGGCGATGAGTTCCGCGGCGCGGCGAGGGGTTTCGTAGTGGATGAGATGCCCGACTTCGGGGATCATGTCCAGGCGCTCGCGGGCACCGGTCGAAGTAGCGGGCAGGCTGCGGGAGGTCAGCGTCGCGTACATGGCGCGGGCGGTTTTGGGGGTGCCCAGGTCGTCGTCTTCAGCAACGAGCATCTGCACCGGCACTCGGATGGCGACGGCGTATTCGGCGGCGGTGTGCCTAATGGACGCTTCGTAGGCGCTGAGCACTCCGCGGCGGGAGCCGAAGGAGCCGAAGTAGGCGGCGTGCTGGCCGTTGATGAAGCGGCGCATTGCCTTGTCTTTGGTGCGCATCATGACTTCGCTGGAGGCGCGGGTAATCAGCTGCGAACGTAGCAGCGGGTAGCCGATTTTTTCGGGGAGTGCCGCGCCGGCGCGGTAGTAGAGGGAGGCGAGGCGGGAGGCGACGCGCTGGCTACCTTCGAGGGCGGGCTCGCTGATCGGGTTGATGAGCGAGAGCAGCGCGAGCGAGTTCGGGTGTGCGGCGGCGAAGGCGCTGGTGACGATGGAGCCGAAGGAGTGGCCGACCAGGTGCAGCGGCAGGGGCTGTGCATCCTCGCGGGCGGGGTTAGTGTGCTTCACAAAGTCGTTTAGCCACGCCACGTACGCGTTGATGTTGTCTCCGCCCTGAGCATTTTCTGGCAGGTCTGCGGAGCGGCCAAAGCCGGGCAGGTCGGGGCTGATGATGCTGACGTTTGGGATGAGCTTCAGCAGGTAGTTCGCGATGATTTCCAGGCCGTGGTGGTCGCCGCGAAAGCCGTGCACGAGCAGCACGGGGTAGGAGCCTTCGGGGAAGAGCCCAGCGTTCATGCCTTTGCCGTACTGCCAGTAGCGGGTCATGACTGCCTGCGCGCCGTCACCGATGAGGGCGTCGTGGCGGGTGCCGGGAATGAGCGGGCCGGGCACACCCTCAAGAACTGAGGTGTTGGGGGAGTCCGGGGTAACGGTGGAGGTCATGGGTACCTTTCGCGGGTTGGGTACTGGGACGGCTAAGTCCCGTTCTTAATTCTAGGGGAGAAGCCTGAAAGGGCTCTGAAACTTGCGCCCCGCATCGTCAGCTGGGCGGGTGGTCGGGCGGGCGGTGCCGTCCATTTGGTAGTCGAGGCGGCCTCAACTCTGGCTCGGTGCAGGTTTCGCGTTACACTTGGAGGGTTAAGTTTTTATCAACCTGTCTTTATTTAAGGAATCGCTGTGTCTGCTCAGGTAGAGACCGAACGCAACGAAAATGCGTACGACTTCCGCGCTATGGAAGCCAAGTGGCGCCCCTACTGGGACGAAACGAAGGTTTTCCAGCCCACCGGTGACGCCCCCAAGGGCCGCAAGTATGTGCTGGATATGTTCCCGTACCCCTCCGGTGACCTTCACATGGGTCACGCGGAGGCATTCGCTATTGGTGACATGAACGCCCGCTACTTCAAGCAGTGCGGCTACGATGTTCTGCACCCGATTGGCTGGGACTCCTTCGGCCTGCCCGCTGAGAACGCAGCCATTAAGAACGACACTCACCCCAAGGAGTGGACGTACAAGAACATTGAGACTCAGGCTGAGTCTTTCAAGCGTTACGCTATTGCCGCTGACTGGAGCCGTCGCCTGCACACCTCGGACCCCGAGTACTACAAGTGGACTCAGTGGCTGTTCGAGCAGTTCTACAAGAAGGGCCTGGCGTACCGTAAGGACTCCATGGTCAACTGGTGCCCCAAGGACCAGACCGTGCTCGCTAACGAGCAGGTTGTGAACGGTGCGTGTGAGCGTTGCGGTACTACCGTGACGAAGAAGTCGCTGAACCAGTGGTACTTCAAGATTACTGACTACGCACAGCAGCTGCTGGACGACATGGAGCAGCTGGAGGGCAAGTGGCCTGACCGCGTGCTGCTCATGCAGCGCAACTGGATTGGCCGCTCCGAGGGCGCTGAGGTGCGCTTTGAGATTGAGGCGACCGAGGACCAGCCCGCTGAATCCTTCACCGTGTTCACCACCCGCCCGGACACCCTGTACGGCGCAACCTTCATCGTGGTTGCTGCGGATGCGGCGTTCGCCGAGCAGATCGTGGCACCCGAGCACAAGGCTGCCCTGGAGCAGTACCGCGAAGACATTAAGGCACTGAGCGATATTGACCGCCAGTCCTCCGACCGCGAGAAGACCGGCGTGTTCACCGGCCGCTACGCGATTAACCCGCTGACCGGTGCGAAGCTGCCCGTCTGGGCTTCTGACTACGTGCTCGCCGATTACGGTACCGGCGCGATTATGGCTGTGCCCGCGCACGACCAGCGTGACCTTGAGTTCGCCCTGAAGTTCGACCTGCCCATCGTGAAGGTCCTGGACGTTGAGGGCGCTGAGGACCCGGCTACCAGCGGTGTTGCCGCAGCTGGTGACGGCGTGCTCATCAATTCCGGTGAGCTGACCGGCCTGCCGAAGGCTGAGGCGCTCGCTAAGGCTATTGAGCTGGTTGAGGCTGCCGGCACCGGTGAGGGCAAGGTCATTTACCGTCTGCGTGACTGGCTGCTGTCCCGCCAGCGTTTCTGGGGTACCCCCATCCCCGTGATTCACTGTGAGGATTGTGGCGAGGTTCTGGTTCCTGAGGATCAGCTGCCGGTGCTGCTGCCCGATAACCTGCGCGGTGAGCAGCTGGCTCCTAAGGGCCAGTCGCCTCTTGCTGCTGCCGATGACTGGGCGATCGTGCCTTGCCCCGAGTGTGGCAAGCAGGCTCGCCGTGACTCGGACACCATGGACACCTTCGTGGATTCCTCCTGGTACTTCCTGCGTTACGTTTCCCCGAACTACGACAAGGCTCCTTTCGACCCGCAGGCTATGAGCGAGTGGGGTGCCGTGGACATGTACGTTGGCGGTGTGGAGCACGCTATTCTGCACCTGCTGTACGCACGCTTCTTCACCAAGGTTGTTCGCGACCTGGGCCTGATTAAGCACGATGAGCCGTTCAAGGCGCTCATGAACCAGGGCCAGGTGCTCAACGGCGGCAAGGCTATGTCCAAGTCGCTGGGTAACGGCGTGAACCTGGGCGAGCAGCTCGACAAGTTCGGTGTGGACGCTATCCGCACCACCATGATTTTCGCGTCCCCGCCCGAGGATGACGTGGACTGGGCGGATGTTTCCCCGTCCGGTTCGCAGAAGTTCCTGGCTCGCGCATGGCGTGTGGCTCAGGACGTCACCAGCGAACCCGGCGTTGATGCAACCACCGGTGACCTGGAGCTGCAGAAGCTGATTGCTCGCACCGTGCACGAGGTTCAGGGCCTGCTGGATAACGGCAAGTTCAACGTGGTTGTTGCTAAGACCATGGAGCTTGTGAACGCTACCCGTAAGGCTATTGACTCCGGTGCTGGTGCGGCTGACCCTGCTGTCCGTAAGGCTGCTGAGACTATCGCTATTCTGCTGTCTCTGTACGCACCCTACACCGCTGAGGACATGTGGCACGCTCTCGGCCACGACACTCCGGTTCTGACCGCGGGCTTCCCCGAGGTTGACCCGGCTCTGCTGGTGGATGACACCGTCACCGCTATCGTGCAGATTAAGGGCAAGGTCAAGGCTCGCCTGGAGGTTGCGAAGGATATTTCTGAGCAGGAGCTTCAGGAGCTGGCTCTGGCGGATGCTACTGTTCAGCGTTCGATTGGTGACGCCGAGATCCGCAAGGTGATTGTGCGTGCGCCTAAGCTCGTGAACATCGTGATCTAAGCTTCTTAGATAAAGAAGTGTCTTCGATAAAGTACAAGCCCCGCTGTGGCTTCGGTTCGTTCTGCGGAACGTGCCGGAGGCGCGGCGGGGCTTGCGCCGTTAACGCGGCCTTTAGCGCGTTGAACCTGGACGTTCTGCTCTGCCGGGGCTATGGTGGTAGAAGCCCACAATGAGACGCCAGACACAATAGTTGTGTCGTGAATATAACCAGCAGGGGAGAGGGACTAATGAGCCAGAAGGATACTCAGCAGAAACATGCTGAGCGGGCACATCCTGCACACGAGCAGGATAATGCGCCCCGCATTGCCGTGGTAACCGATAGCGCCGCCGCCCTTGACCCGGAGCTCGTGCGGCGCCTGAGCGCTTGCGGTAATTTTGTGCTGGTTCCAATGCCGGTGACTATTCGCACGCCCGGTGAGCCGGACCGTCAACTGCAGGACTTGACCGCCGCCGAGGTGGATGAGGCGATTATGCTTGCGCACGTGATGGGTCAGACGGTGAGCACTTCCGGGCCTGCGCCGGGCGTGTTTGCTGATGTGTATGACGATTTGGCGTCGCGAGGTTTTATGCATGTGGTGTCTGTGCATTTGTCCGGCGAGCTCTCAGGTACGGTGGAGGCGGCACGCACCGGTGCCCGCCTGAGCCGCCTGGGTTCTAAGGGTGTGAGCGTGGTGGATAGCCGCACGGTCGCGGGTGCATACGGACACGCGGTGGTGCGTGCCCTGGAGGTGCTGAACTCTGCTTCCTCTGATTTTGTTCCGAGCCCTGACCACCCGAGCTCTGACTATCCGACTGCGGCGCAGCTGGTGGACTACATTCAGTCGGTCTGCGAGCAGTCCACGCTCTACTTTTATATCCCGACCCTGGATGCCTTGCGCCGCGGTGGTCGCGTTTCCCCGGCGTTGGCGATGGTGGGCCAGATGTTCCAGATCAAGCCGATTGGCACGATTACCGAGGGCAAGCTGGCGTATGTGGAGCGCCCCCGCACTGCGGCGCGCGCCCTGGAGCGTCTGGTGGAGGTGACCGTGCAGACCTGCCGTGAGCATCAGCATGCGGCGGCTCTCACCTCTGTGGCTGCACCTGACATGGATTCTTCTCTTGCCAGTTTTTCCCGCACCAGTTTTTCTCTCAAAGCAACCCCGCGTGGTGAGGTGGTTGCGGTGCATCATGTGGGTAATGCGGCGCAGGCGGTGCAACTGTACGAGCAGGTTCAGCAGATGTTGGGGGAGAGCTCCCTAGTTCATGATGCTGCCGTTTCTTCGGCGCCGGAGTTTTTGGTGAGTGCGTTGCCGCCGGTGCTGTCGGCTCATTCGGGTTTGGGTGCTGTGGCGCTGGTCGTTTATTAGGATCGTGTACTAGCCGCCTTTCTGGTGTGCCCGTGTTGACCCTGTGCTGTGTGTCCGCGCGGTGTTCCCATGCGATGCGCCGCGGGCGACACGAAACACGACACGAAAACTGTGTGCCGGGAGCGTATTTAACCCGTTTTAAGGCTGTGGTGTGTCTTACGTTGGGCTCGTCTGTTTTCGCGTGAGAAATTGCACTGCGTGCGAGCGCACGGGGCGTCATTGAAACCCATTCGCAGGTGAAAGGGTGTTTTTTACCCTCAGATTTTGCCTTGATATGGCGCGGTTTTTAATAAATGTGCGTTTCATGTGTGTTTATGTTGCCGTGACCGTATCGCAACATTTTCTAAGCATGAACACAACGCAAACCAACAGAAAACAACGGGTTTTTGCCGGTTTTTATGGTGCAACTCACAAAAATTTCTCGATAGAACACACCAAAACACACACAAACTAGGGTAGGATTATTACCAACAACGGCGGAACACACCGGGCAACATAGAGCACGGACGAATCCGACTAAACCAGAGCCTGCAAGGCATCGGATTTGTACACCGCCACCAACGCACTGACAAGGAGATACTCCAGTGACTGTACGCGTAGCAATCAACGGCTTCGGCCGCATCGGCCGCACCTTCTTCCGCGCAGCTCAGACCGAGGGCGTCGGCTTCGAGATCGTCGCAATCAACGACCTCACCGATGTTGAGACCCTGGCACACCTGCTCAAGTACGACTCCATCATGGGTCGCTTCGGCGCAGAGGTCGAGGTCAAGGAAGGCGCGCTGGTTGTTGACGGCAAGGAAATCAAGATCCTCGCTGAGCGCGACCCCCAGAACCTCCCCTGGAAGGACCTGGGCGTTGACGTAGTCCTCGAGTCCACCGGTTTCTTCACCGACGGTACCAAGGCAAAGGCACACATCGAGGCTGGCGCTAAGAAGGTTATCCTCTCCGCTCCCGGTAAGAACATCGACGGCACCTTCGTCATGGGCGTGAACGACGACCAGTACGATGCAGCTAACCACCACATCGTCTCCAACGCTTCTTGCACCACCAACTGCCTCGCTCCGATGGCTAAGGTCCTGAACGACGCATTCGGCATCAAGCAGGGTCTGATGACCACCATCCACGCATACACCGCTGACCAGCGTCTGCAGGATGCTCCCCACCGCGACCTGCGCCGTGCACGCGCAGCAGCTGTGAACATGGTCCCCACCTCCACCGGTGCAGCAGCAGCTGTTGGCCTGGTTCTGCCCGAGCTGAAGGGTAAGCTGGACGGCTTCGCAGTCCGCGTTCCCACCATCACCGGCTCCATCACCGACCTGACCTTCACCGCTGAGCGCGAGGTCACCGTTGAGGAAGTCAACGCAGCAGTCAAGGCAGCAGCTGAGGGCCCCCTGAAGGGCATCATCAAGTACAACGAGGATCCCATCGTGTCCAAGGACATCGAGGGTGAGCCCATCTCCACCGTCTTCGACGCACCGCTGACCAAGGTCATCGGCGACCAGGTGAAGGTTATCGCTTGGTACGACAACGAGTACGGCTACGTTGCACGCCTCGTGATGTTCACCAACAAGGTTGTGGCATCCCTCTAAGCCCCAATAGGCTTACGACGCTCACCGAGTGTAAGCGTCACCCCGCGTAACTAACGCATAGTGAACCCCGGCACCACCGCATCAAGCGGGGGAGTCGGGGTTTGCTGTACCAAGGCTCTGTGTAAAGGGTCTTAATAAAACCCCAAAATGTATAAACATACTATTTTCTGTCGCCCTTTTTGGGTCAAAAATACCGTAAGAAAATAGCTGATAGAGAGTGCGAATATCCGCGATGTTCTGCGGAAAAACACCATATAAAAGCTATTTACTAGGCTGTCAATCACCCTAATGTTCGGTATGATGGAAACGGTATATAAACCCACCTATCCAGGAGGAATTCCTATGGCTAAGGCACTGTCCGAACTGCTCGAAGAAGGCGTCGCAGGCCGCCACGTTCTCGTCCGTTCCGACCTGAACGTACCCCTGAAGGACGGCGTTGTCACCGACGACGGCCGCGTCCGCGCATCCCTGCCCGTCATTGAGAAGCTTGCCAAGGCTGGCGCACGCGTTATCGTGACTGCACACCTGGGCCGCCCCAAGGGCAAGGTTGACCCCCAGTACTCCATCGCACCGGCAGCTGCACGCCTGGCTGAGCTGGCATCCGTGCCCGTGAAGGTTGCAACCGACCTGGTAGGCGAGGACGCAAAGGCTAAGGCGGCAGCCCTGGCTGACGGCGAAGTTCTGGTTGTTGAGAACGTCCGCTACGACGCACGCGAAACCTCCAAGGATGACGCAGAGCGCGGCGAGTTCGCTGACGAGCTGGTCGCACTGACCGGCGAGAACGGCGCATACGTGAACGACGCATTCGGTGCGGTTCACCGCAAGCACGCTTCCGTCTACGACGTTGCTAAGCGTCTGCCCGCATACCTGGGTGACCTGGTGAAGAAGGAAGTTGACGTTCTGGCTAAGACCCTGAACGATCCCGAGCGTCCCTTCGTTGTGGTCATGGGTGGCGCTAAGGTTTCCGATAAGCTTGCCGTGATTGACAACCTGATTGGTAAGGCTGACACCATCCTCATTGGTGGCGGCATGGGCTACACCTTCGCATACGCACAGGGCTACGAGGTTGGCCAGTCTCTGCTGGAGAAGGACCAGGTCGAGAACGTTCTGCGCTACCTGAAGGAAGCTCCCGAGAAGGGCACCGAGATCATCACCGCTGTTGACGTTGTTTGGTCTGACGCATTCTCCGCTGACGCTAACACCGAGATCCGCCCCATTGAGGATCTGACCGGCGGCAAGCTGGGCGCAGAGGCTGAGGGTCTGGACATTGGCCCCAAGACCCGCGAGATTTTCGCTGAGAAGATTAAGGCTGCAAAGACCATCTTCTGGAACGGCCCCGTTGGCGTGTTCGAGATTGCTCCCTTCGCTGAGGGTACCCGCGCGGTGGCACAGGCTATCGTCGACTCTGACGCATTCTCCATCATTGGTGGTGGCGACTCTGCTTCTGCAGTCCGTAACCTGGGCTTCAAGGATGAGCAGTTCGGCCACATCTCCACCGGTGGTGGCGCTTCCCTCGAGTACATTGAGGGTAAGACCCTGCCCGGCCTGGAGGCACTGGGCGCCTAATCTGGGTGCACAGATTTAGTACACGGTTTTAGTGTAAGGAACCCCCGCTGGGGCGGTATTTCGGTACCGTTCCGGCGGGGGGTTTCTGTATGCCCGATAAGTATCCTTGCGGGTGTTTGCATACTGTTTCCTGGCTATATGCTGTGGGTTCCCTGGGTATGCGGCTTGTACCGGGGAGGGTTGGAGACGGCTTTACTAGACTGGATTTGTAGAGGTTCCCGCCGCCTACGAGGCATCGCCTGCTACACGTGGTGCGGGGGCTGCAACTTCAGAAAATACATCGCGGTATTTTACGAAAGCCGTGGAGGAACACTAATGACCACGAATAATGACGGCAATTCAGCCAACCAAACTCCGGAGCGAAACCCTGTGCAAGCCCCTGAACAAAACCCTAAGCAGGACCCGGAGCAGAAGAAGCGCTTTTCCCGACGAACCCTGGGATATGCCGGCGTGGGTGTTCTGACGGCTGCGGTTGTTAGCCGGTGCACGGGGTTGGTCAAGACGCCGGAGGAGCTGGAAGAGGAACTCAAAAAGAAGCAAGAAGCTGAGCAAAAAGCTAAGGAGGAAGAACAGCAGGCTCAAAAAGATCGGGCGTTGGTTGCTCTTGAACCGAATCAAGAATTCGTGGGGGTAATCGATAAGTCTTATACGTATAAGGATATTCCTCTTACGTACACCGCCTACGAAAGCCGCGGCGAGTTTATTCCCGCGACCGAGGAGCATCCCGCCCAGAACGTACCGTACCCTGTACTGCAACCGGAGATGCACGAGTACAGTCTGCAGGGTTTTCTGACCTTCATGGGGTATTTTTCTGCGGCACTCAACTACTTCTATTACACGGGAGATACAGAGCCGCTGTCGAAGGTTGTTGAGCCGGAGGCTGTCCTTCCTGAAACAATTCTTCGCCTGTACCGAGAGAACCGCGGATGGGTTATATCGGAACAGGACGTGTGTAAGGCGTGGATTTATTTCCGAACAAGCAGTTCGGATAGGGTATCGATATCGGAGCGGAACGGCCGACACATCATGTCCTGCTTGCTAGGGGTATCTGAGGAATCCTATAGAGGGTATTTCTATATTCCGAGCATCGGTGAAAAATTATCTCTTTACGAATACCGGAGTCCTCTGGGGCGAAAGTCATCATACGACGATGGAGAGTGGATGGAAGCTGAGCATCTGAATGGCGCGTGGACCTTGTTGAATAATGACAAGGATAGGACACCAATGTACCCCGCAGATGGTTCCCATACCGGTGAATCTTAAGATTCGGTTCTAAAATTCCAAAGACGAGTGTAAGGAAGAAGACAATGATAGACAGCGAAAAATTGCCTAAGGAATTTATATACATGGATGATTTCTCTGGAGAGTATTCATTAGCAACCACTTGTTTGGTGGGCGAATATATTCCGGCTGATCAGAACCATCCAGCTTATTGTGCGCCTCTCCCAGATGATGATTATTGGCGACAATCAGCAAATAGTTTTGTACGGGAGCTTTTCAATTATATCTATTATTACTCTTGCCAGAATTATGTGCTTTTGGCTTCTGATATACGGGGTTTAGAAGACCCGTGGAGTGAGGAGGAAATCTTTTTCCCGGCTATCCTAGATTTCTTCGAAGAGGGTAAAGGCTGGGTAGTTACACCTGATACTCGGATTCTTAGTATGCATATTCTTGAGGCTCAGCCGCACATTATACGTTCGGAACAAGAGGTGACTGAGTGGAAGGTGCGATTTGATATTCATCCCGAGGCCAAAGTGTATCGGAAAGATACGGGAGAAATGCACCCCATCGCTGAGTTTGACACACGAAACCTGATTCGTGAGGGATCGATACACGGCACCATGAGAACGGTGAGTGTCAAACGCAAAGGGTCAACAGTCAGTTTTATTCCAGAAGGTACTAACCATACGGAAAAGGAGAATAAATCATGAGTATTAATAGCGGTCCTAACCCATATCCTATCCCATATTCCGACTCATATTCCCAACCCAATTATCAGCCTACATTTCGGAAGCGCCGCCCGGTTAGTCGCCGTTCCTTTTTAGGTAAAGCGGGTTTAGGTGCTTTGGGTGTTGGGCTACTCGTCTCTGCGGGGTATCGTGCCGGTGTGCTGGGATCGTACGAGGAGCAGGTAGAAGCGCGCAGACATTTGCAGCACCAGAGATATATAGATATGGAGCCGAAAGAACAATACGACTATCAGAAGGACCTTGGAGAGGATAGTAGCTTTCTCATTTACACTGCGTATGAGCGTAGTGGACGGTATGTTCCTGCAACGGAAAAGCATGCAGCGCAGAATGTGCCCTACCCTGTATTGCATCCGGGTATGAATAAATACACTAGGTCTGGATTATATACTTTTTTTGCTTACTATTATGCTTCTCTGAAATATTTTTACCTCACGGGAGATACTGAGCCTCTCTCTAAAGTGGTGAAGCCAGAAGATGTTATTGATCCTGAAATCTTCCGGTTCTATCAAGAAAAGCGTGGATGGCTTATCTGTAATGAAGATATATTTAATAAGGTTGAATTAGAATCTCTCGTGTTCCTAGATAAGAATTTTGAGCGTACTAAGCGGAATATTTTTGGTTGTGGCGCGTTATCTTTTCCTCCTGCGGTAATGTATTTCTTCGTTCCGGAGACAGGGGAAAGAATCAACCTCGAACACTATCAGACGTTTAATAGTAGTGAATTTAGGTCATATGCAGAACAACTGAAGGGGCGATGGGTTTTGATTAGTGCTAGAGACGATTTGACGCCTCTATATCCTCCCGGTTTTCATAAAATAAGATACTAAACAGATATGTGGGAGCTGCTGAACATGCCATTTGGGAAGCAGATTTGGCGCAGAGTTTTAGCGTAAGAAACCCCCGTCGGGGCGGTATTTCGGTACCGTTCCGGCGGGGGTTTCTGCATGCCGGGTGAGCTGCTCTCGCGGGTGTTTGCATACTGTTTCCTGGCTATATGCTGTGGGTTCCCTGGGTATGCGGCTTGTGCCGGGGAGGGTTAGAGGTGCCTCTAATAGACTGGAAATATAGAGGTTCCCGGCGCTCACCGGGCGGTATCCATACGGTTGCCGCGGGGGAGTGAAGCAGGGATCGCACGCACCTTTAGAGAATTGCATCGTGGATATGCGAAGGAGTATATCCAGCCCAGCTGTCCAGAAAAGCGGCGGCTGGTCTTAGGTCCAGCATCCAAGGACATCCAAGGAGGGAAAATGGCAAGGCGCAATAAAGAAAAAGAATTTTTTGATGGTGAAGACTACTCGGGACAATGCTCCTATGATGCTGACTGCGTCACCGGGCTATACACCCCGGCGAATCGTGATCACCCTGCATATTCACCACCTGCTCCAGAGGGTAGGTTTCTCTTTGCAACCCGGGGTTATACCTCCGCGGAATTGTGGCTATATTATAGGTACTATTATTCCTGCCAGAATTATATTCTTCTTTCCTCCGAAACACGTTTCTTGAAGGACGAGCCGGTAACTCAAGAAATGTTTTTTCCGGCTATCCAAGACCTTTTTGAAGAAGGTAAAGGCTGGGTGATTACACCAAATCCACAGATTCTGAACATGTATTTTCTTGAACCTCAGCCACGCATGATTAATGAGGAGGAGAGAATCACTGAGTGGAAGGTTCGGATCGATATTAATCCGGAAGCAAAAGTGTATCGAAAAGATACAGGGCAGCTTTATCCCATTAGTGATTTTGACACGCGCAGGCTCATTCGTGATGGAGCAATTTACGGCACATTCCGTTCGCGCTATCCGCGTTCTGAAGAAGCTCGGGATGAACATCAATTTATACCAGAAATTGCTAAGAACTAGTGGAGGGAGATAGTCATGAGTAACCACGATGACCATGTGCCGGATGAGTATTCTGCAGGCCAGACGCCTATTTTTTCTCGTCGCGCACTAGCTATACTCGGTGTAGGCGCTTTGGGTGTTTGGGGTGCGGCGAATATTGGGCAGAACGTTGGTCTATTTGATACGGCAGCAACGAAGAAAGAGAAGCAAGAGAAGAAGCAGGAACAAGCATTTATCCGCTTCGAACCTGCAGAAAAATATGATGCCCTTCCTGCTCTAGGCCCCTCTTTCGGTCCACTTGTATATACGGCGTACGAGCGTAAGGGACGATTTATCCCCGCGACTGAAGAACAGCCAGCTCAAAATGTTCCATACCCCGTTATGCAACCCGGAATTGATGCGTACAATAGGGGTGGGCTGTACATATTTATAGCTTACTTCTACTCTGCAGTGAACTATTTTTATCATACGGGAGATACAGAACCACTCTCTCGAATTGTGAAGCCGGAAAATATGCTGAACCCCGAGCTTCTTCGTCTCTATCAAGAAAAGCGCGGTTGGGTTATATCTTCGGATGAATATATCCTTACTGCAAGAGTCAGGGAAAGATTACTTGCAAATGATTTTGAAAAAGATACTAAGCGCAATATTTTTAGTGTCGGTATAGATTTTCGTGGGGCAAAAGATACTGCGTTTTATATTCAGGAAACTGGAGAAAAAATATCTTATCCTGAACCGTATAAAGATATCTTCTATTTCTATGTAGAACACCTGCGCGGACGCTGGGTTTTCGTTAAAAAAATTATGCAAAAATATACCCCTCTGTACCCGCCGGGGTTTGAACCCATAGAGGGCTCCTGATTCGGGTGCATGAAAGGTGCGGGGTGTCTGATGCGGGTGCATCTCACCTGACTCCGTAGCTTATGCGCGCAGCTTTAACGCATGGTTTTAGAACAGGAACCCCCGTCGGGGCGGTATTTCGGTACCGTTCCGGTGGGGGTTTCTGCATGCCCGCTCATGCCCGGCTTACCCTATGCGGGGGGGGCGCGGCTGTTTCCTGGCTATATGCTGTGGATTCCCTGGGTTTGGTGCCTCTAACCGGGAGGGATAGAGGTAGCTTTACTAGACTAGAAATGTAG
>ERZ1674176.66-NODE-66-length-28991-cov-30.263513_pt1 | contig 28991 bp, 33 predicted proteins | sample MGYA00581288_ERZ1674176 | MGnify/ENA primary metagenome ERZ1674176 (study PRJEB41354, sample SAMEA4873327) | human saliva metagenome | biome: human-associated habitat [ENVO:00009003]; feature: mouth environment [ENVO:08000002]; material: saliva material...
ACACATAGAGGCACACTCTTTCCCTACACGACGCTCTTCCGATCTCACAACGTTTGGAAAATTCAAAAGATAAAAAACGTGTATAAACAACTTTTTTTATCTCTACTATTATTATATCACAACACGCTGGCTGTGTCAAGGATTTTGTTAAAAAATAAATAAAAACGACCAGGAGAGACCCTGGCCGAAACAACATAGAAAGGATACACGTTAAATCCATACAAATTTAACGTCATGACAATCATGATGGTTTTTATCCTCATCTGATTGTAATTTAATTATATCATACCGATTCACTCTTGTCAATGGAAAAACACTAAATTTTTTAAAATTTTATTAACAATATCTTATTACCAGTCAAAAAACACCTGGAATAATGAAAAAAATGCAGCTGATTAATCAACTGCGAGAAAAACAGGATTTGTAAAAGTTTTACTTTTACATTATTAATTATATCACAACGACACTGGCTGTGTCAAGGATTTTGTGTTAAAAATAATAAAAAGACCAGAAAAGAACAACTGGCCTTTATAGAATGGATTAAACGCCCAACGAGATGGCTGAATCACCGTTAATGGATGAAATGATTTCATCGAGGTCTATTGATTGGATGATATCATCATTTGAAGACGCGTCAGATGATTCATCTGGGATAGTCGTACGACGTTGCACTTCTGAGAGTCTACTGAGCATGTCCGCAGAGCTATCCTCGTCCTCTCTAACGGCGTTTTGTATACCATCTAATAGAATACGTCCAGCATCGTCTAAATGTTCGTAGAGGCCCTCTAGAGAGCTCAGAGCGTTATTTATGTGCTCTAATCTTTGCGCGAATTCCTGAGCGATGTCCGTAATTGGTTGTACCAGTTTTCGATACTCCTGCATGCTGAGTTTCGGGCGTTTTGGTCTAGGCTCTGCACGTTTAATCGTGTGGTCATTTTTGGCAGTTCTATATGACTGCAATAGCTCGGTTTTTAAATACCCGTCCATGACGTTTTTAAATGCTGATGTCGCGATTGGTTTCCCTTGTTTGTTATGTGCAATTGGTAAATCCAATTCTTCAGCAGTTCGAATAAATGCATTCGATACACCACTCTGGTGTTTGATGAGTTGGCTCTTATTGGATTTGTTGGTGTTTTCATCAACGGAGTAAAATGGAACGGCCCCAGCATGTATGTGTGGATTAGTTTCATCAACGTGAAGCGCGATATAATAGAATTTGAAATTTTGGAGTAGGTCTGGTAATCGGTGTCCAAACTCTTCTAACGCTTCGACACGCGCCTTCCATTCTGGCCCTTGTCTGTCAATGTTTGCAAATTCCACAACGGGCGTAACATCACTCCCAATGTCTACACCTACGTTATCAGTAGCACCATGATAATGTGGAAGACCATCTTTGGTGACTTCGGCAGACGAACCAATAGCAAAAACCATTTCTACGTATGGTTCTTTCTGGCGTCTGTCCACTTCTAGGCGGTCTTTTGCATAACTGTTGATAGCGCGTGATGGTCTTTTATCCACACGATTTTCATTATATCGCTCAACATCTTCTTGGTATAATTCGTCGACAAAGTCGCTAATGGCTCTATCTTCGACGCCGTCAATGTCGAGCTCGTCCAGAATCATTTTATTATTTGGCGTTTCATTCAAATCGATGTTTTCATTGTGAGTCTTGTGATTGGCGTTGCGTGTTTTGTTTCGCGAATGATTAGCCCAGCTTGTAGCTGCTCCAGGTGTTACGGTTTGTGCTTGTGTTGTTAATGTGATTGTTTGTTCCATAATATTCTACCTTTCTACTGTTGTGCATCTTTATCATCCATCTTGTTAAGTTTTTCACAAACTTCATCCAGTAATCCAGGGACAATGAGATAGAGGCTGTAGAAATCGTCAACACGATTCTCATGTTTGTCCACGTATGCCTTGTCTACGTAGGTCCAGAAGCCGCCGCGTTTGGTATCAGCGATGAGTGCACGCGCTTTGTCGCGTTCTTTTTCATCAATGATGTTATCTATAGTATATTCATCTGCACGCTCCACGAGATGTGTCCGTTTGAATGCTGCAACCTCCTCTGGATGTGCCGAGTTAAATTCTTGAGCGCGTCTGAGTAAATCTCCGCGTAGCTGGAACTTCTCTGGGTCGCTCTTGCGACCATTTGGTGAAATGATGTCATTAATGTATTTAACTGCGTAATATAGTAGAGCGTTCTTGTTAATGTCATCCTTAAATGATACACGAACCTGGCGTGATTTATCAGACTTGCTGCGTGATACAGATGTACCCTTGCGATGAGCTGAGGCTTTTGGTTTTACTGTACGACGTTTTTTATTTTCTGCCTTCAATTTATCAGTAGCCTTAGCGTACGCTTCGGTGATGATGTTGAACGTTTCTGTGGCTGATTCACTTGTTATGAATTCCTCAACGGTCTTATCAGCAGCTACAATCATTTTGTGAAATCTGATGGCCATTACAATAATGTAGTTAGGATATTTGATGTGTGTACGTAATCGTACAGCCACGGTCTTGATTTTGTTATTCTTTTCCAACTCGCTTTCTGGAGTGGCAATGGCGGCGTGAATCAATCCAAATCTAACCAATGAGGTTAGTGTATCGGGATTGGTGATGTCGTCGCGGTATTCGATAAAATGCTGCGCTAAATCTTGTGGCAGCGAAATGGTAAATGGATTTGACATGGTGGTCACGTCCTTTCTGTGTTGTTGTGTTGTTGACGTACGTCTGTAAATAAAAACGGTTGGTCTTTGCGGCTGTGTGTAAGACAACAATTAGATAGAGACACAGCCGTTATTTATTTACATCTTGATAATATCACATTTTAAATTTCATGTCAAGTCGTACGACACTAATTTTATCAAAAATTTATGATTTATTTGATATGGTGTACGGATACCATTTGCGGAGTGTTGTGCAAATAAGGACTATATTACCATATATAACGAATGGGAGTAGCGCTACTCCCACGAGGTCAAGACCAAACAGGTTATATGTCTCTCTTGTATTATTGCATTACATATATATTTATGTAGTGTTTATATCTGCTTGGGAGTACGTCTACTCCCACAGGTGATTTTTACTATTAGATAACGCAATGGAGTACGTCTACTCCCACACAGTCGTACGACTACAAGGTATTACAATCACAAATAAAAAAACCGACTGGGAGTAGCCCTACTCCCGCGGCTGATATATATGACAATAGTCATTAGGATTTTATTTCGTATTATATTTCAACGAGTAGCCATCTAGTTCAATGATGACGTACACGTTTGACTGTTTGCCAGTTGTTGGCGCTGATTGTCTGTAATTTTCTAATTTTAAAAGGTTATTACCATCCCCTGGGATAACGAATCCAGAACCAGTAAAACGGTCACCAATGATAATGATTTTACCTACCTGAATGTTTTGGCTACCATTACCGACTAATCTCATCAATCCGTCGGTGTTGATGATGTTCAAACTGTTAGCAGCATCGAACTCTCTGAGGGTTCCAACAATCGTAATGTGGCCATTATTTTCAGTCAGTCGCAAATCGTCATGCATCGCAAACTGCCCGCGCCAAGCTGCTGGTGTACCTTGCATGGTCTTCCCGAGATTGGAAATGTCGAACGTACCACCCGCAGCATACTGGGCATTATTGTAAATGGCAGCATAGGCCATATATTTACCATTGGGCTTCGTAATGATAATATCAAACCTAGAGACATAATTATCTGCGTCATAATTGTTTATGGCAGGCACTTCCGTCAGGGTGTTGTTAATCTTGACGTAGTCAGGTCCATTGGCTGAGATTTCAACGAATAAGGAACCAATGTACGTATCTTGCCGGCTGCCATTGATTGGTTTAACAGGTATGGTCACCGTTTCATCAGTCATTGAAAACATACGCCCACCCGCGATGAATACGACGTGGTTTGCAACCGTGAACGAAGCGCCGTCCTTGGATACCGTGACATCACCGGCGTTCAACTGGCCGTTTTTATCACCTGTGGCAACAACGTCACCGTGACCAAAGAAGAGGTCCCGGCGTACGCGTGCATCTGTTTTCGCGTCATATGGTTGGATTTGTGGGCTATTAGTATTGGTTGATTCGAATGTGAATGCTTTTATCATATTGTAATCATTCCTTTCTAATTAAAGGGTTTTATAGCGCTGGTCGTCGTTGAATATAATGTATCCAGGATGAACCCACCGTTATCCTTGGGCGTTAGTGTGACAGTACGATTTGCAATTTCCTGAATGAGTTTCCGTCTGTTTTCGGCAAGGAACATCTCACGAAACGTCACATAACACGGAGCTATCAACATCTTGGCAAAAAATGTAGTGTCACTCATACCGGATGATTTTAGAGCTCTTTGGAAGAAATCGTACGGTTCTTCAAACAATGATGTATCGAATTGTCTCGCCTTAGCATCATATACGTGAATTCCAGACAACGGGATGATAAATATCATATTTTGAGTCATTTGTTCAAATGTGATATTGTATTGCGCGTCAAAATACTGATTGGTATTTGTTCCATTATCATTCACTGGTTTCCAACCGTGAAAAACAGGTTTTTTCGTTGTGAAGGATACTCGTACACGCGCGATGTTTTTGGCTCTAGAGTTTGATTTGTAATCGCGTTCATAAGACGGGATTAACGTTCCATAACCGGCATAGGCGTCGCTTGGTGCTAGATATTCAATGGATTTAATTTGAACATTGATATCTGATAGTTTGAAATCTACTGGTGCCCAGACGTCTGTAATTTCATTCGTTAGTACCTTCCTAATTGTCGAATCTCTCGAAACAAACGTGTTTCTGTCATTAAACCCAGAATCTATAGAGGGAGATAATAACGTTTCGCGTGTCACTGTGAAATACAAATCAGAATCACCACTGGTGAATTTAGAGCGATATTTATTATTTACATACGCGCCATAATTTGTCGTTTGTATCGATGATACAACATCACGTATATTTATACTATTTATGATTGGTGCTGGTTGGCTACCATTCATATAAATTACCCCGGCATACGCTCCATATGTCTCACGTTGAGAGCCATAGGCTACGCCGATATTAGCGCCGTCAGGGTCAACAATCTCATACGGTAAATTGTTTGCCGCGTCACTCCATGAATTGAACTCAGATTCTGATAGTGGTTTTAATCCAATGAGGCCCATTTCATGATTGTTCAAAACAACGTTGTGAGGATTGTTCTCAGCTCTTGTAGTGAAAGTGGTTTTGTACACATTTTTTGAACCAATGATTTTTCTTACGGTCTGTGTGGTATTAAATCTCAGTGAATACGGGTCATATTTATTATCCGTAATAATACCACCATTACGCGCCGATACACGCAGGCGCTTTGTTTGGTCAGTTAAATCACGCCATATCAAGATATAGTTTAATAGATTCTCAGATTCTGATTTCTCAAGGGTTCGACTTACGTCGTTAATGGATTTGCCTTTTGGGTCGGCTTGTCCACCAGCATATGGCGTGTAGATATTTGGTAGAATCTGTATTTTTGTCTCTACATCATTTGAGAACGCGCGTATCATGACGCAGCCAATGGCTTGATTACGATTGAATTGGATTCCTGTGGTTTCGTTTTCCACTTCGAAATAACGTCCAGCAATGTAGCCACGCAGCTTCTTAATAAATACATAGTCATTATTACCAAGGGTTGCATCGAATTCAGTGACGTAAATTGGTGCAGCACCACGGCCGTTTGATTCGTGGCTTACTGGAATATCTTCATAAAAATCGGGTGTCCGTACATCAGGTAACGTGTGTTTAGCCGATATCAGGGCGTCTGTTACAATAGCGTCATCAACAGCATGCGTCAGATATTGGTCTGAACCGTCGGTTTCAAATGTCATTGCATTTTTCATAATTATGCACCTTTCTATTATATTTATAAATTGTCAGAATATTCTGACAATTTATATTTATCCATTTCTTGTAGTATTTCGCAATCCTCAAATCTCGGGTGTTCAACAATAGAGACTTCGCGTATATGGTGGTTGGTTGTACCAGCCGTGAGGAATGCTCCGGCTGATAGTTTCCCACCAACGCTTACGCGTTCATCTTCCGTTATGATTTCGGCGTAATTTTCGGATAAGATTTTAACCTCACCTATACTCCAATCATAGATATTATGCTCCACGATGAGCGGGACAGTTTCTCCGATATTTGTCGCCACATATTTATCCGGTAATATTTTTGCGTAATAATGATTCATTAGATTTCTCCAATCTTGTTAGGAAGTGACCATGGCCCGGTATTTAATACCAGTCGGCGTGTAATGCACCTCCGAAATGGTTGCGTATTCTCCACGGATGGACACTCCAAATGAGTTTGTGATGTACAAGACAACCTGGTGACCAATTTCGAACGCGTCACGATTCACTAATTTGTCATTATTATCAAACTCAACAAATACCGGTGTATATTGACCAGTCATGCCGCTTGTGACGTGCTCACGGACATTCTTCAAGATGTTGTTATACCAATCGTAAGATTCGCCGTTAAACTCTACCGGGTCATGGTGTTCAATGGTTGCATTATCAATAGCCAGAGCATCAGCCAGGATTTCAGAAACGCTCCAAGGGTTTATCGGGTCACCAAGTGCATCTTTTACTGCCTTGTTTACAGCCTCAATGGCTTTTTCTCGCTCATCATTGGTGCCATGTACGCTACCGACGCGCTCTTTGTAAGCAGCCTTACTGGCTTCATATGCCTCTTTGTCACCACCAAATGTCGTTTTATTTGGGCGTTTCATTCCGATTTTTTCCTTTTTCGGGAACAATTTCTCGACGTTCAACAACTGGTCATAACCAATAAGGATTGATGGAATTTCACTCATCCCAAAACCCTTGTAGTCTGATTCTGACACGTTGTTGAGTGTTGTGAATTTGGTTGAGCCATCACTGAATTGTTTTGCAACGATGACACCAGCTCGGACGTAGTCGTCTCCATTTTTACCATTTTGAATCCAGACAGTTGCAGCTGATGCATTCTTCACGTTTGTAAACTGCACATTTGAACTCGGGTTAATCCGTGTTATTGTTGACCACCCAAGGTCTGGGGAAGTGATATAGGATAAGACATATGGGCCGTGTTCATCTGTGACGACGACAGACCCCCAGACTGGTGTTTTACTACGCGTGTAGAGCCCACAACCTTTAATGGCTTTTAATAAAATGTCGTATGGCTTAACGTTCGTCGTTTTGAAATCGTCATTAAATGACGTCACCAAATCGTTGGCGTTAATTTCATTGGATAAACGAAATGGCATCCAGAAGGTTTCATCACCAATGGTGTAGGGATATTGACGACACGCGTACGCTCTCATATCGCGTTTAGTCACGCGCTCTACAAGGTCAGCTAATGGCATTTGACTAACTGAGCCGGCATAACCAACGGTTACTAGGCTATGATTGAATTTGTTATAATCAGATAGTACGATACGACCACCATCGATAGATGAAATGGTATAGGCCTGCATGAGTTTATTCCAGGATTCACTGAGAGCTGTAACGGTATGTCTTCCAGCAAAAAGCTCAGGGAAATAATAAGAGACACTTCTCGACGTATGACCATAATTAATGAGCGTGACGTTCATGATATCACCAATTTTAATCGGGAATATGATTTCCGTATTTTGTGGAACTGTGATGGTACCATTCTGAGAGCCATATAGGCTCCCAATTGTGATATCAAAGTCTTTGGCAATGAATCGACCAATTCTGTTCAAATGGTAATCATCGTCATTGTGATAAAATGCAGGTTTTGCGGAATAAATATCGCAGATTGCTAGGTAATTACTAAGCACAGAGTATCTCCTTTCTCATAATGACCGTTGTGAATCGACCGCCTGTAATAGTAAGGGTTTCATCACGTGTTGCAGTTGTCTTGGTGAATAATGATGCATCAATACCACCAAAGACTGTTCTATTTAAATCGTGTGGATTGTTGCCGTGTTTCACGCCGTAGAAGTTGGCCCACGGTGCTGAATCAATGTGGAAACCAGACGCTTCAGAAATGGTAAATTGATTGGTTACAGCTGACCCACGCGCAGTTTTAAAGGCAATGACACATTTTTGAGCGGTAATTTCACCAATCAGCAAGAATGAGGAATAATCATCGCGCGTGCGTTGATAATCTGATGAGTAATTCTCAATACTTGAACCAAAATTCATGTTTGTGCCTTCGTTTACGAATGATTTGCCTTTGATTCGATTCATTTGGTATTCAAATTGTTCAACGTTGCTCGATAGTGCTGCGACTTCGATTGGTGAAATGCTGGGTGCATGAATCGCAAACAATCCGTCTTTTTTGTCACCTTCTTGCAACGGATTGCCCCATTTTGTGTACCAGCCGACAGCCTCTTTAACAACGTCGACCACTAATTTTTTATACCAATATGGGTATCCGAACTTGTGCATTTTTGGATTTTTCGAAAATACGCGGTATCCATTATTGTGATTGGTGATATTGGCAGCTGTTAAATCAATAGATGTAGAATTTACAGAAAATTCACACAATTGAAACCAAGGGCCGACGGTTGTGAGTGACACTTTCTCAGATAGTTCACCATTTTGGTATTTAGCCTCGGTCTTTGTAATCGCCGAGATAAATCCAGGGCGATATGCAAACGTATACTCACCATTGGAATTGGGAACGGCGTAGCGTAACCATACCAAATCACGAGATGCTAAGGCCTCAACTGTTTGTTTGTATTTTGTATAACCAGTAGACTCAATATCCGTTTTGAAAATCATCGAAAATGTAATGGTTTCGTTATTGGCAACTAGAGCTCCAGAAACATCACGTGAGAATCCACCACCTAGGTTGCTCGGGTTATATAATGGCGCCACGTGATTGGCTGGTTGTTTATTTTTTTCAAACTCATTGACATCCATCGGGATGATGTCGAAAATTCGTACTGTCATATGTTTGTACTCCGTTTCTGTATATATGATACATGATAGATATTACTCTACTACTATTATACCACAAAAAAGAGCCATTATCAACGATAATGGCGTCTTATCAACGAATAATTGCATCGTCACCGATGATAAAACCGACAACGAACAGATTTTGATTCGTTTCGTCTGGTAATGTTTGATTGTCACCAGAGCTTGTGGAGGTTGTTCGGAAGACCTCGAAGAGTTTGACGGTCTTCCGAACGTTATTACCACGTATTGTAATCATGATTTATCCCTCCCGTGTTTCTAGGCAGTGCCCACGGTGAATTCGTGGCGTACTGCGCGTGCTAATGACGTGATATCCATGCCTGGTTGAGCATAGACGTTAATAGCTACATCATTTCGGCTGTTTGAAATGGCTGAGTAATTCGCGTATGACGCGCTTGCGGCGTTGTAACTTACAGCTGAGTAACTTGCACCGCTCGATTTAGAGTCGAGACCCAAGAACTTGGTTATTGTTCCAACGATTCCGCTTCCGACTTCGCCGAGCCATTTTCCGAAGCCTGTGATTTTCTCAATAATCCATGTTAGGACTTTAACCACGTCTTTGATTCCGTCCAACAATGATTTGATGAACTGACCGGCTACGAAACCAACGATTTTACCAACGATATTCGCAATGACGTTAAAGATTGGTTTAGCAACCTCAAGGAATTGATTGAACAAATCAATAGCTGGCTGCATCGCCTTATGTAATTCGCCGAGCGCGTCAAGCAATCCACCAAGCGGGTTATCTCCGAGTGTGTCAAGTATTGATTTAAATACTCCGTCGAAGAAATTACCAAGGTATTCACCAACGAATTTGATGTACTCCCAGATTGGATTCAAGAAGTCAGTCAATAGACTACCAAGCGCTGTGAATAGTTCAGGTGGTAATAATTTTGCGAAAATCTCACCGAGTTTTTCAAGTGCACCCATCAACCAATTGACAACATCACCGGCTGAACTTACGATATCTGCGAAGATTTGGAAGCCACTTGCGGCTGTTTCAGATGTTTCTGATACACTACCGAAGCCATCTATGAAGGCTTGCCCAATGTTAGCTGCGTATTGAATCACATTCTCCAACATGCCGAACAACTGAGTGAGTTTATCAACGATAAATTCCAGAATTGGCGTGATTGTGTCAATAATGGCAGAGAAGTCAATACTAGATATCACGCTTGTGATTGAATGGACAATACCAAGGACATAATCAACAATTTTACCAAGGTTTTCGAAGTTGATGATTTTAGATAAATCACTATTTCCAAGGTTTGTGAAGGCTTCCCAGATATTACCAATCGTATTTCGAACATCTTCTGCAATTGCTTTGAATGTTTCATTACTTGCTAGTTTATCTATAAACCCAACGATTCCAGACAAGGCACCACTAACAAGTGATAATGCAGATACAAAGGCGTCTACCAATCCTGAACCATCGCCGAAGATGGCTTGGAATCCTTTAACTAATACACCAAGGGCATCCCCAATGGAGCCACCGATTGATTTTACCGCGTCAGTCACTTTACTGTTTGATAAAGTGTCTGTGATAAGGTTAAATGTTCCAAGGACTGAGGATTTCAGGAACTCACCGAATGTTTTTATACCGTCAGAATTAAAGAGCGCTTTAATCAGTTCACTTGCTGATGTAAGAATAGCAAGCAATGGAGTAAATGCCGCTTTTAACACTTCGACGAAACTTGAGAAATCAATATTTCCAAATACTGATTTAACGGTATCTGTTAAAATATTTGTAATTCTTAGGATTCCATCAAACACAGCTTTAACACTTGTCAATATCCATGAAAAATCTATTCCAGATATTGCGTTTTGAATGGTTTCACTAAATCTATTTCCAAAATCGAACACGGCATACAGTTTGTCAGTGATTCCTGTGATATCCAGATTCTGGATATAATCAGTAATACGACTGACTGAATTGATACCTCGGTTTGTCATATCTTGATAGATACCGTTGAACTTCTGGCCGATTGTCTCGCTTAATGACGCAAATGCATCACCCATTGTCTTCGGTACCGTTGCGGCTTTTTGTGCCTGCTCACTTGTACCGATTTTCGTGATGGCTGCGTTTACCATCTCGGCTGAGATTACACCTTTTGCCATGGCGTCGTTGAAGCTCTTTTGACCAGCCAGAATCTCTGGGTACATTTCCTCAATTTGTTTTTTGAGGGCTCCACCAATACCAGCGTTTCTCAACTGGTTAAAGTCTTGAGTCATCAATTTACCGGCAGAGTTGATTTGGCTGAAGATTACCCCGATGTCAGATATTTTCTGTGAACCATCCCCAAGGAGTGAGTATGCACCCGCAATGGCTTTGGCTAACGACCCAGCTTGCGACGCTTCAACGTTGGAAGATGATAGGGCCGCAACGACCTTATCCATTTGCCCAGCAGAATATGTTGTTTGTCTTGCAAATTCAGCCATATCCTTGGTTACTGATTCAATGACGCCATTTTCTACACCGTTGAAAGATAGCACCGATGAAAGTGATTTTGCTGCCACGTTGGTTTCATTGAGCGAGTCCTTGACTCCATTGAATACACCAAACAGCTGATTTGTAATTGCGTTACCAATTGTGAGTAATCCACCTTGGATTACAGTGCCCAGTGTGTTTCGAATTGCGTTCGCAAATGGTTTTACTGTTGAATTCAGTATGCCATTGAAGATGGAACCAAGCCCTGAGACGCCCGCCCTTATTCCGCTCACAATTCCGTGACCAATTGAGGCAACACCTGACGCTCCTGATTTGATAGCGCTAACAATTGCCGAACCAACAGACGAAAAGATGGACGCGCCACTTTTGGCATTGTTGGATGCGGTTTTTATGTCATTTGATACGCTATTTGATAAATCACCTGAAAGGTTTTTTGTTCGTCCAGTGATTGCTGCAACGATTCGTGCACCCAATCCTCGAGCATTTGAAATGGCTGAGTCATCGCCATGTAGTGCCACTTTGATTTCAGTACGTTTATCATTCAGACTGGCCAAATCTGACGTCAATTCATTGATTTTGTTTTGAACATCGGCAAAACCTTTAGGGTTAACCGTTGGGTTGATTGTTGCCAGTTGTGATTTGAGTAACTCACTTTTACGCTCAATGAGTTCAATGGCACTATTCACAGTTGTGAAATTCTTCTTCAATTCATCAACTGATTTACCAGCTGTTGAAAAATTGAGAATGCTACGTTTACCACCGAGCGAAGCCATGGCTGCTTCGACACCTGTGATGTCGTTACGGAATTCCTTGACACCATTATTGGTGTTAAATTTGAATGTTGCAGCCGTAGATTGTGCACGCTCCAATTGTGCGTTAGCAACTTCGAGTTGTCGTCCAAACTTACGGGCATCAGCTTCAGCCTGATTCAGTTGACGGCTTAATTTATAGAAACCTTTAGGGTCTACCTGCGGGTCTATCTTGTTGAGGTCTTCACGTAAGATTTCAGCCTTAACCTTGGATAGTTCCATGGCTTGGGTCAACTCTTGGTGGCGCTTGGTTAGAAGCTCCACATTACCCGGTGAGAATTTCAACTCATCTTTAAGGGCTCCAGCCTCTCTACGTGAGGCGCTGATTGCAGATGATACGTCTTTTAAACTTTTTTCCAGCTCTACCGTATTACCAGCAATCTGGATGGTTAATTTTTGGTCTGAGTTAGCCATATTCATTCACCTCACTTCTGTAATTGTCGTTCTTGCTCTTTTGCTGCCTCGTTCAAGACTGAAACAGCCATATCATATGGGGCATCTAATAAGATGTCGGCCATAATGTTTTTTGATAAAATCAAAGCCGTAATAGTTTTACTCACAGCACCTTTCTTTGCGTGTCCCATAGCTCTGTTGAAAAGCTCATTTTGTGGGTCTGGAATAAAATCCTTTTCATCATCGTCTGAATCTTCTGAAAATTCTGTAGTAGGTATCATTAACGATTCTAAATCCAGGTTGTCTACATCCATTCCAGCAGCGTCCAGACCTTCGAGGACGTTCGAAAGTGCAAGAGCGACCGAGTTATCCTCGCCAAGTTCAAGGCGTGCCTGCTGTTTGTCGAGCTCTGCGTAATCGTCAAACACGTCACGACCGGTTTTGAGATAATAGTTGATTGCATGTCGTGTTGTAATCATAATTCATTTCCTCTATAAATAAAGGGCCGTTAAATATATAACGACCCAAATAAATACTCGTTTATCCAAGGACGTCGGCAAGCAGCTCTTCTGCGTCCAGTGTGTCTGTGATTGTGAAACGTTCTTCATCATTCTTCATCAAACGCTCAAACTCTTTTTTACCCTCAACTGGGTTTGGTTCAGTATCAACCAAATACAAACCAAGTGTGATGAGTTCTGTATTTTCCAAGAGTTTGTCAGCGTTTTGCTCCTTGGCTAGGGATTGTCCAAGCTCTAACAGGTTTTTACCTGTGATTAGCTTGAACTTCTTGCATTTACTGAATTTAATGATACTCATAATCCATTACCGTCCTTCAATTATCCACCAGGGCCACGCGAAGCAGTCGCTGCAGACGCTGGAACTGTAGTTGTTCCGGGTACGTAATCAGGGAGGATAATTCCACCTTTGTCAATGTACTCAAGAACTTTGTCCACTTCTTCGCCGTAGAAAAAGTACTCGAATTCAGCTGATTTACGACCAGTTTTTGTCTTGTAGAAGTCACTACCAGATGCTTGTACCGCTGCTTCCCAGTTAACTGCGGTTGGTTTATCAGCACTGTCAGTAGTTGTTTGTTTGGATGGTTTGGATGTTACAGACATACTAGGGTAGACAGTGACCATCAAAGCGCGTGCACCATCACGTTTAGTCCCAAGAGTTGCATATTGTACCAAGCGTTGTGGATATACACCAACTGATGCAAAACCTTTACCATTAGTGGTTTCTTCTTGTCCGAAGAACTTAACACGAACATCTGGGTCTAACTGCATAAAGTTGATTGTACCTTTTAACAACTGTGCACCAGAGATGGTTGCGTGGTCTGGCACATCATCAGCTGGGAAGTTTGTGATGTTGGAATCGTCCTTCATGTTGGATACGGATACCAATCCAGTACCAAACACGACGTCTGAGTAAGCTGTCGCGCTGTCTAATTTTGCGATAAGAAGTCGTTGGTTCCCGTGGAACATCGTTCTTTCATTGTATTTAAATGCCATTTTATTTAATTCCTTTCTGAATTAATCCTCGAATTCGTTTCTTGCACGTCTTAACACGTCGGTAAGAGTGCGTTTTGCAGGTTCATATATGAAGAAGGTGATTGGGTGATAGCCTTTATTTGCATAATCTGCACGTTTACCACCATCTATGATATATTTTGGTACACCATTGCTGGATTCATTCAATAATCGTATGTTTCTCAACATGTCACCAGTTCGTTGATGCTGTAACGCGTAGAGTCTCAAATCATTGGTCACCATTTTAGCGACTTGATGCATTTTATTATCAGCTATCTGTAGCACTTCTTTTCGGAGTGCTGGTAAATCCAGTTCATTACTCATCTGGTAAACCTCCTGGTCCAAATAGTGTGACTTGGCCAAGGAACACATTCATTCCACTGTTTTCATCGTAAGCTGTGAAATTGATACCATCGTCGACTAATTCGAATAATCGGACATTGGTAAAGGCAGCTCGTTCTTGAAGTAATATTACATCATAAACGACAGACTGAACAAATGGTACACCATCTGAATATACGGTACTTCCGCCTCTTTGATTCAAGAAACAGGTATCACCAGAAATACCATCTTTTGTGGTACCGAGAATAATTTCCCATCCAGGCAGAGCTTCAGTCAATTCATCATAAAATTCACGATAGGTTTTATATTGCATCAATCATCACCCACCTCTCTTGGCTGTTGTCGTACCTTCAATATAATATGAAGTTCCAGTCTTGTCAGCTACGAAATCTGTAACACTGTACCTGCGGTTTTTATATTCGAAGTATGGAATGTTAGTGGTATCAAAGTCGTAACCAAACAGATTCACTTTGAATCTGACGAAATGTCCAATCCCGCGTTCATTATATTTGTCACGAATATCACGGTTAATCTTTTGAAGTTCAATCGGAAATAACTCACTCGTTTTGTTTTCAATAATTTCACCGTTGCGGTTTTTTTCTTGCGTCACAAATATTAAATTCGCTTCATTAAACATTCGAATCACCACCACTTCCATATGTTAGCTGCTGGATGATGTGCATTTCACGTGACTCTTCTGAGTTTTGAAAAGCTGTTGATGTATCTTGCAACATACGGCGTCTAACGTAAGTCTTCACATATTCTGCAATCAGTGGTGTTTTACTAGCCACGTTTACACCAGCGACATTTAGAGATGAGATAGCCGAGTCAATCAACCCGTTTATCTCATCGTCATAAGCTGTGACGCTCGTGTTCATCCTCAAGAATGATTTAACATCATCTATGAAATCATTGTTCGTCACTGCCATGTTCTGTCACCTCGTTTATTATTTTGTTGTGTCGATAACTACAGCACCACCGAAGGCTACTGGACGACCAGTCGCTGGAGTTTCAACCAAGATATCATTTTCATTGGTATCCAAACGGAACTGTTCGATACGATTCAATGGTTGCATGTCCACATGGTAAGCGTCTTGTGCAATTACGATTGGCATCAATGCTTTAGTTCCTTGGTAAATCACCAATTCATCAACACCGAACACATTTGCGATATCGCGGTTATTATTCAAGAATGTTGATTGTGGGAATTTCTTACGTAATGCATCAAGGATATCACGTTTTTGCGCTTTTGTCACTACCAAGTATTTTTTGCCTGGCGCGTCAATACCGTCAACCGCTTGCTCAACTGCTGCTACAAGGTCAGCTTTACCATTGATTTTCTTAACTTTGTTAACGTTTGTTTCATTCATAACTGAGATGAAACCATTTTCATTGGCAGCGTCACCAGTTTCTCCATCTGTCGCTGAACCTTCAACAAGGGCAAGGTCTACGATTTTATCAATTACACGTTGTGCCAATTCAGCAACTAGCAATTGATACAATTCAGAAAAATTGTCAATTGTACGTTTGTCAATTTCATTAATTGATGTAGCTTTGTATACCATACGAGGTTTCAAACCTGAAACTTTAAGAGTCGCTGTTTGACGTGATTTAGTTGTACCAGGGACGTGCACTTTCGCTTCGTCATCAGATGTAAAATCACGAGCTACTAGAATTGCACCAACGTTTGTGTGTTTGAAGATTGGATAAACTGGGTTACTACGAGTCAATACTGTTTGGATATCCAATTCCAATTTCTTAGGAAGGTAATTGTCTTTGTCAGTGATTGTCACACCGTTTTCTACCAATTTAGCTTCCCATGCGTTCTTGATTTCTGATTCACCACGTGAATTCATTTGGATTTCTACGAAATCGTGAAGCGCTTGTTCTGTTTCTAAATAATTTTTTGATACTTGTTTTTCCACTGTTTCTTCCTCCGTCTGGATAATAAGTTGAGCTTTTGCGTTTTTCAATTCTTTGACTTCAGCCATCAAAGATTCAATGGTTTCTTTATCCTCAGCATTGCTGATTTTGTCACCAAGGTCTTTTAGTTGATTGTCAATTGATTCGATTTGGTCAATTAATTTCATGATGATATGAACCTTTCTTCATTTATATTCATAAATATATTATATCACAAAGATTTTATAATGTCAACAAAATTGCGACATCTTTGAGAATATTTTTTTTCAAATCTTCAATATTTTCAGAATTTTCTACAATTTCTGATTCTACTTCGGATTTTTCAACGTCTTCTTCTGTTTCGGTTGTGTCATCTTCTTCAGATTCTTCTGATGGTTCAGCCACTGGCTCAACGTCTTCAGATTCTTCTGGTGAATTGTCTGAATTTTCTGACAATTCCTGAACATCAACCGGCGCGTTTTCTTCCAACGCGTTAGTTGCAACTTCTGCAATTTCTGTTTTGTCGTCCTCTGTTGTCACATCTGATACAGCTTCACCAGTTGCTCTATCGGCACCAACTGAAACGATTGAAACCTCTTTGAGGATGCAGTTTTTGACGTCCAGGAATACATTTCCAGTACCGTCGTCCACAACGTCGAACTCATCCAAGTAATAGGATACGCTCAACTCATTAATGACTTCATCAAGCCATAGCTGTTTGGCATGCTGCCCTTGTTCTGTATTATAGAAATACATGGTTCCGATGAACTCACCCTTTTCGTTTGGTTTTGCGTCTGTTTCGATATAACCAACAACGTCCTCAACGCGCAAATCAGAATGTTCAAACAAAAGGGGATATCTATCACGAGTGGTTGTAATGGAATTCTCACGAAGTGAGAACCCATTATCATTTACCACGGCGATGTGGGCGTATACCACATCGATTCCGTCTTTTTTGTCATTCTTTGCGTTGTGGATTAACGTGTTTGTTTCAATTTTGTTGTTATTCGAATCTACGAGAATACTATTGATATTCATCTTGTTAATCCTCCATCATATACATGACATATTCAATTAACCAATTAGGTTAGCTGCTACGGTTACTGTTTTACTTGATACGTTATAGACCAAACGACCACCATCTGGGCGTGTAAGCTCAAATACTGTCTTATCTTCGGTAATTGGAGTAGCTGAATATTTAGTAGTTCCAGTATCAGTCATGAAGTTTGCACCAGCTGTTAACGTTACTGCAGCACCTGCACCATTTTGCGTCACAGTAAGCTGATTGTTTTTCCAAGTGTAGAAATACGCAGACGTTGTTTTGAGTCGTTCGGTGATATCACTTGCAACTTTCGTTTTTGCATCGGTATCGTAGTTAAACGGGCGACCTGCAGCTTCAGTGATTTTACGAGCGAGCGCAGTTCCATTGAAATCCGCTTCGGTGTTCAATACGGCTTTGGCAAGCTCTTTGATTTTAGCGTCATTTGGAATCACAGCCTTGGCACCGTTCAGCGCTTCAAGGCCTGTGTCCTCAACGAGCTGGGCAATTGCGTCAATGAATTGTGCGAAGTTATCGCCATTGGCGGGTTTGCCGTTTGTCCAGCGTGGTTTTTGATTTGATTTAAATTGCTCAGTTTTTAGAGTCATGATTGTTCTCCTTGTTATAAATTTCTACTTCAATCCAAAACCGGCGAACCGGTATGGATGAAGGTGCGAGTACAGATAGTGCTGATTGATAATCAGTAGTTCCGAAATATTTAAGACCCAATTGTTGTTTGATTTCGTTCATATTATTAACTATCCGTTACGTAGTGAATGTGGTAAACTTCGGTTTGTGGTTTGCTTGTCTCACCAAGCTGCGTAACTCGCAAATATCCGGTTTTAAATTCCAATGTGTACCTGCGCAGTTTGTGTGGGTTTGGTCCGTATTCCATTCCGCCATTTATTTCCACATCGATGAATAGTTCAAACAACTTACCACTGTCGTTGTATTGAAGATTATCAACAACTTTAGATGTGTAGAGTGTTGTTTTGATTTTATCATTTCCGAATATACCAGTTCGGTAATTGATGTTACCATTTCTTAATGTGATACGATTAAGTGTTAAACCATCTACTGGTTCCCCACCAATGATTTGAAATGATTCTGGTTTATCATTTTTGATAAAACCATATATTCCATCAATTTGTGATAACTGAACTAATTCACCAACACCATCATATTTTTTATTCAATTTGAACAATTTCGGTATGAATCGGTCTCCACTAGTTTTTACAATATGGAATATATTATACCCACCATCGCTGCAACTTTGATACGCCACAAAGTATGGCATAGTACCTGATACAGTATACGCGTCATCGTACGGTGTCGTACGAAATCGTTTTGCATATTGTGATAAATCATTCCATGCTGTTGGCGCTACACCTAAAGTTTTGTTTTGTACAAATCCACGAGAATTATACATCAATGACATCAAGAAATTACCACCGGGAAATACAATGGATTGTTCACACTCGTATGTCAATCGTGTCGAACCGAAGAAGGTTGGAATGGTTGCACCTGAACCGGCTTTACCCAACTCATTATCGATTGCACTTGCGAAATCTTTTAGTTTATCACTATTAAGATTATAACCTTTGTTAAAATTGGTATTTGCCCAATCTCTTACAGCCATTATTCATCACCTCCATCTCCATACTCAATTTCTGTTGAGTTCAGATTTGTTCTGAAGACATCTCCGCCTTCAACCGGGTCGAATCCCATTAATTTACGGACCTCATTAACTGTTAAATATGCACCATTTGTGTTGGCAGCTGCCAATTTAATTAATTGACTAACACCAGCGAACCTGAATGCGTCGACAGATACTGCGATACGTTCAAAGGATTGTTTATCCCCAGTGTTTATGCGCGCGTACGTTGTCAATAATTTGTACGTCAATTCCGTTTGGAATTCATTCACGATAGGAGCAAGGACATTATCAAAGAAATGTCGGTAATCATCTTCGGTATACTCACCAGTCAAGAGACTCTCAGAGAATCCAAATCCATTCAAGATTTCACGTTTGATAATAGATACTGTTTCAGGTGGAATCGTCGAGTAATCATTCTTCAATTCAACTAACTCAGATTTACCATCTAAGACACCCAATCCATTGTAAGACGCTACCTCTTGCATTGCCTTTAGTTGATTCAGTGCAGTGTCTTTGAAATTGTTGTTTTGTGATGAAATCGCTGCGTTAATTTTCAAGAACCCACGAAGTTTATTCGAATCCAGTTGTGTTGCAATGTTATTCAAAATTCTATCGTATAGCGATGAATTTTTACTGGAGTAAATCGGACTCGTAATCACCAAGATGTCATCTGGTTTCTTTTCATATGTTGCAATGTCTGTGAATTCTAACGATACTAAAACGCCATTTCGTCGTACTGGTTTTAGATAAACATTGCCCCCAGCCATTAATCGCTTGATGATTTCGCGTTTCCATTCAGCATTTGTTCTCATACCGTTTGGTGAATAGTTCAAGACTTCGAACTCAGCAGAACCCAGTTTGTCCGATGTCAAATATGAACCGTCTGTTTGTTTCCGATAAATACGGTGATTGATTGTCAATTTTGAAAACTCACGCGCGATAAACAGTACAACTGATGCCATGAAGGCACTGGTATAATTTGCCGTGGTATCATTCCACGTGACGTGTTGCGTTTTTGTATCAACATCACCAGTGAATATTTTCACAACCGATTGTAAAATACCCATATACATGGTCTCCTTTCCTACCAGAATGTTTCATTCGTCGTGCCGCCAACTGTCGAAAATGTTTTAGCATTGTGACATGATTGGCACAATAATTGAAGATTTTCAGGATTATATGCAATATCCCAATCATGAACGTTTGTTTCATTAACCTCTTTGATATGGTCAACAATATAACGCCCAGTGATTGGCTCTCCACAAGATTGACATGTCATTTTGTCCCGTCGTGTTATGAAGTCCCGGATTTCAATCCATTTTTTATTTGAATAGAAACCCGTACCCCTCATCCCTTGCGGTTTTATTTCTTCAGTATTATCCACGAGGTAGCTCGTCATGTTTCTCACCTTCAGATGATTTCGGTGTTTCCGGTGCTACATTTGAAGCTGCACCTTTTGTGACATCATCTTTATCAACTTCTGGTTTTGGAGTTACACTGTCAACAATGTCTTTCACGATTTCTTCGGCTGGTAATACTCCGTGTTTAGCCTGTTTCGTTTGAACTTCGTTTGGTAAATATTTATACGCAATCTGCGTCAAGAAGTTCTTACTCTGTGGATATGCTGCTGAATAATTCGCAATTGCGGATGCTCCAGATGCTGCCACATATGCCACGGTAATCAATAGACTAATGATGTTAATGTATGTGAAGTCTGGTTTTTCATTTGCAATAAATTGCAAGTGTGCCAAGATGTTCAATACAAGTGGTGAGATGACAATGACTAGATTTAACATGAAACCCTTAATCAGAGATTTTGATAATGTTGTTTTCATTTTAATTGACAAACTCACACCGGTCCACAAATCGAATACGGCAAGCGCTAACATAGAGACCGACATTTGTTCCGGAGACAATTGTGATAATTGATGTAATGCAGATTCAATCATAATTATTCATTCCTTTTGTATTATTATTCAATACCTTTATTATATCACAAATTGGAAATATTCGCAACTAAAAACGACATAAAATATGACGTTTTTAAAATCCTTTTACGACTGCAGTCTGCAATGCCATAACGAGAGCCACGACTGGGTCTATCTTTTCAGAATCATTCATTTTCATCGCCATCAAGTCTCCAGATGTACCAACGCGAACACCGAAATTCTTGAGGCTCCATTGTAATATTGGACTATTATGAACCAATGATTTGTCTTTTAATTTCTCTTTCATCAACTTGATGTAGTCAGACATAGCAAAACCTTGCTTAATTCTCATTTGACGTTCGTTGTCGACGTCAAAGAAATAGTCATCAATAAGACCTTTTAAGATTTCATAACGTGACGGGTCATAACCAACAAAGGTTGGATTACAATTCGTACGGTCTACGAAATCCTTAAGGACTTCAAACACGTCAGACGCTAAGATATAGGCTCCATCTGTTAATGTTAGATTTGGCATAACTTCGAGTTGTTTAGCCACGGCCTCTGGTAATTGACTCAATGTATTACGCGAACCCAATGCTTCGCAATGTGCGTAAACTGTTCCATTTTTTTCAGTGATAAACGTAATGGCGGTTAAGTCACCAACGAGCGACAAATCTATCCCGACGACTACGTCTGCACCGTACCAAACTTCATCAAAATCATAGTCAGTGCATTCATATTCTTCTGGCGTAATATATTTAGTGCTGTCTTTTACAGCTACCCCCATGTTATACGCCAAGAACTGCAATTGCAGTGCGTTATCTCGCGATGCAATTTGATATTCTTCGCGTACCGCTTCTAGTTTTGGTAAACCACCTGGCATCATCGGGGCCGCTTTCGTCCAGTTTGATTCGTCACGAACTTCCTTGGCTGAATCTAATTGATAGATTAAACCGATAGACCGGTCATTTTCAAACTCTTCATCGGATTTGAAGCGCTTAATCAAATCATCATATAAATATCCGCGCGTGATACCACCGGATGTGATATAAATTGAGCGCCATGATTTTTGTTTTTGACGACTACCTTTATTCACCGCTGAAATGACATCCTCTCTATATGTGTGGACCTCATCAAACGCGTTTAAGCTCGTGTTGTTACCTTGAAGACGAGATACGTCGTGCGTTGCCTTACGAAATTCATTCTTGAGCGGCTCAAACAAAATACCGGTCTTCGTTGTTCTTAATTGTCCAGCATCACCCAATTTCTTCAACAATCCATCACCTGTTGTTATCTGATTACGTACCTGTGAAAACACATGGTCTGCCTGGTTGTTATCATAGGCAATGACCCACGACTCTCCACCGTAGTTCCCACCAAACAGCATCCAGTAGGCTTCAACAGCTGCAAGGATTGTAGATTTTCCAGCACCGCGGATAATGTTTAAAAAGGTTTCATTAATTAAAATATGACCCTCTTTCGTGTAGTATCCGAACCATAATTCGAACCACCATTTCTGAGCGGGTTGTAATTCAATCAAATCCAGCTCACCTGTTGTTTTATAGAACTCTTTTTCCACGAAATGGATTGCTGATTCCACAACCTCAGGTTTATAAAGATACTCACCATCAAGAGCTTTTTGGTGAATCCGTTTATGTTTGAGAAAAGCCCTTTCAATGGCTTCACAATGTTTCACATTGTGCTCTTTATCATATTCGAGTAATTCATTCAGATACTTCATAAAATAAATACCTTTCTACGTTACATATATATTATAGGAACGGTAAGTTCGTCATCAAAAAAGGCCACAAAATTTTATTGCGGCCAGTTTTATTCATGTTTATTCAAACGTGCCCCACGCTGGTTCAGTTCGTCGGCCATTTTCAGCCTCTCCAGTAGCCAAGTACCACCAGCCACCGTCTTCACGTGGTTGAGAAATCCAGACATAGCCATTTTTGAAGGCGTAGTAATCATATTGAATCTCAGACCCAGCTGGGAACGTGTATACGATATCAGCGTCTGTAGATGCATCACTTCGTGCGTTAATGACGTATTTGCTTGTGAAGACTCCGTCTTCTCTTACCCATTCAGAATCTGAGCTTGATGGAGTTGTTTCTTCATAATCTGAACCTGAATCACTTGAACCTGAATCATAAGACCCTTTATAGCGGAAAGCCGTGTCGCAAGTTGCTGAATATGGGAACCACATTAAATCAAATGCTTTACCACCTTCGCCGTCTGGGATACCACTTTGGTTTTGACCGAGGAAGTATCCACCACCGTTGCCGGCATCCGAGTCAAAAATAGCAATGTGCGTATATGGTGTCCATGATGTCTCAGGGAACACAACTACGTCACCCGGCTGTAAATCGTACACTTCATTAAAATCGTCTAAGATTCCACTGTTGTATCGATTCGTCCAAATATCAATTGCATAACCAGTGATGGTGCAATTATAAATCTTGCCGGTTAATTCTCCAATCCAGAGCATCGCCGCATCCCAGCACTGCGCCCCGTAAGCGCCATCCAAGTCATATGCGTTATTCAAAACGCGTGATTTGAAGTCATAATAATTTGCCATTTTTTTTATCCTCCGTGATATACATCAACTAATTTTCTTAATTTTGTCACTTGCAAAATTTTCCGGTGAGTAACTTTGGAGAGTGTCCAAAATTTGTTTGTTCACGTCTTCATTTTTCTCAAGTTCCTTGACACGGGCCACGCCGAGTGGGTCCCATACCTTCGGATTCTGAGCCTTCAGCGCAAAGATGATTGCGGTAGTGTCAGCCTTAATAAGCTGCCGTTTCTCTTTGATAATTACCCCGTCTTCAATTATCTGCTCAGTTAAGACCATGCGGTCTTTCAATTTGTCAATCAATGAGTGGGCTGCTGTCCATTCAATGTTCTCGCCCATCTGGGCGTCGCCTTCTTCCAATGCCGCTGCAAACTCTGGATGTTGCTTTTTCCAATTTACAATCGTCTGTTTCCTTACCCCTAGAAATTCTGCGATATCATCGAAGCTGGCGCCAGCTGCGCGATGCTCGGTGATTGTCTCGAGATTCGGTAAACAAATTTTATGATATTTACTGTTTGCCATATGTATACACATTCCTCTCACTTATAATCTTCAATAGTGATTTCAATTCGATACACACCTTTTTCGTTTGACAATTCACCCATCTCAAATGAATAACGCTTGATGACGTTATAATTATCATCGACTAACACTCCAGCATCTACTAAACCATCTATGATTGGCTTAACCGTTGGATTCCAATTGGGTGGGTCCATCTTGCGCGCCGTTGGTGGGTGAATTACTATATTAACAGTACAAGGACGCTCTTCACAGAATGGATTATCCAGAGGTTCTGCATTTTTATGCGCTGAGTGTCTCAGATGTTGAACGATGTCCGCTTTCACTCGGTGATACATGTTATCGTTCTCACTAATCATTTCATTGCCTTGCCTCAAGCTCTTGTTTCCTGATTTTCGCTTAAGATTAACTGCATATTTATACGGTTTTCGTGCATATTTATTCATATTGTATCCTTTTTCACAAAACTTTTTGGGCAAAATCCTTGGGAGGTTCGTTCCTGTGCCCACCCACCGAATTTTACCCTCCCAAAGAAAGGGCTTAGCCCGGGGGTGTTTGTATGTTTTGTGGTATTCTATAGGTATATTATATCATAAAAGTGGTGACGCGTCAAGCAATTCACCACTTTTTTTATTATTTATTTAAATGTTCATGAATCCATTGAGCTAACAGCTCTTCGGCTGATGTATGATGAAGTTGGTAATTATATCTGTGAGAATGTTTGTTCAACTCACGGCATCGCTTCAGTCCCCAGCGCTGCAGTTGTTTGAATGATACAATGTACGTAACACCATCCACCTGTATTGATATCGAGTCATCAGCACAACCATCTCTGAAGAATGTTGCCAACTCTTTATTCATTATCAGTTCGTCATTGGAATCCTTCTCAATGAGTACATCTGTGTGATGTTTTCTGTATAAATGCATCCAGATGCACGGAGCTTTGACACGCTCCAGGTAAGCTGCTCTCATCATGAAGAACATTGATTTGTCGTTGCCACTACTTTTCTCCCCGGTATTCATAGGCTACACCTCGTGACACTTACTGCATAAACATTCATATTTATACAGACAATGTGTATGAATATTCAAAATTGAGGTTATGTTATGAATAAATTCACAGGATGTTTTATTTCCACCAATGACCAGTTCTACCTTGTCATCTGAATCTGCGAAACATTCAAACACAACCGATAGTAGATAATATAAAACTAAATCATGTTTGTCAGATAAATCCTGTTTATCACGATATGATATGTCATATTGTCGTACCATTGTCCCGAACTGTGTAGAGTTTCGGCTATCATCATTGATAAACCCAGTGATTGAGATTTTGTTATCTGTCTCCGCGTCAATGGTAATAACAGAACGACCTGAGCTATTTTTTGATTTGGCTACTGCGTTTCGTACTGCGTTCACACATCCAACTGAAGCTGCCATGAGTGTTAGTAATTGCTTCGTGATGTCATCATGTAATTTTAATGTTGTTTTTGTATTCATATTGTATATCCTTTCTATGCCATACGGCTTTAAAAATCGAATCCAGTCGCTGAACGAAATGTGCTACGTAGTTCTTCTTTTGTTTCTACGTTTGATACGCTTGCCACTGCCCGTAATTCTTCTACAGTCGCTCCACGTTGTTTTAAAAACCACAACACGTTATTCAATGTACCGTTTCGCTCTCCATCTTTGGCGGTTGCTACTTTGATAGCTGCAGTTTCTAAATCGAGTTTCGCAAGTTTTAATTTGCCAGCGTTCTTCGCTGCTTCTTCCATTCGTTTATCGCGTTCAATTTCCTTTTGCGTCTTCTCGAGAACTGGAACCAATCCGTGCCCTGTCGATACGTTTCGTCGACATAAATCAGAACTTGCGAGATACATACGTCGTGTCCAATCAGACACTTGCGTGTCTATGTTAATACCGAAGTGTTTGAAGTATTCATTGAGCTTCCACCAGGTCCGTTTGTATACAACGGCCTCTGTGATTGGTTGAGATACTGGCAGTATGATATGCACCTTGGTTCGGTTCGCTTTGTGACGCAATGACGACACGAGCATCCAATCCGTTTTTAACAGATTCAATACCTGAACGATATAATCTACAGATTTGTCTGTGTCATCTATATCAATCAACACAGCTCCAGTGTTAATGATGTTGGTTCCAGCTGTTGTACCATCTTCACGGTAATTAGCAAGATTCCACATGTTGAGTGGATAAACCATTTGGTCTTTTGATTTGACACGTGCCAATTCTTCATCCGTAGCTTGAGCAATTGGTTTACCATCGAGCAGTAATGCTGATATCAACCGTGACTCATTGCGTACACCCAGCCTCATTGTGTTGGTAAAGGATTCAAATGAATCGAATTTATGTGCATCAGCTACTCTGACCTTAGCGTATAAGTTATCCAAAGGCTGGAGCGTGAAGATTGAATCTTCTGCATACGCTTCATGATTTGGGAATGACTTGAGATTGAATATGCCATTCTGTAGTGAAATTGTTTCTGATTTTTTCATAACGTTGTACCTATCCTATGTTTATTTGTTATTGTTGTTGCTATTGATTAATGATTTCAATTCATTCATCATTTCCTCATCTGCCGAAACCGCAGAGATAACAGATTTGATGATTTCACGCGCAGCATCTTTATCTGTTGCGACGTTTACTGATAAGACTGCCTGAATTTTTTCAGGCGTTATCATTGATTGAGAACCTGCACCCCCAGCTGCTTCATTTTGTGCAGCCTCGTTATTGGCTTCATCAAACAATTTCGTCAAGTCTTGTCGGTCTTTATCCGTGAGGTTATCGAAATCATCCAATGTTACGTCTGGCTGTAATGTGATACAATAGATAGTTTCAGCGCCTGTATGTTTTCCAACCAGGTATTGCGTTTCCATGGCGTCACCGACCGTTACTCGTTTTTGAGCGATAAGTGAAGTACCAGATTTGAAATACTTACCATTACCGAGCGCGGCAATAGATTTACCAGTGATTTTTGTATTATCAACATACGTACCAAAAACGGCTTTAATGTGATTTAATGGGACCCACGGAGTTACACCTTCTTTATTATCAGATGTTACTTTTGCTATGAGTTTCAAAATCAATACGATTAAATCATACTCGCTTGTACCCTCACCAATACTGGCGTTTGTCACGTCCTTAGGTTGTGTGTAATTTACAAACCAACTCACTGCGTCATCAATATGTTCATTCAAATAATTAATTACTGAATCTCTTGTAATTGGTGATTGATTGGTACCCATATTGTAGAAAATGCTTGATTCCATTTGCTCGAATGAATCTTTGAACAGTTTCGTCAACATGAAGATGTACACACGTTTTGAAACTTGTTCTTGTGTTGATAATGATGCATCGAATCTGTTTGCGTTAGAGTAACAGAACCCAGTGAATGTTGCGTTCGTCTCTTTACCTGCGGCACCAACAGTCAAACCATTATCACCCCATAAGTTTTTGTAAAAATCAGCACGGTCGACGCCATCAACATTGTCTGCTGTATCATCGTCAATATACAAAATTGATTTGCCAATGATTTGCGAATTCCAATTGTGTTTTGCACCTGTATATCCCCTACCGGTTGTTTCTTGACGTGCATTAATTGCTTGTGGTAAATCTTTGTAGAACAATTTTAAAAATTTACCGAGAATTGATTTACCTGTTGAAGCCTTTACCCCGACTAAAATGTGACGCTTTATACCTAGGCTTTTGCGAATTTCTGGGTCGTTGTATAATAGTGGATATAGCATGTAGGCTGCGAAACCACCAATACCAATTTGCGAATCAATGTGTTCAGCGAATCGTTCTACATATTCATTTTTATCTGTATTATCGAATGGTGTTAGATAATCACCACGATTACCAATGTCGTACAACTCAACCAATGTTTGAGCCATATGAGAGATTGGTGTCTTCAAGTTTTGTGGAAGTAGATTGGTAAATTGTTCAGTAAATGCCAATGCAGATGTTGAGTTTATCGTATAAGGACTACCATCAGGGGTTCTCAAATGTACTGAGAAAACCACTTTGTTATTGAACTTGCTAACGGTAAACTGCTCTTCTGTGACATTCGTCACGAACTCAACCAAGAATTTTACTGTTTTGCCTGCTGTTTTACTAGCAGTCGGTAAATTTGATTCACGTTCCTTAATTGATTCAGCCAACGCTTTACCAACAGATGATTTTTTTTCTTCGTCATCATACTGATTGTATTTTATTTTTAATTCTTCAATCTCTGACTCGCGGTCCAAAATATCGAGCATTTTTTCGAATGTTTCTACGTACACCTTCTTGGTTGTGAATTTGCCAAGAATAGCTTTTTCTTCATCGCTCAATGTTTGACCACTCGCTTGTTTTAAATCCAAATCGCGGGATTCTTCCATATCAAAGTCACAGTATTCACGAATGCAAGAAATCCATTTTTTCATGTTCGGTCTCAAGAAACTCGCAGCGTCCAGTTTTCTAACTACTGCTTGAATTTCGTCAATTAATTCATCCAGTTCTGCTGCATTCATACCGTTGGTTAATTCACCATCTGCTAGAGCTTTGAATGTTTCACGATTGAATCTGGCGTCCAATACGTTTGAGTGGAAACCAAAAGAGGTTGAGAGTTTATCATCATTATTATCAATGATGTTTTGTGCTAATGTTATAATTTGTTGTTGTTTTTCCATGACGTTGTTCGTCCTTTCTTTGTTGTATATTTCTATGTTGATGTAATTATATCATATTGAAATCCATATGTCAACACTTTTGATTTATTTTTTTTACATCCAGGTTTACACCCACTGCATTCAAATCATTCCATTTCGATTTCGGCTATGTTTTTATGATTTAATTATACCACTTTTTTT
>ERZ1674176.67-NODE-67-length-28690-cov-18.716571_pt1 | contig 28690 bp, 20 predicted proteins | sample MGYA00581288_ERZ1674176 | MGnify/ENA primary metagenome ERZ1674176 (study PRJEB41354, sample SAMEA4873327) | human saliva metagenome | biome: human-associated habitat [ENVO:00009003]; feature: mouth environment [ENVO:08000002]; material: saliva material...
ACAGACCGAAGGAAAAGAAATGGCAACAGCACCCCGTCCGGCGCTGACCGCGCGCCAGCAGAAGATTCTTGACGCGATCCGCACCGAGATTGAACAGAAGGGTTACCCGCCGTCCATGCGCCAGATTGGTGACATGGTGGGTCTTGCGTCCCTGTCCTCGGTCACTCACCAGCTCGGTCGCCTCGAGACCATGGGCTATATTCGCCGCGATCCCAAGCTCCCCCGCGCCATTGAGGTGCTGGATGAGAACGGCGCCGGCATCCACGGTAGTGCTTCCTCTTCCCTGCCCGAGCTGCCGAACTTCGAAGTCGGCGATGAAGACCTCGTACCCGTTCCCCTGGTTGGACGAATTGCAGCGGGCGGCCCCATTACCGCCGAGCAGTCCGTGGAGGATGTGCTCGCCCTGCCCCGCCAGTTGGTCGGTAGCGGCAAGCTGTTCATGCTCAAGGTCAAGGGCGATTCCATGATCGATGCCGCAATCTGCGACGGCGACTGGGTGGTTGTCCGCGAGCAACACACCGCAGACAACGGCGATATTGTTGCTGCGCTGCTCGACGATGAAGCAACCGTGAAGGTGTTCCGTCAGGTCGACGGCCATACCTGGCTCATGCCGCGCAACTCCAACTACGAGCCGATTATGGGCGACCGCGCAACCGTCATGGGTAAGGTCGTCTCCGTGCTGCGCAGTCTCTAGAAGACCACAAGTCTCTAGAAAACGCGGGCTCTAAACAGTCACAGCATCTCAAAGAAGCTGTTTTAAACAACACAGCCTCTAAAAGACATAGCTACGAGGCTTTTAGCTCTCTATAGAAATCACCCCGGTGCTACGTGAATGTTCACGTATCACCGGGGTGATTTTTATATTTCCAAAGCGGAAGGTGCGGCGCTGCCAGGACTGGATCCCGCCCGAGCTAACGCTCAATACTCGCCGAAAGACGAGCCAGCGCACCAATCACGGCTGCCTTATTCTGCGTCGACCACATCGGCGGCATCGCCTTCATCAAGAAACCGCCGTAACGTTTAGTCGCCACACGAGAATCCAGTACAGCCACCACGCCGCGGTCAGACACCGAACGAATCAGGCGGCCCGCGCCCTGCGCCATACGAATCGCCGCATGGTGAGCAGAAACCGCCATAAAGCCGTTACCGCGGTGACGGTTCACCGCCTCCGTACGAGCCTGCGCAATCGGGTCGTCCGGGCGGGGGAACGGAATGCGGTCCATCACCACCAGGCGGCAAGAGTCACCCGGAACATCCACGCCCTGCCATAGGCTCATCGTTCCGAACAGGCATGAGTCAACGTCCTCGCTGAACTCCTCCACCAGAGCCTTGAGCGAAGACTCACCCTGCAGAAGAATGTTCAGGTCGCTATGCTCACGCATGTACTCGGCGGCACGCTCAGCGGCACGCTTCGAGGAGAACAGGCCCAGGGCGCCGCCCTCCGACGCCTCGCACAGCTCACGCAGACGCTCCAGCTGACCCTCGTGCACACCAAATCCCGGAGGCTTCAAATCTCCGGCAACGTACATGATGCCCTGCTTGCGGTAGTCGAAAGGTGAACCCACATCGATACTCGTCCAGCGCGGCGCACCCTCCCCTTGCAGTCCCAGGGCAGCGGCTGCAACATCAAAAGAGTCACCCACCGTCAGGGTCGCACTCGTCAAAATCACGGTGCGGTCAGCGAACAGACCGTCACGTAGCTGCAAACCGACGCTCAACGGAGCGATATTCAGGGTCGCCGGGTCGGTATCGGAAGCAGCCACGTAGCGGCCGTTCTCCCAACCACCCTGACGAGAAATCCACAGAACGTCCTGCTCGCCCGAAGCCTCCAGAATGCGGCTGCTCATATCGTGCACCTCAGAGACACGCGAGCGCGCCATCTGCAGGCCGGCGTCAACGTCCTGACCGTCCGGTTTGGTATCGGACAGGGCGGTGCGGGCGGCATCATTTACCGCAGAAATAGCGGTCAAAAGGCGACCGTCCAGGCCCTTCAGAAGGCCCTCGGCAAGACCCTCGAAAGCGGTCTCCAGGGTGCCAGCAGCCATTTCCAGCGCGCCGGAATCAGCCTTCGAATGCTTCTTCACGCTACGTGCCGCACGGCGAACCATCGCAACCGTCAAAGAACCAGACACGGCACCGGTCACACGGTCCACCAGTTCATGAGCCTCATCAATAATGACCGTCTCATGTTCGGGCAGAACCTTCATGCCTTCAAAAGCGTTAATCGCCAGCAGGGCGTGGTTCGTGATGACAATGTCAGCCTCAGCGGCACGGCTACGCGCCATCTCGCTAAAGCACTCTTCCACCAGCGGGCAGCGGCGGCCCAGACACTCGGCGGCACTGACCGACACCTGAGCCCAGGCGCGGTCAGAGACGCCGGGCTTCAGCTCGTCACGGTCGCCGGTCTCCGTGAGGTCAGCCCACTCGCGCAGGCGCACCACTTCCTCACCCACGCGGGAAGTCGAAGAAGGCATGTCAAAGAGAGCATCCGGCTCGTCTTCCGGGTAGCCGCCCTCCAGCTTGTGCAGGCAGAGGTAGTTATTGCGGCCCTTGAGCAGAGCCACTTGCGCCTGCGACTCCGGGCGCGGCTCCAGCGCTTGTAGAAGACGCGGAATATCGCGGTTCACGATCTGCGCCTGCAGGGCAAGGGTCGCCGTCGCAACGACAATCGGCTGGTCCGACTCCCCCACCCGCGCCAGGGCAGGAACCAGGTAGCCCAGGGACTTACCGGTACCGGTACCCGCCTGGACCAGCAGGTGACGCTGCAGTTCAAGAGCCTGCGCCACATGCGCCGCCATGGTGCGCTGACCGGCACGATTCTGACCGCCAGTGGCGGCAACCGCCTCATCCAGCAGGGTCAGGGCATCCTTCGCACCGGGCAGGGTCTCAAGCTCCTGCCCGGTGAATCGGGTGCCGTCGGTCGCCGATCCGGGCACAGTTCCCGGGGCGTTTTTGGGCGCGTTGATGCTCTCGGTCACGCTCATCCGCCCCTAGAGAGCCTCGGAGGTAGAGGACTGTTCGGATTCAGAAGCGGTCGCTTCAGCCAGAGCGTGCGCCTCCGCAAGTTCCTCTTCCAGAACCTCCAGCAGGTCGCCCTCCAGCACATACTCGGACAGTTCGGAGGCGACATCCTCACGAACCAGCGCCACCACGAAGGTGCCGTCCGATACGAAATCGGTGCTCTTAATTTCGGCGTCCCACTCGTGCAGGCGCGAAATAATCTCACCGTGCGAGTACGGAATCAGCAGCTTCACCTCAATGGAGGGGCGCGGAATGGTGTCCGCAATCTTCTGCTTCAGCTCCTCAATACCCTCACCGGTACGCGCCGAAACAATCACGTGCTCCGGCTCGCGCTGGCGCATACGCTCCAGCACGAACGGGTCGGCGGCATCCGCCTTATTCAGCACAATGATCTCGGGGATATGGCGGGCGTCGACCTCCGCGATGACCTCGCGGACAGCACGAATCTGCCCCTCCGGGTCCGGGTGCGAAGCATCCACCACGTGCAGGATAACGTCAGCGTCAGCGACCTCTTCCAGGGTGGAGCGGAACGCCTCCACCAGCTGGGTCGGCAGCGAACGCACGAAACCCACCGTGTCAGAGAGGGTGTAGCCGATACCGTCCGGAGTCTGAGCCTTACGGACGGTCGGGTCCAGGGTCGCAAACAGCGCGTTCTCCACGAGCACGCCGGCGTCGGTCAGGCGGTTCAGCAGGGAGGACTTACCCGCGTTCGTGTACCCGGCGATAGCCACCGAAGGCACGCGGTTACGGCGACGGTTCAGACGCTTCGTCTCACGCGCCGGCGCCATCGCAGCAATCTCACGCTTAAGCTTCGCCATGCGAGCGCGCAGGCGGCGGCGGTCCATCTCAATCTTGGTTTCACCGGGACCACGCGAACCGATACCCTCACCGGCTGCGGCGCGGCCACCCGCCTGACGGGACAGGGAGGCACCCCAACCACGCAGACGCGGCAGCATGTACTCCAGCTGAGCCAGCTCAACCTGCGCCTTACCCTCGCGGGACTTAGCGTGCTGAGCGAAAATGTCGAGAATCAGGGCGGTGCGGTCAATGACCTTGACCTTCACGATATCTTCGAGGGCACGACGCTGCGAGGGAGCCAGTTCGGAGTCGACAATGACGGTGTCGGCGCCGGTCGCCTCGACAATGTCCTTGAGTTCCAGCGCCTTACCGGAGCCGAGGAAGGTGCCGGGGTCCGGCTTGAGGCGGCGCTGAACCAGGCCGTCCAGAACCTCGGAACCTGCGGTTTCAGCCAGTGCCGCGAGCTCACGCAGGGAGTTCTCTGCGTCCTCTACGGTGCCTTCAGTCCACAGGCCAGCCAGCACCACGCGCTCCAGGCGCAGCTGGCGGTACTCGACCTCGGTGACGTCTTCAAGTTCGGTGGAGAGGTTCGCGATACGGCGCAGTGCGCGGCGCTCAGCGAGATCTTCCTGGTCACCGTCATATTCGGAGTGCTCGCGCTGAACGTCAGAAATTTCGCGCGCACGAGTATCCAGCACACGGCGGCTATTGTTGCCGTGAGTGCTGGAAGAATTATCGCTGTGATGCGCGGTACCGGCGGCATCATAAGTAGTGACGGAGGCGGCGGCCTGGGAGCGCCCCAGAACGCGGTCTACGGTGCGGCGCAGCTGCTCATCACTGGGCAGCTTTTCGGTATCAGATACGGGGATGTTCTTAGAATTCATACGACTCTAATTCTACCGCCGTTGCCCGCATCAGGTAGGAGGTTCGGTCGCCTGTGCGCTCAGGGCGTGCAAGCTGCCGACCCGCCCCGTGCATACTCTGCCCGTGTGCGGCGGGTTCTTGCCCTACCGGTACACTGGATAGCATGAGCGAGCAGCATTATTTCTCTGAAACCCCCGAGACCGAATTCAAGCCCCGCCCGGTGCAGGTGGAGCTTGCCGGCCGCAAGGTCACCGTCACCACAGCTAACGGCATTTTCAGCCCCTCCGGCATTGATAAGGGCACCGCTATTTTGCTGCAGGAAGCACCCGACCCGCAGGGCGAACGCATGCTCGACATCGGCTGCGGTTGGGGTCCCATTACCCTGACTTTGGCGATGCTCGCACCGCAGGCGCAGGTGCACGCGGTGGATGTGAACTCCCGCTCCATTAGCCTGACCGAACGCAACGCCGCCGCTCTCGGCCTGTCCAACGTCACCGTGGGAACCCCCGAATCGGTTGACCCCGAACTGCGTTTTGACACCATCTGGTCGAACCCGCCGATTCGCGTGGGCAAGGAGGTTCTGCACGAGATCCTGCTGACCTGGCTGCCTCGCCTGGCGCCTGGTGGTGACGCCTACCTGGTGGTTCAGAAGAACCTGGGCTCTGATTCTTTGCAGAAGTGGATGGACGCGCAGCTTGAGGAGCTGCACCCCGGCGAGTTTGAGGTGTCGCGCTATGCGACCTCGAAGGGCTTCCGTATTCTGCAGGTGCACCGCTACGAGGATTAAAACCTCTGGCGCTAAATCCTCTGGCGCTCATTGCTAAAAACGTAAAAGCGGCGGGTGTTTTCTGAATGTGTTATCAGAAAACACCCGCCGCTTTTCTCTATAAAATCTCTGTTCTAAAACAGCACGTTATCGTAGCACGACGGTTGCAACCATCTGCGCCGGACCAGCCAGAACAACATGCTCCAGGTCATCCGGGCCCAGCACGAAAGTCACCGCGAGGGTACCGCCGGGCACATGCACCAGCCACTCATCCGGTGCTTCCTCGCCGCCCCAGAAACGAGTCGCAGCAGCAGCCGCACACGCGCCGGTACCGCAGGACAGAGTCTCGCCCACGCCGCGTTCGTGCACGCGCATACGGATAGCACCCACCTGCGCGCCGCTCTCAACGTCCAGGTCGACCGGCACCACAAACTCAACGTTCGTACCGTTGACCGGGGCGGGGTTCACCTGAGGCAGGCTGTGCAGGTCCAGGCCGTCCAGCTTACCGTCGGAGCCGAGCATCACCACGGTATGCGGGTTACCCATCGAAATGGACAGGCCAGCACGCGGAGTCTTCAGGCCGCGAGCAGACACCAGGCAGTCCTCGCCACCCTCGCGGGCAGCCTCACCGTGAATGAAGCTCCACGGACCCATATCAATCGCGTAGCCCTCTTCGGTGCGCGCCACAGTCTTCACGCCGGCACGGGTACCGATCTTGACGGTCTCGCCCACCTCAAGCTCAATCAGGCCCTCAGTGCGCAGGTACTCCACGAACGCGCGCACACCGTTGCCGCACATTTCAGCGATAGAGCCGTCACCGTTGCGGTAGTCCATGAACCAGACAGCGTCCGGGTGCTCTTCGAGCAGCTTCTGACCCGCGCGGGAGGCGGTGCTGCGGGCAGCACGAATGAAGCCGTCCGCGCCAATTCCGAAGTGTCGGTCGCAGGCGCGGGCTACCAGCTCGGGGGTGAGGGCAATTTCTGCGTTCTCGTCCGTCAGAAAGATGAAGTCGTTACCGGTGCCGTGACCCTTGGTGAGGGTCAGGCCTGCCAGCTCGCCCCAGGTGGAAGGGTTCTCGCTCATATGCTGTCCTTAAGGTTGGTGACCTGTCCGTTTATGATTTTACCGCGCCGACCGACTCGACGAGGTATCGGTTCGGCGACGGCTCGTTATTGTGGCTTATCGGGTGCTTTCGCAGATGATGGCTTCCGCCTCATCGGCAAGGGTGGGTGAGAGCGCATCCAGCCAGTGCACACGCGGGTCCGCACGGAACCAGGTCAGCTGGCGGCGCGCAAACTGGCGGGTCGCAATGGTCGTATCCTCAATCGCCTGCTCCACGCTATAGTCTTCATCTTCAAGTACGCGAGCAAACTGCGCGTAACCAATCGCGCGGGAGGCGGTCTTACCCTCCTGCAAACCCTGCTCGTTCAGGGTGCGCACCTCGTCCAGCAGGCCGCGCTCGTGCATCAGCTCCACGCGGCGGTGCAGACGCTCGTGCAGCAGGGCACGATCCATATCCAGACCAATCTGAATACTCTCGGTCACGTACTCGCGCACCGGCATGAACGCCGAGAACGGGCGACCCGTCACCTCGAACACCTCCAGGGCGCGAATGATGCGGCGCTCATCCTTCACACGCGCAGCCGACTCCGGGTCGACCTCCGCCAGGCGGGCATGCAAAACACCAATACCCTCGGTACGTGCCTGCTCCTCCAGGCGCTCGCGCACCCGCGCATCCGTGCCGGGGAACTCCAACTTATCCAGGGCGGCACGCACATACAGGCCGGAACCACCCACCAGAATCGGGTAGCGGCCACGGCCACGAATCTGCTCAATCAGCTCACGGCTACGCTCCTGAAACTCCGCCACGGACGCCTCATCCCGCACATCCATAATGTCCAGCAGGTGGTGCGGAACGCCGCGCATCTCCTCCGCAGTAACCTTCGCGGTACCAATATCCATGCCATGGTAGAACTGCATAGAATCAGCGTTAATGCACTCACCGTTCAGGCGCAGAGCCAGCTCAATGGCGAGCGCGCTCTTACCGGTGCCGGTCGGGCCCACAATAGCGATAACGGGCAGAGTTTCGGAGATAGTCATGCGCCCCATTCTACCGGTTCCCTCACCCCCACTCGCGGTGAGGATGAGGGCCCGAAGAACAGGGCGCATGATTCGAATCTAGGTTTTAGGGGCGCAGACCGATGGTCGGCATGCCCAGACCCACCGGCGCACCGGGCACCTGGGTGGTGCCGGTACCGCAGGAATCAGCCTGGGAGCGGTCCCACGCGTCGCCGGCGCGGGTGCGGCGCAGGTGGTACTGCTCGGCGGTCGGGTCAGAAATCAGGTGGAAGGAACCAGCCTCGGTAATCGGCACGGTGACCATGTCGCCGGGGCGGGGAGTCTCGCAGCCCTCGGGCACGGAGAAGTGCACGAGGCGCTGGTCCGGGCCGCGGCCCGAGAGGCGGTGAGTCTGGTCAGCCTTACGACCGGCCTCCGCAACGACCATCAGCTCAACGGTCTTGCCGAGCTGCTTGCGGTTCTCTTCACCGGCGATGCGGTCCTGCAGGGCAATCAGACGCTCGTAGCGTTCCTGCACGACCTCCTTCGGGATCTGGTTCTCCATGGTCGCCGCCGGGGTGCCGGGGCGGATCGAATACTGGAAGGTGAACGCGGAGGAGAAACGAGCCTGCTCCACAACCTTCAGGGTGTCCTGGAAGTCCTCTTCAGTCTCGCCGGGGAAGCCCACAATGATGTCGGTGGTAATCACGGCGTTCGGGATGCGCTCGCGCACCTTGTCCAGAATGTTCAGGAACTTCTTGGAACGGTAGGAGCGGCGCATATCCTTGAGCACCTTATCGGAGCCGGACTGCAGCGGCATGTGCAGTACGGGCATGACGTTCGGGGTCTCCGCCATCGCGTCAATCACGTCATCGGTGAACATTGCCGGGTGCGGGGAGGTGAAGCGTACACGCTCCAGGCCCTCAATCTCGCCGCAGGCACGCAGCAGCTTGGAGAATGCCTGGCGGTCGCCGAACTCCACACCGTAGGAGTTCACGTTCTGGCCCAGCAGGGTCACCTCGATAGCGCCGTCATCGACCAGCGCCTGAACCTCAGCGAGAATGTCGCCGGGGCGGCGGTCTTTCTCCTTACCGCGCAGAGACGGCACAATGCAGAAGGTGCAGGTGTTGTTACAGCCAACCGAGATGGACACCCAGCCGGAGTACACGTGGTCGCGCTTAGTCGGCAGGGTGGAGGGGAAAACTTCGAGGGATTCGAGCAGTTCTGCCTGCGCCTCGTGGTTGTGGCGGGCACGCTCCAGCAGAGCCGGCAGGGAGCCAATATTGTGGGTACCGAACACGACGTCAACCCAGGGCGCCTTCTCAATGATGGCGTCCTGGTCCTTCTGCGCCAGGCAGCCGCCCACGGCGATCTGCATACCCTTGTGGGCGCGCTTGACCGGTGCCAGCTGGCCGAGGTTGCCGTACAGGCGGTTGGAAGCGTTTTCGCGGACCGCGCAGGTGTTGAAAACCACCAGGTCGGGCTGGGTGCCTTCCTCAGCGCGAACGTAGCCGCTAGCCTCCAGCAGGCCGGACATTCGTTCGGAGTCGTGCACGTTCATCTGGCAGCCGAAAGTGCGCACTTCGTAGGTGCGGGGGCTGGTTTCGGGGGTCTGGGCGGAATCGCTGAGGGTCGAAGTCATGCCCTATAGGGTATCCGATGGGGGATAATGGCTCTATGCAGGTTTCCCTTAGTAGCAACTTTCCGGCTCTGTCACCGAACGATTCTTCCGCCCCCACCCCTGACGGGGAGCGTCTGAACACCCTCATTGAGGAGGCGATTGCCGCCTACTCCCCCGTGCCGCCTCAAGCGAGCGCTGATTCTGCCTCGATGCGTCAGACCCTGATGCAGCTGCTCAGCTGGGCGCATTCTTTGGAGCAGGTGGCGGCCCGCACGGTTGAGCGCGTGCAGATTCTGGGTACCGGCATGCGTTCCGTTGTGGTGCGTGTAGCGTATGAGCCTGCAGCCGAGTCTGCGGAGTTTTTGCCGACCTCGATTATTGTGAAGCGTTACCGCCGTAAGGATTCGACGGTGAACGCGGGCGGTTTCGGGTACCTGCGTGAGCGCTACGGTTTGGAGGCGCTGAACCGGCAGGTTCCGGGTCTGTTCCCGCAGCTCTACGGCGCGGATCCTGAGCTGCGCGTGCTGGCGCTGGAAGATGTGAGCGCCGGAACCGTTGAGGGTGAGCAGTATTCGGTCACACACGCCCTGCTGGAGGGCACCGAACAGCAGGCGCTGGATGCGCTGAACTACTACATTGAGGCGTACCATTCCCTTGCCGCCAGCGGCATTATGGGCGAGGCGGTCGAGGATTACCGCCTGAACCTGGCGCGTGCCGACCGCAAGGCACAGTTCCCGGGCGCTATTGCCTCGCCGGGTTTGGCCGAGCGCGGTTTGAAGAAGCTGTACGGTGTGGCTGATGAGGCGCGCACCCCCGAGCACGATACTGACAGCCCGGCTTCCAGCTCTGCCGCGCATGAGGACGCCCCCGTTCTTCCCGCCGCGGTTGAGGAGCTGTCCTTCCGATTCCGCCGCGTCCTGCAGCCCTTCTTCACCAAGCGCCCGCCGGTACCCGAGCAGTTCAAGCTCAACCGTGGACGTGTCTATATGCTCTCGTCGGGCGATTTTTCGCCGCAGAACGTGCTGATTGGTTCGGCGGACGGCGCGCAGGTGCGCATGGTCGATGCGGAAGGCACCTGCCTGCACCACCGCGGCTTCCCCTTCGTTGAGGCGATGCTGGGCTTCCCCTCCTCGCCGGAGTACCCGCGCTACCGTGTGGACCGCAAAAAGGCGCTACCGGCGCTGTACTCTGCCCTCTTTGAGGACGCCCCGCTGGATGAGCACCTGGCGGAGGATTTGGCGGTGTGCACGGCGGTGACCGTGTGCGCCCTGTTGGAGCTGTACTTTTCTTCGGCACGTTCCGATCTGTTGCCTCGTATTCGCCGTGAGGGTGCGCAGCTGATGCGCTTGCTGTTGGAGATCGCCGGTTCTCAGGATGCAACCCTCGCCGAGTTCGCGAACCGTCTGGGGGCCGTTGAATAAGCAGCAGAGTAAACAGCGGATATAGCCTTCGACAAGGCTTTTTATAAGGATCAAAAACGTAAAGGGTGAGCCCGCCACAGAGTGTGTCTGTAGCGGGCTCACCCTTTATAGTGCCTATTTTCTCGGTCACCCCGGCATGGGTCTATCCGTGCGTGCGGACCGCTTTTATTCGCCCTCTACCAGAGCTCGTCCTCTGCACCGTAGGCGGCGAGTTCCTCACGAATCACCGACATCGACACCGAGGAGGAGTACCCGCGGCGAGCCAGCATCCCCAGCAGTCGGCGAGTCACCCTATCCTTTTCAGCGCGGTCGCTCAGATCCATGCCGGGGCGCAGCTTCTTACGCACCAGATCGGCGGCGTCCTCACGTTCCTGCTCGTCGGTGCGCTGAGCCAGGGCATTCTCCGCCTCTTCACCGCGCACCCCGCGTTCAGCGAGCTCACGGCGCAGCGCGGCGCGGGAGAGCTTCTTGGTGCGGCTCTTCTGCGCCACAAAGCTTTGGGCGTATTCGGCGTCGTCAATGAGTTTTGCCGCCTCGAACTTATCGAGCAGCGGCTCAATGAGCTCCGCATCGAAGCCTTCTGCCTGCAGCTTCTTCCGCAGCTGACCTCGGGTTTTTGCCGAGTACGCCAGCTGGTTGTACACGATGGTTTTAGCGCGTGTGTAGGGGCCTGTTTCTTCCGCGGCTCGGGCGGCACGCACCTTCTGCTTCCAGGAAGGCACGTTACTTTCCGGTTGTGAGGAAGCATGTCCCATCTGAGAGCCGCCCGGTTGGGAGCCGCGTGCTCGAGAACCGCCCTTTGGGGATCCAGCCGAAGCGGCACGGCGCTTTCCGGTACCAACGCCCTGCGCCTCCTCCTCGGCAATACCGCGGATGAGTGCTTCTTCGGCGGGGGTGAGTTCTTCGTTCAAACTACTTCCCTCCCTAAATAGGTTGCTCCCCGAGCCGCGGCCCGCAGGACTCTTGCGGGTTTCCTCGTCGTCACTTCGAGCCCCAAAGGCGGGCGCGTAGGGCGAACGGCTCCGCATTTTCTCTTGCTGCACCGCGCTCATGCGGCGGAACCCACGCTTGTAGTCGGTGTTCTTGGAGGCACGCGAAGATTTGCGTTTCTTCTGCTTATCCCGCTGAGCGGCTTGCCTCTCGATCTCTTCCTTCTCTTCGGCAGTGAGCCCCGATCCGATGGAGGCGGCACCCGCTCGACTCATGCGCCCCGCCGCCATAGGGCGCGGCTCGGCACCGCCGGGGGTGAAGGCACGAGCGGGCGCTTCGTCAATGGAGACGGCGGGCAGGTTCGGGTCAACGAGCAGGCTGCGGCGCGGGGATTCACTACCTTCCTCAGAACTGCCATCTTCAAAGTTGGCGGGCACAGCCTGCAGGGGCAGCTCGGGTACGCGGAACTCCCCGGCGTAGTCGCCGCCGTTATCGCGGGCGATGCTTTCTTCAACAAAGCCGTGCGCGGCGGGGTGCCAGTCCGGGAACTCCTCAGCGGCTACCGAATCCGCGGTCCTGTTCCGCACCCACTTTTTGGGGGCGTTTTCTGTGGCCGCTGACTTCTTCTTAGGCGCTGGCTTCTTCTGAGGCGCGGGCTTTTCAGCCTGCCGCGCTTTCGGCTTGGTTTTCTGGGGTGCGGTTTCTTGGCCCCCACGCTGCTCCGCTATTGCTTCTGCGAGTGCCGCTTCGTCCGAGGGTACCCAATATTCCCCTGCGTACTCTGCTTCAATGTACGAAGGCTCTGCCGGATACGCAGGTTCGTCCTCGTAGGGAGGTTCGCCCTCATAGGGAGGCTCATCAGGGTATGGGGGTTCATCAGGGTATGGGGGCTCATCCTCATACGGGGGCTCTTCAACAGAAGGAGGTGTAACAGCGGCAGGCACCTCCCAGCTGAGGGTGGGCTCAGCCAGGGGCGCGGGCGCCTCAAAATTGAGGGCCTCGAAGCCGTCTACCTCAACCGGCGGGGCAACAGGCTCAAAGGAAACAAAGTTACCAAGCGCTGAGGAACCGAAGTGCGGTTCGGTCGCCTCCAGCGCCGCAAAACCGGCGTCGCCGTCACGCGCGCTGTTTTGCTCACGCTCTTCATGACCGTTCTGTTCCGTCATGCGCTGTTCCATCATGCACTGCTCCGTCATGTTCAGTTCCTCCTCTCCCCTGTGTTGGCGCTCGCTTGATGACCCGTGCGCCCGGCTATACAGCGCTCCCCCATTGTAACGAGGCGTTGTCCCGGCGCCCCCTGATACTCCCCTTAATGCGCACCCGTTAACGTGTTTCTTCCGTTAACGACAGATTGCCGTGCACCGTGCGGAATGCACAGCACACGGCAATCAGTCGTGGCGTTAGCAAGAAGCTACGCGAGCCGGTTTAGAACTCCTCAGCCAGCTCGTCCAGCGGGTCGTTACCCTCGGACTCAGCAGCTGCCTGCTCGTCAGCTTCTTCCTCAATGATGCCCAGCTTCACCAGAACCTTGTACTGCAGTTCTTCGGTGAGCTCGGGGTTGTCCTTGAGCAGCTTACGAACGTTCTCGCGGCCCTGGCCCAGCTGCTCACCGTCGTAGGTGAACCATGCGCCGGACTTCTTGACGATGTCGTTCTCCACCGCCAGGTCCAGGATGCCGCCCTCAACGGAGATGCCCTCACCGTAGAGGATGTCGAACTCAGCCTGCTTGAAGGGCGGAGCCATCTTGTTCTTCACGATCTTGGCGCGGGTGCGGTTACCGATCGGGTTAGCGCCGTCCTTGAGGGTCTCAATGCGGCGGATGTCGATACGAACCGAAGCGTAGAACTTCAGCGCCTTACCACCGGTGGTGGTTTCGGGAGAGCCGAAGAAGACACCAATCTTCTCACGCAGCTGGTTGATGAAGATTGCGGTGGTGCCGGTTGCGGAGAGGCGGCCGGTAATCTTACGCAGAGCCTGGCTCATGAGGCGAGCCTGCAGACCCACGTGGGAGTCACCCATGTCGCCTTCAATTTCGGCGCGGGGTACCAGTGCGGCAACGGAGTCGACGACCACGATATCAACGGCGCCGGAACCAACCAGCATGTCCATGATTTCCAGCGCCTGCTCACCGGTGTCGGGCTGAGAGACCAGCAGCTGGTCGATGTCCACGCCCAGCTTAGCCGCGTAGATCGGGTCCAGTGCGTGCTCGGCGTCGATAAACGCTGCCACGCCGCCTGCCTTCTGAACGTTCGCTACAGCGTGCAGTGCAACGGTGGTCTTACCGGAGGACTCGGGACCGTAAATCTCGATGACGCGGCCGCGGGGCAGACCGCCAATACCCAGAGCGGCATCCAGGGCGATAGCGCCGGTGGAGATGACCTCGGTCTTGGTGATTTCTTTATCACCCAGGCGCATGACTGCACCCTTGCCGTAGTTCTTGTCGATCTGTGCCATCACGGCTTCAAGTGCCTTGGCGCGACCCTCTTCGGGAACGCGAGCTACGCTCTGAGACTTGGTGTTCTTAGCCACGGTAGTACCTCGTTCTTTGTGTTGTCAGTGGTTGACGGGAGTAATGTTTCTTCGGAATCGGTGGGACTCGTGATCGAGACCTTGAAGGTTTTGGCCTACCGGTTCCTTCTGAGACTACTCTAGGGTCACAGCCTGACAGGATAAGGCCATTTTTTAAAATCTGTGGAAAACTTTGAAGATTTTTCCGAAAAATTCCTGATGTGGAAAAGTCTAGCATGAATCGAACAAAATTACGACCCAGTTTCGAATAAATCGGATAGGGTTTCGGCATATATTTTCGAAAAACCCCGGATTATCGGCTAATTATTCGAAAATACCTCCCGCGCAGGCGCTAGCACTCGAACAAACGGCAGGCCCCGCCCCTACGCGAGAAAGCGCCAGACTCACCGATTAGCGCAACGGCTCCTTATCGGGCCCCAGACGGCGCTCCTGCGGAATCTCCTGCTCATCACAGATCGCCAGCCACACATCCCTCGGGTTAACGCCCTGGTCCAGCGCCTCCGCAGCGGTCACATGACCCAGCGAGCCCAGCACCAGGTCCCGCGCAAGTACCGGAGCATACCCGGCACCGAACTCATACTCCATGCACGCCCAAAATTCGCTCAGCTTCACAAGCGCTCCTTCCGCTTCACCGCTAGTTTGCTTCATAATTCGTCACATCGCTCGGTAATAAACCGAGAATAAGCGATGCCGCACACCCACCTTACGGGGATGCACGGCATCGCTTCACGTTTAGTGCGGCATGTGCCGCCTCGCGTTACTTCGAGAGAATGTAGTAATCGCTCTTGTACTGCTCAGACATCTCAGCCGGAACAGTATCCGGGATCTGAACGCCCTCGAGAACCGCCATACGGTCGGCAACCTCACGCAGCATCTGGGACATCGGAATGTCCAGAGCCTGGCAAATCCATGCCAGCAGTTCGGAGGAAGCTTCCTTCTGACCGCGCTCAACTTCGCTCAGGTAACCGAGGGAAACACGGGCACGCTGGGAAACCTCACGCAGGGTGCGGCCCTGACGCTGGCGAACGTCGCGAAGGACCTCACCGATTGCCTGTCGCAGGGGAACAACCTTGGCTTCCTCAACGACCGGGGCGGCCTGTCGGGGGGTCTCCTCGATTTCCTTCCACTTAGTAATGCCATTAATCGATACGCGCTGCTTAGCCATGAGCTTCTATATCACTTTCCTGAGTAGGTATTCCCGACGCGCGGGACTGTACATAGTTAAGCCTAACTGATTTTTGGAGCGTGAGCTAGGAGCCCCGCCATTTTTATCTTCTTCTTACGGCTTGTATCTATTCAAACAGACGAACCTATGCCTTTATTCCCTCGGAGCTGAAAGAACCCTGTGAATATATTTGAACCGTAAAATTTTTTCTCAGGTAGGCGCTGCACAGACGACTACACAGCCGTTCCAGGCGCCGCACAGCACAGCACAGCACAGCACAGTCTAGCCCAGCACGCTACGCCTGCTCGTTCTCCAGAACCCCACCGGCACCGCCGCGCACCGCACGCGCCAGCAGGGCAATCGCATCCGCGCTCGCCGCCGCACGAATCTGCGCGCGATCTCCCGAATAGTGGCGCTCAAACACCTCAGAACCGGACGGGGAACACACGCCAATATAGACCGTGCCCACCGGCTGCCCATCCGCGGGGTCGGGACCGGCAACGCCCGTGGTCGACACCGCATAATCGGCACCGCACACCCTCGCCGCACCGACCGCCATCTGTACCGCCACCGCAGGATGCACCGCACCCTCACGCGCCAGCAGCTGAGCATCCACTCCCAGCACCTGCGCCTTCACCTCGTAGGCGTAGGAAATCACGCCGCCGCGGTAATACGCGGATGCGCCCGGCACCGTACAAATCGCGCCGCCCACATCCCCGCCGGTCAGCGACTCAGCCGTCGCCACCAGCACCGGCCCCTCCTGGGAGGCACGCAACCGCACCGCATCACGCAGTAGCAGCGCCGCTGCCTCCGGGGTGCCGGAGAAAACCTCAGCGGTCGAAAGCTCAAGGGACAGAGCATCTTCAAGTACGAGGGGAACCATCATTCTCTCCTTTCAGCGGCGCACCGCCGCCCAAAACCTCACGCGGCACGCAACGCACCGCAGGTACAGCGAAGGGGAGCAGCACACACCACTCCCCTCGCCTCTAGTTACCGCCGCCCTGGGAGGCCTGAGCCTGCAACCAGTTACGGCGCAAAATATACGCATCACGCACATACACCAGGCCGGTCCACACGGTAATCGCGGTGACCGCGCCCATCAGAACCCAACCGGGAATCAGCCAGCCAAGACCCAGCTGGCCCAGCGGCAGAAGCATCAGCACCAGCGCAACCGTCTGCAGCACAGTCTTAATCTTGCCGCCCTTACTAGCAGCCATCACACCGTACTTAATGACGAACAGGCGCATGATCGTAATGCCCCACTCACGCAGCAGAATCACAATCGTCACCCACCACCACAGCTCGCCCAGCGCCGACAGCACAATAAACGCCGCGCCGGTGAGGAACTTATCGGCAATTGGGTCAGCAATCTTACCGAAGCTCGTAATCAGATTACGCGAGCGCGCCAGGTAGCCGTCCGCCCAGTCCGTGAGCATGGCAAGAATAAAAATAATCCACGCCAGCCAGCGGTGCGTCGGATCAGCGGCACCAAAAGTACCGCCCGCAACCAGGGCAACAATGAAGAAAGGAACCGCAATAATACGCAGAACCGTCAACACATTCGGCACGTTCCAGTTCGAAGGCTTCGCTGTGCTGACCGCACCGGCGGGTGCGGAATTGCGAGCTTCACTCATAACGGCTCCTTACGGGTAGATGGCTTTCGACGGTGAGAGACCGCGTACGCACCGACACCTAATCGTATCGGGGACACGCAAACACCCCGTACCGTCCATTATACGTGTGCCGTAGCAGACATCACAGGGACGATACGGGGTGCATGTCGCGCACTCACACAGCCGAGTGGACTCAGCCGAATGGATAGGGCTCTGAAGGGCTAGCGGCCGGTCAGCTGCCAGGCGTCCTCCGAGCCCTCATCATCGGGCTCATCGAAATAGTCGGTGACCGCCTCGCCCGGGTCCACCGCGTTCGCGTACGGGTCGGCAGCCGGAGGCTCCTCACCGCGAATACGCGCCAGGGTCGCCTGCAGGTCATCCGGGCGGATGAGCACCTCACGTGCCTTCGAGCCCTCCGAGGGGCCCACCACGCCCTGCGACTCCAGCAGGTCCATAATGCGGCCAGCCTTCGCGAAGCCCATGCGCAGCTTACGCTGCAGCATCGAGGTCGAACCGAACTGGGTCGTAATCACAATCTCCGCCGCCTGCAGCAAATCGTCGAGGTCATCGCCGATTTCCTCATCAATCTGCTTCTTCGCGGCAGAGACCATCACGTCCTCACGGTAGATGGTCGGCGCCTGCTTCTTCACGTGCTCAACCACGGCGTGAATCTCAGACTCAGACACCCACGCGCCCTGAACACGCATCGGCTTAGAAGCACCCATCGGCAGGAAGAGCGCGTCACCCTGACCGATGAGCTTCTCCGCGCCGGGCTGATCCAGCACCACGCGAGAGTCAGTGACCGAGGAGGTCGCAAACGCCATACGTGACGGAACGTTCGCCTTAATCAGACCGGTCACCACGTCCACCGACGGACGCTGGGTCGCCAGCACCAGGTGAATACCCGCCGCACGTGCCAGCTGGGTAATACGAACAATCGCCTCTTCCACGTCACGCGGGGCGACCATCATCAGGTCGGCGAGCTCGTCAACAATCACCAGCAGGTACGGGTACTCGTGCACCGTGCGCTTGCTGCCGGGGTCGGGCTGAACCTTACCCTCACGCACCGCCTTGTTGAAGTCGTCCACGTGCTTGTAGCCGTAGTGGGCGAGGTCATCGTAGCGGGCGTCCATCTCACGAACCACCCACTGCAGGGCCTCGGCGGCCTTCTTCGGGTTCGTAATGATGGGCGTAATCAGGTGCGGAATACCCTCATAGGCGGTCAGCTCCACACGCTTCGGGTCAACCATCACCAGGCGCACCTGGTCGGGGGTCGACCGCATCAGAATCGAGGTGATCATCGAGTTCACAAACGAAGACTTACCGGCACCGGTCGCACCAGCGACCAGCATATGCGGCATCTTCGCGAGGTTCGCCAGCACGAAACCGCCCTCAACGTCCTTACCCACACCCATGACCATCGGGTGGTGGTTCGCGTGAGCCTGCGGGGAACGCAGTACGTCACCCAGCGCAACGGTCTCACGGTCCGTATTCGGAATCTCAATACCAATCGCGGACTTACCCGGAATCGGGGACAGAATACGAACATCCGGGCTCGCCACAGCGTACGCAATATTCTTGCTCAGCGCGGTCACACGCTCCACCTTCGTGGCGGGACCCAGCTCAATCTCGTAGCGGGTCACGGTCGGGCCGCGCGAGAAGCCGGTGACCTGCGCATCCACCTTGAACTGCTCCAGCACATTCGTCAGAGCCTCAACCACATGCTCGTTGACCTCGGAAGATTCCTTGGCGGGAGGACCAGCAACCAGTATCTCCTCCGAGGGCAGCACATAGGTGCCGCGGGAGGACTGCACAACCTGCTCGCCGCGCGCCTGCTCGGTGGTCGCCACCTGAGTGTTGTTCTGCAGCGGGCGGGATGCGCCAGCCTCGGGCGCTCGCGAAGCCGCGGGAGCCGCGTTCTTCGGGTGTGCACCGGGCGAGTGCATGCGGGTCGGAATCGGAGGCTGAACCGCTGGAGCTTGCGCGGCGGAAGCCGGGGCAGCGGGCTGTGCCGCAGACTGTGCAGGGCTCACCACCTGGTGAGGCTTGGTCTGCGGTGCAGCTTCCTCAGCGGCGCCGAAACCGTCGTACGCCTCAACGTCAAAGAGAGGCTCCTCGCCAGGAATACGGTTCACGCGGCCGTTCGCCACGGCGGCACGCTGCACCTGATCCAGGCGGGCTGCGGGCGCATCCGACGCCTCAACGTCGAAGAGGTCAGGGCTGCTCGAATAAGCACCGTTCTGTGCAGAAGTACCCTGGGCGGACGCACCCTGCGCGGCCGGTGCCTGGTTGAGGCGACCGGGCAGACGGGACAGACGGTTCGGCTTAGCCGCCGGGCGCGTCTGCTGAGCGGATCCCTGCGCAGAATCCTGTGCAGAGTCCGCCGGCTGTACCGGCATCTGCGTGGTCTCCGGGTGAGTCTCATCCACCACGGCACTCACGAATGCTTCATCACCGGCGTACTCGTCCAGGGAAGAATCGGTCGAGGCAGCGGGAGCAATGCCCAACCAACCGCGCAGACGAGAGAACAGGCCGCCAGACTTCGGAGCCGTACGCGCCGGCTTCTCATCCTCGTACAGGTAGCTACGGTCGTGCTCCTCAGCGTTCAGATCCACGGTCTGAGTCGCATCCGAAGGGCTGTCCTTCGCGGAGGTTCGAGTCGTGCCGTTAGGCTTCTCACCCAAAGCCAAACCGACCAGGTGCAGGGTACGCGGCACCACCTGACGAATCGGAGTGTTCGTCAGCACCATCAGACCGGCAATACCCAGTAGCAGGTGAATCAGAATCTCAACGAACGCAATACCGCCGCTCACACGCACAATGGGGGTGCCCAGTAGCACACCGACCACGCCACCACCAGCCCAGACGGCGTCAAAACCATCCGCGAAGGTCGGGTGACCCGCATGGCGTGCAAAGAACAGGGATGCCGCCATCAGCATGATGAAGGACCCCACCGCCACGCGGTTATTACGTTTAATCAGGTCGGGTCCACGGAAAACGCACCACGCCATGATGAGGCAGAACACTGGAATCAGAAGGGCGCCCTGACCGAAAATACCGCCCAGCATGGTGTGCCAGGCATCCAGCGGCGCTCGCAATAAACCGAGGGAGGTGTGGGCACGCCAGTTGTACCACTCCACCCCGGCGCTAATCATGCCGAACAGCAGGATGGTGAGCGCGCCACCGTCACGGCGGTCTTCGGGCGCAAGGTCGGTGCGCACCGCGCCAATGGAGCGGAACAGCCCACCGATAGCGTGAGCAATGCTCAGCCAGACGGAGGAGATAGCGCCCGCTACAGGGTTCGCCGCGTTGGCACCGCGCTGGGCACCGCCTCGGGAGGTGGTGCGCTTGCGGGTGGTCTTCTTAGTGTTTGCTTTAGTAGAGGTCGTGTTACGACCCTTCGTGGTCCGTGGAGCCATACCTTTTAGGGTATCAACCTTCCCGTTAATGTACCGATTCTTTCGTTATCAGTGAGCTAAAAAGTGAGCCTCGCCCGGTACCTATGCGGGCACCGGCAGGGAGCTCATGAGGCACTTCTCCCCTACCGCGTTCGCATTCACGCAGCTTTCGCCCAGCTTTCGCGCATACGTTCGGCAGATACGCGGCAGGCGGGGCCGACACCAAGTATCGACCCCGCCTTTTCGCTATGCCAGGCAGTTAGCCTCGCGCAGAGTATTAGTTCTTCGCAGCCTTCGAGGTGTTCTCAACGACCACGGGAACAATCATGGGCTTGCGGCGCAGACGGCGAGAAATCCAGGCACCGATGGTGCGGCGCACAATCTGCTGCAGCTGCTGCACGGTGTGCACCTTCTCCGGTGCGCGGTGCAGAGCATCCTCCAGAGCGGCGGTAATCTTCGGAACGATCTCGTCAAAGACCGAGTCGTCCTCAGCGATACCGCGAGCGTGAATATCCGGGCCGGTCACCACGCGCTTGGTGGCACGATCCACCACGGTCACGATGGACACGAAGCCCTCTTCACCCAGGATGCGGCGGTCCTTCAGATCGCTCTCGGTGACCTCACCGACAGAGCGGCCGTCAACGTACAGGTACTCGCAGGGAACCTCGCCCACCACGGACGCCACGCCATCGCGCAGATCCACGACGGTGCCGGACTCGCAGAGCAGCACGTTCTTCTTCGGAACGCCGGTCTCCATCGCCAGGTCACCGCTAGCAATCAGGTGGCGAACCTCACCGTGAACCGGCATAACGTTCTTCGGCTTGAGGATGTTGTAGCAGTACAGCAGCTCACCCGCGGCAGCGTGACCGGAAACGTGAACCTTCGCGTTGCCCTTGTGCACCACGTTAGCGCCCAGCTTCATGAGGGCGTTAATGATGCGGAAGACACTGGTCTCGTTACCGGGAATCAGCGAGGAGGCGAGCACCACGGTGTCGCCGGGCTCAATCTGAATCTTGTGGTCACCGTTCGCCATGCGCGACAGTGCCGCCATCGGCTCGCCCTGCGAACCGGTGCACATCATCACGATCTGGTCGGGGCGGTAGTCGTCAACCTTCTTCAGGTCCACCAGCACGTTGGCGGGGACCTTCAGGTAGCCCAGCTTCTCGGCAATGGTCATGTTACGCACCATGGAGCGGCCCACGAGCACGACCTTGCGGCCACGCTCAGCGGCTGCGTCCAGTACCTGCTGCACGCGGTGAACGTGCGAGGAGAAGGACGCCACAATGATACGGCCGCTTGCGTCACGGAAAACGTTCGACAGCACCGGACCGATGTGCTTCTCGGTCGGGGTGAAGCCGGGAACCTCAGCGTTGGTGGAGTCCGGCAGGAACAGGTCCACGCCCTCCTCGCCCAGGCGAGCGAAGTGGCGCAGGTCGGTGATGCGGCCATCCAGCGGCAGCTGGTCCATCTTGAAGTCACCGGTGTGCAGAACCTTGCCAGCCTTGGTACGGATGTAAACAGCCAGTGCGTCCGGAATCGAGTGGTTCACAGCAACGAACTCGCACTCGAACGGGCCGAAACGCTCCACCTGGTGTTCCTTCACCGCGAGGGTGTAGGGCTTGATGCGGTGCTCGGCGAGCTTCGCCTCAACCAGTGCCAGGGTCAGTTCGGAACCGACCAGGGGGATGTCGGGGCGGCGGCGTAGCAGGTAGGGAACCGCGCCGATGTGGTCCTCGTGGCCGTGGGTCAGCACCATGGCAACCACGTCGTCCAGACGGTCGACAATGTAGCTGAAGTCGGGCAGGATCAGATCCACGCCGGGCTGGGACTCTTCGGGGAAGAGCACGCCGCAGTCAACAATCAGCAGCTTGCCGTTAATTTCGTACACGGTCATATTACGACCGACTTCGCCCAGGCCGCCCAGGGGCACCACGCGCAGGGTGTCCTTCTTCAGGCGGGGAGGGAGGGGAAGATTCGCTTCAAAGACGCTCATCGTGTGTCTCCTCTTTCTTCTATGTTTTCTTGTGATGTCTGTGATTCGTAGGCGACGCTTCGTACCGCATGCGCTCCCGCCGGTTCGGCTCTCATGTGCCGAGGCGGAGGTGCTGCCGGTGCGTCCAAATCACCGAAAGTATTTAAAAGTATTGGGGGCGTACTGCGCGGGTGCCTCTATCTAAGCTGGGCCCCTGTCTGAGTGGGTGGCCGAATCATCGACGGTAAACCGCGGCAATACGCCAGAGCGGACCCCTCACCCATTGCTAGGTGTGGAGTCCGCATCCGTTGACTACATCATGCGCCCCAAAAGCGGGGTGTGACGGTAGCCTAAGTCCTCTATATATACGCGCTCTGCACGATAAGTTGTGCAGGTTCTGCGTTAAAGTTTAGGCGTTCTTCAGGGTGTGAGCGATACTCGAGGAGAGCAAGTCAGCTCGCATAGCCTGGGCAACCTCCGGTTCGGAGAGTACGTGCGGCAAGCGAACGACGGGCTCATCCAGCACACCCTGCCAGGAAAGGATTTCCTTGGCAGCAACGCAACCGGGGGCACGACCCATGGTTGCTCGGACAATCGGAGTCAGTTCCAGGTGAAGACGCTGAGCCTCCACCAGGTCCTGTGCAACGACAGCATCAATCAGGGCACGGAAGAGTGCAGGTGCCACGTGTGCGGTCACCGAAACGAGGCCGACGGCGCCCATTGCCATCCAGGGAAGGGTCAGTCCGTCGTCGCCGCTGTAGTAGTGCAGGTCGGTGGTTGCCATGACCTCGGTTGCGGCACCGAAGTCTGCCTTGGCGTCTTTCACCGCTACAATACTATCAATTTCTGCAAGGCGACGGTAGGTTTCGGGTGCGATGGGGATGCCCGCACGACCCGGAATATCGTAAAGCATGACGGGGGTCTCAGTTGCCTGCGCAACGGTCGCAAAATGGGCGTAGACACCCGGCTGAGTCGGCTTGTTGTAATAGGGGGTCACAACCAGCAGGCCGTCCACACCAATCTTTTCGGCACGGTGCGCCAGCTCAATAGTATGCGCCGTATCGTTCGAACCAACACCGGCAATAATCTTCGCGCGAGAACCGACGGTATCCTTCACAATCTGGAAGACGCGCTCGTTCTCGTCATCGGTCATGGTGGAGTATTCACCGGTGGTACCGCAGACCACCAGACCATCGTGGCCGTTCTCCACAAGGTAGTTCGCCAGGTCTGCGACCTGCTTTTCATCAACGGAGCCGTCCTTCGCGAAGGGGGTCACCATTGCGGTCAGGAGGCGACCGAAGACGGGTTCAACAAAAGTACCGGGGTTCGAAAGGTTCTCAGACATATGTCCAGAGTACGCCCGAAATGCAGATTTTTCCGTTAGAACGCATAAGTTTTCATGCGTGTTCTACTATTCGGACTCTTTCAAACCCGCGGTACTTCCACGAGAGCCTATGAAACCGGGCACATAGCCTCGGCGTTATCAGTCTCATACCGAAAATAAATGTGGCATTGACTAGGGATCACAAGGTCAGAGCCTAACGCATGCCCTTCGCCTGACCACCCGAACGCAACGCCCACGCGTTACGCATCGCCGCACGAGCACGCTTACGCTCGCCACCCGCATCATACATGCACGCCAGGTTGAACCACGCCTTCCAGCTATTCGGCTCCTGCTCCACTGCCGCCGCGAAGCTCTCAAACTCCACCGCCGCAGCCTCACGGTCCACACGACCCGCCGGGGTGCGCGGCAGGGTATCCTCCGCCAGCTCACCCGAAGCAGCCAGCTCCTGAGCCATACGCTGAATACGAGCGCCGAAAAGCACCTCACGCACCAGCGCCCACGCACCCAGAATCGGCAGCAGAATCATACCCGCACCAAGAACAATGCCAGCCACAGAACCGGACGTCAGCATCACGAAGCCCTGCTGCGCAATATGCACCAGGTACAGGGTCAGTAGCGCGCAGGTCAGCGCCGCGAAAGTCTTACCCCAGCCGCCTGCATCCACCGTCACGAAGACAGCGCTAAAAATCAGCACACCCAAAATAGAGGCACGCGCTGCCAGAGGTAGCGGCAGAATCAGTACGGTCAGCACCATCAGCACGCAGGCGCAGACAGTCCACAGACGCAGTGAAGTCCACCAGGGGCTACGAGCCTCGGAAGATACCTGCGAGGCGTCGGGTGAAGTCTGTTCAGACATAACGCTCCCCTACGACAAATCCATGTAGGCGTCCAAGCCCACGCTCAAACCCGGATGCGCCGCCACCTCACGCACACCCAACAGCACGCCGGGCATAAAGGAGGTACGGTCAAAGGAATCATGACGAATCACGAGCTGCTGACCGGGGTCACCCAGCAGAATCTCCTGATGCGCCACCATGCCGCGCAGACGCACCGCGTGTACGTGAATATCGTCGACCACGGCACCGCGCGAGCCCAAAGGATCGGAGGTGGTGGCGTCCGGGCTTGCACCCACGCCAGCCTCCGCGCGGGCGGCGGCCACCTTGCGGGCGGTGTGCACCGCGGTACCGGAGGGGGCATCCACCTTATTCGGGTGGTGAATCTCAATGATTTCTACAGACTCAAAGTAGCGCGCAGCCTTCGCCGCGAACTCGGTCGCCAGGATCGAACCAATCGCGAAGTTCGGGGCGATGAGCACGCCCACCTCGGGGTGCTCAGCCAGCAGCTCGCGCAGGGAGTCCAGACGTTCGGGGGTCCAGCCGGTCGTACCCACCACAGCGTGCATGCCGTGCTCCACTGCGAAGCGCACGTTCGCCTCGCTGGATTCGGGAACGGTCAGGTCAATCACGATCTCGGCACCAGCATCGACCAGCTCCTGCAGGTCGTCGCCGCGGCCCAGTGCCGCCACCAGGTCCATATCAGCGGAGGTGTTGACGGCGCGCACCGCCTCGGAACCCATACGCCCCGCGGCACCGAGTACCGCTACCTTCCAGATTTTTTCGTCAACCTCGTGGGCCATCTTCTCTCCTCCGTAACTTGTTAGCACCCCGATGATGGGGCAGACGCTGCGACGTACAGCCTCTATTATCCCCCGTGTGGGTGCGGCGCACGCCATCGCACACACGCTATGAGATACACTGCGGAACCTTAGCAGCATAAAAAGCGAAGTAATCTGACCGTCATACAAGCCGTTTAATACGTTATCTATAGGTAGCAACCATATAATTAGGAAGTATTTCTTTATTTTCCATCCTACGGAGTGCTTTGACAGTATGAAGTCCCTCTTTACCACCTCCGTGCGTCCAGATGAGGCTAACCGGCGTTATATTCTGCCGGGTCTGGACGGCCTGCGAGCAATCGCTGTGCTCCTCGTGATGGTGTACCATTTCTGGCCCACCGTACTACCCGGCGGCATGATTGGCGTGGATATTTTCTTCGTCATCTCCGGCTTCCTGATTACTTCCCTGCTTCTGCGGGAGGGTGCGCTCACCGGCAAAATTGCCCTGGGCAGCTTCTGGATTCGCCGTGCCCGCCGTCTGCTTCCCGCCATTACCCTGCTGATCCTGGTCATGGGACCGGTCAGCCTGCTCATTGGCGGCGATATTCAGGTGAACCTCGGCCGACAGCTCGCCGGTGCGGCGACCTTCTCGTCCAACTGGATTTCTATTTTTGCCGGTAACGACTACTTCACGCAGACCTCCCCGGAGCTCTTCACGAACTTCTGGTCCCTGGCGGTGGAAGAACAGTTCTACGTGGTGTGGCCGCTGCTGATTGTTGCGGCTGGTCTGTTGCTGCGCCGCCGCTGGCGTCGTTTTAGCGTGGTCATGGTGCTGGGTATTATTGCGTCGCTGAGCACCGCCACCGCTCTTCTGATGTCTGGCGCACCCATTAGCCGCGTCTACTACGGTACCGACACGCACCTGTACGGCCTGCTGCTCGGCGCCCTGCTGGCGTTCGCGCGCCCCTGGTCGCTGTACCCGCCGCTGCAGCAGTCCGTGCTGTACCGTGTGGCTCAGCCCTTCGGCCTGGTCGCGTTCGCCCGCGTCATGATCAGCTGGCTGTCCCTGTTCGCGCTGATTCCCTACGCGATTCTGGTTCCCGAGTCGGCACCCGGAGCGATTCCCTGGGGCCTGTTCGGCGCCTCCCTGCTGGCGCTGGGCGTGATTCAGGGTATGCTGCCCGATATGCTCGCTGGCGCCTCCGAAATACTGCGCCGCCTGCTGAACTTCGCTCCCCTGCGCTGGGTGGGCGAACGTTCCTATGGCCTGTACCTGTGGCACTGGCCGCTTGCCGTGGTCATGCACTACCTGCTGGGTGCGGACCGTTCCCCGCTGGTGAACGTGGGTGTTCTGGTGGCGACCTTCGCCATTGCGGAGATGTCGTACCGCTGGGTTGAGACCCCGATTCGCCGTTACGGTTTCCGCGGTAGCGCTAACCGTGCGGTGGCGGCTTTCCAGTCCTCTCGCACCAAGTTCCTGCCGGTTTCGGTGGCTCTTGCCGCTGTTGTGGCGGCTGCTTCGACCGGTCTGGCGGTACACACCGCTCCGGCGATGACCACCGCCCAGCAGTCCGTTGAGGACGGCAAGCGTGCCGCCGCTGAGCGTCTGAAGGCACGCCAGGAGGCGCAGGCTGCGAGCGCATCTGCAAGCCCGAGCGCTGCGGGTAAGGACGCGAAGGCTTCGGCAAGCCCCTCGGCATCGAAGGCTGCAACCGGTTCGGTGGACTCTTCGCAGGTGACCATTGTGGGTGACTCCATTGTGGTGGCGGTATCCCCCGAGCTGTACGACAAGATGCCCGAGGCATCTATCGATGCGGCTGAGGGACGAACCATTGCTAAGGCCCTGCCGATTATTAAGTCCATGGGTGCCAACGGCCAGATTCGTAAAACCTTCGTGCTGTCGGTGACCGCGAACTCGACCATTCTGGATGGTCAGCTCGACGAGGTTCTGGCGGCTATGCCCGCCGATTCTAAGCTGGTGCTGGTCACCGGTTACGGCCCGCGCAACCTGACCTGGATTGACTACTCGAACGGTAAGATTCGTGAGTTTGCGGCTCAGCATTCTGATCGTGTGATCATTGCGGATTGGAACTCTACGATCCGCCAGGCTCTGCAGACTCAGAGCGGTCTGCTGGCCTCTGACGGTGTTCACCCTGAGGTTGCTGGTCAGGAGCTCTACGCCCAGGTGCTGATGGAGGCTATTGCCAAGGCGCAGAAATAGTAGCTCTCAGCAGTAGCTTTTCGGGTTCTGCCGCTCATGCTGAGCGTCAAGAGCATGGGCAGCAGAGCGCCCGGAAGCACTTCTTGGAGGCATCTCTTTGACTTGGAGGCATCTCTTTGATAGGTGCCGATACATACAAAATACCCGTTCCCTCCCCCTCAGATGGGGTGTGGGAACGGGCGTTTTTATGCCTTATCAGCGTTGTGCGTTAGGGATGTTCAGGGGTTAGCGCACGATGGTGGTAATCATCTGCTGCTCACCCAGGTACGCCGCCAGGTCGCGGACCTCTTCCAGGGAGACCGCGCGAATCTTCTCCAGCAGCTCATCGGTGCTCGTGAACAGTCCAGAGTCCAGCTCGGCGCGACCCAGGCGGGACATGCGCGAGCCCGAGTCCTCGCTACCGAGCACGGTGGAACCAGCCAGCTGGCCGCGGACCTTCGTCAGCTCCTCCTCGGTAATACCGGCGGTGGCGAGCTTATCGAACTCGTAGCCCATAACCTCGCGCACCTGCTCGGTCTTAGCGGGCAGGCAGCCCGCGTACATGCCGAAGTAGCCGGCATCCGAGTACGCACCGGAGAACGCGAACGTGCTGTAGGCGAGGCCTCGCTTCTCACGAATCTCCTGGAACAGGCGCGAGGACATGCCCGCACCGAATGCGCTGGTCAGCACGCTCATCGCGTAGCGGCGGTCGTCACCGGCGATAATGCTCGGGCAACCCATCACAATGTTGGTCTGTTCGAAGCCCTTCTCCACCTCACGCAGCTCACTCAGCGGAACAATGCCGCTGTCGGTGCGTACGCGACGCGGTGCCGGTGCCACGCCCTCCTGCAGGTTCCAGCCGTAGCGGGTCAGCGCCTCCAGCACGAGGCGGACCATGGTGCTGTGCTCCAGCGAACCTGCGGCAGAAATGACCAGGCGGTCCGGGGTGTAGTAGCGCTTGTAGTGCTCCCACACGGCGTCACGCGGCACCTCGGTAATCTCCTGCGGGGTACCGCCGATGGGGCGGCCCAGCGGGTTCTCACCCATGAGCTGCTCCACAAAGTTTTCGAAAGCGACGTCGGTCGGGTCGTCCTGGTCCATGGCGATCTCTTCGAGGATCACACCGCGTTCCTGTTCCAGGTGAGCCGGGTCCAGCAGGGCGTTGGTGACCATGTCGGTGATGACGTCCACCGCCATGGGCGCGTCATCGTCGAGCACACGCGCGTAGTAGCAGGTGTGCTCCTTAGCGGTCAGGGCGTTGGATTCGCCGCCTACCGCGTCGAAGGAGGATGCGATGTCCAGGGCGGTACGGGTGCCGGTGCCCTTGAACAGCAGGTGCTCCAGGAAGTGGGTGGAGCCGAGCATGCCGGGGGC
>ERZ1674176.70-NODE-70-length-27634-cov-9.493927_pt1 | contig 27634 bp, 32 predicted proteins | sample MGYA00581288_ERZ1674176 | MGnify/ENA primary metagenome ERZ1674176 (study PRJEB41354, sample SAMEA4873327) | human saliva metagenome | biome: human-associated habitat [ENVO:00009003]; feature: mouth environment [ENVO:08000002]; material: saliva material...
GCCACTCACCGGCGTTACGGTCGTAGGTTCGGGGGGTGGAGGCCACCGTGAAATCCGCGACTGCGGCACCGGACTGCGTCCAACGCAGCTCGGGATCGGCGGTCAGGTTACCGACCACCGTGATCGTAGTTTCGCCTGCCATTACTTGCTCTATTCCTTATCCGTGTCTGCGTACACGAGGACGCGGACCTCGTACATGGGGACGCCGAGACGCTTCATAGCGAAACGGTCGGCGATAACTGTGTATGGGCCGTCGAGGTACCGGTCCGCGTCGTCGGGAAGGAGCCCGGCGTCGATGAGGCCGTCCAGCATGGCCTTGATGGTCGGCGCTAAATTGTGGCGATCTCGGCGGCGACGATCCGGGTATGCCACCTCGAACACCACACGAGCCCGCGCCAGGTGTAGGCACTCGACACCCCGGCCCTCGCAGCCAAGGAAGTACCCCCACCGGCGCAATTGCTTCGTGAGCGATGCCCGCCTCGCCCAATGCAATTTGTCATTGGCCGTGAGCATGTGCCCCCTCGCGATAGGGAGCGTCCTCGATGTCCAGATCGGCTCCGTCATGCGTGCATCACCTCCACAGCGAGTAGCAGCTGATAAACGGCCACTGCCGCTTGCAACGGGACAACGCCGTTACCGAGGAGACGCAGCGTCTGCTCACGCGTGAGAGCGAGGTCCTCTCCCGTCACGTGGCCGGCGTGGAGCCCCATCATCCACTCTACGAACGCTGCGGACAGCCGCGGCTTCGTCCCCCTTAGCGGCATCTCTGCCGGCGTAGGTGCCGGGCGCCCGAGCACCCACTCCCACCTGGCGATCGCCTTCGAGTACTCCCCGAACCCGAGCTGCGAGGACACCACCTCGTGCAGGTTTGCGCCATATCCGGCGCTCGAGTACGTCGCGGTCGTCGCCTGCGGCGTCGGCATCAGCTCTCGTGCAGGTGCTCGACGACGTCTGCGAGCGAAACTGAGTGCCCTCCCGAACGGCGTTTTTCCGGTGTCTGCCCGCCCCCGCACGAGCCAAGGTTGGCCTGCGGGGTAGGCAATAAGGAACAATCGAGCGCGCCTGTGCGGCGCCCCAACGGAGGCAGCGGGTACAACACGCCAGAAAGCGTCATACCCGATTCCGGCCAAATCTCCTGCCACACGTCCGGCTGCCCGGACAACAGGTTCAGCTGATCCAGTACCCAACACTTCCTCTGCCCGTCCCACCGAGCGATCGCCTGACGCATGTAAAGCCCCTTCCACGTTCTCCCAGACCACAAGGCCAGGCCTGATCTCATCAACTGCGTCGAGCATCGACTCCCACAGGGCTGACCGTGTGCCCTCACTCATCCCCGCGCGCCGCCCAGCCGTGCTCAAATCCTGGCACGGCGAGCCACCACAGATGACATCAACCGGCTCGACCTGGGTCCAGTCGACCTGCGTGATGTCCCCGATGTTCGGGATGCCCGGCCACCTCACCTCAGCGAGGCGGCACGGGCCTGGCTCCACGTCGCATGTCCACGCCACGCGAGCATCCGGGTCGATCACCATAGCGACCCCCATATCCAGGCCGCCGTACCCCGTGAACAACGATCCGATGGTGGTCATGATGCTTCACTGTCCAGACTGAACAGGTTGAGGGGCACTTCGATGCCACGCGCGAACCGCTCCTGGATGAGTGGGAGATAGGATTCCTCTCGCTCAACACCAATAGCTCGCATCCCCTCGGCGACAGCGGCCTCTAGGGTCGTCCCCGATCCCGCGAATGGATCGAGCACCACGCCCCCGTAGGGGGTCACGAGACGCACCAGCCACCGCATGAGCGCGAGCGGCTTCACGGTGGGGTGTCGCATCCCACCCACTGACGGACGCTCATCCGTCGACGCCTTCGCTTCGTAGCGGAACACCGGGAAAAAACGGCTGGGGCCCCCAGCGTCGGAGTACTCCGCGCCGGTGGCGCGCATCCCCCAACCCGCCCCCGACGTGGCGGCAGAGCGTGGCTTGCCCTGGCGGCTCCCCGACTCGGGCGCCTCGGCGTCCAGGGAGCGGGCCGCCTCCTCATCAAGGAGGACGTTAGAGGGCCAGCGCCCGTCCTTTGTCCGACCAACGTAGGTTTCGCGGCCCTCGGACCCCGCACTGTGGATCCTGCACGCGTCGATGTTGAGGCCCCCCACCCCGTGGGTGAGAACATTGTCAGCGACCGTTCCCTCCAGGGGACGCCTGGCGACCACGCACGGCTCGAAGCTCGGTTTCAGGGCAGTGCCCCACCCCTCCCACGCTGCGGAGGATACCGCCTCGCCGTGCGTGCGCCGCGCGTTGACCGCGCGCGCCACGTCGACGCTCTTTGGGAACCCACTCCCGTAGAGCCAAGCGATCGAGTCCCTGACCTCGAATCCTGCGTCCTCAACGGCGCAGGCAAGGCGGTGCCACGTCCGAGACCCCCCGAACGCCAACATGAACCCCCCAGGCTTGAGGACGCGCAGCGCCTCACATGCCCACTCTTCACACCACTGCTGGAACGCCCACGAGTCCCGCCTGGAGCGGCTGTACCGGCCGGCCTCCACCGAGGCGCTCCGGTAGCCGCCGTGCGGGCCGCGAGCGCCTTTGGGAGCCGCCTTGCTGCTGTCGAGGCCCTGCTGGGTGCGGCGCGCGATGTCCGCGCCGTCCCAGGCCTGACCCATGAACCGGATCCCGTATGGAGGATCCGTGACAATCGAGTCCACGGACCCGCTAGGCAGGCCGCGTAGTACCTCAATGCAGTCCCCGTGATGCACGGTCACCGCATCAAGCAGGCGTGTGCTCACGATTCCTCCTCGCTGATGCGGGTGCCGAAAGCAGCGTCGACGAGGCGCTCGACGATCGCGTCGATACCCCGCTCAACGTGAGACGCGGTCAACGTCTCACCCGCTTTGATGACATTGACGAGAAGAGCACGCAGCGTGCTCATGTTCGCCGCAGCGACGACCGCGGCGTTCTGGACCTCCCGGTACCGGGAGAGCACGAACGCGAGGTCTTCGGCTGCGTTGGTCTCGAACTCGGCGGCAGCACGGGCCGCGTTACCGGAGGCGGCCTCCGGGGAGAGGCCCGCGTAGCTGCGGCCCGCGAACCGCAGACCCGACAGGCGCTCTTCCACCTGCCTAATTGTCCTGCTCATGCTGTCCCCTCCTCCCCAGCGGTGCCGTCCATGTGGTCCTGAGAACCGGGGACCTCTCCGGGGGCGGGAGCCTCCAGGTCAGGGACGATGATCTCCCCAGTGGCTGGGTCGATCCTGTAGCCCTCCCCGAATGTCTCCTCCAGCTTCACCTGGAGGCCTAGGGGCAGCATCTGCCGTCCCTCGCGGGCCTCAATGGCTCGCACGTACAGTTTTTCGACGGTGGGAACGTCCTCGGAGGCGACGGGCTCCAAGCGGATTACCCGCATCGTCGCCTCCTCCGCCGAAGTCTCGGTGTCAACCGTGATCTTCGAGCAATCAAGAATGGCGATCGCCAAGCGCCTCCTGCGCGGCGCCCGCAGTGCCAGCCTGGCCAAGCTGGCCAGACCATCCCCCTGGCCTTTCGTGAGGCCGCTGACCAACTTTGTCATCGCTGCTCCTCAGCCCAGACGCCTACCTTCACGAGCTCGGCAGGCGTGAAGCCGTGCTCGCGGGTGAAACGGACGATCGTCTCCGCGCAGCGCGCGTGAGTGAGGGTGGCGATCGCGGTTGCCTCGCTCTCGGCATCGATGGTCACCCGGGCGTTTGAGCCTTTCGGCGCGAGGCGTGTGCTGCAGACCGGGCAGAATCGGAAGCCGGGGACGTTGCGCGCGGGCTTGATCTCGATCATCGTTCGTCCTCTTCGCTCGTGGTCGCAGTCCCCTGTGAGACGTTGACTAGGGCGTCGATTGGTTCGCCGATTGCTAGGCGGATTTCGCTGGCTTCGTTGGGTGTGCCGGCGTACCTGGCGGCGACGTAGCTTGCTACGTCGGCGAGGTCCGAAGCTGCGATGACGATCGCGTCCTGCAGCTCATCGACACGGTCGAGCAGGTACGCCATATCCACGGCCGCGTTCTGATCGAAGGCTGCAACCGCCTGCGCGTATTCCTTCGCGGCAACCCGAGGGTCCATCCCCGTGTAGCTTCTGCCTGCGAACGCCACGGCGTTGAGCCTGTCCTTGATCTCGTTGATGGTTGTCATCATGGTCTCCTGTTCTTGTTTTTCTCCCCGTCGCTGTCGTTGCGCGGGTTTCGCGCCCGCCCGGGACTTGCACCCGGGTGTCTGCTGGTCAGGCTGCGCGGTCTTACTGCCGATCCCGCTGTGTTTTTCTGGGTGGCGGGTGGCCTCCCCGTGGCCGCGCTCAGAGGGGAGCAGTCTTTAGGAGTTCTCAAGCAGCTCGTACTCGCCACAGTTGAGCTTCTCGCAGGCATCCTGCAGCTTGTCAGCGATCTCCATGTAAATGCAGCGCTTTGCGTCGAGCGCCTCTCGCGCGAGGCGGCGAGCATTCAGGTCCGAGATCTGTGTCGTGACCTCAATGTCGTCATCGAGCGAGAGCACCGCTTCCTCCGCGTCGTCTCTGATTTGCGTCGCTTGTACCGTGTCCAGATAGACGGCGACCTGAGCGACCTTCATTTGTTAGCCTCCATCGCGTCGACGACCTCATCGACTGCCTGAACAGCATTGCCCATCAGGGCGGTGCCCCGGACGAGCGATCCGGTGCTCTCCAATCCCCGGTTCTCCTTCGCGTCCATGATCGCGAACGTCAGAGCGTTTCCGACCTTGATGTAAGCGTCCGCAAGCACGCGTGAGCTCTTGTTGGTTGTCCCGCCTACCTCTGCCGTCTTGTCTGCGAGCAGCGCCTTGAGGGCCTCACGGCCGGCGCGCTCGGCGAGCAGTACTGCGGCGATTGCTGCGTCGACCTGGTTAAGCTCGACGGCGATCGTGTTCTCGAACCTCATATTTCGTCTCCTTCGTTGATTAGGCGGTCGGGGCTATGCGACGGGAGGCGTCATCGCGGCGATCTTCTTCGCGATTGCTTCGCGCGCGTCATCTGCGGCCAGGGCCGCGTCCAGGGCGTCGATGATCTTCGTCATCTGGGTGTGCTCACTGCTGAGCACGGTCTTTGCGGCGCGGATAGCGGCGTCGGTGTGGAGTCGCTCGACTTCCTGGTGGTCGATCTCGGCGGCGAGGCTTTTCTCCTTGAGGAAGTTGCGCAGCCACCCGAGGTCGTCGAGTGCGAGGGTGAGTGTCACCGGGTTTGTGAGGCGCTTGGCGTTCATCGATCTGTCTCCTTCATGGTCTTGGTCTGGTTGTTTCGGATTGATGGGTAGTAGGTGAGGCCGCGCGTCGCGCGGTTCTGGGAGTTGTGCGCCTCGGTCGGGTAGGCGAGGGCCCGCTTTCTGGCTTGCCGCACGATCTCCCGCGCGGCCTTGTCGTGACAGGGCCGGTCGTCGGATGCTTCGAGGCGGAGCGGCAGCAGTGCCGTACACGTCGAATCGGTCATCATTCGACCCCCACAGGGAGGGAGGCAACGCGCAGCACCTCGAGGACGACGCAGATCTTCTTCCGATCCAGATCGACGAGCACACGCGGCGTATCGACCGCTAGGCATCCGTTGACTTCGGCCTCGAAGATCACGTCCTGCATTGCCAAGCACATAATGTGGGGGAGTGATTCGTCGCCTGACGGGTCGTAGTAGGTGAAGTCCGCCGTGCGCTGCAGCAGCGTCGTACCCTGCATTCGGGCCTTGCCCGCGTCCTTCGCCATGCGAGCCGCGATGTCCTCGAGGGTCGCCGCGCGCGACGCCTTGCGTAAGATCACGCTCGCCATGACGACCATCGCCGCCATAAGGGCCAGCGCTCCGCCAGCTAGAATTTCCGCGCTCACAGCTGCCCCTCCCGCCACTCTGCGTAGACGAGGACGCCGCCGACAATGGCCAGCGCGACACCCGGGAAAAACAGCCACTCGGGCCAGCCGTCCGGATTGTCGAGCCCGCGCATGCCGAACGCGATCACGAGCGACACGGCCACGCATGCGCCTCCTAGCAGCGCCTTCCACGGCCACAAACGATGGCCGAACATGTTATCCTTCTTCACGAGCATCTCCTTACTTGCTCTCGCGCCCCGCGTCGCAACCGCTGGGGCGCATCTCTTTAACTTCTTCGCCGGTGAACTTCACCAGCTCGCTTGCGGGGATCCTGAGCAGGCCCCCGACCTTGCACGCCCTGAGCTCTCCCTTGGCGATCAGCTCACGCACACCCGAATCCGACGCCTCAATTAGGCGCGCGAACGTCTTGACTCTGTAGGCGACCGGCCCCGGCACTTCCCGCTTCATCGCGTTTCCTCCTCCGATGTACGTGCACCAAGATCCGCGAACTCGCTAAGTCTCTTCATTGCCGTTACGACCGCGTCGTCGCGTCCCTCATTGCTTTCAAAGACTCCGAGCGGAGTAAGCCTCGCAACGGCTGAGCGCACCACAGCGACGCCATGAGCTGCCAACCTCGCCGTAATGCCCTGGTCGTACTCCTCCGGCAGCTTCAACGCTTCGGCCACCCTCACCCCATAGCTCCATTCGCGCATCTCGGCCGCGAGGGTCCTCAGGGCTTCCATCACCTCACGATTCGGATTGACCATCACTCCGCCTCCTTGCGGGGTTCCTCCCCCTGAGACGTATACAGGTCATTGATCGCACTCCCGTTCAGGCGCTGCAGCTTCGCCAGTATCTGCACCTGAATCTGCAGCAAATCGCCCTGCGCGCGAGCGAGACGCGCCTCGTCGAACCAGTGCCGAATATGAGGCGACCCTAGGATGAGCGCCGCCTCTTGCAGCACGGACGCCGCTTCGAGTAGCTGGCTCTCCACGTACTCTTCGTGGGCAAAATCGGTGTGCAGAACCTTGCAAGGCTGCGCCTGCTCGCTCACGCCTCATCACCGCCGTCCCAGTCGACGCGGCGCGCCTGCAGGATGATCGCACCCGACGCTTTGTCCTGGATCGTGAACCCATCCGATTGAGCCGCATCGTCAGCGGCGCGCGCCCGGTACATCAGCTCCCACGCAGGCGTTCCGAGCGCTATGCCGATCTTGTCGAGATCGACCGCGTTGAAGCCGCGATGCCCGTTGAGTCGCAGCGAGATGTACGGACGCTTGAGTCCGGTTTTCTCTGCTAGCTCAGTGATTGTCATGCCGACGCGAGCCGCTTCGTCGCGTATGACAGCGGCGAGGCGGTCGGCGCGCGTTTCCCGTGATTGCATTGCATCTCCATGTTCGTTGTTGCGAACGGTTACGCATCAAGTATGTTCGCAACAACGAACGTTGTCAAGTCGATTTGCAAAGTGTCGTTCGCATGTGCGAACATTGAACGTATGGGAAACGCACTTATCGCAGCTCGTCTAGATGCTGAGATTGCCCGGCTGCTTTCGGAAGAACAAAAACTTTCCGGTGTCAGCCTCCGTGAACTATCTCGCTTGTCAGGAGTGAAGCTCACACGCCTCGGCGACGTCCTTAAACGCGGACGCGCCGCCACCGCAGGCGAGATCGAGAGAATTGCCGAAGCTCTCGGCCTTGAAGGCTGGAAGGTGCTTTTTGCAGCACAGACAGGTCGCCCGTACGCCGAGGCCGACGACGCGCTCGCCGAGCGCCAATCCTCGAAGGGTGCTGACAGCCGCAATCCCCTCTGATTGCTGGTCGATGCCTGACGTAAAGCTGCCCCCGTGCCGCGAGAGGCTCGATCAGCAGCACAGGGGCAGGATCTGCGGGGATCAGGTCGGCGCATGCGACCGGGGCATCACGCCCTCGCTCGTCGAGGCGTGGTAACGGCAGGCGCAACATGGGAGTCTCACCATGTGACCCTCCTTCCGCTTGCTCACATTACCGAGTATCTTTTGAGACGCAGGCCACCCACTTTGGGGCATCCAATGATGTGCCCCATAACTCGGCATGCACGCCAGCGACGGTGAGGAGAGATCCTCCGTCGATCACCAGACATACGGAGACTCTCATGCTCGACTTCACTGCCATCGACTTTGAGACCGCGAACTCCAAACGCGCTTCCGTCTGCGCTGTAGGCGCGACTCGCGTGCGCGACGGGAGAATTGTCGAACGCTTTGACCAGCTCGTTCACCCGCCCCTTGGATACGACGAATTCAACGAATGGAACATTCGAGTCCACCACATCCACCCAGAAGATGTTGCACACTCGCCCTCATGGCCCGAGGTTGCACCCCGTCTAAGCGCGTTCATTGGCGACGACACCCTGGTGGCACATAATGCGAACTTTGATTCGTCCGTCATGATCGCCGCGTGCGAAGCAACAAATCTGCGATGGCAGGTGCCACAGATCGTGTGCACGCTCCAACTCGCCCGAACCCACCTGGAACTCCCAAGCTACAAACTCCCGCGAGTATCGAAAGAACTCGGACTCCCAAAGTTCACGCATCACGAGGCGGGAGCCGACGCGGACGCTGCAGCACACGTGCTTATCGCACTCGCAGCGAGACTCGGAGCAACCACCATCGCAGAAATACAAGCCGCCGTCCCAGCCGGCAAAACCGCCGCAACACGAACGTTGCCAGACTACATCATTCCCCAGGCCCGTCAGATTATGGCCGAGCGCGGATTCATCGCGGACCTTTCAGAGCTGAAACACCCCGATGGACGCGCCAATAACGGCGAGCCGTGCGTAGTCTGCGGGCAACCGGTTCCGCGCAAGATTCACTACACGAAACGCGACCGACACACATGCTCTGACAAATGCGACACATCACTCAAACGTCGAGCACAGCGCGCACTCGACAAAGTAATGCGCGACATGTAGGGAAATGGGGACTGGCGCTGGGGGACTGGTGAAGTCCTTCCCGATAACGCCTGGAGTGTCGCGCGTTGGACTTGGGAAGAGCGACGGAGGCCCCGCAGCATGTTGGCTGCGGGGCCTCCGTGATTTCTCTGACGCTACTCGCCTTCCTTGCTCGCACGGTCCGGTGCTACGAACACCGCTGCAAGCGCGACAAGGTTTAACGCCACGATGATGCCGGCAATTAGCGTCTGGCCCATATGGATCGCATATGCGACGACTCCGAGCGACACTAGTACCGACACGAAGCCGAGGTACTGGCCCCGCCTCGTGAACCTGTCCGGTATCTCGAATGGGGCACGCCTGGTGTACGACTCATCATTGATCTGGGTGGCAACCGCTTTCACGTAGAGGTCGTAAATCTCTGGTGCGCCTTCGCGCAGGTGGGCCAACTCTTTCGGGTCAGGCAAGACAATTGGCGCATGCAGGTGGTTCTCCTGTATGAGCGCAAGTACCTGCTGTGTTAATTGCTGAGCTGTTCCTGGCTCTGAGACTCCTTGATCCTCACACTCGTGAGAGTGCTCGCCGAGTCGCGCAGCAACAGGCTCGGGGTTCTGGGCTGCGCCTCCGGGAGCTGTTGTCTCATCGCTCGATAGCTCCTGGCTCCCGTCAGGTCGAACACTGACCTCACTCCCGTTAGGACTAGCTTCTTGCGACGACTCGCCGGTATCGGCATTGCAGTCATGCTGCTCTCCTTTCCTAGTCCCTTTTGTCATGGCGCTATGTTAGCTTTGTTTGCTCTTTCTGTACAGATTTCCACAAACACGGCATCTCGCATATCACCTATTGGGCCTCTTCTCGACGCTATCGTGCGCCTCAAGACGGGAGGCCATCCTCGCGACTATCTCACGCTCGAAGTCCTCGTCTGAGCGCTGGTACCGCGCTGCCATCGCCGGATCTGACCAGCCGTAACGAGTCATCAGCGCGCGCGTCGTCGCACCCGCCTGCCCATACCTCGTAGCCGAGTAGTGACGCAGAGCGTGCCAGCCACCGGAGTGCCCATCGGGGATCTCGATGCCTGCCACGTCCTGCGCGGCCGCGAGTAGGCGCGTGAGCGCCGTGTCGCGGGCGTATCCCGAGCCGCGCGGTGCCGGGAACAAGATCGCCTGCGGGCCTGACGCGACATGGGTACGCAGATGAGCGCGCATCGTGGTAGTGGTCGAGTCCATGAGCACGACCATCCGCACGCCCGCCGCCGTCTTCGTCGGCCCGGCCTCCAAGTGCCGGCCGACGCGATGTAACGAATGCTCGACGCGCACACTCATACCGCCATCCTCACGCTCGACCAGCGACGAGCGAGTGAGAGCCAATGCCTCATTGATGCGCAGCCCCGCGTCCGCGAGCAGCAGCACGAGCGCACGATAGGCAGCCGGCATCGCGTTCGCGAGCGCGTCGACCTGCGTAGGGGAGTAGAGGTGCTTTCGCAGGGTTCGGGCTTCGCGTGCGCCGCCCTTGATGCTGAGAGGGCTTGAGGTCAGGAGGGTGCGCTCATCGGCGACTGCGGCGTTCAGGAGCGCTCGCATGGTCTCGTAGGCGTTGCGGCGCGCGCCGGGCGTGGCGTCGAGGGTGTGCCACCAGCTTGAGAGGTCAGCTGAGGTGAGGTCTGCGAGCTCGCGGTCTCTGAGGTGGGGGAGGATGTGTCGACGTAGGTCTGAGCGGCGCTTGCGCAGTGTGCCCGCCGCCGCTGTGCGCTCTAGGTCGGCGAGCCATGCGTCTGCCCAGTCGGCGACTGTTAGGCCCTTGAGTGACTGCTGGCGTGCCTCTTCGGCTTCCCGGGCGGCGATAGCGGCGGGGTGCTCCCAGGTTCCCGCGGCGATTGCCGACCATTGGGCTGCGAGCCAGATCTCCGCTTCGCGCTTCGTTGGGAACGTATGTGGTGCTGAGATGCGGGGCGCGCGGCCCGGGCCGGTGTAGGTAGGATCGTCGAAGCGCGCGCGGTACCGTGGTTTCGATGCGGTGCCTCGCTTGTCGATGGTCCCGAAGGATTGCCTGCCCATCGTGTCCGCCCTCCGCGCTTGGGTACAAAATGGGTACACGCACAGCATAGCGGACGGGCTGTGCGGGATATATGGGACATGTGGAATCGCGGGCAAAACGGCAGCATGTCGCCAAAACCGAACTTTCTCGCATGGCTATGCGGATCGTCGGACGGTCGTTTCTTTAATTCCCCCCATCTCCACAACAAAAACCGCATGATTCTGCGGTAAATCGGGGCATGCCTCGGTGTGTGACACACGTGCGTGACACACACTAAGGTGCGCCCCGGTGTTTTGTATGGGGTTCCATCAATCTCGCAGTGGAGGCTAGGGAGAGCTGTCGAAGTGGTTCGGGGGCGGCTAGCTAGCTTACTTGACATACATGGGTGAAGTGTGATTAGAGTTATAGAGGAAGCTCACGCATTTCAACAAGGAGTCAATGGTGGCCTTTGAAGACGCTCTCACCCTCCTGGCTGGCAAGGTTGCTGACCAATGGGAGAACATTGAGACTGAAGAAGCAACGAAAACCGCATTCATCCTTCCATTCATCTCAACTGTTCTCGGCTATGACATCTTCGATCCGCAAGAGGTCGTACCCGAGTTCACGGCGGATGTTGGTACCAAGCGCGGCGAAAAGGTTGACTACGCCATCATGGATGGTGGTGAAGTTCGGATTCTCATCGAATGCAAGAAAGTTGCCGGAGACCTTACACCTGAGCATGCCGCTCAGCTGTATCGCTACTTCTCAGTGACGAAGGCACGAATCGCGGTGCTCACCAACGGCCGTGTCTATAACTTCTACACGGACCTGGATGCCCCCAATGTCATGGATTCAAGGCCTTTCTTGGTTCTGGATCTTGCGGATATTGATGAGACTTTCCTGCCTGAGCTGAGGAAGCTCACGAAGGAACGTTTCGATCTGACGTCGATCGTGAGTGCTGCGGAGGAGCTCAAGTATCTCGGAGCGATCAAGCGTGAAGTGGGCATGGAGTTTAAAGAGCCTTCTGCGGACTTCGTGAGGCTTTTTGCCTCACGTGTCTACGAAGGGCGTGTGACGCAGCAGGTCCTGGAGAAGTTCACTGTACTCACGGACAAAGCTCTTCGCCAGTTCCTCAATGAACGGATCAATGATCGGTTGAAGAGTGCATTGGGTGCGGATGTGAACACGGTGATGCCGGTACCCGATGACGTGGAAGAAGAAGTTAACGAAGAGGTGCAAGTCGAGGAAGTGTCAGATGGCATTGAAACAACCGAGGAGGAGCTCGCTGCTTATCGGATCGTGAAGGCCATTGCGTGTGCTGAACTGCCGTTTGAACGCATCACCTACCGTGACGTGCGTTCCTACTTCTCCGTCCTTGCTGACGACAATAATCGGCGTCCGATTCTTCGGTGCTACTTCGGTCGCCGAAAGGTGATTGCGTTCGTCAACGAAGATAAGACTGAGGAACGTTACAACATCAACTCGGTCGAAGACATCTATCAGTATGTGGATCAAATCCGCGAGGCTGCGCGACGCTGGGCCTGACGGTGATGCCCCGGACGCGTTTAGTGTCCGGGGCGTTACCGTGTTCGTGACGTGCACTCATTGTCCTGACCTATGAATCTGCGGCGCCATTTGGTTTAAGGTCAGAACAAGCGAGGTTGGCTTACGGGCACTAATCCAAACGCGGGGGAGTATCCTCAGAGCAGTTAAAGAAGACCAGCCCTCGAGCCAGAAAGTGAGCTGAGCATGCGAGTAGTAGTCGTCGGAGGAGTCGCCGGTGGCATGAGCGCGGCTGCGCGCCTGCGTAGGCGCGACGAGGGCGCCGAGATCATCGTGCTGGAGCGCAGCAAGTACGTGTCCTTCGCGAACTGCGGGCTGCCGTACTACGTCGGCGGTGAGATCGAAGACCCCTCCAAACTCCTCCTCCACACCCCGCAATCGCTCAAGGCGGCGCTCAACCTCGACGTCCGCATCAACTCCGATGTCACCGCGATCGACCCGGGCGCCCACAGCGTCCAGGTCGCCAACACGGAGACCGGCGAGGCCTACACGCTCACCTACGACCACCTGATCCTCTCCCCGGGAGCCCTCGCCAGCCGGCCTCCGATAGACGGCCTCGACTCCCCGCGCGTGCACACCCTGCGCACGGTTGACGATGCTCTTGCCCTGCGCGAAGCATCGGGTACCCGCGCCATCGTGCTCGGTGCCGGCTTCATCGGCATTGAGGCCGCTGAGGCCCTCGCCGCTCGCGGTTTCGAAACCCACCTCCTCGAGCTCGCCGAGCACGTCCTGCCGCCCCTCGAAGTCGAGATGGCCACGCTGGTCACGCAGGAGCTGCGCGCCCTCGGCGTTCACGTCCATGCGGGCGTCGCCGCCCAGTCCATCACCCACGGCGACGACCATGACTCCGTGACGCTGTCCGACGGCACAGAGCTGAGCGCCGACGTCATCGTCCTGTCGACCGGCGTGCGCCCCGACACCGCCTTCGCCGAGGCCGCGGGCATCGAGACCAGCCGCGGCTACATCCTCGTCGACGAACATGGGCGTACCAGCGCCGACGACGTCTACGCGGTCGGTGATGGCACGATTGGCCGCGACCACGACCGGCCCGTCGCCCTGGCCGGACCCGCGAACCGCGGGGGACGCCTCGTGGCCGACGCGATCGCCGACGCCGAACACGGCGAGGCCACCGCGCGCCCGATCCCACGCCCCCAGGGCACCGCGATCGTTCGGATCGGGAGCCTCACCGCCGCCATGACCGGCGCTAACCGTCAGACGCTCGATGCCTCGGGTATTCAGTACTTCACGGTGCACACACACGCCAACCAGCACGCGGGCTATTTCCCCGGTGCCCAGCCCGTGCACATCCTCATGCACGTTGGTACGGACGGAGCGATCCTCGGCGCGCAAGCCGTGGGCGCCGATGGCGTGGACCGCCGCATCGACGTCATCGCAACCGCCATACGAGCGGGCCTGAGCGCCACGGACCTGATCGACCTGGACCTGGCCTACGCGCCGCCCTACGGCCAGGCCAAGGATCCCGTCAACCAGACCGGCATGGTCGCCCACAACGTGCTGACCGGCGGGCTCGTCCTCACCGGCCCGGACGCCCTCACCGAGGACATGCCGGTCCTCGACGTGCGCACGCCGGGCGAGTACGCTGCCGGACACATGCCCAACTCCCTGAACATTCCCCACACGCAGCTGCGCGATCGCCTCGATGAAGTCCAAGCCTGGGCCGACGAGAACGTCGGCGACCAGCCCTTCGTCGTCATGTGCGCCGCGGGCGTGCGCTCCTGGATCGGCTACCGCATCGTGCGAGCGGCAGGCTTTGATGTGACCATGCTGTCGGGCGGCATTCAAACGTTGCGCGCGTGGCTCGGCGACCGCGCCGCCACGGTGCTCCTAAAAGAATAGGGGAGAGGCATGGCGACGCAGACGCAGATTGTAAACCGACTCAAGCGCGCTCGAGGGCAGCTTGACGCCCTCATCGAGCAGCTGGAAAGCGGGGACGGAAAATGCCGGGAGGTCTTGACTCAGTTCGCGGCCGTTAACTCCGCGATGAAACGAGCCAGCTACCTCGCGGTAGCGACGATCATGTCGCAGTGTGCGCAGGAGGTTGTCGGCTCGCGGGACGAGGTCGACCCTGAGTCGGTGCGAACGGAATCGTTCGTGGCTGCGGACAGGGTGACGATGGATGAGCTTGAGCAGCTTTTCCTCCGCCTGACCTAGCACGTCGATAGATCTACTATCACGAACAGAACAACCACCGATGCGCAACGACTCCCCAGAGGATCCGAGGCGCGAGTTTCAAGGAGATAATCATGTGTCGACCCACCACCTGCGAAGTATGCGGAAAGACCACCTGGAAGGGCTGCGGCAAGCACATCGACTCGGTGAAGGAGAAGGTTCCCGCAAATCAGTGGTGCGATAAGGACCATTCCGACGAGGAGTACGCCGCCGCCGAGAAGAAGCGTGGTTTCTTCGGCAGCTTCTGCAAGTAGGCGTCACCCCTCTGGTAGCGTTGCGCGCGCCGCGACGCTGGTTCATGTACGCCCATTTCGCGGCCCGCACAGTGGACGTGTCAAAGTGCTTTTTTATTCATGCGACGCGGCTATCATTGAGTCATGAGGTGGGCGACAAAATCAACGTGGATTCGTATCGTCGTGCTGTTCGGCATCTACCTGCTGGTGCCGGCGGCGTGGTTTAGTCTCTCGCGCGTCGAGGACTCGATGGAGATCGTGAAGAGCCTCGTGTTCCTGATCCTGCTCGCGATCCTGCCGATCCTTGCAATGGGGTTCGGCGCATGGGATGGCGTGAAGGAGGGCTTCAGCCTCCTGTGGTTGCTCGCGCCCTTCGTGTGTTTCCTGGCACCAATGTTCCTGTTCCTCAACGACAGCGCGCTCATCTACGGGGTGGGCTATAGCCTGCTCGGCTTCGGGGCCCATAGCGTCGGTTCCTTCATCCACGCGCGTTCCTCGCGGCGGATGTAGGTGCGCAACAGGCCGATTCGCGCGCTGAATGCGACTACGCGGATAGGTTACGAACATGCGGATAGCTTATTAACCTATCCGCAAGTGAATAACCTATCCGTATCCGCACAACCTATCCGCATGCGCCGGTTGCCCCACGCGGCAACGGGAACTAACGCCCCTCCGTGACGAGCCCTCGCAGCATCGCCCCGTAGGTGACCGAGTCGCGGCTCATGCGCTCGCAGTGTCCCCAGCCGGGCCAGATGCGCAGTTCGGCCTCCGGATAGAGGCGAGGGATCACGCGGCGCGCGAGCTGCAGGTCCGAGTCTTTCTGCCCGTACGCGAAGGTGCAGCGTCGCTGAATGGTGGGGGAGAGGGGTGGCAGGCTGACATGCGAGCAGTCGCGCACGGTCGCGCGGATGCTCTCCTCGCTCATTGCGGCGAAACTAGCAACCATCGAGCGTGCGGCATCCTCGCCGTAGAGGTGCGCGAGCTTGCGTGCCCCCGCCTCGGGGTCGTGCACGGCCTTTCGGTGCTTCGCGATCATGACTCGGCTGAGAACGGCCCCGCTGATTCGGGCTACGGGGCCGCGCGAGTAGAAGCTCACTCCCTCGATGAACAGCCGATTGAACGAGAGGTCCGGGAATCGCAGCAGCTCGAACAGAATGACCCCGCCGAGCGACGCCGCGAACCCCAGCGATAGGCGACGTACCCCGTGGGAGGCCAGCCACTCGTGGATCGCTGCCGCTTCCGCCGCCGCTGACATGTAGGGGGCCGAGGCCTCGTCCCCGTGGGCCGACAGGTCCGGCACGAGGAAATCCAGGTTGGGACCCATGCGGTCGCAGAGGGCTGCCTTCATGCTCGAGGCCGAGGACAGCATCGGGTGAATGATGAGGACGGTGGGGGAGTTTTCCCCTCCAGGCCCGTAGACGTGCATCTTCATGGCATCGCTCCGCGCAAGTCGCCGGGCGCGCCGCTGCGCCCCCTGAACTTAGCTGATACTCGGATGTTAGCATCCGCTCTTTCAGAAATGCCCGAGTGGCTATTTACTATCTAGTACCCCCACGTTGGCTGTATGAATTGGTGAGAGTTGTTGCGTAACTTATCTTTCTGTGGCATCGTTGACCTGTGCAGCCGTTTGGCGCAATGTGGCCCAAATAGAGTGATTGATTAGGTAGTTGCCTGGTTTTCCATGTCGGTCCTGTGGTTGGGATTCTATTCAAGGCTGCTTTTCAGTGTTCAAAATACATGTCTGTCCATATTGCCCGACACAGCAAGGATAATGGCAGGTGTGGCTACTTGGAAGGAAGCAAAATATGTCGACGATCTACACGACGAGTGAGTGGAAAGGTCATGGCAAGCAGAACTACTTCTGGAATGAGTATCGCCTGGAGGGAGGGACGGTGACGAAATACAAGTGCAACAGGCATAAGTTCTTTGATGGTGATGAGAGTAATTGGGAAGAAAGTGAAACGGAGGTTGAGTCGTGGTCTGTTGATGATCCGTCCATGCCTGACTGGCTTCGAGATTATCTCTAGGAAGAAGAGGGTGCCTGGCATCCGTTCTGACCTGTGTGGAGTATGGAGGGTAGGAGTGGGTGCGGGGACCAACTGAGCCAATCAGTTGATGAGCGCCTACTAGCCTCCGCGGGGGAACGAGGGTAGTGTTGCCACGTTAGCCCCCTATGAAGGAGTGAATGATGCTCGTTGTGACGACCCCGACCGTTGAGGGTGCGCCCGTCAAGCAGTACATCGGCATGGTCTCCGGTGAGGCGATCTCCGGCGTCAACATGTTCAAGGACTTCGGTGCGAACCTGTCCAACATGTTCGGTGGCCGCGCCTCCCAGTACGAGGAAGAGATCGGCGGCGCCTCCGCGACCGCCGTCAACGAAATGTGCGCCCGCGCCCAGGCCATGGGTGCCAACGCGGTCGTCGGCGTGAAGGTCGACTACTTCACCGCCGGCACCAACAACGGCATGCTCGCCGCCATCGCGACGGGCACCGCGGTCATTCTCTGACCCATATCCGCGTGCCACTGAGCACGCGACTCATAACCCGCCAGGAGATGGTTCGGACCCAGTGTCCGCGCTCTCCTCGGCGGGTTTGTCGTTGGTAGCCACCGCCGCAAAAATTAAGGTCAACTATTGTTACTAAGGCCTCGCTAAGAAGAGCTAGTCTACGGCGAAAAGATGGGTGCGTAAAGCCCTCGACGGATGGTGAGAAGAAAACTTTTCAGTAAGGATAGGTAACCCTACCCTAGACGGTGGGTTATGCCGTATCCGCGGCCATGCCCTGACCCAGTTGTCAACCAAGTGAGCCATAGATGTCCCATCGCACAACCTCGGCATTGGTGCTGCTAACCGCGGGCACCCTTGCCATGACCGCCGTGACCACCCCGGCGGCTTTCGCGGCCAACAGCCCCGAGGAAAGCCAGTCGGGTGTCCCCGCCCCAGCCTCGTCCGTCGACGCCCAGTCCGGCGCCCCGCAGTCGGGAGCCGCCGACGAGGCCGGGGCCGAGAACCCGACCACCACCCCCGAGACCGTCCCCACCGACGACACCCCGACGACGATCATCGTCCAGCTCGAAGACGGCTCGGTCGGAATCCCGTGGTACCAGCGGGTCTTCGGCCTGTCGTCCTCGACCAAGCACGAGACGGTCAAGGAACGCATCGAAACCTCGGTCGAGGCAGTGGTCCCCGGTGCGGACATCACCGACGTGCGCGACTACACGCACGCCCTCGACGGTTTCGCGATCCAGGCCCCGGCCTCGTCCCTGGGTGCCATCAAGGCGACCGAGGGCGTCAAGGCTGCGTTCATCGAGCGCCACCACAAGCCCATGGTCGTCGAGGGCGACGCGGGCGCGCTGGGCGCCGAGGCCGTGGACCCGGCCCTGCAAAACGCCTCCTCCCTGGAGATGACGCGCGCGAACCAGACCACCCAGAAGGGGGATCGTCAGGTCGTCGAGGTTATCGACACGGGCATCGAGGCCACCCACCAGGCCTTCTCTGGCTCCATGGATGGCGTCGACGTGCGCCTGAGCCAGGGTGACGTCGAGGCCCTCGTCGGCAAGCTGCCGCACGGCAAGACCGGAGCCTACCTCAACAGCAAGATCCCCTTCGTCTTCGACTACGCGGACAATGACGCGGACGTGCTGCCCAAGTCCAGCAAGGACCTGTCGCACGGCACCCACGTCGCCGCGATCGCCGCCGCTAACGCGGCTGACCTGCAGGGCACCGCGCCCCACGCGCAGATCATCGTCGCGAAGGTCGCCTCCGACAAGGACGGATCGATCCCCGACAGCACGGTCCTGGCGGCCCTCGACGACGCGGTCGTTCTCAAGCCCGACTCGATCAACCTCTCCCTCGGCGAGGATGCGGGCATGGGCACCGAGGCCGGAACCATGTACGCGGAGGTCTACAAGAACCTCGCCAACGCGGGAGTGACCGTCAACGCCGCTGCTGGTAACTCCTACTCCAGCGCGTACTCCAACTACAGTGGCAAGAACAAGCCCTACGCCTCCGATCCCGACGCCGGCACGCTCTCCGAGCCTGCGTCCTACAGCTCGACCCTGGCCGTCGCCTCGGTCAACAACCAGGACGCACTGCCCTACCTGACGGTGGGGGAGCGCCAGGTCGTCTACCGCAAGTCGCGCGGCCTGAAGGACGCCGTCGTGCCGAGCCTCCTCGACATCCCCGAGGCCACCTACACCCTCGTCTACGCGGGCATCGGTGACGCGGCCGCACTCGAGAAGCTCGTCGCCGAGCACCCCGGCGACCTGTCGAAGGTCATCGTCCTCGAAGACCGCGGCGGCTCCGACAGTGCGACGGGCGCGGACATGACCCACGAGGCCAAGGTCAAGGGACTCACCCAGCTGACCTCCAAGCCCGCCGCCCTCATCATCGGCGACTCCGAGACGGTCGAAAACCCCTACGTGGCGACCATCGAAGCCACCCACACGATGCCGACCGTGACCATCACGAAGAAGGAGAAGGACGCGCTCATCGAGGCCATCAAGGCCAGCGAGTCCGGCTCCATCACCATCTCCAACCCTCACGCGGGCCTCAAGCTCGCCTCGACCAACCCGTCGGTCTCCGACTTCACCTCGTGGGGCGTCACGCCCGATCTCAAGCTCAAGCCGGAGATCGCGGCCCCCGGCGGCAACATCGTCGCGGCTGTCCTGGGCAACACGTACCGCTCCATGTCGGGCACGTCCATGGCGACCCCGCAGGTCGCGGGCATCGCGACCCTCGTACGCCAGCGCGTCAACGACGACCCGGCATTCGCCGGCCTGTCGGAGGCGGACAAGGCAGCGATCGTCACCACCCTCATGATGGGCACCGCCCACCCGCTGCTCGACATCGACCAGAACGACGGCACCTACTACTCGCCGCGCCGCGTGGGCGCCGGCCAGGTGGACGCCCTCGCAGCCACGACCACGACCGTCTACCCGAGCGTCGTGGGAGCCGAGAATCCGTGGCGTCCCAAGGCTGACCTCGGAGAGGGGACGACCGGCTGGACCTTCCAGGTGACCCTGACGAACATCTCCGACGCCGACCACACCTACGCGCTGGGCGGCCAGGCGCTCTCCGAGATCGTCGAGGGGGGCCTCTTCACTGAGCACTCCAAGAACTGGGCGGGGCAGGGCATCGACCTGACCTACTCCGCTGACTCGGTGACCGTGCCCGCCAAGGGCACCGCGACCGTGACCGTCACCGTGACCCCGCAGGGCGCCTTTGCCTCGTACGCGAACGCGAACGCACCCAAGGGCACGTTCATCGACGGTGCTGTCACCTTCACCAGTGCCGACGGTCAGCCCGACCTGACCGTCCCCTACATGGGCTTCTACGGCTCCTGGGGCGCGCCCGCCGTCTTCGATGGCAAGTGGTACGACGGTACGACGAGCACCGCGCACGCCTGCTCATCGACCCTCATCAACCCCGCGACCGAGGTTCCCCTGGGCGCCCTGAACCCGCTCGCCGGACAGGAAATTGACGATGTGCGCGCGGTCGACCCCGCGTACTTCATCATGTCGCGCTCTGCGCTGCCCGAGGCCCCCTCGCGCATCCTGCCGCGCACCTGCCTGCTGCGTAACTCCCCGAAGGTGACCTACACCTACACGAACGAGGCCGGCGAGGTCGTGCGTGAGTACACCTTCGAGCGCGCCCGCAAGTCCCTGTTCAACTACCACGCTAGCAAGGTCGAGCCCATCGAAAGCCAGGAAGGCAACAACCCCGTCTTCGACGGCTTCGACAAGGATGGCAAGGAGCTGCCCGCGGGCCGCTACAAGCTGACGATCGATGCGGCCTCGGTCGCGCCCTCGAGCGTGGCCTCGCAGCTGACCTGGGATTTCACCCTGGACACCGAGGCTCCCGTCATCTCCAACCTGATGGTGACCGGCGAGGGCGATGAGCGCGTTGTGTCCTTCGACGTCACCGACAACTCTCCGCTGGCTGGCATCGCTTTCTCCGAGTCCCCGACCTCGCGTCGCTACTACGACGAGAAGGAGGCCGTGGGCGCGAACCGTCAGGCCGACGGCACTTACGCCAAGCACTACGAGATCAAGTGGGCCGACCTCATCGACCGCGCGGACTCCTCGGATCCGGCGACCGCCTACCTGTTCGCGTGGGACTGGGGTAAGAACCAGGCCCGTCAGGTGATCCGCTTTAGCACGATCCCGATGACCTCCCTGTCGCTCACTCCGCAGGACTCCGAGGTTGTTGCGGGCGAGACGGTCGCGCTGAGTCCCTCTTACGAGCCGGCGAACGCGAATGTCACCGACCTCGTATGGACGTCCTCGAACGAGGCCGTGGCCACCGTGAACGACAACGGCGAGGTCCGCACCCTGGCCGCCGGCGAGGCGACGATCACCGCGACCGACGCGTCCCAGCCGACCCTGTCGGCCAGCGCTCGGATCCGCGTGCGCACGATCTCTGAGGACGCGGGCATCGAGCTCGCGGACACCCAGGTGAGGCTCAAGGTGGGTGAGACCGCCCCCGTGAAGGCCTACCTGGCGCCCTCGCTGAAGGACCGCGCGGTGACGTGGAGCGTGGAGCCGGCCGACCTGGCCACGGTCGCCGCCGACACTGACACGCGCAAGGCGACCCTGACCGCCGGCGATCACGCTGGTTCGGGCACGCTGACCGCCACCGTCACCACCGAAGCCGGCGCGACAAAGACAGCGTCCATCCCGGTCACGGTGCGCGCCGCCGACGCCGATGACTTCGAGATCAACGAGGACGGCGTCCTCGTCAAGTACAAGGGCTCGGCCACCGAGGTCACCCTGCCCGACACCGTGACCTCCATCGGCGAGCGCGCCTTCGCGAGCACCACCGTGGAACACGTGACGGTCCCCGCCTCGGTGCGCTCGATCGGCCTGGAGGCCTTCATCTACAGCTCGCTGAAGAAGATCACCTTCGTTGACGACGAGGCCCACCCGGCCCAGCTGACCACGATCGCCGACCGTGCGTTCGCTAACACGAGCCTCGAGGCCATCGAGCTGCCGCGTTCCGTGGTGACGATGGGCGCGGAGGTCTTCGACTACAACTCGGCGCTCACCACGATCAAGCTGGGCCCCAACGTCGCCGCCGACTCGGTGACCTCGGGCTACGCCGAGACCGCCGCGCTGACCAGCGTCGAGGTCGATCCCGCGAACCCGAACTACGAGAGCGTGGACGGAGTTCTGTACTCCAAGGACCACTCGCGCCTGATCCTGTACCCGGCCGCCAAGAATCCCGGCGGCGCGTACACGGTCCTGGATGGTGTCGCGACGATCGCGCCCAAGGCATTCCAGAAGACTGGCATCACCTCCGTGACACTGCCCGACAGCCTACGCACGATTAAGGACGAGGCCTTCCGCCTCTCTGCGCTCACCGAGGTCACCCTGCCCGAGAAGTTCGAGACGGTCGGCACCTGTGCCTTCTGCTCTGCCGACAAGCTCGCGACCATCGACCTGGGCGGCACGATCTCCCTGGGCGGCAGCGCCTTCGAATCCACGAGTGCGAAGAACGGGGTCAATTACCGGCCCGAACTCGGACGCCTGACCACGATTGGCGACTTCGCGTTTAGCCGCACGGCGCAGTCCTCGGTGTCCCTGCCGGACTCCGTGACCATGGTCGGCGAGCAGGCATTCTCGGAGAGCACGGCCCTGACCTCGTTCCACATCGGAGCGGGTGTCACGTCCTTCGCTGAGACCGCCCTGTACAACGACCGCAAGATCGCGACGCTGACCGTTTCCGCCGACAACCCGGTGTACTCGGCCGAGCACAACGTCCTGTACCGCAAGGCGAATGATGGCCTGCACCTGATGCTGTCCCCGGCCGCCAACACTCTCACCGACTACACGGTGCGCGCGGGCACGGTCGAGATCGGCGCGACGGCATTCGCCAACAATAAGACGCTCACCCGTGTCGTCCTGCCCGACGGCCTCAAGGTCATCGGCGACGACGCCTTCGCGGGCACCACGGCCCTCACCGAGCTCGTCATCCCCGAGTCGGTCGAGCGCTCGAGCGGCGTCACCGGAAACTCCCTGGAACTCGTCGAGTACGGCTCCAAGGTGACCTCGATCCGCATGGAAGGCAGCTGGGTTCCCATGCCTCGTCGCATCGTCGTGCGCGGCGGCGTGGACGGCTCCTTCGTGTACGACGGTCGCCCGACGAACGGACGCCGCCAGAGCGCCTACTTCGGCGAGGGCATGACCCGCGTGTCCTTCGGCGTGGACGTCCCGCGCGTCCTCGTCCTGCCCTCGACGCTGACCCGCCTCTACCTTGAGCCGGAGTTGAGCGACGAGAAGAAGGACGACACCCACGTGTACGTCGCCGCGGCCGAGGGTTCGCAGGCGTGGAACGTCGCCAAGGACGCCCTCGAGGCGGCCGGCATCGACCCCTCGCACCTGCACACCTACACGGGTGCGTCGATGACTCTGGCGGGTACGAACATCGCCGAGGCCGGGGGAAGTTACACGTACACGGGCGAGGTCGGCGCGTCGGTCGACGTGACGGCTGAGGTTGCCGGTGGTATCGCTGGTACGCAGCAGGTGCGCGCCGTGCAGATCGGAGCGGATGGCACCGAGACGCTCGTGCGCGACTGGACGACGGTGACGGACAGCGGGGATCGAGCTGCGGCCTCCTCCGTGACCTTCCCGTGGACCCCGTCCGCCGCGGACGTGAGCCTGCGTGTGCAGGTGCGCGACGCCTCGTACCTGACGAGCACCCTCATGATCAAGCTGCCGGGTACCCCGGACCCGACACCGGCGCCTGAGCCGACGCCTGCTCCGTCTCCGGACCCGACGCCCGCTCCCGAGCCGACTCCGGACCCGACGCCCGCTCCCGAGCCGACTCCGGCTCCTGCCCCGCAGGACGGCCAGTGGGTGAGCGACTCTGTCGGCTGGTGGTACCGCTATGCGGATGGCACCTATCCGGCTGGCCGGACGGTGCAGATCGGTAACTCGATCTACCGCTTCGGTGCGGATGGCTACATGCGTACTGGCTGGGCGAGTGAGGATGGCGCGTGGTACTTCCACAATCCGTCTGGTGCTCAGGCGAGTGGCTGGGTGAAGGATGGCTCCTCCTGGTACTACCTGAACCCGACGACCGGACAGATGGTGACGGGATGGATCCTCGATGGGCTGACCTGGTACTACCTGACACCCGGCAGTGGTGCGATGGCGACCGGTTGGGTCAAGGATGGGTCCTCTTGGTACTACATGGCCCCCAGCGGCGCGCTGACCACCGGCTGGCTGCGACAGGGCTCCTCCTGGTACTACCTGAGTACCGACTCCGGTGCGATGGTCACCGGCTGGCTGCAACGGGGGTCCTCCTGGTACTACCTGCACCCCGCGGGTGGTGCCATGGCCACCGGCTGGCTGCAGCTGGACGGAGCTTGGTACTACTTCGACCCGAGCAGCGGAGTGATGGCCACCGGCTCCCAGCGGATCGGCTGGCGTTCCTATCGCTTTGCTGACTCAGGACAGCTGATGAACTGACCTGTTACCAGGCTTCCCACACGCCCCCGGAGATCATCCGGGGGCGTGTGCTTGTCTCACCACCCATTGGTCATTTGTCGCCATGGCGGGTCAACCCAGGGTGCGACGTGCGCATCTTGTTCGACCATTCGGTCGATCATGATGTAAATCGCCTGCGTAACGGGCGGTTGGGGTCGTTGTCAGATGCGATCAATATAAACTATTGGTCTTCTTGACAGGTTGAGTGGAAAGATGCAACAAAACCCTAGAAAAACTCGATGAGAAGGAGGTGAATCAGCTAGGTGATGCCAGGCCTTCGTGAAAGGGCTAAGTATGCTACTACTTGCGCAGATGTGGGTGAATCGGCCGACATATGTTGAGAGAATGGGTCGTAGGGGTATCCGAAAACCCTAAAAAGCGATATGTTTGACATGAATGGCTGCGATCGCAACGCGAGGCCTTCTCCTACCGAATGCTAATTTAGGGGTTCACAGATGTCCCATTCAAAGTTTGCGGTGCTGGCGTTTGCGCTTGCCGGCACCCTGTCGCTGACTGCGCTTGGCGTGCCTGCTGCCCATGCGGTCAGTGCTGATGCCGCCGGGCAGGCTAACGCTGCCGCCTCGCTGAACGCAGATGCCGACGGCTTCATCATCAACGCCGCCGGCGTGCTCGTGGGCTACACCGGTGGTGCCAGCGAGGTGCGTATCCCCGAGGGCGTCACCGAGATCAGCGCAAATGCCTTTAATGGCACGAGCCTGACGAGCGTGTGGATCCCCGCGAGCGTGCGCGCAATCGACGACTATGTCTTTTCAGGCCAGCCGCTCACCGAGGTTACCTTCCAGGATGACGACGCCCACCCCTCGCAGCTGGAGACGATCGGGGATCGCGCCTTCGCAAACACGGCGCTCGAACACATCACCCTGCCCCGTTCTCTCACGATGGCGGGCCTGGAGACTTTCAGTGACATGGCAAAGCTGCGCTCCGTCCACGTCGGTCCGAAGGTGTCGGCCCAGGGCCTGTTCGCGGCATTTGCGCGCACCCCGCTCCTGGAGAGCATCGACGTCGACGATGCCAACCAGAACTACCAGAGCCTCAACGGCGTCCTGTACACGAAGGGCCTGACGCACCTGGCGACCTACCCGGAGGCGAAGAACGCCGGTGGTAGCTACGCGATTGCCGAGGGGACCTCGACGATCGACGAGGGAGCCTTCACATCTGCGCAGATCACCTCCGTGACTCTGCCCTCGACCCTGCGTCGTGTGGAAAAGGCGGCGTTCGCGAGCTCGCAGGTCACCTCCCTGACCCTGCCGGAAGGCTTTGAATCCATGGACGACATGGCGTTCTGGTACATGCCCAAGCTGGAGCGCGTTGACCTGGGAGGCGCGACGGCCGTGTCGGACAGCGCCTTCCGCTACGATAAGACGCTCACCGAGGTGAACTTCCGCCCCGACCTGGGGCGCCTCACCAGTGTGGAGGACTACGCGTTCGAAGCCGCGCCGATCACCTCGGTCACGGTGCCCGAATCGGTGACGAGCATCGGGAAGTTCGCCTTTTCCGACAACAGCTACCTGACCCGCGTTCACCTGGGCTCGGGCCTGACCTCCATCGGGGAAGGCGCGTTCGTCGGGGCGACGTCCCTGGCCTCGCTGAGCGTCGCACCCGCCAATCCCGTCTACTCGGTGGACAGCGGCGTCCTCTACCAGAAGTCCATCGGGGGCAGAATCCTCGTCCTGTCTCTGCCCACGAACGGGGCCACCGAATTCACGGTTCCTGGCGGCACGGTCGCGATCGCTGACTACGCCTTCTCGAAGAACATGTCCCTGCGCCGCGCCGTCCTGCCCGAGGGCCTGACCACGATCGGATTTGGCGCCTTCGACGGCTGCGATAACCTGACAGACATCGTCATTCCCGACTCGGTGACCGTGGCCCGAGGCCTCGTCAACAACGGCTTGGACACCGTCGAGCTGGGTTCGCAGGTCACGGAACTGTGGATGACTCCGCGCGATACCACCACCCCGCGCCACATCATCGTGCGCGGCGGCAATGATGGCGAGTTCTACTACGAGGGCAAGGCTACCAACGGACGTCCCGACAGCGCGTACTTCGGTGAGGGGATGACCAGCTTCACGTTCTGGTTCGACACGCCCCGCGTCCTGGTCCTGCCTTCGACGGTGAAGGAGCTCAAGCTCGCCGAGGATATGGCGGCCGACCTCAAGGCCGACACCGCCGTCTACGTCGCAGCTCCCCGGGGTTCTCAGGCGTGGCAGATCACCGAGGCTGCCATGACGCAAGCTGGGTACAACACGGCCAACCTCTTCGAATACGCCGAGCCGGCCTTGAGTGTGTCGGGCACCGGCATCGACGAGGCTGGGTCCGGGTACACTCTCACCTCAGCGGTTGGCGTCCCGACGACAGTGTCTGTCTCCACTCAGGCTGGCGTCCTGGGCACACGCCAGATGCGTCTCGTTCAGATCGAGCCCGACGGGCGTGAAACCGTCCTGCAGGACTGGGCCGCGATGTCAGAAAGCTCGGACACCGCCACTTCGACGGGCTCCTTCTCTTGGACTCCGACCAGCAACGGCATCGTCGCGCGTATCGACGTGCGTGACGAATCGAAACTCGTGAGCTCGACAACCGTGACCTTCAAGGCCTCCTCGGCCTCGGTGCCCGCGCAGGGAAAGTGGGTGCGCAGCGGTCGCAGCTGGCAGTACCACTACGCGGACGGTACACGCGCCACGAGCACCTCGCTCGTGATCGACGGACAGATCTACCGCTTTACTGCCAAAGGAAACATGCGCACCGGTTGGTTCTTCGAGGGGGGCGCGTGGTATTACCACGGCTTCTCGGGCGAGCAGGCCTCCGGTTGGGTTCTCGACGGCTCCTCCTGGTACTACCTGAGCCCGGCCACCGGCAAGATGCAAACCGGTTGGGTCAAGGATGGTTCGTCCTGGTACTACCTGGATCCGAACACGGGTGCCATGGCCACGGGTTGGTTCAAGGATGGTTCGTCCTGGTACTATCTGAGCCCGGCCACGGGGAAGATGCAGACCGGCTGGGTGAAGGACGGCGACACCTGGTACTACCTCAATCCCACCACCGGCAAGATGATGACGGGGTGGCTCAAGGACGGCGGTGCCTGGTACTACCTGAAGACCGGAAGCGGCGCGATGGCCACGGGCCGACTGCGCATCTTCTGGACGTGGTACACCTTCTCTGAGACGGGGCAGCTGATCAGCTAGGTTGCCCCTGACACTGACCGTCCAGGCCCGCCCCCCGATTCGCGTTGGGTGTGCGGGCCTGACGTCTGTCGAAGCGGTTAAGCGCCAAAATTCCCAGGGTTTTTTCAGGTTGTCTTGCTGTTGTCGCAAGGTTCGCTCCTCACAATGAATGTCATCACAAGGGAATACGGCACGGACCATGAGGGTCCGGGACATGCCGGCGAGACTT
>ERZ1674176.75-NODE-75-length-26830-cov-9.528553_pt1 | contig 26830 bp, 20 predicted proteins | sample MGYA00581288_ERZ1674176 | MGnify/ENA primary metagenome ERZ1674176 (study PRJEB41354, sample SAMEA4873327) | human saliva metagenome | biome: human-associated habitat [ENVO:00009003]; feature: mouth environment [ENVO:08000002]; material: saliva material...
GAGCCTGGCCGGGCTTCGAGACGATGTGCCAGACCACACCCCAGCAACGCAGGCACCGCTGGTGTGGAGGGCACCGGAGGGACCGGAGGGCACGGGCAGGCTTCGAGGCGGGGCCTGGCTGCGCCGCCCGCGGGTGCATCAAGCAGCCCGGCCCACGAGACAGGCCACATGGCGCCCGGAACACCCGCGGGGCCACAAGCAAACCGAGCAGTGCTGGGCATTAGCCGGGATACATTACGAAATCTTCTGCATCGGAGCCATGCGCACGAGCAGGCGCTTCTCACCCAGGCCGAAGCGGATGCGGGCCACGGTGCGCGGCCCCTCGCCTTCGATGCCGGTGACGGTGCCGGCCCCCAGGGTTGCGTGCTTGATGCGGTCGCCGACCTTGAGGGAGAGCACCGGCTTATCCTCGGCAGGCTTGGCCGCAGGAGCAACCCCCATGCGCGTCACCTTGCGTACGCCGGCGGGCTGGGCGGAGGCGCCGCCACGGCCGGAGCCAAAGGCGCCCGTGTCGGTGTCGCCCCACGGGTCGCGTCCCTCGGAGCGACGGGAGCGCCCATAGGAACCCGAGCCGTACGATCCGGACCCGTAGGAACCGCCGTAGGACGCTCGCATCCGCTCCCCCGACGTGGCCGCACGGCGCACGTCGAGGAGCTCGGCGGGGATGTCGTCGAGGAACCTCGAGGGCGGCATCTCCTGCGGAGTCCCCCAGGCGCTGCGTACGGCCGCGCGCGTCAGGTACAGGTGTTCGCGCGCACGCGTAATCGCAACGTATGCCAGTCGGCGTTCCTCCTCCAGCTCGCTCTCGTCGCCGAGACTGCGCTGGTGCGGGAAAGTGCCGTCCTCCATGCCGGTGACGAACACGACCGGGAATTCGAGGCCCTTCGCGGTGTGCACAGTCATGAGGGTGACCTGCCCACCGCGCTCGCCCTCCGCGGGAACCTGGTCCGAGTCGGCCACGAGGGCGACGCGCTCGAGGAAGTCCGCGAGGGTTCCGCCGGGAGCGTCGGCTGCGAAGGCACCCGCGACCGAGTGCAGTTCCGCCAGGTTTTCCACGCGCGAGGCGTCCTGCGGGTCCTCGCTGCGGCGCAGTTCAGCCAGGTAGCCGGTGCGGTCCAGGACCTCTTCGAGGATGTCGGCCTGCGATGCACCCCGCGCCTCCGCGGCGCGCAGCGTCTCGATGAGCCCCCAGAAAGCAGCCGCCGACTTCGCGGCGCGCGGGGTGATCCCGAGGACCTCGGGAGCCGAAGAATCAGCCGAGGCCTCGTCCGGGGACGTGGAACGAGCGAGCGCATCGACGTCGATCCCCTCGCCCTCACCCGCGGGGCAGCCGGCGCGCAGCCACAGGTGGCGCAGCGCCGCGCCAAACGAGATGCCGTAGTGGGCGGCGTGCACGGCGATCGCCTCTTCGGCCTTCGCGCCGATGCCGCGCTTGGGGACGTTGAGGACGCGGCGGGCCGCGACAGTGTCGTCGGGGTTGGAGATGACCTGCAGGTACGCCAAGGCGTCCTTGATTTCGCGCCGCTCGTAGAAGCGGGTGCCGCCGACGACGCGGTACGGGATGCCCTGGCGCACGAGGAGTTCCTCCAGCGCGCGGGACTGCGCATTCGTGCGGTAGAAGACCGCGATGTCACCCCATTCGACGCCGGAGTCCGCGAGGCGGTCGATCTCGCCGACGACGAAGCGGGCCTCGTCGTGCTCGGAATCGGCGGCGTCCAACGTAATGAGCGCACCATCGCCCGAGGCCGTCCACAGGTTCTTCGCGCGGCGCCCCGTGTTGCGGGCGATGACCGCGTTCGCGGCCGACAGGATGTTCTGCGTGGAGCGGTAGTTCTGCTCGAGCAGGATCGTGCGCGCGCCCGTAAAGTCGCGCTCAAACTCCTCGATGTTGCGGATCGTGGCGCCACGGAAGGCGTAAATCGACTGGTCGGAGTCACCCACGACCGTCAGCTCGGCGGGCTCCACGCCATCCTTTCCATCCCCCACGAGGGCGCGCACGAGGACGTACTGCGCGTGGTTCGTGTCCTGGTACTCGTCCACGAGGATGTGGCGGAAGCGCCGATGGTAGTGCTCGGCGATCAGCGGGTTCTCGCGCAGCAGGTCGACCGTGCGCATGATGAGGTCGTCGAAGTCCAGCACGTTCGATGCGCGCATGCGCTTGTCATACTCGACGTAGGCGTCCGCGACGATGCGCGAGACCGGGTCCTTGCCCGCCGTCTCCGCGTAGCGCGCCGGGCCGATCAGCTCGTTCTTCGCGTCCGAAATGCGCGCCGCCACCATCTTTGGGGTGAAGCGCTTGATGTCGACGTCCATGGCCTTGAGGACCATCTGGATGAGGCGCTGGGAGTCCTGGGCGTCGTAGATCGTGAAGGATGAGGACAGCCCCGCCGCCTCGTGTTCGTAGCGCAGCAGGCGCACGCACGCCGAGTGGAAGGTCGACACCCACATGCGACGCGCGTCGTCACCCACGAGGGCGCCCGCGCGCTCGCGCATTTCGGCGGCCGCCTTGTTCGTGAAGGTGATCGCCAGGATCTCCCCAGCCCGCGCGCGGCCCGTGGCCAGCAGGTATGCGATGCGGTGCGTGAGCACGCGCGTCTTACCGGAGCCTGCGCCAGCCAGGATCAGCAGCGGCGAGCCCGCGTGAGTGACGGCCTCGCGCTGACGATCGTTGAGGCCGCGCGTCAGCGACTCGGGGTCCACGCCCGGGCGCGCGGGACGCTCCCAGCCGGACGAAAAAGCACCCGAGGACGCGGGAGGCTCCCACGCCGACGGCGCACCCGATGCCCCACCCGGCACGGCGATCTCCGGCCACGCGTCGGAACCCAAGGCGTCCTCCACATCAAAGGCGGGCACCTCCGGCGGCACGTAGTCGTCCTGGGAACCCCCGTCGGGGCCGATCAGGAAACCAAGGTCAGGCAAAGAAGTCGAGTCACTCATCGCCTCCAAGGGTAAACCGCCCCACCCTCACCTGCGACCCCCGCCCCGGGTGGCGCCAACCACGAAAGGCGGCACACAACGAGGCCGGGGCCTCCCCGCGCTGATAAGCGATGGAAACCCCGGCCTCGTCGAAGCGATTACTTCTTGCGGTACAGCGACTTCGTCGCGTACACCGGCTCCGTCGTCACCTGGATGCCCAGCGAGCGGAAGATGCCCTCGTCGACGGGCCCCAGGATGACCGACTCGTGCACGTCGCAGCCGCGCAGCGAGCTCAGCTTGTCCAGGGCGCGGCGCGCGTTGTCGTCGCCGTTGGCGCTGACCGCGAGCGCGATGAGGACCTCGTCGGTGTGCAGGCGCGGGTTGCGCGAGCCCAGGTCGCGGGTCTTGAGGCGCTGGATCGGCTCGATCGACTGCGGGGACAGGAGCTGGACCTCGTCCGGCAGGCCGGCGAGCTTCTTGAGGGCGTTGAGGAGCATCGCCGAGGAGCAGCCCAGCAGCGCCGACGTCTTGCCCGTGACGATCTGGCCGTCGGGCAGCTCGATCGCGGCCGCCGGCTCGCCGGTGGCCTCGGCCAGCTCGAGGGCCGGACGCACGACCGGGCGGTCCATGCGGCCCACGCCCACGCGGCTCATCAGCAGGGAGATGCGCGCCGACTGCACGGGCTCGCTCATCTCCTTCTTCTCGGTCACGAGGGCCTTGTAGTAGCGGCGGATGATCTCCTGGCGCGAGGCTTCCTTGCAGGCCTCGTCGTCGACGATGCAGTGGCCCGCCATGTTGACGCCCATGTCCGTGGGGCTCTTGTATGGGGAGGATCCGAGGATCTTCTCGAAGAGGCGGTTCAGGACCGGGAAGATTTCGACGTCACGGTTGTAGTTGACCGTCTTGATCCCGTACGCCTCCAGGTGGAAGGGATCAATCATGTTGACGTCGTCGAGGTCGGCGGTGGCCGCCTCGTAGGCGATGTTGACCGGGTGATCCAGCGGAATGTTCCAGATCGGGAAGGTCTCCCACTTCGCGTACCCCGACTCGATCCCGCGCTTGTGGTCGTGGTACAGCTGTGACAGGCAGGTCGCCATCTTGCCGGAGCCCGGTCCAGGCGCCGTCACAACGACGAGGTTGCGGCTGGTCTCCACGTACTCGTTGGCGCCGTAGCCCTCGTCCGAGACAATGCGCTCGACGTCCGAGGGGTAGCCGGGGATCGGGAAGTGACGGTAGACGCGGATGCCGAGCTTCTCGAAGCGTTCCTTCACCTCGGCGGCCGCCTTGTTGTCGTCCGTCCACTGCGTAATGACGACGGAACCGACGTACAGGCCGCGCTCACGGAACTCGTCGATCTGGCGCAGAACCTCGTCGTCGTAGGTTGTTCCCATGTCTGCGCGGACCTTGCGGCGCGCGAAATCCTTGGCATTAACGGCGACGATAATCTCGACTTCGTCGGCCAGTTCGCGCAGCATACGCACCTTGTTATCGGGCGTAAAACCGGGCAGAACACGCGACGCGTGCATGTCGTCGATCAGCTTGCCACCGAACTCCAAATACAGCTTTCCGCCGAATTCGCTTCGTCGCTGCGCAATGTGTCGAGACTGCATCTCGACGTACTGATCACTATCAAAACCGATGCGGTGCATGCATCCTCCGAGGTCGCGGAAATAAAGGGGCCGTCCGTACGGGGCGGTCAGGCGCTGTCACGCTCTCGGGATTCCATTGTAGGCACGCATGGGCCGCGCGCTCCGGATGGGGCGCTCGAAAGGGGTCCGACCTCACACGATGTGTCGCTGCATCGCCCAGCGCGTCAGCTCGTTGCGGTTGGAGAGCTGGAGCTTGCGCAGGACCGAACTCACGTGGGTTTCGACGGTCTTGATGGAGATGAACAGGTCGTGGGCGACTTCCTTGTACGTATAGCCGCGGGCGATGAGGCGCATGACCTCCTGCTCGCGCGCGGACAGCAGGTCCAGCTCAGTGTCGGTTGTGGACACCTCGCCGGTCCCAAAGGCGTCGAGTACGAAGCCGGCCAGGCGCGGGCTGAAGGCGGCGTCCCCGGCGGCGACGCGGCCGATGGCCTCGACGAGGTCGGGGGTGGCAATCGACTTCGTGACGTATCCGCGTGCGCCCGCTCGGATGACCTGGACGACGTCCTCGGCAGCGTCCGAGACGGACAGGGCCAGGAAATGCAGTCCCTCGATGTCACGGCAGGTGCTGGCGACCTCAGCGCCACCTCCACCATTTCCGCCGGGCAGGTGCACGTCGAGGAGGGCCACGTCCGGGGTGAGCGCGCGGCAGGCCGCGATGGCGCCCTCGACGTCGGAGGCGTCGCCGACGACCTCCAGGTCGGCCCCGGAGTTTTCGAGCTCGGCGCGCACGCCTGCCCGAACCATTGGGTGGTCGTCGATGACGAGGATGCGGATGGTCACTGGGTCCTCCCGTTGGGCGCTGTTTCTTCCAGGATATCCGAGCGCGGCACGCTCAGAGCAACTTCGGTTCCGCGGGCGAGACGCCTAATCGTGGCGTTTCCCCCGGTCCTGCGCATGCGCCCGACGATGGAGTCGCGCACGCCGTGTCGATCGGCAGCGATCGAGGCGGGGTCAAAGCCCTCGCCGCTGTCTTTGATGAAGGCCTCCACGGCCTCGGGGCGCACTTCGACGTAGACGGAGACGGGCGGGGCGCCGTGGCGCACGGCGTTTTGGCAGGCCTCCGCGAGGGCCGCGACGAGCGCGAGTTCGCCGGGGCCCGGGCGCATGTCGCCGACGACGACCACGCTGATGGGCACGCCGTAGCGGCTCTCGACGCCGACGACTGCCTCGGTGACGGCGGCCTCGAGGGAGTCTGCCGCCTGCGCGTAGCCCGTGTAGAGCCAGGCGCGCAGCTCGCGTTCCTCGGTCAAGGCGATGGCGCGCACGCGGGAGGGGTCCTCGGCGGAGGCGCGGATGAGCGTGAGCGTTTGGAGGACGGAGTCGTGCAGGTGGGCGGCGATGTCGGCGCGCTCGGATTCGCGCACGCGCTGGGCCTGCGCCTCGGACAGGTCCTTCGTGGTGCGCAGCCACATGGGCACGAACGCGAAGAGGATGCCCGCGACCAGGGCGGCGCCGATGAGACCGCCGCGCAGGAGGATGACGGGCGGGTTGTCGCGCGAGGCCACGATGACGACGCCGAGGCTCAGCAGCGCTATGCCGCCGAGAACAGCGCCGATGAAACGGAACGAGCGCCAGTTGCCCACCTCGCGACTCTGGCTCCACACCAGGGTGATTCCGGAGATGATCGACGCGACAGAGCCCAGGTCGCGCCAGTCCAGGACGCTCGTCGCGTTCAGGACCGTTCCGACCACGGCGGCGACCAGCAGCGCGACACCCGTTGCGATCATGCGGTTGCGCGCAACCTGCGCTGTCCTCTCCTCGCGCAGGCGCACGAGGCCGGAGCTGAGGGTTCCCGAAGCGGTGGCGTCCGCGGAGTCCTCGGGAAGAGTGACCCACAGCCACAGGTAGACGACGGCGCCGACTCCCACGACGGATAGGAGGGCGAGGAGCGCGCGCATGAGTTGGACGGGAGCGCCCAGGTGCACGGCCATGCCCGAGCACACGCCGCCCATCCAGGGCGTCGGCATGTCGGGGCTCGACGCGGTCGCCCGCACGAGCGGGGGCCGCGCGGGCGGCACCGGGATGGGAGGTGTCCACCCCGGATGGGTGTAGTTCTCTGGTCTGCTCACCCCTCTATTGTCGCACGTCACGGGGTTCGCCCCCGGGACACCCTTGGGGCAATCAGGGGGTGTTCAGGGGGTCCCCTACTATCGCGACGAGCCCGACTTTGGTTGAGTAGTGGTATCGATCCGCATCCCACGCGGATTCCATCGAGAGGAAGTGCACCATGAGTTGGTCGAGCGGTCCTTCGGACCCGAGCGGCACGTATCAGCAGCCCCAGCGGCGCAACGGGTTCTTCGAGGCCATGAGAAACTCGGGATGGTACCGGGCGCAGCCGCGCGTCATCGGCGGCGTGTGCTCCGGCATCGCGGCGCGCACCGGCTGGGACCTGTCGCTCGTGCGTGTCCTCACCGTCCTCGCGGCGTTCTTCGCCCCCGTCGTCTTCATCGTCTACGCCCTCGCGTGGCTGTTCCTCCCCGAGGCAAGCGACGGGCGCATCCACACGGAAGAGACCTTCAACGGCAACTTCGATGTCGCCTTCCTCGGCGGCGTGGTGCTCGCCGTTATCGGACTGTCCTCGGTGATCCCCTCAGTCGGCGTGTTCGGCACCGTCGCGATCGGGTGGGGAGTCTTTACGACCCTCATCATCGTGGGAGTCTGCATCGCCGCGATCGCCTCAAGTAACACTCGGAACACGTCAGGAGCACACATGTCGGATCCGCGCGGCCCCCAGTATGGCAACCCCGCCGCCCACGCCCCGCAGCACGGCAACCCCGCCGCCAACGCCCCGCAGCACGGCAACCCCGCCGCCCACGCCCACCAGTACGGAGCTCCCGGCGCCAACCACGCGGCGGGGGCCTCCGCCCCTGTCGGGCCAGGATCACCGGACAACCTGAGAGCGGGAGCACCGGCTCCGGGCACCGTTCACGGGGCCACCGGTTTCTCCTCTCACGCGCCCCAGGGTGGCGCCCCATCGGCTGGCCAGCGAGGAGGACAGGGCCCGGCTGCGCCTCGTCCCCCCCACGTCGGCTGGGTTCCTCCGACGCCCGCACCTCGCGCCTGGAGCCCGCCGCCGACGCCGACGCACCGGCCTCGCACGGTACCCGGCCGCGTGAGCCTGGCGATCACCGGATTGATCATCCTCGTGTTCGCGGCCGCTTTTGCGGCGATGTACGCAACCGGCCAGGGCTACACGATCCCCGGTGTCAGCGCCGCCAGCGAGGCCACAACCTACTCTCACATCGTCCTGATCGGTGGAGGCGCGTGCCTCCTGATCGTCGGGCTGTCCCTGGCGGTCGCGGCCCTGCGCGATCGGAGCGCGGCCTGGCTCCTGGCACTGTCCATCATCGGCATGCTCTTCGCGCTTCCCACTGCCGCCCTCGGCACGGAGGACGCCCAGGGCCGCCTCCAGCAGGCGGGGCCGGCACTGACGAACCCAACGGGCAGCACGACACTGGACTGGAAGGCCGACTCCGTGCAGGGCGGGAGCCCAACGGGTTCGACCACCCTCGACCTGACCGGGGCACCGGTGGGGACGGCCAAGACGATCACCGTCGGATGGCGCGCCTGGTCTAATGTGACCATCTTGTTCACGGAGGGCCAGCCCATTCAGATCATCTGCCAGTCGGGCATCGACTCAGTTTCCACGAACATGCCGGGTGACGGCTGGGTAGCTCCTATGAGGAGGTGTTCGGATGAGACGAAGGTAGCCTCACCATCGTGGGGAAACTCCGACCTCGGAGGAATCACCATCGTCATCGACGACAGCGCCAGCCTGGAAACGCTGCAAGTGACGCAGGTACCCGACGCGTCGCATACCTGGGGTTCGGGCACTGCAACGCCGAGCCCCTCGTCGACCCCCAGCACCTCCCCCGCCCCCACCCCCTCCGACGCGCAGTCGGGTAACTGAGGAAGGAACACGATCATGACTACCTCCAACGACGAGACCACTCCCTCCCCCGACGCCGAAGCGACAACGCCTCTTCCCAAGGTTCCCACCCCGACCGTGGGCGCCGAGCAGGACGCGACGCGGGAGATGCCCACCTCCGATCCGCAGTCGTCCTCGGATCCGCTCGCCATCTTCCGAGATGCTCCGACCACTCAGATGCCCGCAGACCCCTTTCGCTCAGACGCTGACGCTTCGGGCGCGGCGCGCACGCAAGGTCAGGGGGCTGCCCCGGCGCAGGGCTCTCGCGATTCCGGTCCCGTAGGGGGTTCCCGAACCGCCTTCGACCCCGCGTTCACCGGCGAGACGGCCAGCCCCGCAGGGGCTGGAGCATCCGCGGCCACTGGCACCCACACCCCATCGGGCACCCCCGGGCACGGCGGCGTCGGCGGCGCCGCTCAGCAGACGTGGAGCGCCCCGAGCGGCCCCGTCGACATTCGCGCGCTCCCCGAAGCCCCCAGCAGGGGGGTCAGGGTTGGCTCCTTCGTGTGGGCGGCGCTAGTGTGCATGACGGGATTCTTCTTGATCGCCGAGGCGTTCATCCCCGCCTTCAACCTGCCGATCCTTGGGATCTCGGCGATCGCGGCGCTGGGAATCGTCCTGATCCTCACCGCGCTCTTCTCGGGTCGATCCAAGAAGACTCCGAAGCAGGGCGCGGGCACACCGGCCGCCCCCCAACCCGGCCGACGCAATCCGTAGGGACTGACGCGGACGTACAACACGCACACAAACGGGGTGGGCCCGGGAACCAATTGGTTCCCGGGCCCACCCCGTTTGCTTGTCAGAAGCGCCGAATCAGAGCAGATCCAGCATCGCGGGAGCCACCAGCTTCAGGACGTTGTCGCGACCTTCCTTCGCGTTGGGCGCATCCACGGCAAACGCGGCCATCTGCTGGCAGGTCGCCAGGTCGTGCATGCGCAGGGCGGCGCGCACGGCGTTGACCTTCGAAGGAGCCATCGATAGGGAGGCGACACCCAGGCCCGTGAGGACCAGGGCCAGCAGCGGATCGCCGCCGGCCTCGCCACACACGCCGATCGGCTTGCCCGTCGCACGACCGCCGTTGCAGGCGTGGCGGATCATCTCGAGGACCGCGGGCTGCCACGGATCCAGGAGAGACGCCAGGTTACCGTCCAGGCGATCGGCAGCCATCGTGTACTGCGTCAGATCGTTCGTGCCGATGGAGGCGAAGTCCACGATCGACAGGAGCTGCTCGGCGCGCAGGGCGGCCGCGGGCACCTCAATCATGATGCCGACCTTGGGCAGGCCGTAGCCGCGCGCCTTGTCAGCGAACCACTTGGCCTCAGCGGCGGTCGACACCATGGGCGCCATGACCCACAGTTCCGCGTCCGTCGCCTCGTGGGCAGCGGCCAGAGCCTGCAGCTGCGTGTCGATAAGATCCTCTCGCACCTGGCACAGGCGCAGGCCGCGCACACCCAGGGCGGGGTTCTCCTCGGCACCCAGATCCGCGAAGCTCAGCGGCTTGTCGGCGCCCGCATCGAGGGTACGAACCACCACGCGACGCGACCCGAAGGACTGCAGGACCTTCGTGTAAGTGTCGGTCTGCTCCTCCAGCGTCGGAGCCTCCGAACGCTCCAGGAATAGGAACTCCGTGCGGAACAGGCCCGAGCCCTCGAGATCAAACTTCGAAGCCTTCATCGCATCGTCAACCGTGCCGATGTTGGCTAGGAGCTTGACGCGGTAGCCGTCGTAGGTCGCGCCCTCGCCGGTCGAGCCGGCCAGGGCAAGCGCACGGCGACGCGAGCGCTCCTTGAGCAGCTCCACCTCGGCATCGGTGGGGGCGACGATGACCTCGCCGACACCACCATCGAGGGCCAGCATCGTGCCTTCCTCGACCTCCATGATGCCCTCGGCCTTGACGATCGCGGGGATGCCCAGCTGTGCAGCCAGGATCGCCGTATGCGACGTAGGGCCGCCAACCTCGGTAATGATGCCGCGGACGGTCTCCGGGTTCAGGGTCGCGGTCTCGGCGGGCGCCAGGTCCCGGGCCACCAGGACGACGGGGCCGTCGAAGGCCGGGACACCCGGCTCAGGCAGGCCACGCAGCTCGCAGATCGCACGATCGCGCACGTCGTAGAGGTCGGTCGCGCGCTCAGCCATGTAGCCGCCCAGGCTGCGCAGCATCTGCGCGTAGTCCTCGACGGCGTCATGGACGGCCTGGGTCACACCGAGGCCCTTCTTGAGCTTCTTATCGACGGCCTTTGCCAGGCCGCGGTCTCCCGCGAGCTGTGCAGTGGCCTTGAGGATCGCCTTTGTCTCCTCCGGCGCATTCGCTGCGCGCTCACTCAGACGAGCAGAGACAGTTGCAAGCGCCTCCCGGACACGCGCGCCGTCGGCGGCAGCATCGACGCTGCCCGGCTCGGTCGTGTCGACGCCGGGGGCAGGCTGGACGATCGCGGCGGGGGCAGCGGCAGTACCGGCAGAGACGCCGATGCCGTGCAGGACGTCGTGCGTCGCCATTAGCTCACTCCTGATCGAGGTCACGCGAGAGCAGCTCGACGAGCGAGTCGAGCACCGCGCCCGCGGAATCATCCTCGGTTGACAGGGTCACAACGTCGCCGTGCTTGGCGCCCAGGGTCATGATCTCGAGGAGCGACGCAGCGTCGGCTTCCTCGCCGTCAAACGCGATCGTCACCTCAACGTCGGACTCTTCGACGGCCTCGGCGAGGACGGAAGCGGGACGTGCGTGGAGGCCAACGGAGGAACCAATTGCAACGGTGCGGGAAATCATGGTCGTTCCTTTCAAATGCGGGTATGTCCATCGTGAGACACAGGTGCCCGTACGGCCCATGGTAACGGGCTTAGATACCCACGCAAAACCCGATATCACAGACAGTGACATGGGATACATCACCCTTATAAATGCCGAAAAACCATAGATTTGACGCGACTCGCTCACCCCATGACGACGCCCACGCACACCAACCACCCCAGGCCTCGCCGATGTGACGATCGACCGCCTCCCACCCCACCAACTACAATGGAGAAGTACCGAGGGAAGGAAAGGAGAGCGCGCATGAGTTCACGCGAACCCACGCTGGCCGACGTCGCCGAGCTGGCCGGAGTGAGCCTGACGACCGTGTCTCGCGTGCTCAACAACCGCGGCTACCTCTCGGAGAAGACAAAGAAGAACGTCGCCGACGCGATCGAGAAGCTCGGCTACCGCCCGAACTCGCTGGCTCGCGCCCTGCACGGTAAGCGCACGCAGACGGTTGGCCTCATCGTTCCCGCCGTGTCCCTGCCCTTCTTCGGCGAGCTGGCCGTCGAGGTCGAGAACGCCCTCGCCGACGCCGGCTACCGCATCCTCATTTGTAATTCCATGGGCCGGGCGGACCGCGAGCGCGAGTACCTCTCGCTGCTCGTCGGCAATCGCGTGGACGGGATCATTTCGGGCGCCCACAATGAGGGTCTGGGCGAGTACGACACGATCCGCATGCCCCTGGTAACGATCGACCGCGAGCTGAGCCCATCCATCCCGAACGTGCGTTGTGCAAACAAAGAGGCGGGCGCCATGGCGACGCGCGCGCTTATCGAGGGCTGCTGCCGCCATCCCCTGCTGCTTACCTCCCGTTCGGGTCCGCGCAATCTGCGCGAGGCCGGCTACCGCGCCGAGATCGAGCGCGCTGGCCTGACCCCTCGCGTGGTCACCGTGCCGTTCGATACGCCCACGCCGCAGCGTTTCGCGATGGTGCGCGACGCCCTGGACGAGGCCCGCGCCGCTGCTCCCGTCGACGGGGTTTTCGCGACCGACGATCTGGCGGCTGCTGAGGTCCTTGAGTGGGCACGCACGCACAACCTATCGGTCCCCACTGACCTGTCTATCATCGGCTTTGACGGCACGGAGACGATGCGCCGCGCCCTCCCCCACTTGGCGACGATCCGCCAGCCCATCGAGGAGATCGCCCGGGCTGCGGTGTCGATCCTCCTCGATCAGATCGAGGGCAAGGCTCCGCGTTCTTCGTCCGACGAGGCCGGGGCTCCACACGCTCAGACAGTCGAGTTCTCGGGCACGCTGATCCAGGGGCGCTCGATCAACGCCTGAGCGCGTATCACGCGGCGGGACTGTGACCGCTCGCGCTGCCCCGGGTTATTTTCTTAAGCCCTAGGAACCACAGATGCGCACGCGGATAGGTTATCCCCATTTTCGCCCCTATCTACATGTTCGGTTCGTATCTTGGAGCTCCTCACCTATCCGCGAGCGCGCGTCACCAAGCACATCGCGCCGGTGCGCACGCTCACCCGATAGGTGATGCCTTAGCCTTCAATGCGCACGTTAACCCGCTAAGTGGAGCGTGGGCACCCCTGCCCACGTTCCACTAGTAGGGCCCAGCTGCGCATTAGCGGGTTAACACGACCACCTAAAGGGCCCAGGTGCCGGCACCTCCGTTGGCACAAGGCCCCACTGCTCAATCGGTGCATCACAAACAACCCTCATTGCAATTGCCGACTGTATCGCCGACATCCAGTTCCCATTGGCGAGGGGCACGACAGACGGGTGGGCGACACCAGCGCACTGCTGGTGCCGCCCACCCGTTACGTCAGGAATGACTCCCGATGAGCTCAGGCCTCCTTGGGGGCCACGTCAAGCAGCGCGTCGCCACGCTGGATCTCGCCGCTGGCGACCGGGGTCACCGCGCCGAGCTTCTTCTTGTTCGTCACGACGACGGGCGTGATGGTCTCGTAGCCGGCCTCGCGGATCACGTCGAGGTCAACCTCGGCGAGGACGTCGCCGCGGCGCACAACGTCACCCTTGGCGACGCGGGGCGTGAAGCCCTTGCCGTCCAGCTTGACGGTGTCCATGCCGACGTGGATGAGGACCTGGACGCCGGAGGCGGACTTGAGGCCGTAGGCGTGACCGGTCGGGAAGGCGACGGTCACGGTGCCATCGAAGGGGGCCACGACGAGGCCGTCGGCAGGCTCGATGCCGATGCCGGGGCCGAGCATGCCCTTGGCGAAGGACTCGTCCTTGACCTGCTCGAGCGGAACCACGGTACCCGCGAGAGGCGAGGCGACGGAGAGGTCAGCCAGCGCCTCGTCACTGAAGGACGGGGCCGGGGCGGCAGCCGGGGCGGCCGCGGGAGCCGGAGCGGCGGGGGTGGCCACGGCGGCGGCCACGGGAGCGGCAGCCTTGGCGGCGGGCGCGCGGCCCTCCATGTCGGCCTTGCCGCGCGTCATGGCGTAGGCGAAGGTGAAGCCGAAGGACAGAACGAAGACGAGGACCTCAAGGGCCAGGTACGCGGGGATCGACTTGGGGATGATCGACACGAAGCCGACGAAGCCTGCGGCGCCGAGAGCCTGACCGCGCACGTTCAGCAGGGCGACACCCGCGGAGCCGATGGCAGCAGCGGCCATGGCGCAGAAGAAGGGCCAGCGCAGGCGCAGGTTGACACCGAAGATGGCGGGCTCGGTGATGCCGAAGACGGCGGAGGCGCCACCGGCGCCGGCCAGGCCTTTGAGCTTGGCGTCGCGGGTCTTGAAGAAGATGGCCAGGGCGGCCGCGCCCTGTGCGACGTTCGCCATAGAGGCGACGGGGAAGATGAAGTCACCGACGCCGCCGTTGACGGGCAGCAGCGGGATTTCGATGGCGGGGAAGGACTGGTGCAGGCCGGTCACAACGATCGGGCTGTAGACGAGGCCGAAGAGAAGACCACCGAAGACGCCGAGGGTCGAGTAGGTCCAGTTAATGCCCCAGGTCAGGTACTCGGCGGCCACGCGGGTGACCGGGCCGATGATCGTGAAGGCCAGGAAGCCAGTGACCAGCATCGTGATGAGCGGGGTGAGCAGGAAGTCTGCAGTGCCCTTGAGGACCTTGTGCAGGCTCTTCTCGATGAGGCACATGACGTAGGTGACAGCCAGAGTGGGGATGACCTGCGCCTGGTAGCCGATCTTGGCGACGTCCATGCCGAAGATGTGCCAGTACTCGACCGAAGCCTCACCGGCGAGCGCCGCGCCCGTGTTCCAGGCGTTGAGCAGGTCGGAGGAAACCATGGCCGCGCCGATCGCAGCGCCAAGGTAGACGTTGCCGCCGAAACGCTTAGCGGCGGAGAAGCCGACGAGGACCGGCAGCGAGGCGAAGGCCGCGGAGGAAACCATGTTGATGAGGGCCGCGTAGTCCGCGATGCCCGGGTACATCTGTGTCAGCGACTGCTCGCTGAAGAGGCCCTCAGCGGTCATGACGTTGTTGATGGCCATCATCAGACCGCCGGCGACCAGCGCCGGGAGGATCGGGACGAAGATGTCGGCAATCATCTTGATGAAGCGCGAGAAGAGGTTGCCGCCCTTTTCGGCTTCTTCCTTGGCCTCGTCCTTGGAGACCTCGCGCACGCCGTGGTTTGCGACCATCTTGGCGTAGACCTGGTCAACATCGCCGGGACCGACGATGATCTGGAACATGCCGCCGGCGGCGAATGTGCCCTTCAGATCTTCGTTGTCATCGAGGGCCTGCTGGTTGATCTTGGACTCGTCCGCGATCACCAGGCGGAGACGGGTTGCGCAGTGTGCTGCTGCGCTGATGTTGGATGCGCCGCCGACTGCTTCGACGACCTCTCCTGCCACCTTGGCGTGATCCATTGCCGACCACATTCCTTTCTCAAAACCCCACGCGCAACGCCATTGTTACGCCGCGCTGGGCAGTGTGTAGCAATCGATTGACATACTACGGGCGACAGAGTCCTCAACGCAAGGTGCGTCGGGCATCTTCTCAGGTCAGAGCATGAGAGACCGCCCACACACGACGAGGCCGTGGCCACTGTGAGCAGCCACGGCCTCGCAGGCGGGTCGCTTTAGTCGGCGCGCGCGGCGCCCACGAGCGTCACGGAGGCGGCGCCCACGAGCGTCACTCCTGAGCCCTCGCCGTTCAGGAAGCTACGGGTCGTGAAGACGCGCGAGCCGTCGCCCAGGTAGATCTCGGTGATCGATCGGTCGTGAAGGATTTCCACGCGCGAGGCCTCCCCCGGCTCCAGGGTGACGACGCGGCGGCCACCGTGGGGGTAGCGCGTACCCGTCAGGTCGACGGTCAGACGCCCCTCTTCAAGAGTGATCGCCAGGCCAGAATCTGAGCCAATACCCACGGACAGGGCTCCCTCGTAGGAGGCATCGAAGGCAAGCCTCCATGAGCGTGACCCAGCGAGCTCCATAACGCGCGCCCCGGCCTCGTCCCCGGGAGCACCCTCAAGTGTGGCGGGCACCAGGGGCAGTCCCGGCAGGTACGGGCGAGCGATAACGCGGCCGCCGCGCAGGGTGAGGGCGCGCGGCGCGGTGAAGCAGTGCACCCAGCCGCCGGTCTCGATGGAGGGCTGGTCGTCCTCGCCCGCGTTGCCCGCCCACCCGAAGAGGAGGGTCGGTGCCCCCGGGTCCGAGGACGCGGATCTCGCCATGATCTGGGGAGCGTAGAACTCGGTGCCGCGGTCGAGCTCCTCGAAGGAGCCGTCGGTACTGCGGAACTCGGTGCCCACAAGCTCGCCGACGATAGCGACGCACGGGAAGACGTTCTCGAATCCCTCGCGCTCGGGTGAGATGCCCTGCGGGCAGAAAATCAACACGTCGTGGGCCTCACCCGAATCCTCGTCGACGAGGCGCACCAGGTTGGGGCACTCCCACATGTAGCCGAACGCATCGAAGGCGCCACCGGCGTCGGGGAAGGTCATCTCACCCTCGCACTCCCACGCACGTAGGTCAGTCGAGCGGTAGAGCAGGGCCGCGCCCGTGAGGTTCTCACGCTGGACGCCGAGCAGCATCCGGTAGGTGCCATCCGCGTCGCGCCAGACCTGCGGGTCGCGGAAGTGCGCCGTGTAGCCCTCGGGCTGGCGGCCGATGATCGGGGGTACCTGCTTGTCGAAGTGGACCATGTCGGCCGTGGTCACGACGCACTGGGTGGCCTCGCGTTCCCCTGTCTCGGGGTCCTTGTAGTTGCCGGTGTACCACAGCTCTTCATGGTCGCCGACATCGATGGCCGTGCCCGAGTAGGCGCCGTTGGCATCCTGATGAGTGTCGGGCAGGATCGCGGGGGCGTGGTACTCCCAGTGGGTCAGGTCGCGGGAGGTGGCGTGGCCCCAGTAGACGAGGCGACGCGGGTGCTCGGGGGTGTACTGGAAGAAGGCGTGGTAGGTCCCGTCGATCTCAATGAGGCCGTTCGGGTCGTTCAGTCGGCCCACCGGGGGTGCGACGTGAAAGAGCGGGTAGTCGGGATCTTGCGGGGCGCGCGACGAGGCCTCGGCAGCGAGGGCGGACGCGAGAAAATCTTCGGCCATGACCTCACGGTAACACCCCGGGACAGACGATCGCGCGGGCGGGACACATCCGTCCCGCCCGCGCGCTGTCAAACGTACGTCACACTCATCACGAGTGGCGTCGTGCCAGGGAAAACCCTAGATCAGGCGCCCGTCACATCATCGGGGTGAGCGTCCGCGTAGCGGGCAAGCTCCTCCTCGACAATGGACTCGTCCAGCTTCACGAACACCGGCGTGGGCTTGGCGATCGGGGTACCGACCGTGATCGGGTGACGTTCCCATGTCGGTACGTTCGTGTAGTCACCCGTGATGATCGGGTAGCCGTCACGGCCCTCGAAGTCGGCGGGCAGGACCTGCGGGTCAAGCTCCTCGACGTCCTCGATGTAGGGCATCGGCGCGATCTCGCCTGCGCCGCCCATGACGCGGTCGATGTCGTTGGCCGCGTGGGGCAGGAACGGGGAGAGCATGAGGTTGAGGTCCGTGACCGCCTGGGCCAGGGTCCACAGGACCGTCGCGAGACGCTGCTGCTGCTCGGGCGCCTTGAGCTTGAAGGGCTCGGTGTCGGTCACGTACTTGTTGGCCTCGCCGACCAGGCGCATGGCCTCGGACAGCGCCGCCTTCTGGCGGTGGTGGCGAATCAGGTTGCCGACGGTCTCAAACCCGGCCTCGACGGCATCCAGGAGGGCGCGGTCGATGTCCTCGAGCTCACCGGGGCTGGGTATCTCGCCGAACTTCTTGGCGATCATGGACGCGGTGCGGTTGACCAGGTTGCCCCAGCCGGCGACGAGCTCGCCGTTGGTGCGGCGCACGAACTCGGCCCACGTGAAGTCGGAGTCCGAGGTCTCGGGGCCGGCGGCGCTGATGAAGTAGCGCAGGGCGTCGGCCTGGTAGCGCGAGAGGAAATCACGCACGTAGATGACGATGCCGTGCGAGGAGGAGAACTTCTTGCCCTCCATCGTGAGGAACTCAGAGGACACGACCTCGGTGGGCAGGTTGAGAATGCCCAGGTCACCGGGAGCGCCACCCTTCGCGCCCTGGCCGTTGTAACCGAGCATCTCGGCGGGCCAGATCTGCGAGTGGAAGACGATGTTGTCCTTGCCCATGAAGTAGTAGGTCAGGGCCTCGGGGTCGTTCCACCACTTGCGCCACGCCTCGGGGTCGCCGGTGCGGCGCGCCCACTCGATGGAGGCGCTCAGGTAGCCGATGACGGCGTCGAACCACACGTACAGGCGCTTGGTCGGCTGGTCTTCCCAGCCGGGGACCGGGATGCCCCAGTCGATGTCGCGCGTCATGGCGCGGGGGCGGATGTCCTCGAGGAAGTTCTGGGAGAACTTGATGACGTTGGGACGCCAGGTGCCGGACTTCTCGCGCTCGTCGAGCCAGGCGGACAGGGCCTCGGCCAGGGCGGGCAGGTCGAGGAAGTAGTGGGTGGACTCCACGAAGTTGGGGGTTTCGCCGTTGATGCGCGAGTGCGGGTTGATGAGCTCGGTCGGGTCCATCTGGTTGCCGCAGTTATCGCACTGGTCGCCGCGCGCTCCTTCGGCGCCGCAGATCGGACAGGTGCCCTCGATGTAGCGGTCGGGCAGGGTGCGGCCGGTGGACGGGGAGATGGCGGCGCGCGTGACCTGCTCAATCATGTAGCCGTTGTCGCGCACGGTGGCGAACATGTCCTGGACGACGCGGTAGTGGTTGCCGGCGGTCGTGCGGGTGAAGAGGTCGTAGGACAGGCCGAGCGCCACGAGGTCCTCGACGATGAGGCGGTTGTTCTGGTCTGCGAGTTCGCGGGCGCTCACGCCGGCGCCGTCGGCGGCCACCAGGATGGGGGTGCCGTGTTCATCGGTGCCGGACACCATGAGGACGTCGTGGCCGGCCATTCGCATGTACCGGGAGAAAACGTCGGAGGGGACACCGAATCCCGCAACGTGGCCAATATGACGGGGGCCGTTGGCGTAGGGCCATGCGACGGCGGACAGAATACGACTCATAGCCTCTAACAATACTGCGTTGGTGTCATAAACGGGCAACCGGCCGCATTGCGAGGAATTGAAACAGTCCTTGGACGAGTATGACCCGGGTGATATTGTTGAGGAAATTACTGAATTATCTGGGAGGTCCCATGCCCCGCGCTCTCATCATTGTCGACGTTCAGCCCACATTCTGCGAAGGCGGTGCCCTCCCAGTGACGGGCGGTAACGCTATCGCCGAGGCCGTGGCCGCCTACGTGGACGCGCACCGTGACGAGTATCAGCTGATCGTGACCACGCAGGATTGGCACATCGATCCGGGCGCTCACTTCTCCGAGACACCGGATTTCGTGGACACCTGGCCCCCGCACGGCGTCGCGGGCACGGCCGAGGCCGAGCTGCACCCTGCGCTCGCGCACGTGAACGCGGACGTGACGATTAAGAAGGGCCAGTACGAGGCCGCCTACTCGGGTTTTGAGGGCACGACCGAGGACGGGACCACGCTGGAGCAGGCCCTGCGCGCTGCCGACATCACGGACGTCGACGTCGTGGGCCTCGCCGAATCGCACTGCGTCGCGTGCACGGCGGTCGACGCCGCTCGCGCGGACTTCAAGACGCGTGTACTGGGCGAGCTGACGGCTCCCGTGACCGCTGAGCTGGGCGCGTCGGCCCGCCAGTGGATGACGTCGGAGCACGTCGAGATCGTCTGAGGCTCCCCAGCCTCGTTTTTATCGCGCGGCGAGAGCGGCCTTGTAGAGGTCGTTCTTACGCGCGCCCGTCGCCGCGGCCACTTCGGCCGCGGCGTCCTTGAGGCGCATGCCTTCCGCCGCGAGCGCGAGGACGGCACCGACGTGGTCTTCGGCGCGTGCGCTTCGCGTGTATCCGGCGACAACAATCGTCACCTCGCCGAGGACGTCGTCGGCACCCGCCGCGAGCTGCCCGAGCGTGCCGCGGCGCACTTCCTCGTAGTCCTTCGTGAGTTCGCGACACAGCGCCGCGGCGCGGTCCGCACCGAAGACCTCGGCCATGCGCGTCAGCGTTGTGGCAGCGCGCCGTGGGGATTCGAAGAAGATGAGCGTGTGTGGGTCGGCGGCCAGGTCTCGCAGGAAGCGCGTGGCCTCCCCCTCCTTGCGGGGTAGGAATCCCTCGAAGGCGAAGCGGTCGGAGGGCAGGCCGGATAGGGCGAGGGCGACGAGTGGGGCGGAGGGTCCGGGTAGGACCGACAGGGGAACGCCCGCGTCGACGGCTGCGCGTGCGAGGCGGAAGCCCGGGTCGGAGACGGTGGGCATGCCGGCGTCGGAGACGAAGACGACACGCGCCCCTCCTCTAGCGGCCTCGACGATGCCCGCGGCCTTTTCGGCCTCGTTGTGATCGTGCAGGGCGACGACGCGGCCGCCCAGCTTGATGCCCAGGCGCGAGGCCAGGGCGAGCGCGCGGCGGGTGTCTTCGGCGGCGACAATGTCCGCCCCAACGAGTGCCGCGACGACGCGGGGCGAGGCGTCACGCACGTCCCCGATCGGGGTGGCTGCCAGCAGGATGGTTCCCGCCTCCTGGCGGTAGGCCTCCTGCGCGCGAGCGTCCTGAGGGGTCGAGGCAGTCTCAGGGGCATTGGTCGTGTCGGTCGCTGCTTCCATGCCCGTATCGTCTCACTCGCCGCCTGCGGGCGCACGGCGCGTCCGTCCCGAACCCGCCAGCCAGTGGGGAAGGCGTGAGACCAGGACGGCGCCCGCGCACAGCAGGGCGATGGTTCCGCCGGCGCTGAGGCGCGCGGGGACGGCGATCGCCAAGCCTGCGATGCCCAGGAGCGCGCCGAGCAGCGGACAGCCGACGAGGAAGGCACGCGAGCTGCGCACGAGGGGAGCGAGGGCAGCGGCCGGCGCGGCAATGAGCGCGATCGACAGGATCGTGCCGACCGCCGGGATCGCCACGGTGACTGAGGCGAGGATGAGGCCGAGGATGACGAGCTCGTGACGCCCGGCGCGCGAGGCAGCGACGGGGTTGGCGGGGTCGAAACAGTGGGCGATCAGGTGGCGCCCGCCCAACGTCACGACAAGCAGCGCGACCACGAGCACTCCACCCGCCCAGGCGACATCGGCGGGCGAGACCGTCATGACGGAGCCTGTCAGGAAGGAATTGACCGCGAGGGGCAGGGGCTTGAACCAGGTCGCCAGGAAGTATCCGGAGGCAAATCCCGCGGTCAGCACGATACCCGCGGCACCCTGGCTGGAGACGCCGGGGATCCTCGCGAGCCAGCGCATGAGGGCGACGAGGGGGATGGTCCCAAGGAAGGCACCGACGTAGAGCGAGGCCGACATGCCCGAGTGCCCCAGGCCGAAGGCCGCGGCGATGACGACGCCGAGGACCGCGCCGGGGAAGGTCCCGTGCGTAACTGATTCGGCGAAGAAGATGCGCCGGTCCAGGTAGGCGAAGGCTCCGACGAGGCCACCGAGGGCTCCGATGATCGTCACATGGAGCACTGGATACAGGAGGAGGTTGGCGATCACTGCTGCTCCCCTCCCCCAGCGGCGCTCGTTTCACGAGCTGTTTCACACGCGGCCGACCTCGGACGCGCGCGGCGGGCTCGGATCTCGCGGAGCACGCAGGCACCCGCGAAGCAAACGAGGACCCCCATGGCCACGCAGGCCTGCGGGGAGAGCGGACGCGGCGCGCGCACGAGGGACACGCCGAAGCCGGCCCATCCACCGACAAGCGCGCAGGCACCCGCCAGGAGCACCATCGACCGAGGCCCTGCGGCGAGAAGGCGCCCGAAGGCCCCGGGCACGATGAGGTATCCGACGACGAGGAGGACGCCGACCGCCGTGGAGGCCGCGACCACGATCGCGCCGAGCGCCGCATTGAACACAACGTCAATCCAGGTGACCGGGATTCCGCTCACGCGGGACGCCTCGCGGTCGAAGGCCACAGCAACCTGCGCGCGCCAGGTGAGCGCGAGCAGGGCGGCGGCGACCACGAGCACCACGGTGCTCATCCCCATCCGCGTGGGCGTGATGTCCAGCAGCCGTCCGAACATGAGGGACTCGAGCTGCCCAGACATATCGCCGATCCGCAGGGAAATGACGATGCCCAATGAGAAGAAGGCGGTCAGCAGGACGGCGGTCATCGCCTCGGAGTGGCGGGGCTTACGCGCAGCTGCGGTCAGCGCGGCCGCCACGAGGGCAGCGCACACTGCTCCTCCCGGGATGATGGCGTCGCGCCCACCGAGCGCCATGCCGACGACGATGCCGGGAAAGACACCGTGGACCATCGTTTCGGCGCTGAACTCGGCGCGACGTAGGTTCACGAGCGTCGAGGCCGGTCCCACTGCGATGGCGAGCAGGCCGAGGACGATGATCGGGCGCAGCAGGTAGGGGGCGATCATGACAGGGACGCAATCGCCTCGTCGGCGCTCGCCCCGTAGGCGCGCGCCAAGACCTCGGGCGCCAGGGCCTCGTCGGTGGGCCCCAGGGCGACGAGACGGGAGGCCAGCACGCACGCCTGGGAGCACACGTCGCGCGCGAGGGACAGGTCGTGCGTGGATACGATGACGCCGATGCCGTCGGCCGTCAGATCGGCGATGAGGCCCGTGATGATGTCTCGGCTGGGCGCGTCGAGGCCGTTAAAGGGTTCGTCCATCATGACCAGATCGGGGCGCGCGACGAGGGCACGCGCGACGAGGACACGCTGGCGCTGTCCGCCGCTGAGCGTCCCGAAGCGGTGGGAAGCCCGGTCTGACAGGTTGACGCGCTCGAGGGCGGCACCCACCCGCGCGCGCTTGTCGGCGGTGATGCGCCTACCCCAGCCGACCTCGGCGACCAGTCCCATGGTGACAACCTCGGCGGCGCTGACGGGGAAGGTGAGGTCCAGGTCTGCGCTCTGGGGCACGAGGCCGATGCGCTCGGCCTCGACCTCGACGCTGCCGGACAGGAGGGAGCAGCCGCCGGCGATGCCGCGCATGAGGGTGGTCTTGCCGCCACCGTTGGGTCCGACAAGGGCGAGGGCCTGGCCCCCGAACACGTCGAGGGTCAGGCCGGTCAGCGCCGGGGTATGCCCATACCCCAACGCCGCGTCCCGGAAGGAGACGAGTCGCACCATCACTGATCCTTCAGGCGCTCGGGCAGGTCCGGGACGGTGCCGCCCCACGCCTGTGTCACGCCGCGCACGTTGTGGACGATGGAGCCGACGTAGGTCGCCCCCTCAGACCCATCGGGGCCTAGCGAGTCACCGTACATGGCGTCCTCACCCACGATGGGGGTCACGCCGGCCGCGCGGGCGATCGCCTCGATGGACTTAGAGTTGTTGGAGTTTTCGGCGAAGAGCGCGACCGCACCGGACTCCTTGACGGCGGCGACGGCCTCGGCGATGTGGTCGGCGGTAGCGTCCTGCTGCTCATTGAAGTCGGACAGGGCCGCGCCGATGAAGCGAATGCCGTAGTCCTTAGAGAAATAGCCGAATGCGTCGTGAGAGGTGAAGAGCACGCGCTGGCCCGCAGGAACGGTCTCGATGGCCTCGGCGGTCCACTGATCGAGAGCGTCGATGTCCTCCAGGTACGAGGCCGTGGCCGCGTTGATCGACGAGGCTGCGTCCGGCACCGCGGCGGCGAGGCCTGCTCCGAGGTTGGCAACCTGGACGTGGGCACCCTTGGGCGAGGTCCACACGTGCGGATCGAAGCGGAACTCGGGTTCTTCGCCCGCTTCTTCCGGCGGGAAGGGCCACGGGGCGACGTTCACGCGCTCTCCGCCGCGGTCGATCGTGTAGGCCACCTCAGGGTCGGGTGTGCCCGGGTTGTCAATGTCGGCGGCGGTCAGGACGCCCGAGGTGACGACCATGCGCCCCTTGAAACCCGAGGAGGCCACAGCATCGTCAAGGAAGTGCTCGAGGTCGACGCCGGAAACAGCCATGACGTCGGCCTCTGAGAGCGCCTTGGTCTGGGCGGGGGTCATCTCATGCTCGTGCGCGGAGGCGTTGGGGGCGAGCAGGCACGTGAGGCTCATGGTCAGGGCGGCCCCCTCAGGGGCGGCGCCCACGTGTGCGCTTTGCCCTGAGGCATCGGTCTTGTCGAGGGAGATATCGGTCGACCGAGCCGCAATCTGGGTGACGTAGTCGCAGATCTGAGTCGTCGTGGCGACGACCGCGAGGCCGTGTGACGACGAAGAGGGAGAGCAGGCGGCCAGCGAGGCGATCGCCATGGTCAGCCCCGAAGCAGCTGCTAAGCCGCGCCTAGTCAAAGAAAACATCATGACTCCTAATATATTTTCGGGTACGCGAAAATTATAGGTGGAGGAGAGAATAATTCTCAAGATGAGCCCCCTGCACATTCTCCCTTCGGTTGCGAGCAAACGTGCGGCGCATCCCTTTCAGTGCGACACGGCCGCTAGACTCGGATGCGATGGATACCGCGAACGCACACAACGACACGATCGACAAGACCGAGAACCTCCTCGAGCAGGAGGCGACAGGCGACGAGATCGCCAGCAAGCTCCCCGAGCACGAGCCGGCAACCGATGATGAGGCCCCCGCACAGCCCGCCGAGGCCTCGTCCACTCCCCCAACCAACGGATGGACACAGCGCCTGTCGACGCCCGCAGCGGGGTGGGTAGCGACAGCGATTGCGACGCTCATCGCCACTCTCATTCGACTGCCAGGACTGGGGAACGTTCGCACGCTCATCTTCGACGAGACCTACTACGTGAAGGACGCCTGGTCACTCCTCACCCTCGGATATGAGGGAACGTGGGCGAAGGATGTCGACACCGCGTTCGCCAATGGGGACACCTCCGGATTGTCCGCGGTGGGCGGCTATCCCGTTCATCCGCCGACGGGCAAGTGGCTGATCGCGATGGGCATGAAGTTCTTCGGCCAGGCGGATCCAGTGGGATGGCGCATCGCGGCGGCGATCTGCGGGGTTATCACCGTATTCCTCCTGTGCCGCCTCGCGCACAACCTGTTCCACTCCCCCGCCATCACCCTCCTCGCAGGCCTGTTCCTGGCGACGGACGGCATGGCGATTGTCATGAGCCGCACGTCCATCCTCGACGGATTCCTCGCGATGTTTGCGCTGGCTGCATTCCTGTGCGTCGTAAAGGATCAGCACATGGCGCAGCCCAAGCTTTCGGCCAAGCTGGCGACATGGGACGGACTGGGCGAGCCAAGGCAGGGGTGCCACTCCGCCTGGGCACACCTGACAATGCGCGATCGACGCCCCTTCACGATCGGCCCCAATGCGGGAAACCGCCCGTGGCTTTTCGCGGCCGGCATCTGCGCAGGTCTCGCCTGCTCCGTCAAGTGGTCCGGCATTTACGTACTTGCCTTCCTCGGACTATTCGTCGCGCTGCGCGAGGTAACGTGCCGCTGGCGCGCAGGACATCCAACGCCGATCCGCGGAGCACTCCTTGCAGACGTGTGGTGGGCGTTCGTCCTCATGGTTCCGACCGCGATTCTCACATACGTAGCATCCTGGTTCGGCTGGTTCACACACTCCGCCGCCCACGGACACGGCCGTTCCGGCATCGCTGGATTCGCCGGACAGCTGGCCGACCTGTGGCTCTACCACAAGGAGATGTGGACGTTCCACAACGGACTGAACACGCCCCACAAGTATCAGTCCAGCCCGTTCACGTGGCTCGCTCAGGTGCGCGCGACATCCTTTTACTGGAACAACGGCGAGGCCATGATGGGCTGTCGATCAGGCAAGTGCGCGAGTGACGTCGTCGCCCTCGGCAATCCCCTCCTGTGGTGGGTGGGCATCGGAGCACTGTTACTCGTCATCCTCGCGACCTTCTACTACCGCAACTGGCGCGTGGGCATCATTACCCTCGGCTACATCGCACTATATGTTCCATGGCTCGCTTATGCGCATCGCACGATCTTCATTTTCTACACCGTCGCATTTGCGCCTTTCGTCGCCCTGGCGGTCGCATGGATGATTGGACTCCTCGCGGGATGGGCGACAATTGACGGCTCAGCCGAACCCGCACCGGCCAGTCGCCGGACTCAGATCACCGGATGGGCGTTTGCTGCGCTCGTCACGGCCACAATCCTTGGCTGCGCTATCTACTTCATGCCCCTGTGGCGCGGGGACGTCATCGACTACGACTTCTGGCGCGCCCACATGTGGCTGCAGAGCTGGATTTAATCGTCTAGCAAGACCCCGACAGATAAGGGTGTGGCCCGGCAGCTTCCTGCCGGGCCACACCCTTATTCTGAACGGCTGCTGCAATGAGCCCCCAAGCGTTCAACCACGTTCACGCGGCGACTCACAACGCGCATACTGGCGCGCAGCGCCACAATCACACGAAAACCGCTCAGAAGCCTTTCTCACGCCAGCGACGCAAGCAGTTCACGGATCTGCACGCCAAGCTCCTCGGAGGGCGCGAAAACACCGTCCTGGAAGTCCGAGCCGAGGTTGATGCTCACCTGCTGCTCGGCGATCGCCGCACCAAGGGTAGCAATGATCTCACGCAGGTGGCCGAGAGCAGCAACCCCGCCGTGCCAGGAGTAGCCGACGAGGCCGACGGCCTTGTCCTTCAGGGAGGCCGGGGGAACGTAGTCGATCGCGTTCTTCAAGACGCCAGGAATCGAGTTGTTGTACTCAGGGGTCACGAAAACGACAGCATCGTTGGCCTCGAGGTTGGCGCGCAGACGAACGGCCTCAGCCAGCTCGGGAGCCTTCATAGACGGGGGCATCTCCTCGGCGAACGGGGGAAGATCGTAGTCGCGCAGATCGAAGAACACAGTCTGCACGCCCTCAACCTGACGAGCCTGATCCTCAATCCAGCGAACAACCTGATCGCCGGCGCGACCGGGACGGACGGAACCAAGAATGATAGCGACGGAAGCCATGACATTTCCTTTCGAACGCTTGTTGAAACATCAACTACTATAGCTCACGACAAAGCTTGACACAAGGACGATCGCTGTCGTTTAAGACACAAATGACATGGTGCAGCAGCGCTACGATTTCTCTGGTGAGTGTGCACACGCAACGGGGGAAAGACTCTCAGCATGATGCGCGAAGGGCCTCATCCTTGTGGATGAGGCCCTTCGACTTGAGGTGTGTTGTGGCGGTGTCCTACTCTCCCACAACCTGTCGGTTGCAGTACCATTGGC
>ERZ1674176.80-NODE-80-length-24604-cov-21.587071_pt1 | contig 24604 bp, 18 predicted proteins | sample MGYA00581288_ERZ1674176 | MGnify/ENA primary metagenome ERZ1674176 (study PRJEB41354, sample SAMEA4873327) | human saliva metagenome | biome: human-associated habitat [ENVO:00009003]; feature: mouth environment [ENVO:08000002]; material: saliva material...
TCCAGGGGCTATTTGCAATGACTTGCAACACAAAATAGCACTTTCGTGCACTTAATGACGGGTCAGTGCACACGCGGCAAAATTCGCCAGAGAAACAACATTCGCCAGAGAAACAACATTCGCTGGTAAACAGCATTCACTGGGGGAACAGCGCCGCCTAGACCCCTGCAACGACCTCTGTAACGCCCCCCCCCGGCAACCTTAAACGTCAACGGCGTCGAGCATGAGTTCCAGCGCCTCACCCACGCCGCTGCGCCACAGGTAGGTTGCTTTCGCATCCGCACGACCCGGACCGCCATTGATGACGGCGACCGGCTTGCCGGCGCGCAGAGCCTCCAGCACAATCTTGTAGCTGCTCATGACCGCCACCGAGGAGCCCACCACCAGCAGCGCCGAACATTCAGCGAGCATGGCGTCCTTACGTGCCTTACGTTCGGCGGGCACGGACTCGCCAAAGTACACCACATCCGGCTTGAGGCGGGTCGAACCGCAGGCAATGCAGGGCACCATCTGAAAATCGCGGATATAGCGCTCGTCCAGCTCCACGTCACCGTCAGGGTTCACGCGCAACTCTTCGTCTTCAAGGCGCGCCAGGTAGCCGGGGTTCGCCGCGTCCAGGCGCGCATCCAGGCTTTCGCGGTTCTCATCCTGCCCGCAGTCCAGGCACACAATACGGGAGAGGTCACCGTGCAGCGCCAGCAGGCGGGAGCTTCCAGCGCGGGCGTGCAGCCCATCTACGTTCTGCGTAATCACGCCGCTCACGGCACCCAGCTGCTCCAGCTCGGCGAGCGCATAGTGGGCGCGGTTCGGTTCGGCGCGGCGCATGCGGCGCCAACCCACGTAGGAGCGCGCCCAGTAGCGTTGGCGGGCGGCGTCATCGTAGCGGAATTCCTGGTAGGTCATGGGGCGGTGGTCGTGCAGGGAGCCGCCGGGACCGCGGTAGTCGGGGATGCCGGATTCGGTGCTTACTCCCGCGCCGGTGAGCACGAGAACCTTACCGGCCTTGAGCAGCTCGGCAATACCCGCGGAGGCGTATTCTTCGTCGTGCGGGATGGTGTTCTCAGAGACAACGCGCTGAATCGAGCGGATTGCGGCACGGTGCACGGAGGCGATTTCTTCGCGCTGCTCACCGGCGGCGGCGAAGTTCTGGTGGTCAGTCCAGCGGTCCATTCTTCTCCTCAATGCTCTGTGTACTAGTGCCGTTCAGCGCGGTTCTAACGCGTTAAACGGCTGTGGGGCACCCCCTTTCGAGGGTACCCCACAGCCTATTTCTTATGGTTTCGAATGTGCAAACTCAGCCACAGGCTAAGTCCGCCCAGCCAACCGGTTGAGCTTAGTTCTCAGCCTTCTGCTCACGTTCGGAGGTCACCGACAGGCCGTCGCTGGCAACGTCCGGGTTCACGTCCACGGTCACGGTGTCACCGTCGTGGATAGCACCGGAGAGGATGCCGCGAGCCAGACGGTCGCCAATCTCGCGCTGAACCAGGCGGCGCAGCGGGCGGGCACCGAATGCCGGGTCGTAGCCGGTCTTACCCAGCCACTCGAGGGCTGCCTCAGTCACGTTCAGGGTGAGGCGGCGGTCCTCCAGACGCTTAGCCATGCTCTTGATCTGCAGGCCCACAATCTGACCCAGGTTCTCAGCCGACAGGGGCTGGAACATGATGATGTCGTCCAGTCGGTTCAGGAACTCGGGGCGGAATGCCTGGTGAACAACCTCCATAGCCTTCTCGGATCGCTCGTCGAAGGGCAGGTCCTGGTTGACCAGGTACTGCGAACCGAGGTTCGAGGTCAGGATCAGGATGACGTTGCGGAAGTCCACGGTGCGGCCCTGACCATCGGTCAGGCGGCCGTCATCGAGTACCTGCAGCAGGATGTCGAAGACCTCGGGGTGTGCCTTCTCGACCTCGTCGAGCAGGACCACCGAGTAGGGGCGACGGCGTACAGCCTCGGTCAGCTGACCGCCCTCTTCGTGGCCGACGTATCCGGGAGGGGCACCGACCAGGCGGGAAACGGTGTGCTTCTCGGAGTACTCGCTCATGTCGATGCGCACCAGGGCACGCTCGTCATCGAACTGGAACTCAGCCAGTGCCTTAGCCAGCTCGGTCTTACCAACACCGGTCGGGCCCAGGAACAGGAAGGAACCAATCGGGCGGTTCGGGTCGGAAATACCGGCGCGGGCGCGGCGCACAGCGTCAGAGACAGCGACCACTGCGGCTTCCTGACCGATGAGGCGGGCACCGATGCGCTTCTCCATTTCGAGCAGCTTCTCGGATTCGCCCTGCATCATGCGACCTGCGGGAATACCGGTCCAGGAGGAAATCACCTCGGCGATATCGTCCGCGGTGACCTCTTCGGAGACCATGGACTCGCTCTTGGCGGTGTCCTCGGCGCGCTGTGCTTCTTCCAGCTCAGCCTGCTTTGCGGGAATCTCACCGTACAGCAGGCGGGATGCCTCGGCGAGGTTACCCTCGCGCTGTGCAACCTCTGCGCGGGAACGCAGCTCGTCAATCTGGGTCTTGATGTCACCCACACGGTTCAGGCTAGCCTTCTCGGCCTCCCAACGAGCGTTGAGGGCGTCGAGCTGTTCCTTCTTGTCAGCCATGTCCTTGCGCAGCGCTTCCAGACGCTCAACCGATGCGGGATCGGTCTCGTCGGCAAGTGCCAGTTCCTCCATGGTGAGGCGGTCCACGGCGCGGCGCAGCTGGTCGATTTCCTCCGGTGCGGAGTCAATTTCCATGCGCAGGCGGGATGCTGCCTCGTCAATCAGGTCAATTGCCTTGTCCGGCAGCTGACGGGAGGGAATGTAGCGGTTGGACAGGGTTGCTGCGGCAACCAGTGCGGAGTCAGCAATCTGTACCTTGTGGTGTGCCTCGTAGCGTTCCTTCAGGCCACGCAGAATACCGATAGTGTCATCGACGCTGGGCTCGCCCACGTACACCTGCTGGAAGCGGCGCTCCAGGGCGGGGTCCTTCTCGATGTTTTCGCGGTACTCATCCAGGGTGGTGGCACCGATCAGGCGCAGCTCACCACGGGCAAGCATGGGCTTGAGCATGTTACCTGCGTCCATGGAGCCTTCGGATGCGCCAGCACCGACGACGGTGTGAATCTCGTCGATGAAGGTCACAATCTGGCCCTCGGACTTCTTGATTTCTTCGAGGACTGCCTTCAGACGCTCCTCGAATTCACCGCGGTACTTTGCGCCTGCGACCATGGAGCCCAGGTCCAGGCTAATCAGGGTCTTGCCGCGCAGGGATTCGGGCACGTCGCCGGAAACCATGCGCTGTGCCAGGCCTTCCACGACGGCGGTCTTACCGACGCCGGGCTCACCAATCAGCACGGGGTTGTTCTTGGTACGGCGGGAAAGCACCTGCACAACGCGGCGAATCTCAGAGTCACGGCCGATGACCGGGTCAAGCTTGCCTGCGCGAGCAATGGCGGTCAGGTCGGTGCCGTACTTTTCGAGTGCCTGGAAGGTGCCTTCGGGGTCGGGGGTGTCCACGGTGCGGTCTCCTCGGACGTTGGGGATGGTCTGTGCGATGAGCTCTGCGGTAGCGCCGAGCTTGTGCATTGCGGTTGCGGTGCTATCGGTTCCGCTGGCAATGCCCAGCAGAATCATTTCGGTAGAAACGTAGGTATCTCCGAAGCCCTGGGCGCGGGTCTGTGCCGCCTGCAGAGCGGAAAGCGCGGCACGGCTGAGGGAGGCATTCTGCACGGAGGCACCGGATGCCTTGGGCAGCTTCTTGATTTCGGCGGATGCCGCCTCGGAGATAGCGTCCACATCCAGGCCTGCAGCCTTGAGGACTGCTACGGCGACGCCTTCGCGCTGGTCCATGAGGGCCTTGAGGATGTGCGCGGTTTCAATAGTGGGGTTGCCGGCGGTTTGAGCGTTAGTATTTGCCGCCGAGATGACTTCTTGACTCTTGGTGGTGAACTTGTTGTCCATGGTGTTCCTTTCGTATTTCGAGGGGCTTATCCTATGCGCCCCTGCATTACATAACTTGAGTCTACTCCACTCAACTATTTTTCGCAAGCCTCCTGCAAAAAAATTTTCGTATTTTTCACCCCGCCCCACACCCCTGACCCCCAAGCAAAAGCCCCGAACAAAAGCCCCGGTCAAAACTGCATTGTTATACTGACCGGACTGGGTACTTGCGAGGCTGGGCGCTTGCGGGCTCCCACAACAATCACAGTCACGAATGGGGACCCCACATGAAAATACTGGTTCTAGGCGCAACCGGCCGCACCGGCTACCTCTTCACCCGCAAAGCCCTCGAGGGCGGGCACACCGTCACCGCCTACGTGCGCAACCCCGATAAGGCACACACACTACTGGGAGCACACCAGAACCTCACCATCACCCCCGGTACCCTGGACGATGCCGAACGGCTCGCCGCAGCATCCGCCGGGCAGGACGTCATGGTGAGCACCCTGGGACAGAAGGCCACGGTGCGAGAGTTCCTTCACAGTACGTTCCTACAGGAGCGCCTGCCGCTCATCATGCAGGCGGTCACGGGCGCAGGCGTGAAGCACTGCGTTCTGCTGAGCGCCTACGGCGTGGGCGATACGGTACGAACCGCATCCCTGCCCATGCGCCTGGTATGCAAGGTCATCATGCGCGGCATTTTTACCGACAAGGTTAAGGCGGACGCCCTGGTCGCCGAATATCAGCCGTATATTTCGCGTGCGCATCCGGGCAGGCTGACCGATAAGCCCGGCAGGGGCGGGGTGAAGGTATTTGACATGGCGAGTGTCGAGCGAACTGCGGGTATTCCAACGATTGCCCGTGAGGACGTCGCCGATGCGCTGCTCACTATCGCCAAGAACCCCCAGAACGCGGGCACAGATTTTTTGGTGACGATTGGGGACGTTGCCCTACGCTCACCCCAGAAATAAACCGGTAGGCTTAATGACATGACGACTACGAACACCTTCCCCGCCGCCATTCTCTTCGACCACGACGGAACCCTCGTCGACACCGAACCCGTATGGGCTGCCGCAAAGGTTGCTCTCACCGCAGAATTTGGTGGCACCTGGACCGAACAGGACACCCTCGATTGCCTGGGTCTGTCCATGCAGTTCACTCTGGATCGCCTGCGCGAGCGCGGCGTAAACCTGCCGGACGAAGAGATTAATGAACGTCTTGTGGCGAAGGTGCATGATGCTCTGGCGCATCAGCCGGTTGAGTTCCTGCCCGGTATTGAGCGTTTCCTCTCGGAGGTTCGCGAGGCACAGATTCCGGCGGCAGTCGTCACGAATGCGACCACCTCCGTGGCTCGCCGCACCGCGAATGCGGCACCCGAGGGCACGTTCTCGGTGGTTATTGGTAATGATGAGACCACCCACCCCAAGCCGGACCCGCAGCCCTATCTTTTGGCAGCGGAGCGCCTGGGTGTTGATCCGACTCAGTGCGTGGCTCTTGAGGATTCCCCTTCGGGCGTGCGCAGTGCGACCGCGGCGGGTATGCGTGTCATTGTTGTGCCGGGCGAGCTGGAGGTTCCGGCGGAGCTGGGCACCGTGCACCTCAAGCACGAGGAGCTGACCCTGCAGGCGGTGCGCGCGCTGGCGTAGCCGCTTGGTTCGCAAACCGGAAGCCCGGCAGAGAAAGCTCTGCACGAAAACTGAATACGCTTCACCCTAAAGGGCGGGATGCGTGATACGAGATACCGCACATCCCGCCCTTTATGCATGCTTGGGCGGTGAGCCGTGTGGGTTTAAGCAGGAGCTTTTGAGTGAGGACTTGAGGGCGACACAACAGGCAGATGATAATTTATTACGAAGTACTCAGAATAAGCTTGACAGCAGTTCCTTAAAATGATTTACTAATCAATAACGACTTCGGTGGGAATACAAACCTCACCGGACCACAAGCATCACAGCATCATGAAGGAGACCATCATGGCATTCGCAAACTACACCGCACCCGGCCTGACCATCGAAGAAGGCAAGGGCATTTCCGAGGTTCTCCAGGCACGTCTGCACGACCTGAACGACCTGCACCTGCTGCTGAAGCACGCTCACTGGAACGTGACCGGCCCCGGCTTCATCGCCGTTCACGAAATGATTGACCCCCAGGTCGACACCGTCCGCGAATTCGTCGACGCCATCGCAGAGCGTATGGCAACCCTGGGCGCAGCCCCCAACGGTCTGGCTGGCGCACTGGTCGCACAGCGCACCGTCGAGGACTACGCGGTTGGCCGCGCACCCGTCCCCGCTCACCTGCGCGCCCTGAACGACGTCTACACCCGCGTGATTGAGGCTCACCGCAACGCGATTGCATTCGCTGGCGAGTCCGACCCCGTCACCGAGGATCTGCTGATCGGTCAGACCGCTGAGCTGGAGAAGTTCCAGTGGTTCATCCGCTCATTCCTGGAAAACGGCGAAGGCAACATCTAAGCTGCAACCATCTAAGTTGTAGCGTCTAAACTGCAGCCTACTTATGGCGGCAAGTCATATAGGTGCCAGCTTTTAGAGTCACGAAACCGGGCGGGTGCGCTCTCCTTATGGAGGGTGCACCCGCCCGGCTTTTTATGCTCGAAGCTGCCCCGCTTCTTCCCGGCACTTTTACCTTTCCCGCCCCTTGAGTCCTCGCCCGTGCGGTATCACAAAGTACGTTGAGGCGAACAATAACATCGGGTTAGGCCGTCCTAGATTTTCTGTTCGGAGTGCTCTACAGTTGTTCACTGATCAACTCAGAACACACAGATTGAACGCATGATTGTGCGCCCGGGAAATACCCGGCGCGACCCGCATCCGGTGGAAAGAGAGATATGAGCACGCACGCCCCGAACGAGCACGGCGAAGACACGTACGGCGAGCAGACCGAGAAGCTTCAAGCTGACGCGGCCGAGGCCGAAAGGACCGCAGCTGAGGCAACCGAGCACAAGCCGACCCGCCACAGTGCGGTTACTTCCCCCTCCCCCGCGCAGATTAAGCGTTGGCGCCGCTACCTGGCTGATGAAGAGTCGGAGGCGCGCATCTACCGCTACCTGGCTCGCCGCGCCGAGGGCACCGACCGCGAAATCTTGCTGCAGGTTGCCGAGGCAGAAAAGCGTCACCAGCAGCATTGGCGTGACATGCTCGGCGAGCACGCGAATGTGCACGTGCGCCCGTCCATGCAATCTCAGCTACTGCAGTTCTTGGCGAAGAACTTCGGTTCGGTGTTTATTCTGGCGATGGCGCAGCGCGCGGAATCCCGCTCCCCCTACGCTGAGGACCCGGACGCCACCGAGGAAATGGCCGCTGACGAGGCAATTCACGAGGAAATTATCCGTGCCCTGGCGACCAGTGGCAGGGAGAAGCTATCGGGTAATTTCCGTGCGGCAGTCTTTGGCGCTAACGACGGTTTGGTGTCGAACCTGGCGTTGACTATGGGCATTACCGCCTCGGGCGCATCCAGCTCGATGGTTCTGCTCTCGGGTATTGCGGGTCTGCTGGCGGGTGCGCTGTCGATGGCGGCGGGTGAGTTCGTGTCGGTGCGCTCTCAGCGTGAACTGCTGGATGCATCCCAGCCGACCCAGGTGACCCTGCGTGTTGCACACGATTTGGATTTGGACTCGAACGAGCTGGAGCTGATTTACCGTGCGCGCGGTATGGAGCCGGACGCAGCGCATCACCGTGCGATGGAGCGTTTCGGCTACATGGATTGTGACTGCGATCCGTCGCTGTCTCACCGCGAGGGTGAGGATCGTGAGGAGAATGTGGCTTTGGGTACCGATATTGGTGCTGCCGCTGCGTCCTTTGCATTCTTCGCTTCGGGTGCGCTGGTTCCGATTCTGCCGTATATCTTTGGCTTGTCGGGTGTATTCGCGATGGTGTTGTCCCTGCTGTTTGTGGGTGCGGCGCTGGGCTTCACCGGCGGCGTGGTGGGCCTGCTTTCGGGTGCTTCCCCCCTCAAGCGCGGTGTTCGCCAGATTCTAATTGGCTTTGGTGCAGCGTTCGTTACCTATCTGCTGGGTCTGGCGTTCGGCACGACGGTCGGCTAGTCGCACCCCCCCATAATCTCTCGACAAGTGTATATAGCCGCTCTGGAATTCGTTTTTAAGCGTTTGAGAACTATTCGGATGCAGAAATCCCCCGGTGGATACGTTCAGTGTATCCGCCGGGGGTTTTCTATATGTTCTTACCCTGCATGAGGGGTTGATCTATTACGGGTGAATCTCCGCGGTGGTGGCCTGACCGGAAACGCTCTCCGAGCCGGTTGCGCCATTGCCGGAGTAGGTCAGGTTTGCAACCTGCACGCTGGAGGTCTGCTTGTACGAGACCCAGCCGTCATTTGCAGGGAAGCGCAGCTGCGCCGGCATGAAGTTGGTCTGGCTGTAGTACTTGGTGCCGGTCTGCTTCATGGTGTACGCCTTGCTGGTGGTGTAGACGATACGACCCTTGAAGGTGTAGGTGCCGTCAGAGTTTTTGGTGACGGTCGGTACTTCTGCGGTCCAGGTGCCGGCGGTCTGCGCCACGGACAGGTACTTTGCCTGGCCTGCGGAGGCTACCAGTTCGGTGGTCTTACCGGTCAGCTTGCGACCAGAGGGGGCCCATGCCTGGCCGTTGATCTTACCGAGCTTAAGGAGCGACTGTGCGCTGGCGGCGACGGTGTACTCAACCTCGGTCACGAAGGTTGCGCCAGCTGCGAGGGTTACGTTGCTGCCGGGGATGTAGCCGGTGCCGGTTGCGGTGTCCTTGGTCGGTACGGACCACCAGAAGCCGCTGGAGGACATGTATGCGCCGTTTGCGCCGGTCTGGGAGTTGGTGACGGGGGTGAACTTACCTTCGCCGTTGACGTAGGTTGCGCTCTTGGGCTTGGAAGTTGCGTCGTCCCAGTTGATGTCGGAGTCGGGGGTGCCGGAGGCGGTGAAGTGCGCCTCGGGGCTTGCCGGGTTGATGGTGCCGGTGTTGTTGGAGGATGCGTAGCCGACGTAGCCGCCGTTGTTCTGCACGCTGACGTACACGCCGTACTGCACGCCGGGGGTTTCCTTAGATGCGGCGTAGGCGGGAACGGCCGCGGAGGCTGCGACGACGGGTGCGGACCAGACGCCTGCCTTGGCGATGGTACGGCGAGAGATGGGCTGAGTCATGAGTGTAGTGATCTCCTGTGAGTGTTTGATGTTTCTTAGAGCCGCTCAAAATGATTCTGACTAGGCTCAATGCACTCCAGTATACAAAGGTTAAGGTTATATCTGCACCTTATGAGGGCGGATGTGCACAATCTTACTTTCTGTCGCAAGTTCTACCGCTCTGGTTCAAACATCTCAAAAGCACCCTCAAATCCCAGCACTGTTCGACAGCTGGAGCGGCTCTATCCCTCCTCTTTTCCCCAGCGCACTCCCCCAGCGCCTCTGAGCGTTCTTCGGCGCTGTCTCTGTTAAGTTCTCGGTTAAAGCACAGATGCCGGTAGCCTCATGGACTACCGGCATCTGCCGCAATACTATGCTGTTTACTTCGCTGCGAAGATTTCGCGCATCAGGTTTGCAGCCTCGGAGGGGGTCTTACCGACCTTCACGCCTGCTGCTTCCAGAGCTTCCTTCTTCGCCTGAGCGGTACCGGAGGAACCGGAGACAATAGCGCCTGCGTGGCCCATGGTCTTACCCTCAGGAGCGGTGAAGCCTGCAATGTAACCAACGACGGGCTTGGTCACGTTTGCCTTGATGTACTCTGCAGCACGCTCCTCAGCGTCACCACCAATCTCACCAATCATGACGATTGCTTCGGTCTCGGGGTCAGCTTCGAAAGCTTCCAGAGCGTCGATGTGGGTGGTGCCGATGATGGGGTCGCCACCAATACCAATAGCGGTGGTGAAACCAATGTCGGACAGTTCGTACATCAGCTGGTAGGTCAGGGTACCGGACTTGGAAACCAGACCGATCTTGCCCTTGCCGGTGATGTTCGCCGGGATAATGCCGACCAGGCACTCCTCGGGGGAGATAATGCCGGGGCAGTTGGGGCCGATGATGCGGGTGATCTGCTTGCCGTTCTCGTCCACGGATGCCTTAGCAGCTGCCCAGAACTCTGCGGAGTCCTGAACCGGAACGCCCTCGGTGATGACGACGACGAGGCCGATCTTAGCCTCGATAGCCTCGAGAACTGCTGCCTTGGTGAAGGCCGGGGGAACGAAGACGATGGAGACGTTCGCGCCGGTCTTCTCCATAGCCTCAGCTACGGAACCGAAGACGTCCAGCTCGATGTCGGAGCCGTCCTTCGCCTTGTGGGTGACGGTGGTACCAGCCTTGCGAGCGTTCACGCCGCCCACAATGTTGGTGCCTGCTGCGAGCATGCGTGCGGTGTGCTTGGTACCCTCGCCACCGGTGATGCCCTGAACGATGACCTTGGAGTCCTTGTTCACAAAGATAGACATATTACTTCCTTGAAATCCTTTGCTGGCGATTACGCCTTGTGAGCGAGCTCTGCTGCCTTGTCGGCGCCGGAGTCCATGGTCTCAGCCAGAACAACCAGCGGGTGGTTCGCCTCGGAGAGGATGCGGCGACCCTCAGCAACGTTGTTGCCGTCCAGGCGCACAACCAGGGGCTTGGTTGCTGCGTCGCCCAGAATCTCCAGAGCCTTCACAATGCCGTCTGCCACTGCGTCACATGCGGTGATGCCGCCGAAGACGTTCACGAAAACGCTCTTGACCTGCTCGTCGCCCAGAATGATTTCCAGACCAGCAGCCATAACCTCAGCGGACGCGCCGCCACCAATATCAAGGAAGTTTGCGGGCTTGACGTTGCCGTGGTTCTCACCAGCGTATGCAACGACGTCCAGGGTGGACATAACCAGACCTGCACCGTTACCAACGATGCCGACCTCGCCGTCCAGCTTCACGTAGTTCAGGTCGAACTGCTTTGCCTTAGCTTCCAGCGGGTTCTCAGCGGACTTGTCCACGAGAGCCTCGTGCTCGGGCTGGCGGAATTCTGCGTTGTCGTCCAGGGAGACCTTGCCGTCCAGGGCGAGGATGGTGCCCTCGGGGGTCAGAACGAGGGGGTTAACCTCAACCAGGGTTGCGTCTTCCTTGGTGTAGACTTCGCCCAGCTTAACGAGAACGGGAACAACCTTCTCCTGCAGTTCTGCGGAGAAACCTGCTGCCTTAGCAATTTCCTCAGCCTTAGCCTGGTCCAGGCCAACCAGCGGGTCAACCTCGATCTTTGCCAGTGCCTCGGGGCGCTCAGCAGCGAGCTGCTCAATTTCCATACCGCCTTCTACCGAGCACATTGCCAGGTAGGAGCGGTTTGCACGGTCCAGCAGGAGGGAGAAGTAGTATTCTTCGGCGATGTCTGCGCCGTCAGCGACCAGCACGCGGTGAACGGTGTGGCCCTTGATGTCCATGCCGAGAATTGCCTTAGCGTGCTCGTAAGCTTCTTCGGGGGACTTTGCGAGCTTAACGCCGCCAGCCTTACCGCGGCCGCCGGTCTTAACCTGAGCCTTAATGACGGTCAGGCCGCCAATTTCCTCAGCTGCTGCCTTTGCTTCTTCAGGGGTGGTCGCAACAATGCCCTTGAGCACGGGTACACCGTGCTTTGCGAAGAGCTCGCGCGCCTGGTATTCGAAAAGGTCCACAGGTGTCCTTCTTCTTCGAAGTGGTGCCGAGTACTGGTGCACTCGGCCTGGTCATTAGAGGAGGTTCCCCCGTGTGGTCAGTACGGTGCGATAGGGGTCTCTCGCACCCGGCGCACACGCATCATTGACGCGGGGAATTTCTCTCGTCTCTACTCTATCGGATTCGGCGTGAGCTCGCACTCACAGAGCCCCAAATCTGAGATTTTAGCGACTCAGCTCACAAATATTTTGGGTATGTTCTACCCAAAGGGTGTGTACCGGGCAACTAACCCGAACTCGCACTCCCCCATCCGCCGCGAAATACCGGCGAACATGCGGCGTTTACCGCCGTGCTCTGCAAAGCCCCGGCCACCTTCTCAGCAGGCGGACAACACGCCCGGTACAGCGCACAAAAGAGAGGCGGGCACCCTCAGGTACCCGCCCTTCCATCTGCGTTGTTAGGTTCGCACGCCTGACGCGTTAGCCCACCTTCTCCAGCGGCGCATAACGCAGTAGCAGACGCTTCTCTTCCGAACCGAAACGGACCTTCGCCACGGTCTTATCGCCGCTACCCTCAACGGCGAGCACGCGGCCCTCACCGAACTTGGTGTGGCGCACGGTATCGCCGACCGCCAGAGTCGGGATCTCCTTGCTCTGGTGCACGCGGGAACGGTTCGTCACCTTCGAGGTGGCCGCCGCCAGCCCGTAGCCTGCCGAGCCGTTAATATCCGCGGTGGACGGCTCAGAACGGCGTGCGGGGCGGGACTCGTAGGGATCGTATGAGCCGCGCGAGCCAGCGGAACTGTAACCGCCCGAGCCATAACCACCCGAGTAGCCGCCGGAACCATAGCCGGAACGGGAACCGCCCGAATAGCCGCCACCGTACGAGTTACCGTAGGAGCTGCCGCCATAGGAACCGCCACCGCGAGCGCCGTACGCACCCATGCCGGAGGTGCCAAAGCCCGAGAAACCGGCGGTGCGCTTCCACTCAATCAGCTCCTCCGGGATTTCCTCCAGGAAGGGCGAGGGCGGGTTGAACTGGCTCTTACCCCACATGGTGCGGGTTTCCGAGCGGGTCAGGTACAGGCGCTCCATGGCGCGGGTCAGACCCACGTACGCCAGGCGGCGTTCCTCGCTCATTTCCTTCTCATCGGTCAGGACGCGCTGATGCGGGAACAGACCGTGCTCCATGCCGGTCAGGAACACCACGGGGAACTCCAGGCCCTTGGCGGTGTGCAGGGTCATGAGGGTGACCATGCCCTGCGCCTTCGCCTCAGCGGCTTCGGCGGCAATCTGTGCGGCGGAGGCGTTCTCACCCTCTGCGCTGGCGGGGCGGTTCGGAATCGAGTCGGCATCGGCGACCAGAGCCACGTGTTCGAGGAACTGCTCCAGGTCGGCGCCGGGGTTCTCGGTCTCGAACTCGACCATGGCGTCAAGCAGCTCGGAAAGGTTTTCCACGCGCGACTCGTCCTGAATGTCCTTGGAGGCGCGCAGAGCCGCCAGGTACCCGGTCTGCTCCAGGACCGCTTCCAGGCAGGTTGCGGCGGGTTCGGTGCGGGCGATCTGCGCCAGGTCGTCCATGAGGCGCACGAACTCGGCGTACTTCTTGACTGCGGCGGCCCCCAGGCCGGGGATGTCGGCTGCCTGGCGTGCGGCGGCGTAGAAGGAGATGCGGTTCGCACTCGCGTACTCCGCCACCACGGACTCAGACTTGGCACCGATACCGCGTTTGGGTTCGTTGAGGATGCGGCGCACGTTCACGTCGTCATCGGGGTTGCTCAGGGCGCGTAGGTACGCCAGGGCGTCCTTGATTTCCTTACGCTCGTAGAAGCGGGTACCGCCGACCACGCGGTAGGGCAGGCCGGCACGCATGAGCATGTCCTCGAGGGTTCGGGACTGTGCGTTGGTGCGGTAGAAGATTGCGACGTCACCGGGCTGCACGCCGTGCTCATCGGCAAGGCGGTCAATTTCGCGGGTGATGTAGCGTGCCTCGGCGTGCTCAGACTCGGCGACGTAACCGATGATTTTCGCGCCCGCGCCGGAGGCGGTCCACAGCTTCTTGGGGCGACGGTCGGGGTTGCGTTCAATGACCGCGTTCGCCGCGGAGAGGATGTTCTGCGTGGAACGGTAGTTCTGCTCCAGCAGAATCGTGTGGGCGTTCGGGTAGTCCTTCTCGAAGTCCGTAATATTGCGGATATCAGCGCCGCGGAAGGCGTAGATGGACTGATCGGAGTCACCCACCACGGTCAGCTCGGCAGGGGGCACGGCGTCCGGGTAGGGGCCGCGGTCAGCCGGCGCCTTCGCGTGGGCGCCTACCAGTTCACGCACCAGCTGGTACTGGGCGTGGTTGGTGTCCTGGTACTCGTCCACGAGGATGTGGCGGAACTTGCGGCGGTAGTAGTTCGCGATTTCGGGGAACTTCTTGAGCAAGAAGACGGTGCGGCCAATCAGGTCGTCAAAGTCGAGGGAGTTAGCGGCGCGCAGACGCTGCGTGTAGACGGTGTAGATCTGCGAGACGGTCTTCTCGTACGGGTTATCGCTCGCCACTCGGGATGCGTACGCTTCGGCGCTGACCAGCTCGTTCTTCAGCGCGGAGATGCGGTTGCCCACGGCCTTGGCGGTGAACTTCTTGGTGTCCAGGTTGAGCTCTTTAATGATGAGGCTCAGCAGGCGCTGCGAGTCGGTCGAATCGTAGATGGTGAAGGTGGACTTCAGACCCAGGGCGGCGGCCTCACGGCGCAGCACACGCACGCAGAAGCTGTGGAAAGTAGAAATCCACATGTGCTTGGCGCGCGGGCCAACCAGCGCCTCAATACGTTCACGCATTTCGGCGGCAGCCTTGTTGGTGAAGGTGATGGCGAGAATCTGGCCGGGGGTCGCGCGGTGGGTTGCGAGCAGGTAAGCGATGCGGTGGGTGAGCACGCGGGTCTTGCCGGAGCCAGCGCCCGCGACGATGAGCAGGGGCGAGCCGGAGTGCAGTACGGCCTCTTCCTGGCGTTCATTGAGCCCGGCGGTGAGGGATGCGGGGTCAACAGCGTTGAGGCTGTGGGTGCGTTCGCCGTAGGGGTCGGCGGGGTCGAAGTCCTCGCCGTAGCCACCGACGCGGTAGGCGGGCGGCATGAAGTCGCCGAGCGGGTCTGCGGCGGTGAAGGCTGCGGGTGCACCGGGTTCAGGAACGGGCGCGCTGGTAGCAGGGGCACCGTAGGCGGGCATGCCGGTGGGCAGGGCGACGGGTACGTCCTGTGCGGGCGCCTCCATCATTGGGGCGTCCATGGCAGGGGCGTAGTAGTCGTCCTCGGCAGGGGGTACGTCGTAGTAGGGGTCGAAGGGCGGCTCGTCCACTGGTGCAGGGTCTACCGGTGCTGCGGGGGTGACGAGTTCGGCGGCGAACAGGCCGTCCTGTTCGGTGAAGGGCTGCTTCTGCTGTTCGGGCTTGTCGCTCATCATCTACCTCGCTGCCTAGAATACACGTTCGATATTCCATGCTACCGCATTTACTCCCCCGCTCCCACCCGTTCGGTCATCCGTCGCCCTCTCATTCGAGCAAAGATAAGAAAACCGCCCGCACCTGCTAATGCAAGCGACGGGCGGTTTCTTGTACCGGGGTGAATGCCGGTTCTGTGTGCCCCCGAGACGATTCGAACGTCCGACACCTTCTTTAGGAGAGAAGTGCTCTATCCCCTGAGCTACGAGGGCGTACCTATCCAGTATAAAGCACCCCGCACCGCAGGTCGGCACAGCCCACGACAAGCCGCCCGCATCCACCGGTAGTCGCACTGCGCCATTCCTTTGTCCCAACCCGTGTTCACCACCCCGTGTTCACCGCTCGAAGACACCCGCGCCCGGCGGCAGAACCGCTCCTACAATGTACGAATGAGCATCTACATTGACCCGCCCACCTGGCCCGCACACGGCACCGTCTTCTCACATCTCATCTCCGATGTGTCCCTGACGGAACTACACGAGTTCGCCGCAGCGGCGGGCATCAGTGAGCGTGCCTTCGACCGCGACCACTACGACGTTCCGGCGCACCTCTACGAGGATCTAGTACGGGCGGGCGCGAAGGAGCTCAGCGGCGCGCAGCTGACTCGCACGCTCATTGCGAGCGGTCTGCGCATTCCCCTGAAGGAGCGCCCCGAGAAGATTCGCCCGCGTCTGCTTCGCGCCTGGGAGGCAGCGTTTACACCCCGCCTCAAGCGCATGGAGGTTCCTGCCGAGCTGCGGGCTCAACTCACGGCGCAGGTGGCGGAACTGGGTGAGAGCCTGCTGCAGGCGTGGGAGCAACCGCACCGCGCCTACCACCACAGCGGGCACCTTTCGCAGATGCTCACCGACCTGGACCGCCTCTACGCACATCGCGCGCAGGCAGGTTCTACTCCCCCGGCGTTGATTCTGGCGGCGTGGTTCCACGACGCAGTCTATGAGGGCGCACCGGGTGAGGATGAGCGTCGCAGCGAGCAGCTGGCGAGCGCCTCCCTGGCACCGCTGGTTACCGCGGGCCTACTCACCGGGCACGAGCTGCAGATGGTGAGCCTTCTGGTGCGTGCCACGGCAACCCACGAGCTTCCCGAGTCTGCCGACCTACCGGCGGGCTATGAACCGACGGATATTCAGTTGTTCCTCGATGCCGATATGGTTATCCTGGCGGCTGATTCGGCACGCTATCGCCGCTACCTGCGCGGGGTGCGTAACGAGTACGCTCATTTTGACGATGAGGCGTTCCGTATCGGTCGTACGACCTTCCTGCGTTCTATCCTGGGTCGCGAGCGCATCTTCCTCTCCGAAGAGGCCCTCACGCTCTGGGAGGAGCCCGCACAGGCTAATCTACGTGCTGAGCTCAGCGAGTGGGAGCAGGACCCGCAGAGGCTTCTGCAGACTCTGGCATCCTAGCCGCATACACCTAAAACACATACCGCCGAGAATGCACCCACACTAAGGTGCGCTCTCGGCGGTATTTTCATGGAATCTCTCGGGTACACAAATCTCGGGTACACAAAAGGCGCCCACCCGCGTGCGGGGTAGGCGCCTTTTTGAAGTATTTTGGGCTAGACCCAGCTCTTATGCGCTAAGGCTTAGAGAGCGGTGTAGTAGCCGTCAACGGACATCCAGGAGGTGGGGTGCACCAGGGTACCGTTGGTGGGGTTCAGAGCGGAGATCATCTTGCCGTCGCCCAGGTAGATACCAACGTGGCTGTAGCCGTTCTGGAAGACGATGTCGCCGGGCTGGGGGTTAGCGGTCGGGCGCAGCTCGTTCTTCATTGCGTAGGTGAAAGCGGTCAGCTTGATACCGTGCTGAGCGAAAACCCAGGAGGTGAAGCCGGAGCAGTCCCATGCACCGAAGGTCTTGCCGCCCCAAACGTATGCGCCGCCCAGGCCGCTCATTGCGGTTGCAACGATTGCGTCGCGGGATGCGTTACCGGTGGAAGCGGAGGAAGCTGCGGGAGCAGCGGGTGCAGGAGCTGCAACGGGTGCAACGTAAGCCTGCTGTGCCTCAGCCTGGGGTGCTACGTAGGAGGTCTCAACTGCGGGAGCAGCGGGTGCCTCGGTTGCTGCGGGAGCAACGTAGGTCTGCTGTGCCTGAGCCTGGGGTGCAACGTAGGTGGTTGCGGGGGTGTTGTAGCTGGTGTAGTCGAACTCGTAGTTGGTGTAGTCGTAGGACAGATCAGCAGCAGCGGGGATCTGTGCAAATGCGTTCGCGGGAACGGTCGAGCCGAGCAGGATTGCGCCTGCTGCGAGGGTTGCACCTGCGGTACGTACGATCTTCTTAACCATTGATAATTCCTCCATTGCCTGACGAGGTGAGCTGTCGGACTCGAGCATGGATTCGCTCGGCCACCGAAGTGACTTAGCCCCGAGGCTTCTCGATTGAGAAGCCGTATCCCAGCTTGGGGATTGGGTCCCCCGCTTCTGCCATATTGGGTAGACGTTCATCGAAGCGTTGGCAGAACTCAGCGGAACCGCTTCGACGGTGCCCTCTTACGATTAGGATTTGGGCACAGAAAAGAGAATACACAGAAAACTCCCAGTTGTCACCTCTTTCAGCCTTAAATTCCGGGCTTTCACCCCCGGCGGAATGGAGTGGACTGGACTGACTAGCCCCCCGCTTATTTTCGGGAACTTAAGCAGATTAAGGCGCTTGACTAGGCATTTCACAAGGATGCACATTCGCTTTTAATGCACCATCACCCCTTAAGGACAGGGTTCAAAACTCTTAAAAATGACCCTTATCTCTTAAGTGTCCATTCTCAGAGATTGCTCAAGCATCGGCGTTTCCCTCAGTTTCAACCTCAGATTTAAGCGAAAAACACGAAAAATGCACTCGAGCGCAGTTGCTAAAACTCTGTGAGAGGAGTATATGCGCCCGCGCACGCAACCAAACTCTGAAACGCCCGCCCGCTAGGCGCCCCAACCCGAATCCCACCGCAAGACCATATAAACCGCCACAGACACAAAAACGGTGGCACCGCCTCCTCAAGTAAGAAGGCGATACCACCGTTTAAAGCGTAAACTGGGTTAGCGGACTCTCAGAACTAGAGCTTAGAGGCTGCCACCGCGCTTGACCACAATTGCGTTTGCCACGTCCATATCTAGGGAGAGGGTGTCCTCTTCACCATCGGCGTGAACAATCACGTCATCGTTCTGGCCAGCAACCACGGACACCGAAGCGCCGTAGACAATACCTGCGTCAGCCAGCAGCTTCAGCAGCTCAACGTCAGTCTGAATGGACTCGGGGAAGCGAGAAATGGTGAAACGATCCTCGGGACCGGAGTCGCGTGCAGCCAGGGACATGGGCACGGTGCGCTCATCATTCTTCTCGCTAGTGTGGCCCAGGTCCTCCAGGCCGGGGATAGCGTTACCGTACGGGGAGAACTTGGGATCCTTGAGCATCCCCAGGATGCGCTTCTCCACCTTGTCACTCATGACGTGCTCCCAGCGGCATGCCTCTTCGTGCACGTACTCAATTTCCAGACCGATAATGTCGGAGAGCAGGCGCTCAGCCAGGCGGTGCTTACGCATCACCTCGACCGCCTTGTGGCGGCCTTCCTCAGTCAGTTCGAGGTGGCGATCCGGCTCAACGGTGAGCAGGCCATGCTTCTCCATGCGTGCCACGGTCTGGGAAACGGTCGGGCCGGAGTGCTCGAGTCGTTCAGCGATGCGCGCACGCATGGGGACAATGCCCTCTTCCTCCAGTTCGAGGATGGTGCGCAAATACATCTCTGTGGTATCGATAAGGTCTGTCATATATCTCTCCCAGCTATCACCGCAACAGTGCTTAGATAGCACTGCCTAAGTCGTTACTTATTCAATAATCTATTATGTACTTTTTCAGCGGCTTTTGCCACGGCTTAAGTCATTGGCTTAAGTCATTGAGTCGCCCAACAATAACCGTTGGACGACTCAATACAACACCTTATATATACATTTTGTTAGCCCGCCCCTTAGTAAGAGGAGTGGATAGTAGGCTCTATTCTGCGGACTCAGCCTCGGCAGTTTCCTCTGCAGCAGAAGCGTTCTGCGCGGTTTCACTCTCCGCCGAGTTGTTCTCTACGGGCTCACCGGACTCAGCAGATTTCTCAGCATCAGACTCTGCGTTCTCCTGCGCAGCGTTCTCCTCCAGGTCTTCCGGGCGAACACGGTCAGCCCACGGAACCCAATCCGGCGCGATCAGCGCATCATCACCGGGCAGCAGACCCACCTCGCAAATCGTTGCCACGCGGGAGCGAGGCGCACGCGAGAGGGTAGCAAACCAGAACCAGCCACGGTAACCGGGCAGGGTGCACTCAAAGAGGTGAGTGCTCAGGCGCTCTTCCTCGGCGCGCACGTGGTGAACCAGACCGATAGCGTGTGCCGGGGCGATCTCTCGCACACCCTGCAGCGCTACGTCCTTAGCGGCGGCAAGAATCTCATCCACCTTGGAGGTGCGGCGCAGCTTGTGCGGAACACCCAGGGAGGGGACACCTACCTCTTCATCCAGCGGGGTGAAGGGGTCGGGGGTGGAGTCTTCGTTCTGTTCAGTTTCTTCGGTAGCGGATTCCTCGGAAGCAGATTCTTCAGCAGGCGTCTCAGCCACCTCAGGCTCCTCAGCGTTCACGGAGGGCTGAGTCTCAGCAGGTACAGCGCTACCCTCGTCAGCGCTCTCAGGCGCGGCAGAAGGCACAACGGACTCTGCAGGCGCGTCAGTAGCGGGCGTAGTTTCGGGGAGCAGTTCAATAACCTGTTCAGACATACCCCTATTAAAGCATCTCGCGTGCGCAAACATTGCGGCGCCCGCCCCAAGCTTCACATACGCTGTGAATTTGGGTCTCAAACCGCTGAATCTGGGGCTTCGCCCACGAACAGCTGTGTGTGAGCTGATACCGTTAAATCCATGAGTAATGAACCCGCACAGGATAAGCACAACGCTGCAGAGCAGACCCCTGCACCCCTGCCCTACGCCGGAGCCATCCGCTGGCTCGGTGCAGGCGGCGCGATTCTCGCCCTGCTTTGTCTGCTCACCGGAGTTGCCATGCTCGTGATGAAGTGGGTTGGGGCAACGCCGCCCGCCCTCATGAGCCAGATTCCGCTGGTCCTCCTACCCGTCGCCTTTATTGCACTCATGGCCGCACTCATCCTGTCGGTCATGCGCCGCAACAAGGCATAAAGATTTGAGCCGCAAGCTCACACACATCATTCACTTATCAAGTACAGCCTGCCATTCAGAGAGAAAGATAGAGTATGTCTACTGAAGCAAAACTCCTAGTCGTCGATGACGAGTTCAATATTCTTGAACTGCTCGCCACCTCCCTGCGTTTCGCCGGTTTTGAAGTAGTTACCGCCGGCAACGGCCGCGAAGCCCTCGAAAAGGCGCACGCCGAAAACCCCGACCTCATTGTCCTGGACGTCATGATGCCCGGTATGGACGGCTTCGAGGTGACCCGCCGCCTGCGCGAAAACGGCACCACCACCCCCGTGCTCTTCCTGACCGCAAAGGATGCCACCGAGGACAAGGTGACCGGTCTGGGTGCCGGTGGTGACGACTACGTTACCAAGCCCTTCTCCCTCGACGAGGTGATCGCCCGCATCCGTGCCATTCTGCGCCGTAGCCGCAGCGTCCAGGACGAGGACGACGCCGTACTGCGCGTTGACGCCCTCACCCTGAACGTGGACACCCACGAAGTGTTCCTCGGTGACGAAGAGATTGACCTCTCCCCCACCGAGTTCAACCTGCTGCACTACCTGATGCTCAACGCTAACCGCGTGCTGTCCAAGGCGCAGATTCTCGACCACGTGTGGGAGTACGACTTCAACGGCGACTCCTCCATCGTTGAGTCCTACATTTCGTACCTGCGCCGCAAGATCGACAACAACCGTGAAAACCACGAGCCGCTCATCCACACCAAGCGCGGTGTGGGCTACATGATTCGCGGTTCTCGAGGCTAACGTGGCGCTCAAACCCCTCGACCGGATCCCCCAGTCTCTTTCCCTTCGCACCCAGCTGGTGCTCATCACCTCCATGCTCATCGCCCTCTCCATTGCGGTGACGAGCCTGGTGGCGATTTCCGCTCTGCGCGCCCAGATGGTGCACCAGCTGGACGAAGAGATGAAGAACAGCGCCCCCTCACTCGTGCAGCTGGCGACCGTGCGCCCCTCCGGCAATCAGGAACAATCCCTGAGCACCTACCGCCTGTACCTGCTCGACAAGGACGGCAACGTACTGTACTCGCTCAAGTCCGAGGACAGCGAACAGTTCAGCGAGCCGGCACTGCAAGGCTGGACCGAAGAGAAGGTTCGCAAGCAAAACGAAGAGGCGGTCACCGTCAATTCGGTGGGCAGCTCCTCCGATTGGCGTGTGCTCGCCGTGCCCATTGAAGCCAACGACTCTTCAGGTTTGCCGGAGGCGGCCTCCCTCATCATTGCCATGCCGCTGAAACAAACGAACCAGGTGGTCGCCCTCGTGGGTGTGCTGACCTTCGCGTTTGGTTTGGCGACTCTCGCCTCCGCGATTGCGATGACCTGGGTGATTGTGACCCGCACCTTCGAGCCGCTGGCTCGCGTGGAGCAAACCGCCGCCAAGATTGCTGCCGGTGACCTCTCTCAGCGTATTGAGGACTACAACCCCAGCAACGAGATTGGTAACCTCGCGGTTTCGCTGAACACGATGCTCACCCAGATTGAAATGCTCTTCAAAGCCCGCGAGAAGAGCGAGGCGAAAATGCGCCGCTTCGTGGGTGACGCTTCGCATGAGCTGCGCACCCCTCTGGTCAGTATTCGAGGCTACTCGGAGCTGTACCGTCAGGGCGCTCTGCCCACCGACGAGGCCGTTGCTACCGCGATGAGCCGTATCGAATCGGAGTCCAAGCGTATGGGTCAGCTCGTGGAAGACCTGCTGACCCTGGCGCGTATTGATGAGCGCCGCGAATCCAAGCTGGCGCCCTTCGACCTGTTCAACCTGGCAGTGGACGCTAGTAACGACGCCTACGCTACGGCACCCGATCGTGCAGTGTCCCTGGTGGGCCTGAACGAAGAGGTGGCACCGACCTCCGCAACCGTGCTCGGCGACGAATCGCGTCTGCGTCAGGTCGTGGCAAACCTGCTGACCAACGCCATGCGCTACACCCCCGACGGCTCTCCCCTGGAGATTGCGGTGGGCGTGCGCGAAGAGGTTCCCGGCTTCCCGCTGTCCGTGCTGGAGGTGCGCGACCACGGCCCCGGTATTCACGGCGAAGACCGCGAGCGCGTCTTCGAGCGTTTCTACCGCACCGACACCTCGCGTTCGCGTGAGACCGGCGGTACGGGTCTGGGTCTGTCCATTGTGGCTGCGATTATTGAGCAGCACGAGGGCAGGATTCATATTGACGAGACCGATGGTGGCGGTGCTACCTTCGTGATTTCTTTGCCGTTCTATCCGCCGCCTGTCTCGGACGATCAGCTGATGAAGTAACACTGACGCATAAACCCCCGGATTGTAGAACTTGAGTGTTCTACGGTTCGGGGGTTTTGCTGTGCCCTGGAGGCGGGACTATATCGCGGCGGGGCGATAACTCGCGGCAGTGCGAGTGAGGAGAGCGCGGGGAGGAGAAGCTGCGCGGCTCAAGAACAGCGGGGGCAACCTCGTGTGCGTCATGGCGGCGTCATTTTCGGGAGGGTTTTCGATTTTTTCGAGGTGCTGGAGTGAATCTGGCGGGTTTATCCACAGATTTATCGAAACATCATTTTTTAGCTTATTTGATGCATTTTGAAAGATATAGTGATAACAAGCTTCCGGTCAGGAACTCAACCCTTCCAGAGATCCAAACCCCAAGCACCACCACGGGGCAACCGCCCCACCCATCTCACATATCTCAAAGGAGAAAAACCATGGCACAGTTCAATGTCGATTCCGAAGTCATCGCAGCCAAGAGCGCACAGGCACGATCCTACGTCGCATCCATCACCGCAGACGTCAACGGTATGACCGCATCCCTGCACGATCTGCAGAGCTCCTGGACCGGCTCTGCATCCGCTAACTTCCAGGGCGTACTGGACCAGTGGCACGCAACCCAGCGCCAGGTCGAAGCATCCATCACCCAGATCAACGAGGCACTCACCCGCGCAGGTGTGAACTACGCAGACACCGAGCAGGCTAACGCCTCCATGTTCGTCGGCTAAGGGGGCAGGGCAATAAGCCCAGAAGCCCACCCGCAGGCAGGCGGTAGACCGGGCGGCTAAAAGGTCCGGCCGCACGGCACACCGCCCGCCAGATTCGCCAGAAGGCGGCGAACATTTATTGAGAAAACCCCGTCGCATCCTCGCAATTGAGGATGCGGCGGGGTTTTATTGCACGGAAATCTTTGGGCTCAAGAGCCCAATCCTTAGGAGCTGAGCGTTAGGAGCTCAGCTTTAGGAGGCGGGGGTCTCCTGGCGGAAACGCAAACGCCACAGGCCGCGCTCAGCGTCGTAATGCCAGATACTTGAACGGCTCACGCGGCCGCGCGCGGTGGCAACCGCCGCCATGACCAGCACGCTAGAAGAATCCAGCACCTGCACGCCCTGCTTGAGCGGGGCACCCTGCTGGGTGAAGGCGCGTTCACGGTACTGCAGCACCGAGGAGCGGGACACCGACTTGCCGGTGGCGGTCACCCACACCAGTCGCTCGTGCAGCATGGATTCCAGCTGCGCTGCTTCCATGGCGGAGCCGCGGCTTTCGAGCAGCTGTTCTGCGGCGGAGGCTTCCTCAGGGTTCAGGACAGCGGGGTTCGGAGCAGGCGCGGCGGGAGCGGTGCGCGCGGGAGCAGAAGCGGGCGCTTCCTCCACGGGTGCCTCAACCTGAGCGGACTCTACGGTCTGTGCGGGCGCCGCGGCGGGCTCTACCGTCTGCTCTTCTGCGTGTTCTTCCGTCTCACCCAGCAGTTCCGCCGGGTCAACATCGTTCGGGTCCAGACCCGCGAATTCTTCCAGGCCGGTCAAGTCATCCTCTTCTTCCGTCTGCGCGGCATTGGATGCCTGCTGAGCGGTCTCCTGCTGGCGCGCCAGTGCCTTTGCGTCACGCTCGGCGGCACGCTCTGCCGCGAGCGCCAGCTGTTCCTTGCGGGTGCGGACCGCCTCCGGGTCGGGGGCGTTCACCGCGGAGGCGGGGCGCAGCAGACCGGACAGGCGCAGGCTCTCCACGCCGCGCTGGGCGTTCTCAATCTCGGCTGCGGTGAATTCCTGTACGGGCAGGTGGGCGTCCGCGGAAGACTCGGAGGGCGCCGGCTCAGAGAGGGCAATGTCAGAGAGTGCAGGTTCTGCAGCCGGAGCGTTCACAATCGGGGCTTCAACAGCCACAAGCTCCACAGCCGCAGCCGCAGGTTCAGCAGAGGCACCGAAGCCGGGGCCGTGCGCAGGTTCGCGACCCTCCTGATAGGCGCGCGCGGCACCATTCGCCAGGGAGTCCGCCTTCTCATTGAGCTCGTGACCGGCGTGGCCCTTCACCCAAATAAACTCGTAGTCGCGGCCGGTCAGCACCTGATCCAGCGCCTCCAGCAGGTCGCGGTTGAGCACGGGCTTGCCGTCAGACTTCTTCCAGCCCTTCTTCTTCCAGCCGGGCATCCACTTGGTCAGCGAGTTAATGACGTACTGGCTAT
>ERZ1674176.83-NODE-83-length-24095-cov-10.381198_pt1 | contig 24095 bp, 37 predicted proteins | sample MGYA00581288_ERZ1674176 | MGnify/ENA primary metagenome ERZ1674176 (study PRJEB41354, sample SAMEA4873327) | human saliva metagenome | biome: human-associated habitat [ENVO:00009003]; feature: mouth environment [ENVO:08000002]; material: saliva material...
TCAAATCTATTATATAATGTATACTATAAATAAGAAAAAGGGGACAGAAAATCAATAATAATCTCAAGAATTTCGTACAAGTCCCTTTATTTAGACTGATAAGTATGATTAAGTATAAGGCAGAATTAGCTGGAATTACTTTTATCCAAGTAAATGAAAGTTATACGTCGGGAACTTCATTCTTAGATAACGAATTACCAACAAAAGAGTATTACAATAAAGAACGTAGAAAACATCGAGGTTTATTTCTTTCAAATAATTCGAAACAAATTAATGCAGATGTGAATGCTTCATTCCAGATCATGAAAAAGATCTATAAAGAATTTGCATATAATGATTCTATTAAGTATGCAAACCCTATCGTAAAAACTATTTGTTAGGATGTCTAATACTATTTAGACCACTAACGGCTAAGCTAATGGTACTAGCTATGTCAGTATGTTTTCGTAAAACGAGAGTTTCTTTAAAATAAGTTGAGAATCATACGACAAACGGTTAACTAGAGTGTTTAATCATTTTAATTAATACGATTAAATATTATTTAGAAAATCAGTACCTTACAAGAAGATTACAAATGCGTTAATCTGCAACAAATGCCAGTTGCTACCTTATTATGTACATTCAGCGAAAACGTGTTATAATAGAACTATAACGTGAGATTATTCACGTTGAAAGGAGACATTTATGAATCAAAAACATAAATTAATGAGTCTTGCTGCAGGAGCAGTTGTGCTGTGTGGCTTAGGGTTTGCGTTTACGAAAAACGTATTTGCTGCTCAACCGCAAATAACTGTGACTTCACTTACAAGATCAATTACAGTAGAAAATAACATTACATTAAATTCGTCTAAGCATTATGCTATCGACCAAATTAATCATTCTAGTTTAGAAGCAAATGAGAAAGACGAAGCAATTAAGTTTATTTCAAACGCATCATCTTCTGATGAAGTGAAAGAAATTTACAATAAATATTCTAAAATTGAATTAGATCGTATCACAGCTAAGCGTGACGCTGAAGAAGCTAAACGAAAAGCTGAAGAAGAGAAAAAGGCTAAAGAAGAAGCTGAGAAGAAAGCTGAGGAAGAACGTTTAGCTCAAGAGGCTGCTAAGAAAGCTGAAGAGGAACGTATCGCCAAAGAAAAAGCAGCTCAAGAAGCTGCTGCTGCTCAAGCCGCGCAAGCTGCGAATGAACAACCGCAGTCTTACAACGCTGCTTCTTCAAGTGGTGCGACTATTTCCTTAAGTCAATTCATGTTTGACGGTGTCGTATATTGGGGTGGATATAAATTCACTTACTACTCACAAAGCGTTCTCCCAGGTGGAGGATTGAGTATTCCAGGTCGACACGTCAATGCTGACGGTTATGTAGCCGACGGAGATGGATATATTGTTTTAGCAGGTTCTGCGCCTAAAGGAACAGTATATGACACACCATTCGGGTACAAAGGTAAGATTTACGACCGTGGGACTTATGGAAATCATTTAGACGTATATATTAGATAAATTTCAAGACGGCTCACTTATATCGACAGAAGATATGCAAATTGTGTATTTTCTGTCGATTTTTATTGTGAAAAAAAAAAATGTAGAAAAGGTATGTACATGTTTGTACAGTTGTGTTATGATACTTAATGTCTTATGATTGACGAGTAGCTCAGTTGGTAGAGCAAGTGACTTTTAATCACGAGGTCGCAGGTTCGAGTCCTGCAAGGTCCATAGAGAGCAATCTCTAAAGAAAAGAAAAAATGGAGGTTTAATAAAATATGAAACAATTTTTTACGTCAGAGGACGGTACATTCTTAAAAGGACCGTATCGTTTAGCGCAAGCAATCTTGCTAGTACTTTTGTTAGTAATTGGTAGATTTACGCTATTAACGTATATTCCGGTAAACACAATTGGTGTGCAAGTAAATGCTTTTAGTGGTGTGAAAGATACGACATTGCCGACTGGTTATCATTTAACAATTCCGTTTGTCGATAAAGTCTATAAATTATCAACGTCAGTGCAAACTAAGACAATGGATAAAATTACGACTCAGACTAAAGACGGTCAATGGTTAAATACAAACATCGACGTGAAGTACAAAGTAAACGCTGACAAAGCAATGATTGTATTCTCGAATTACACAACTCTTGAGAACGTAAACGAGAAAGTAATTGCTCCAGCAGTTCAACGCGCGATTGAATCTGTAACAGGTAGCTATGACATTTACGATGTCTTAGGTGCTAAACGTACAGAAGTCTACAAAGCAATCGACGAAGCATTAAAGAAAACTTTTGAAAGTTATAACTTAGAATTTGTATCATTTACAATTACTGACCAAGACGCGGGAGATGAGATTGAATCAGCAATCCGTAGTGAATCAGTAAAACAAAAAGAAATTGACACTGCTAAACAAGAGCAAGAAAAAGCGAAAGTTGAAGCAGAAACTAAGAAAGTGCAAGCTCAAGTGGAAGCTGAAACATTATTAATTCAAGCTAAAGCTGAAGCAGACACTGCAGTTGTTAAAGCTGAAGGTGAAGCAAAAGCGAATAAGATCAAATCAGACTCAATTACTGATAACTTAATTCGTATGAAAGAAGCTGAAGCTCGTATGCAACATGGTTGGGTTACAGTAAAAGGTAGTGGAGCTGTAATTACAAACGGTCAATAAACATTATTAATGGCGCTCGATAGAGCGTCTCACAGTCCAGTAGCTCAGTGGTAGAGCAATCGCTTGATAAGCGATAGGTCTCTGGTTCGAACCCAGATTGGACTATATGCGAATATGGTGTTAACGGTTAGCATGATAGAGTGCCACTCTATTGGTGAGAGTTCGAATCTCTTTATTCGCTTGAATTCGCGGACGTGATGTTAATGGTTTAGCATGATAGGCTTCCAACCTATTCGTGAGAGTTCGAATCTCTTCGTCCGCTTATCTAAAGTTTATTTCTTTCTTTAGATAGCGGAAAGGATAAAAAATCAAACGCTCTATTACACGATTTGCCTGATCGTTAGAGCGTTCTAGGGACGTCGTCTAATGGCAAGACACTGGTCTCCAAAACCAGCTATCAAGGTTCGAGTCCTTGCGACCCTGTTAAAGAAATGTACCTATGTACATATTCTTGTCATATGATATAATGAATATATCAGTTGTTGGAAAGGTACTCAAGAGGCTGAAGAGAGCACACTGCTAACGTGCTAGGTCGGGAAACTGACGCGAGAGTTCGAATCTCTCTCTTTCCATAACCAGATTGCAATAGTTTAGTCACTGCAATGCCTAGCAGTACGTGCAATCGAACGTTTCCCCAATTGTCATCTTAGGCAGGATGCGTCAGGGGAGAATAGACATGTGGTGCGTGTCCTAGATTGACGATAGTGACGCCACGTCAATGAATTGTAGACCCGGCGAAAGGCTTGACCGTCTTGACTTAGATGGACATCGTCAGCGTGCAAAAACACGTCATCGGTCGCATACGGGTCTGCACTTTCGCTGGAATAGCTCAATTGGTAGAGCACTCGACTTGTAATCGAGAGGTTGCGGGTTCAATTCCTGCTTCCAGCATTGCCTCTTTAGTCATATAAAGAGGCCTCCTTCCGGATAGATGGCAGAGTTGGCTTATTGTACCGGTCTTGAAAACCGACGACGGCGAAAGTCGTCCGCGGGTTCGAATCCCGCTCTATCCTTAAACCTTATGTTGAATTGCGGTAGCTCCGCAATGACATTAAAGGTTATATAAATACTCTAGAGTTCGATGCGTAATCTAGCTAATTACGCATCAATAACACAATCGTGTCATCAGTTTCATGCTAACAGATATAGAGCGTGAGCAAGCAAAGCAGCTACTTTGTGAGGACTTTCCGCGGGTTGAGTACACCTTGTTAAGTGCTCTAGCATGACACTGATGACACGAATGAAATTGATGATTGCATATGTACATGCACAGCAAGCATGTTATAATAATTAATACGAGGTATATCAGTGGTTAGATTGTCGGTCTCATAAGCCGAATGTCGCGGGTTCGAGTCCCGCTCTCGTAATTTCGGTTTGCAGTTACCCGTTCGACACAGTCGAGTAAAAACTGTAATTCATGCGTAGGTAGTCTAGCGGCAATGACAGGAGACTGTAAATCTCCCCTCTTCGGAGTTCGGTGGTTCGAGTCCACCCTTGCGCATATTACTGAGATGTGGTGTAATTGGTAACACACGTGACTTTGACTCACGCGAGTGCTGGTTCGATCCCAGCCGTCTCAATTATGCAAACAATGGTTCCTATTTGACATATTTATGGGATAACATTACTTTTACCATTCGCATAACCGTCGACGCGTTAGCACGCAAGGGTAGCTCCCTAAAGTCGACATCATATTACGCAAAAGACAGTTCCTATTCTATTACATTACTTAACATGTGAAAATTGTTTACTGTTCGCGTAATTATAGCCCGTTAGCCAAGTGGTTAAGGCATCACCCTTTCACGGTGACATCGCGAGTTCGATTCTCGTACGGGTTATTCTTAGTAACTGAGAATTGCAACATGACCTCCTAAAACTAAACTATGTTGAGTCACAATTCTCATTCTACTAAGATCTTAATGATTGCACAGCAATTACATTAATCAATATTTCTTTTGACGACACGCTTGAAAGAACCTCTGTCGTATTTTGGGGTGTTAGCTTAATCGGAAAAGCACTTACCTTGCAAGTAAGAAGATAACGGTTCAAGTCCGTTATGCTCCATTTTATTACACGGAATTGGCTCAGCTTGGTAGAGCGCTCGGTTTGGGACCGAGAGGTCGTGAGTTCGAATCTCGCATTCCGTATTATGAAGACGTTCATAACGAATATGAGAGACTGATCACTCTGCATATTAAAGTACTTAGTTTAAGTCAGGTAAAACGCGTATAATGCTGGTTCGAGTCCAGCCATCGCCGCCGTGCGATGTAGTTTAAGTGGTAAAACCGGGAGTTAGAAGTTCGAATCTTCTAGTACTTTTAATAAAAATTCATGATGTAGAACGTGACTCAGCGATACAGAGGATCATGTTCGATAAGGTAAGAGCATAAGCAAATCGCGTAAGCTACGGCTCGACGTTATATTGATAAGTATCGATTGGTCGCGAACAATTTTTATGGATAAATATAACGTTAAATGCGGGTTAGAGTCCCGCCATCAAGCGATGGTTCTGTAGTGTAGTTGGTTAACATACTCCCCTGTCACGGGAGAGATCGCGGGTTCGAGTCCCGTCAGGACCGTAATGTAGGTTGACGTATGCAAGTTCATACGTCTTTTTAGTATAGAAATAAAGGAGAATATAATCATGGTACAAACATCACAAGAATTCGTTGCTAAATACACAAAGTCAGTATTAAAAACGTCTAAAGCAAGTGTTGACAACACAATTCGAGCGTTAGAATATGGAATCTTTATTAAAGACTTAAAACCAATTACTGATGATCAGCTCAATTCATTAATTAACGTGTATGGATTGACAGAATTACAATTAAAATCAAGTTTTTATAAAACTTGGCAAGAGCATGACGATCGCGGTGAAGTAGGTCGATTTGTCGATCAAATGTTGCACTACATTGGTACATATTGCTTCGGAGTATGCTTAGAACCAAATGACGTAGAATTAATTGAGGACGATCGAGTGATGAAACACTTCATTACAATTGAAGTACTCGAGAAGAAAGAAATTGTTAACAAGTTAACAAACTTATTCGAATCTGGAATTGCATTAGAATCTCAAGACATTGATGCTGCAATCGCTGCATTCATCGATTATGGTCTAACAAACGTAAACCTAAAGAATAAAGAAATGATGATTCGTCTTGCTCGAGACTATGGCGTCATGCCAAAAGATGCATCATATGTAATTCGTATTATGTATGACATTGCAACTAATGGTGCGCAATATATCAAATCTCGTCGTGCGTTACGAGCTGTTGAGTTTGCGCTAAAACAAGGTGATTCTCGTTACTATGGTTTCGAACAATTCGAACAAAAACGCAGAGAGTTATTGCGTCAAGTATCAAGTGTATTAGTGAACGCAGTTGCGACTTATGGTGTTGATGAATTAGGTAAAACATTCCGTCAACATAAAGCAACATGGTTAGTATTCCGTAAATATATGGACAAATACGACCGCTCTCTAATCAACAAAATTAAGCGTGCTAGTGAGAAAAATCACATCAAGGGTCATACAGAAACGTATGCTACTATGGACGAAAAAGCATTTACGAAGTTTGTAAAGAACGCAACTATTTACCAATTAGTAACAATCATCAATTACTTTAACCGATTAGAAACTGAGACTGACTATGAGTTATATCGAGTTCGTAATGGATTGCCATTCGTTAAAGACGTTTCTACACGTCAAACAGTTGATTGCTCAATGCGTCGTGCATTCGTCGAGAATGAGATTCGCGAACGTTACACTGAGAAATTTGCTGGTCAAAAATGGTACATGCCAAAAGGTCTTGATGTGAAGATGCCAACTTCTATGAAGAACTTTGTTGGTGAATATCCAATGTATACTTCTTATACAGTAGAAGGAAATAACCAACAATTGCAATTCGGCATCGCATGGGCCGGCGACCGTCCTCACCAACATATCGACCTTGACTTACATGCTGTGAGCGCAAACGGAAATCATATCGGTTGGAACTCACGTTTTGCATCAGGAATGACTCACTCAGGTGACATGACTTCAGTGAACGCATTCGGTTTGGCTGCAGAATATGTGAAAATTAACCGACAAATTGCAGATGATGTCATCTTATTAAACATGAGTGTGTATAGCTCTGCTAAACAACTCGATAAGATTCATGTCATCATCGGTGATGGCAAAGTAAATGGTGAAAAACTACGTTCGATTCAAGAATCTAAACACATTTTACACCGATTTGTGTTTAACCCTGCAGAAGTGACTAACGGATCAACTTTCGCAGCGTGCGTTGACAACAAGATTGTCTTAACAAACTTTGCCACACACTCTCGAATTCCAAACGTAGAACTACAATCTGCAATGGCAAATTCTATCCAACGTTCTGTTGACACATCAATGTCACTAGTCGAGTTCGCTCGAATTGTCGGAATTGATGTTGTAGAAGAACAAGTAGAAGGCGCATTCGACTTCACTAATGTAAGTCGTTCTGACTTTACAGATCTGTTTACACTCTAATCATCAAATTATCAAGAGACGCGTCTTCGGGTGCGTCTTTTTTTTTTAGAAAAACAGGTATATACGGTTTTTAAGTATGTACATAATTGATGAATAGATTATAATCTGTAATGTAAACAAGGAATAAAGGAGACAGCTATGAAAAAGATACAAGTATCAAAACAAATACCACGTAAATATCGAATCGAATATGTTTACGGTAGTGACACTCGAGTAGAAGAATGCAACGACTTATATGACTCTTGGGTAATCATTGCTCAATATGTTCTTCAGCAGAACATTAATTTTTACGTGAGAGATCCGTTTCTGCGAGCTCTTTTAACATTAGCGCCATTGTTAAATATGACTGAAGGTGAAATGTTGAACGACAAGAAATTGCTTGCAGCGTTATCACAATTTGAGTTTCTATGTTTTATTTACGACGAAGATTCGTATATCGATAACGTTCGAGCATGCGATTACATTAGAATTTATGAAATCGACAGATCATACGGAATTCAAGTAGATCTTGATGACATGAAAGAATGGCTAAAACGACACGACTTTATTCAATAGGAGGAAATTGATAATGAAAACAAAACTAAAACAATTTGCAGAAAGTAAATACTTCGACTGGTTCGGAGTAGCATTAGTAGTAGGAATCGCAATCATGTCTGGTTATTTAAAGACACAATTAAGCACCTACGTAGATGCTTGGTGGGCAGTCTATGTGCCACTAGGTTTAATCTCAGTCATTAACGTAGGTTTCTCAATGGTATCAACTCGATTAACGGGTCGAATTAGTAACTTAGGCAATGTCTTCGGAATTATTAATGTTGCGTTATCTGGCGCTATTGATTATATCTTAGGGAATAAAGCCGCAATTATTACTTACCCAGTAACATTTGTGATTTACACTTGTGCCATCGCGTCTTGGGAACGTTCAATTGAAGGTAAAGCGAAGACAATGTCTAAGAGCAATTTAGCAATTATAATGGTTGTGACAACTATTTTCGCATTTGTATTCTCTTATTATACAAATAAACTTGGTTATGGCGGTCAAATGAACACGTTGGCGTATGTGACAACAGTTGCATTTGCGTTATCAATTGTCGCAAACGTGTTAAATGCATTTAAACTAACAAATCAATATTATTTCTGGTTTGTGTATAACCTTGTGCAATTAGCAAAAGCGTTCGTTCAAGGGAATTTTGCAAATGTTGGTAAATACATTTTCTATATCATTAATGCAATCGGCGCGTTATTCATTTGGAATGACAGCACTGAGAAAACGGAGGAAGCATAACATGAACTACGTGACATTAGTTGTCGTATCTTTGTTAGCAGTCGCGTTTAGTCGACTTACTTTAGTAACAGTATTTGAACGTTCGATGCTCACTGCGAGTATCAGCGGAATTGCTGGAAACTTGATGATTTATATTATTATGATGATGTTGCATTTGAATAACAACACGTTACACGGAGTGTTTATTATTGCGATTGGTCTTACAAACTCAGCATTCAGTGCACTTGCAAGTGGTGCAATTATGAGTAATGCAAGAGATGATGATTCTAAGATTATTGGTTCAACACTATTTATGATTGCAATGGTATTAGGATTGTTAACACTACACTTAACAGGGGTGAATCGATAATGATATACGTCTTAAAACTATTCGCTGGTTTATTAGTACCAGTGTGTTATATTTATGCATTTAAATTTTTTAAATTAACATACAGAGCGTCAAAAGATAGACATTTAGTAGCGATGTATTACCAATTGCATGTGATGAAATATGCATTACTCATGATCGTGTTCGCAGGAATTCCGCTAATTTTAATCGATTTTATTCAAGATTTTAAAGTATTATCGACGCTAATGAACGGAGGGATATAGTATGCTAAATAAACTGAGACGGAGATTTGAAAAATGTGTATCGAATAGCGAGCCAGCAGTTATAATCATGATTAGTGTAATTGCAGTGGTTTACACTACAGCATTTGCAATTTTTCTTGTGAGTGTAGCATTCAGTCTTCAAGACATACTAATTCAAGAAGTGAAGTATATTTTAATCACGCCGCTCTTACCACTTGCGACAGTAGTATTTCTAGCAGTAATGGAGAAACTATGGATTGTGACAACCACTCGTGTGATGCCGAGATTTATTAAAAGAATCGACAATTTTGTAGAACGTATTGAAAATCACGCGGAACGCACTAAAAATCGAAAAGAACCTAGAGAGTCACACATCGAAAGAATGGCTAAAAAGTTCGATGATGATACTTTAGATCTAATCGTAAATAAATCACAATCATATAGTATCGCAATGTGGCTACAAGTCGCCGCGTGTGTTATGACAGTTCTTCTTACGATAAACGCTTATTATGACGGTGATGTGAAAAAGGCTGCGTTACGATTTGCATTGCCAATTACTATAGAAGTACTTGGTATACTATTGTTATTTATTCACGATTATTTCGATAAAGTGATTACGGCGAAGAAGCAACTAAAGAAACTTGAAGAAGAGAAACAAGAAACGACGGAGGAATAATGTATGCAACCACAATTTGTACAACCTATTTTCGTGAAAGTAGAACAGTACTACCCATATCTAAATAAGAGCACAAGTATAGTATTAAACATCAACTATATCAGATATGTCGATGATGAGTATGTAGTGTGTGAGGGTTTTGACGAGCCGTTGTCAATTACAAAAGAATCAGCGAAACACTTGCAAGACTTTTTATTAGAGTTTTATTCAAATGCGGCGTATCAAGCGCGACTTGCTGCGCAACCAACAATTCAATTAAGTTAACCAAAGGAGAATGATGAATATGATGCTACAAGGATCAACACCGAAATTTGTCGCTATAGAAAGAACTAACGACTATGGTCAAATAAAGAAAGTAATTATTAGAGTCGATCATATCGAGCATGTCGAAGTATCATTTGGAATTGTGTATCTTCTAAACGAAACTAGAATTACTAATATCACACGAGAATCTATGACAGCGCTGGAAGAAGCTTTAGTAGGTTCTAACGAGTCTAAGCGTGATGAGTCACCGATGATTCAATTTTAATGTAAAGGAGATTCACATATGCAAAAGTCAAAATCTCAATTCATGCTTGTCGAACGAGTCTCTGGTCCCGAAACAAAAGAGATTCTTGTAAACATCGATCAAATTAAGTGGGTAAACATAACAGAGTCAGTAATTCGCATGTCAGACGATCTTTATTTACATATAACTGAAGAATCACTTAACGAAGTGCAAGAACGTTTATCACGAATCGACGTTGATGATGTACATGCTGAGCCATCGATGATACAATTAATTTAATGAATATCAAGGAGGTCATTTATGAATTCACAAACTAACTTTATCGAATTAGAACTTTATAATGAAGTTAACCCTCGAAAAATCGCAGTTCAAGCACAAAAGATTGAATGGATCGATCTTCTTATGAGTACGATTTATTTAACAAGTGGCAAGTCAATCATTGTCACTAAAGAGTCAGCTAAAAGAGCTTATCAATATGTATTACGCTATGCGATACCTGAAGGAGAATGAGAAATGAAATTAAAGAAAATTACCAATGACGGGAAATTAGTATATGTATTTACAAGAGGTGATATTATTCACGTTCAAACGCTTTATTATAAATTTCCTGTGACAGTTACATTACAAGAAGAGCACTTCGTTGGTCCAAACCGACACATTCCGCAACCGTTTCTAACTCATATGAACGGTGTCGAATTAACATTACCACCAACAGTAATTGTAGATCCAAAACAATTATCAAGTAAAATCTACTTTGATGGTTTAGTGCGTAGAGCAGAGCGATCTGCTTATATCATCAATAACGAATTGCATCAATTTGTTTGTTATGAACCATATTTAGATGGCACTGAGTTATACGTAAAAGTAGACGAAGTATTTGATAATTGATGATTACACTCGTCGTGCGTGTGCATGACGATTTTGTCATATAAAGGAGATGAGATTTATTGACGACATATATTCATCCAGATAACCCATTCTTTGGTGGAATGGAACAAGTAATATTAGCATTTATGATTATATATTTAATTGGTGTAATTGTGTTCTTATTTGTAGTCGCACTGATTATTAAATATATACTAATCGCAATCTTTGGAAAACATGACGAAGAAGAGCACAATAGTAACAACACTATTGAAGCTGAGGAAGCCTCAGACTACGAAGTTGTTGACAATGGTGCTCAATCTGTTGAAGACGAGAAAGAAAGTGACACCTAATGGATGCATATACATTTGTAGAGTCGATGCGACAAGAGACGATCCGTGTATTGCCAATTGTTGCCATTCCATTGATGATTGCATTCATATTTGCAGTGCTAGAATGTCTATCATTGAGATCGTATGCAAAAGCGTTTGAAGAACGTAAATATAAACGCAACACACCAGTGAGTGCGATTGAGTGGACAAAATCAGAGTTAGAACTTAAACGATTAAAAGAGGTGAGTACAAGATGAAAGATGCAAACGTACTTAGAACTATGGAAAATATCATGCGAATGATGACTGTACTCGTCATTGCGTTTCTATTGACATTTGGCTCACGCGCATTATTACACAGTTTAAATAAACCGAAGAAAGTACCTAACGTGAAGAAATATAAACAAAAAACACTTAGTTAATGAATCTAAAGCTAAGTTAGAATTTGAACAATCAGAAACAGAGGTGATGCAATGAATGAACAAGTGAAACAAACAATATTAAATTTTGTCGAGAACTCTGTTAGTGCCTTAATCATATTCATTCTCTTCTTTGCTATGTTTATGGCAATAATGCGAGTAATGCTTTACGCAATTCGACGTCCGTCTGCGTCAAGCGCTAACGCTCGAGCAGAGAAGTCTAGCAAAGTTCAAGTTGCACCGAAAGTGACAAAATCTGAGATTGAAGAAAGCCAATTAAAACGGCTTGCTGAAGAGAAGGAGACCGTGAAATGATGACAACGTTGTTAAGCATTTACGAGATTCATCATGCTCTCGAACGTTTAGTAGAATTAATGTTGATGTTCTTTACGCCCATCATTGCTCTCACGATGCTATACGTATGCGTTGGTCGACCAATGTTGAGAGCACTACATAGAGCAAGATTGAATGAACAAGAAAGACAAATTGAACACCAAAAATTTTTAAGATATAAATTTGATAATAAGTATAACCATCAAAGTACAAGAGTCGGTGAAGAAGTACAACAATTAAGCGAGATTAAGAAAGAGGTGTAAAGATGATTCAACTATTTGCAAGTGCGACTGTAGAAGAAGCAATCGATAACCTAATGCCAATCGTCATGACAATTATTACTGTCGTAGGAATCATGATAGGCGTCGGCATTGTTCTATTTATGTTAGACTTTATCAATGACATAAGAAGATCAAATGCCGAAGAACGAGAAAAAGAGCATCAGTATAAATATATCAGTTCATCAAACACTTCTACTAAATCTAGACTTGAGTCAGCGTTGTTGAGAAAGAAAGATAAGGTGAGTTAAGATGAAGAATAAGAGTGTCCTTAGTAAATGCGCGACATTCGTGATGTATGCAAGTGTTAGCGTAGCACTAATAACAACGTCACTAACATTTATGGGTCAAGCAGAGATTAATTATTCATCTCAAACAGTTAGACCGTTACTTCAAATGCTTTACGATCATAATGGTCTCGTCTTACTACTAAGCGCATTTGCAGGCTTTATCGCGATTAACGTTAATCTTGAGATTGCTCTTCAGCAAATTAATGCTCAAGAACAACACGAGAAGAAATATATATTAGAAAATCAACAAAACACAAAATCTAGATTAGAACTTATGAAACTGCAAGAAAGAGGTTATTGGCATGACTATGAAGAAAGCAAAGAAATTTTTCATTAATTATTTATTAGCTGTCATCATCATGATTAGCATTATCGCGTTCGGAGCTTCATGCTTCGCGTTGATAGTAGCACTATTTATCAGGTCTTATAGCGAACGCGTTTTTCTTGCTAATACGAGTATGGCTATTGTCATGCTAAGTGCAATGTTTTTAGCGATGAGTGTAGCGCTATTACACGCGCGACTTAATAAGCTTGACATTGATGATGACAACGAATTCGAACAAAAATACATATCATTAATGACTGATGATACAAAAGCAAGACAAGAATTTATTGAGTTATATCGAAAGAAGGAGAGTGCTTAGATGAACTTAATGCTTTATAGCGCAGACGATGCAGAAGTATGGGCTGGTGTTGCTCATCGAGCAATTCTCGGCTTTAGTTTTCTTGCGATTGTGTTTGTTTTATTAATTGGCACAATCGGCACTCAAAAGTTAGAAGCTTATTTTAAGGAAATTAGAAAAGTGAAACTAAGTAAGATCATTAAACGATTACCAAATACAAAAGCAGCTCACGAAATAAACGATTTATCGAAGATGAAGTCAAATAAAGTAAAGGTTTGGTGGAGAAAATAATGTTTACATTCATCGTAAGATGCGTGATCGTAATAGCGATCATTAAATTAGGAAGAGCATTCATTAAAGAATGTGCACGAAAGGAACGATAATTATCAATTTAGACAAACGCAAAGTCGGCGCGGCAATTGCTGCATTAGGAATTTTAGTAGTGGGGGGGTTCACGACTAATCGCATTTTAGCAAATAATGAAAACGGATCTAAGGATCTTCAACGAATCGTTGATGAAACGACGAGTGTTGTGACAACGAGCTCAAGATCAATTGACTGGTCAACTGAATTGATGACTACAACTGAGACGACGACTGAATCGACAACTGAATCGACAACTCAGGTGCCACAAACAGAAGAAACAACTGTTTCAGAATCGCAACAAGTTGCACAACAAACAGTTGCTGAACCTATAACTTCCGCGCCTGTAAAAGAAACTCACTATAACCAGATTGAATACCTAGGTTACTACTTCAATGTAGGACCAGTATTTGCGTCAAACATTTATCAATCAGCTGGAGTGCATGCTTTAGCAAACTACATTGACGGAGGCGGCATTGGCGCAATTGGCTCACCATTAAACGTGTATGACGGTCAAGGTACATACCTTGCTGGTCATAACCCTGGTATTATGGGTACTTTCGCAGCTAATTTACAATATGGATCTGTCATTACAGTTCATGACGTAAACGGAAACGCTCGTAATTATGTCGTGACATCGAGCACGTCAATGCCGATTAATAATAACGGATCTTATTCAAATACAAGTGGTGCTGACAGATCAACTGAGAATTTCGTGAATCAAATTCATGGAAACGAAACATTGATTATTCAGTTTTGTATCGGAAACACATTATGTTTATTTAAACTAGATCCAATGTAATTAACGATTAAAATATTGTAAAACAGTATGTACATGATTGTGAAATATGATATTATTACTTCATAAGGAAAAATAAATAAAGGGGTTATGATATGAAATTAAAAACGATTACAGCAAGTGCGCTTTTACTAGCATCTTTAGCAGCAACACATTCTGTTTCTGCTGATGAAGTTGTGTCTTCAACTGAAACGACAGTTTCAAATGTAACCACAACTGTAGAAGCAGAACAAACAACTGTTGCTCCGACAACTGTTGAAACAACGACTGTTGAAACAAAAGCAATTGAACCTGTTCAATTAGTTGACAACACAGTTGAAACGAAAGTTGAGAAACAAGGAACGAACATTACTGTTACGAACCCTGATGTGAATTTAACTTTCGATGGCGGTAAGAGTAAATACGGTGGGTTTAAAGTTCAGTATAACGACATTCAAATTCCTGATAACATTGCAGTAAACCCAGGCGACACAATTACATTAACGATGCCAAAGCAAGTAACGTTTAAAACAAACTTTGACTTCGATGTAAAAAGTTCTGACGACGAAGTAGTAGGACATGCTTCTACTGACTTAGAAAAAGGAACTGTCGTAACTGTGTTTAACGACGTGTTTACGCGTAAACCGTTGAATAAGCACATGAAAATGGAATTCGATGCAGCTTGGACTGATGCCGTGAAACCTGGTGAAACAGTACCATTACACTTCGATGGTACAGAGAAATCTGTTACGTTAGACAAAGAAACTGGACCAACTCCAGGTGAAATGTTAGCAAAATGGGGCTCACAAGCCAAAGAAGACGCACAAATCATGCGTTGGACTGTTCGAGCAAACTTCGATCACCAAACATTGACAAATACAGTTATCAAAGATCGTTGGACGAAAGATCAAGAATACATTCAAGGTTCTATGAACGCATTCTTCATCGAAGACGTCGTGAACTGGAAAGGTATTACTGATGCTAAAGCATACATTGACAGCTTCCACGTGCAAGCTGGCGGGTTCGACATGAAGTTGAAAGAATTTAATAAGACACTTTACTTAGAATACCGTACGCGTTTATTAACACCCGTGAAGTTATCAACTGATCCAATCAACGCAGTTTGGATGACAGCTGACAATGGAATTAAGATCGATAACTATCGTTCTCACATTTCATTAGTAGGTGGTCGTGGTAAAGCCGATGGTGCAAACTTAGAGATTCCTACTGAACCTGAGAAACCAGAAACACCTGAGTCTCCAAAACCAGAAGAACCAAACACTCCTGAAAAACCAGAAGTTCCTGAAACTCCTGAAAAACCAGAGACTCCAAAACCTGAAGTTCCAGAAGAACCTAAGAAACCAGAAACTCCAGAGACTCCTAAGACTCCTGAGAAACCAGAAGAACCTAAGAAACCAGAAACTCCAGAGACTCCAGTGAAACCTGAAAAACCTGAGTCACCAAAACCTGTAACGAATGTTGCTCCGCAACCGTCAACACAGGTATTACCAAACACAGGTACATCACAATCGTTGTTCACAGTGATTGCTGGAATCTTTGTATTGATTGCTGCGATTTACGTAGGGTTTAAACATCGCGAAAATTAATTGTCAAAAGACGTGTCTGCGGATGCGTCTTTTTCTTTTTGCGTATGTACATGTATGAACTCTGTGATACAATTTCTAATGTAAAGGAGAGATGACAGAATGAACATTATCAAATATCCATCATTAACGAATCACTATTCTTTAGCGCAAATTAAAGATCGTGAACAATTATTTAACGTTGACTATATTGCAACAGAAAAGATCCACGGGGCAAATATTTCAATTGTAGTTGACAACTATGGTAATATTGAGGTAACAAAACGTACATTAGCATTAACTGATGAAGAAAAACGAGTAGCGCCATGGGTTACACTTGTAAACTTTGTCAATAACGCCGATAGACAAATTCGTTATTGGGCTGAACAAGCGAAGAAATTGATTGACGATGACAGAGTGTCGCAAGTGCATTTTTATGGTGAACTCTTTGGAGACGAAGTAAATACAATGACTTACGACATTAATCATCAGAAAAAGCGAGCAATTTGTTTCTTTAATATCTTAGTGTCGTTCGACGAAGAAAACGGTGTATTATTATCGCCTGAAGAAATGCGTAGCATTCTTCCAGAACATTTAGTCGTACCGTTTATCAAGCGTGATACACTTATCAATTTATTGAAGGAATCTGAAGAACGAGCTTCAGCGTTCGGTGGCGATGCAGAAGGTCAAGTATTTGCACCTAATCAACAAATTACATTAAGTGAAGCTGGATTGAGCACACCAATTATTAAGTTTAAGTATGAAAAGTTCATGGAGAAACAACCTGTTTCACCAACTCGACCATCTAAGATTCACACTCCTGCTGAGATGGCAGTATTACATTCAATTAAAGAACGTGCAACTTTACAACGTGTTGAGAACGTCATGTCTCACGGAGAAATTCAACCAACGGAGCAAAACACAGGTACTGTGATTAAAGCCGTTGTTCAAGACATCGTTGAAGAAGTATTACGTGAACAACCTGAGATTGAAGAAAAAATCTTAAGAAAATTTGCGGGTCAAGCAGGTCGAGACATCGCAAAACATTACAGAGCATATTTACTAAAAAGGGCGTATTAACATACGCTTTTTTTTTTTTTCAAAAAGATTGAAAAAGTTTTCATTAGCCTATGTACATGCGACACTTAGTGAATTATAATGATTAATGTAAGGTACGGAAATGCCTTATATAAACAATAGTTAACCTCCTATTGTTGAAAATTTATTTGCATTGGTCATGCAATGTGGATGAACCTCCTTTATTTTATTTTTTATTTTTCTTTTCTCAAGATACACTAGATTCGTCTAGTGTATTTTTTTATGCGACAATCAACAGTAATTGATACGTGTTTTAATCATGCGAAACGTGTTATTATAGTCTTATAAATAGTAGACGAAGGAGACTAGTCTCAGTTGAAGTATTAGGTGTACATGCTTGATGCATAGGTTATTATAAAGAGTGAGAGGAGACTTTGATGATGACAAAACTAGAAAATGTAAAAATTCAATTGAAAACACATTATCATATTGAAGAAGAAGCTCTTGAACAATTAAAGAGTCATCGATTAAACGACAATGAGATTCGTGACATCATGTTCGAATCTTGTATTGAAGATTTTGAACAATCACTACGATCAGACTTAGAGCGAGTTGCTCGAGAGCGCAACTACGTGATCACAAACATTCATATTGACATTGACTATCCGACAACTGATGTCTATTTCGACGCAGAATTTGAAGACACTCAGCGTGACTTCATGAAGAATGTAATTAATGCACTTACAGAGAACGAGCATTCGTCTTATGCGCGATTCTCAGAGCTTGAAGACTCTGTATCAGTTTATGCAGCGTTTGAAGAGTTAGATGCAGAACAATAATTTACGTATAGAGAGGACTTATTAGCATGATAAAATTAGAAGACTTGACGATTAAATTAAAAACAAATTTTAGCATCGACGATAGCGATGCTGTTGAAGAATTACTTTCAAAAGGTTATTCACAAGAAGACATGATGTCTTCTGCTCTTAATGCGTGTGAAGGTGATATTGACGAGCAACTGGTTGAAGCGTCTCATGAGATGCAACAATTGTATCATTATAACATTACTAGATTCGATACTATCATTAGAAGCATATCAGAATTTTATATAAGCGCGGAAATTGACGATGCAGAATATGATTCTCCAGAACAAGCTAAAGATGAATTTATTAAGCGTGTAATTGAAGTGCTTACAAGTGGTTATTATACAGGAGACACAACATTCTTTGGAGAATTTGATGACGTAATTCCAGTCTCCATGACTCTTGAAGCAATTGAAAGTGAGGCATAAGTTGATGAACGTTAAAGATCTAGAGTTACATTTCGAAGTCAAATATGATTACGAAATTAATGATCGCCAAGTTCTTGAAAACATTGCACGACAATGTCGCACAAAATTGATGGAAACGATCATGCTCGACAGAGTAGAATTAGAACAACGAAATTATTGCAGAGTAAATCGTTTTGACGTCGAATTAACCACACATGAATTACGAGTCGTTCTTGACGTTGACATCAATGAACAAGAAGTCGATGGATCTAATGACGACGAACGTTTGAAAACATTTAAAGAATGGACTAATACAGTCTTTAAAGACTATTTCACACTTGAAACAGTACGTCTCGAGAATGAAGAAGACGAAGTCGTCGTAAAAATCAATCTAATTCCATTAGACAAGTAGGTGATAGACTTGAAACGATTATTTATGTTCGAAAAAGACTATCAAATCAAGTTCACAGCATTTCAATTAGAAACAGGTTTAGAACTTGCTGATCAAAACGGCGAATTAATGAGTATCGTTAACCAATTATTTAATGACTTACATTTCGACTATGCTCATCAGCAATATTTAGCAATGACGAACGCAAACATTGCAACTGAAGCTTTACAAGAAATTAAAGAAGCAATTTTTAACACTGAAGTTGACAATGCTAATGTCACAGTCAATCTTGCATTTCAAGAATTGAAATTTGACAGTGATCTTCTTCACGCGTATTACTCAGCTCAGCTGGTGATTACGACGTCGAATGACGATTACCTAGATCATTTATTAGAAAACATTGACACAGTTTATCTGATGTCAATTATTCAAAGAGCAATTGAGAAATCGCTTTTAGAATCAGAATTCGCGATCTATCGAAATTACCAAACTAAAATTAATTTACAATTGACGATATAATCAAAAAAAAAAGATTGTTACAAACTGAACATGTGTTCAATGAGTAACAATCTTTTTAAATGATGATCTCAGTATGTAGATGAGCTTTTGATAATCAGAGGTATAATCATATTAAATGTTATTAAAAGCCCGAGAAACATCACGTCATGCATCGAGTGATGATCTAGACATAAAAACAACGAGTGAAACACTCATCGCGATGTAATCGTCATTTCTAAGCGTTTCACTCGTTTTTCTAAATCATCAATGATTTGCATCAATTGATGATCGTAATTCTGACAGTGTTCTGTGACAAACTCTGATAATAATTCATAATGCTCAGGTTTGCATGTGCCTAATCGTTCAATCTCACTAATTAAATATTGCGAAATGCCAAGTTGTTCACTAAGCTCTAGTTGAGTCAATTGTAACGACTCTCGTATTCTCTTTAAGTCAAACGATAAATACTTACGCTCTTTACCTCGAGAACTAAATGTTTTGCTTGGTGTTAGATCAATGTCGTTTAGGGATACGTTGTAATACGCTAGTAATTTTAACAAGTACTTCTTCGGAATATAATTCCGACCCTCGTAAGATCGATATGAACGAATGTTCATCTTCAGATATTCGCAAATATCTCGATACGACTTATTATTCATCAACCGTAAGTCTGCTAATGTATATTTCATTCATCATCACTCTCTTCAAGTGCTTCTTCAAGTGTTTCCGCAAGTTCAATTACATCATCTAATGCACTAAAGTCATCAATCAATAAATTACAAATCTCTAAATAAGTATCAAGATCTGTTTCATTAGGTTCTAACGGTCTATTATTAAAGAACGGTTGACGCAATACTTTAGTTTGACCGTCGACTTCATAAATAGAATAAATGATAATTCCTGCCGGCGTTACACAAGTGACGACCATCGCGTTATCGAATAGTGAAACACTATGCACACATTTAAACGTATGTAATAATTCAATAAACATATCTTTTGTTAAATCGTTTGTCATGTTAGTTTACCCCTTTAAAACCTGTCATTTGAACAATCCATACTCCAATAGCACCAAGCGCTACGTAGAGTGTTCCGAGTGTCAAAAACTCAGTAAGTGTAATTGTATCAAGTTCTAAACTTCCTGCTAAACCAATAAATAAGATAATGCTTACAATAAGCATTCCTAAGCCAATTCTATTTGCTACTTTGTTATTCATCATTAAATACCTCCGTTGTAATGGTTAAATTATAACATAAGTACAGCGTATGTACATACGTCGACAACTTATGTTCGCTATGTACATTGACTCGTGTGAGGTTTATAATATGATTATCAAGATAAAGGAGTCGATAAAATGACTGATAAATTTAAACAATTGCAAGCGAAGTTATCTTACTCAAACATTGTAAATGCTGATCAAGTGAAAGAAGTTTATCGTAAACATAACATTGTAGAAGATGAACGTGGCTTCACATCTCACGAACAAGTAGACGAGTTTCTTGACTTAGCAGTCAAAAGAGCAAAACATCAATAAAATAAAAAAGCTTAGAAAAAATATCTAAGCTTTTTTTATTTTATTCTTCAATGATATTGTCATTATCAAGTTCAACGACTTTGTCAAGCACTTCTGCTAAATGATCTTTCATTAATTTAGCACCGCCGCCGCGTTTCATTACTCCTGTAATAACAGGATCTACGTTTGCGATTAAAATCGTTACTTCATCACTTGGGATGAAAATTTCGTTGTATTTCTCAATCATTTCAGGTTTACGTTCTTCGAATAAGAAAGTCGTAATCAATTCTTCATATTTATTTGAGATCTCATCATCTAAATATAGTTTTACAAACTCTTCACGAGTTTGAGCAGTTGTACCTTTAGATGTGCGAAGCGATACATACGTATTTTCTAAGTCTTTAAATAAATCGAACGATTGAATCGCAGATAGCATAAACTCATTCGCAGTCCAACCTTCGATTGGTAAAATACCAGTAATTGCCGATAATGACTTAGCATTTACTAATTCTTGTAAACGTTCTAATCAATTGATTGACGACATTTGAATTTCATCGTTAAAATTACGAGCCCATTCACTTGCGTATAATTCTAATAATTCTTGATATACGTCAGGTTTAGTTTCTTGAATTGCTCTGAATTCTGCAGAGCTGTCGTTCACTAATTCTTCATATGTTGACATATACATTTGTTGAATTGTTTGAACATGACGTTGATAAGCTCCAAAGTCGAAACTATTTTCGTCACCTAAACGTTTTAGTTCGAAAATGTATGATTGAACGATATGCAACTTATCAGTTGCTAAATCGTAATAAGGCGTATCTTTTGTATTCTCGAGTAATACGACTTTAATTCTTGTAGATGAGTTTTGTAACAAATGTGCAATGTGTCGAATAGAAATTGGCACATCTTGTTCACTTCTTAAAATTAACATAGTAAATCTCCTCTCAGGTTATTTATAGGTTCATTATACAATGATACTTGCTTAAATTACACTGGAGATTTACTGAGCAAAATAAAAAGAACTTTAACAAGTAAAGTTCTATCTATTCATTTGATGATTTATTTTGTTAAGTGTGTCAGTGTGCATTCATGTAACATACAAAAATCTGCAAATTGACCTTTTGTAAACGGTGCGAGATCGCGTTCGTCAAAATATGCAACTTCGCTTAATTCATCTTTTACGATTTTCTCGACAACTTTATAAGCACTTAACGCTTTTTGATCGTTCTCAGTAATTGTATATAGAGATCCATCTGCTAAACTTACGTTTACAGGATTGACCAAACACACTTTACGACTTAAATCTCTATCACGTTTACTTGCTTCTCTCATAATGTCTTCTACATTATACACGTATCTATTTGTCACAGGTGATTTTTCGCGTCGAATTAAACCTGCTAACATGAGTCGTCTGAAATGTGTATAAGAAAACCCTAAAATCTTTAATGCTTCTTTATAGTTCATGTGAACTCTCCTTCTGGTTTTTAATTATCTAATTCTATTATATATACACGTGCATACATGTACATACCTTTTCTTATTTTTCTCCAAATTCGTTTAAAAATTGTTGTTTAACCTCTAATGCTTCTTCAAACGTTTTTACATACTTACGTTTCTCGACGCCATTACGGCTTACTGAAACACAATACATATTATAAGGTGTAGTAGTAATGTTTCGAACACCTGTTGAATGACGCTTCGTCGTTTTAAACGTAGGTTTATTCGCATTACTTTTCACCTTACCTCGAATGTGGCCGCAACTTTTTACTTTTCCATTCGTTACATAAGACAATCTTGTTTTTGTGATTTTACCACAATCGCATTGACACGTCGCAAATCTCATACGACTTCTTTTTCGATCAGGTTCGCCAATCTCTAAAATTGTTAAATGATTAAATGTTTTACCAATTAAACTTTGTAAATCTGGTCGATTTGCTGATTGAAGTAGTCCTTTTTCTTTGTACTCATTAATAATTGATTCTTTCAACTTAATTGCGTCTTCAAGTGTTCGAGCAAATTTTCTAGTTAAAATACCATAGCGTTGAATCTGAACTTGATAGCCGTGGTTATTCGTAGTAATATTACGAATTCCAGTAGAATGATTCTCGGTGTTCGTCACTTCGATGCCTTGCAATTGCAGATCATTACGTGAGACTTGCTCATATTCACAACCGCAAGACGTTTTATATCCGTTTTTCACAGTATAAAAATTCGTTTCAATTTCGTTGCCGCAATCGCATTTACAAAACGCTCTTACTTTATGACCGCGTTTAGCATTTTCATCATACAATACTTTTTCAATTGTCAATTTGCCAAATTTACGACCGACAAATGCTTCATATCTCATATGAGTCTTCGGTAATTCTCTAGCGTGACCACATGATTTAGTAGAACCGTTTAATAATGATTGCAAATCAATTGAACAAGATTTTCCGCATTCACACAAACACTCAGCTTTTCGTCTAGATCGATGACGCGTATCTGGTTCGGAAATGTCGAAAATCGTGAGTTCTCCAAACGTTTCTCCGATTAAATGTGAGTAATCTTTAGTCATGATTGCTCGCCTCATTTTCGAATTCTTTTAAGAATTGCTCTTTAAGTTTAATTGCTTCTTCAAGTGTTTTAGTAGTACCGTGTTTCTTTACGTTATTGCGAGACATATACACTTGATAATAATCACGGCTTTTAAGATATGAAATATTCTTAAGATTCGTGTTGCTATTTACGTCTTTTGACGCGTTTGATCGATTTTTCAAAGAACGTATCGCATATTTAAGTTTAATATGTTTAACGTCGCCAAAGATATTACGAACTTGAATAGTACGCTGATTCCACTGTATTTCATTAGAAGAATCAATCTTTACTATTTCCCAGTTGCCAAATTTTTGACCAATTAAATACGAATAATCTTTTTTGTTATAAGATTTATGTTTATTTTTACGTTTAGGCTGCTGTGTATAATACGACTCATCAAGTTTCTCAATTTCGAATCTACCGTATTTATAAAAATGCTTTAATAATAAGTCTTTAGTTAAGATCGCTTCATCTAACGTACGAGCGTGTTTAATAATTCTCTGATCTTTTCTCTCAATAGTGATGATATAATTGTCGTAAAAGCGATCATAAGAAATATTTCGTATACCTGTTGACAAATTAGCATTCTTTTTGGTGCACTCCGAGCATCTTAGACTTTTTCCAGATTTTAACGGAGAAAAATGAATTTCGTCAATGTTTCCACACTTACACTTACATACTGCAAATGTATGAATCTGATTACCAGTCTGCTTTTTAACAATGTCTAAGATCTCTCGATCTCCAA
>ERZ1674176.95-NODE-95-length-22802-cov-9.165604_pt1 | contig 22802 bp, 37 predicted proteins | sample MGYA00581288_ERZ1674176 | MGnify/ENA primary metagenome ERZ1674176 (study PRJEB41354, sample SAMEA4873327) | human saliva metagenome | biome: human-associated habitat [ENVO:00009003]; feature: mouth environment [ENVO:08000002]; material: saliva material...
TGATAATCTCATACTTTTTTAATTTGTTTTTTAAAAGGTTATTAAATTACTATTTGGTGTAGCGCACTCCATTGGCGTACTCTTTGGATAAGCGGGCGTACTCTTCGGGCTGTTCGTCCCTAAGCTGTCGGAGCTTTGCAGGATTGTGTTTTTGCAAGTAGTCAAAACTCTCATCGGATGTACTCGTTGGTTTTGCTCCTGCCCCTAAAACTACCTCACGCACAGTGTTAGCCTTTCCTTGCTGTGTATTCTCAGCTTCTTTGTCGGCTACGAGCTTAGAAAGCACGGCTTTTTGTCCGTCAAAATCAGCCTCAAATTGTTTTAACTGGCTTTCTTTGAGAGCCTCTGGGATTAGCCCTAACTTAACAGCCTTGTCTACTAAGGTAGTAGCTTCAGCATTTTGTGTATCTTTAATAGTTTTAGTCAAAGAAACTACTTGTGCTTCTGCTTTTTCTTTGTCAGTTTTGAGGCTATGTAGGGCACTAAGTACCGCTTCCTCTTTTGAGTTTTCGCCCATACCCAAGGCAAGGGCTATCACTTTAATATCCATATTGTTTGATGTATTAGTTACTATTTTTTTGAGTTGAAAGGGCTTGCCGTCTTTGGATAGTTTCAAAGCGTTGTCGTTGCCCCCTATATCTACAATAGAAATCTCCACCAGCTTACAAGCTGTGACAGTTTCATATATTTGTCCTTCTAAGATATGTTGTGGATGGGTAGATACTTCTTTTATTTCGGCATACATTGAAGCCATACGTATATATCCACGTTCTACTTTGCCAGCTATCTTTTTAGCAAACTCGTCTTGCTCGTCAAACTCTACTTCTGCTATAAGAGTAGTCCCTTCTTTGTAGAGCCTTGTGCAACGCCCGATGACTTCACTACCCTTGTTGCCATAACCGTCTCGCTCGTGCATAAAGAGTACAATGGGGTTTCGCATATATTGGGCATAGTCAATACCATCTGTAAGGATGCGGTAGCCGTAGCTATTTACATTTTCGGTATTAATGATAAATTGGTGTTTCATCAGCTAATTGGTGTTAGTTCGTCACTTAATTCTGGTGCAAAATTCAGTAGGTTTTGGCAGGTATAAAAATCGGCAAACAAACCTTGTACTGAATTTACCCAAACCTTGTACTGAATTTGCCCAAGCGTTGGGAGCTAATTTCGCTACCTACTTTATATATATGACCTTTGCACTGATAATACAAAGTATATAATGGAATTTGATTTAAAAGAACTCACAGCGCGGGCTTTTTTGGACTATGTAGGTCCAGCATTCCCCTCGTGGTGGGCTAATAACAAAAAGAAATATGTACTACCGAGTCTCTCCAATATTAGTGAAGCGCGTAGTAATGGTAGCCAATACTTTATGACCTTTAAGGTTGCCGATAAAGCAGGTGTGCAAACGCTTTTTCCTAACGAACCTTTAGTGAGCTTTTCCCTAACTAAAACTATTGTAGAGACGGCAACAGTAGGCAAACACCGCAGAGGTAAGGTAAAGGAGTACATAGCTACCGAAGACTGGCAGATTACCATTAAGGGGCTTTGCATAGACACTAATAACCCCGACTTGTACCCTACTGCACAAGTGCAAAGCCTTAACAAATTGTTTGAAAAGAACGAAAGTCTGGAGGTTGTAGGCAATAAACTCTTTACCCTTTTTGATATTCGTAACATTGTTTTAAAAGATATTAGTTTCGAGGCAATGGAGGGTAAGGAAGGTGTACAGAAATACACCATCAAAGCCGTGTCAGATATGGACTTCTATGCCGAGTTAGACGAAAAGAGAACGCAATTAAATCATTTATATTAATGTTCGTATTACAATCAATTATAAAGATAGGCGACTATACTTTTAAGGCTGTACATAGTGTGAAAATCGCAAAATCGGTAGACGAATTAGCCGACACCTGTACTATTGAACTTCCTACCCATTTTAAAGTAGACAAAGGGGGTGAGCCCCTCTATACGGAAAAGGCAATCAAGGCAGGCGATAAGGTGAGCGTTACCCTTGCTTATGAGGGGGTATATAGCGGAGTAGAATTTGAAGGTTATGTAAAGAAGGTCAAGCCAAGCATTCCTGTAAGCATAGAGTGTGAAGATGCTATGTATTTGCTTAGACGAAAAAACATCAACAAATCGTGGCAAAAAACAACTCTTAAAGAAGTATTGCAGGAGGTAGTATATGACACTCCTATTGTCCTGTCTGATAATATACCACAAATGCAGTTAGACCAATGGCTTATTCGCAACGCCAATGGTACGCAGGTATTGGAAAAGCTCAAAGAGGAATTTAGGCTAAGTATCTTTATTAATGATGAGGGCAAGCTATATGCAGGGCTTTCGGAGCTCACCAATATAGGTCAAACCGCACGCTATGACCTTAATTATAACATCGTGGCGAACGACTTGGAATATCGCACTAAGGATGAAAGGAAACTAAAAATAAGATATACCTATATCGACAAAAATAACAAAAAGAAAACCGTAGAGGAAGGCGACCCTGATGGCGAGTTAAGAACCTTTCACACCTCTGTGGTAAGTGATGAGGCTAAGCTACGAGATATGGCAAGAGCGGAAATGGAAAAGCTAAAGTATGACGGCTTTGACGGCTCTATAACGAGTTTTTTAGTACCCTACGCCACGCGAGGTATGCAGGCACAACTCATAGACAAAGAACTGAAAGATATAGACGAGCGTTACTTCATTAAGAAGGTAGAAACTACCTTTGGGCGTAATGGGGCACGCCGACAAGTAACTATAGGAGCAAGATTATGAGTATAGATAGAGAATTAGCAGAAGGGCTTAGGCAGATAGGCAAACGCAAAACCCCTACTATAGCCGTAGAGGTGCTATCGGTAGACAAAGGAAATGGCACGTGTGTGGTGAAAGACGATGAGCTACAATATACTGTGCGCTTAGCTTCGGTGATTAACGATAATGCCGATCGGTTTTACCTTTTCCCAAAGGTAGGAAGTAGCGTACTAATTGCTTCAATTGGAGAGGACGAAAACCGTTACTATGTGGTGGCTCATAGCGAGATTGAGAGCGTGAGCCTACGAATAGAAGACACTCAGCTTACCATAGACAAAGCGGGGATACACCTACAACGGGGTGAAGTAGATTTTAAAAGCCTTTTAAACGAGCTTTTAAATGAGCTCAAAACGGCAGTGATACAAACCCCCGCAGGAGTTGGCAACTTCGCCCCTAACAACGTGGCAAAGTTTGAAGAGATTAACAACAAGATTAATGAATTACTACAATAGAATATGGCACGACTAACAGCCGTTGAGGCAGATTACAAAAAATCACAGGCAAAGGAACTATTTGCTAAGGGTTTTAGCATTGCCAATATATCAGAAATGATAGGTATTGGCATTAAAACGCTTGGCAAATGGCGAGAGGAGGGCAAATGGGACGATGAGAAAGAACTGCAAACACTCAAACCTTCCAATATTCGCAAACTCACCCTCAAGTGTGCGCAGGCTATTGAGCGAGGCGAACCCTTACCTTATAAGGCGGACGACATTACTAAGATTGTAGCCGCTTTTGACCGTATCACTGACCATAACAAGATAGCGGTATACACTATGGAGAGCCTTGACGGCTTCTCTAACTTTATCTTAGAGAAAGCAGGGCAAAGTAGCGGTAAAAAGCGTGAAACTTATATGAATACTATTAAAGAGATACGTCCTTACTTTGATATGTATATAACTGAATTATTACAACGAGGAGATGACTAAAACAGAACTCAAAGAAGCCAAAGAACGCTATTTTGCCAAATCCAAAATGATACGAGAACTTACCTACGAGGCTATACAGAAGGAAACAGCCGATGAGCAGGAAGCACGTATCAAACACCTTTTAAAACCCGAAAATTACGGCGAGTTTTTCGACTACTATTTTGGCTTAGACAGTGGTTTGCCCTTAGGCGATGCCAAGACACCTAAATTTCACATTGACGACTATATTCGTTTGTACAAGGATCCGTTTATACGCCAATTCAGAAAGAAATTTAGGGGTGCAGGTAAGTCCATACAGTCCAATGTGGGCAATATATGCCACCTCAAGCAAAATAACCTTACCTTCTTTCCTATCCTCATAGGAGCGAACGAGGGGCTTGCTAAAATACTACTATCCGACTTACAAGCACACCTTGAAAACAATCAGAAGTTTATCAAGGACTTTGGGTTGCAACTCTCTTATGGGGATTGGTCGGATGGCGACTTTCAAACTACAGACGGCAAGCACTTTAAGGCGTTGGGACTTAACCAACCTTTCAGGGGTTTGCGCTTTGGTATGTATCGCCCTGACTTGGCTATTTTAGACGATATAGAGGACTTGGATAGAGCCAAACGCCCCGATATGATAGAGAAGTATGGTAAGAAGATAACGGGTGACTTGGTGAAGGCTTTCCACCGCAAGCGAGGCAGGCTCATCATCAATAACAACTATATCGTCAAAGACGGCATATTGGACTACCTCTATGACAAGTGGAAAGATAGCCCACACCTGCACGACTCAGTTACGAACCTTGCCACGGTGAATATCACCCGCGAGAACTATATGGATGTAGAGTGGGAACCCTCGTGGAAAGAACGCGATACTAAGGAGGATATTATCCGCATTCTGCTCAACGATGACTACTATACCTCACAGCGGGAGGATTTTAATAACCCTATTGAGGAGGGCAAGCTCTTTAAGGCGAAAGATATTGCCTTGGTACGCATAGCAGATAATGAGGCGTGGGACGGCTTGCTTGACCATTGGGACTTATCCTACACCGCTACAGGCGACTATAAAGCGGGGGTACTCATTGGCATCAAAGGTATTAAGCTGTACGTGTTGGAGGTATTTTGCCAAAGGTGTGAACTTAATGCAGCTATGGAAGTGCGCGCCCAGTGGGTAAAGAAGTACCTTAAAAAAGGCTATAACACTATGGGCTTCTTTGATGCTACTATGGCGCAGAAAGCCGTCTACACCCCTATTATTATGCAGAGTGCCGAGGACAACGCTTGCCCTAATATCCCTATTGGTCTGCACCAGGAGGGCGACAAGCACAACCGTATCTCGGCAGGGATTACCAATGCGCTCTTTCGCAAGATATTGTACTGGGACGAGACTCTTCCCAAGCGTTCAGAAAAGGACTATAACGCTTTTAATAAACAGCTACTTTCCTTTGAAAAAGGAACTGCTTTAAACGATGACGCCCCCGATACCTTAGAGCGTGCTATTACCCTTGCCCAACAGTATTTTGGCTATTCCGAAAACCCTTTACAAAGCGGGCGACCCCTTATTACTAAACACAAAAGGCGTAACGTATAACCTTATTATTCTCTAAAATTGTACACTGATGACTCCAAGAAAAGAACTATTTGTAAAAGTAAAACAAGCCCTTGCTACCATTGAAGGTATTGAGCTGATAGACCTGCAACGCGGTCAGTTCGATAACCCCGAAAACGGCTATCCCGAAATATGGACAGCTGCACTCATACAAGTAATGCCTATTACATACGAGACGATGACCCAACACGTACAAGAGGGCGAGTGTGAGTTTCATATTGATTTCTATTGCAAAGACGGATGGACAGACCAACACTTAGGCACTGCTGATGCTGAAGAGGGACTTATGGAACTGGATATATTGGACAAAATCACCGATACAATACAATTTTTGCAAGGCGAACAATTCAAACCCGTACAGCAGGTGCGTGAGGAGGAACTCCGCCTAAGTGATGACGGCATTATGAGCTATCGTATTACCTTCACCACCCGCATTTATAGACAAACACCCTACCCTTATACAGGCAGACGATTGCAAATCGCAAGCAATTAATCTTTAATCATTAACAATTAATCATTAGTAACGTGTATTTAACCAAAGACGAACTCAAAACAGTCGCCACCAAAGAGGTGATAGACCTTATCACCCAAGGCGACGAGCAGATAGTAACCCAAATCATTGCCGAAAGTATAGACCTAATGGCTTCTTACCTCTATAAGTATTACGATACAGAGGCTATTTTTGCCAAAGAGGGTGACGAACGTAGCAAAATACTACTGAAGTACCTCAAAGATATTGTTATCCACGAAATCTATATAAGGCGAAGTAAAACCCTCAACCAAGTGGCAAAGCTCCGCTATGACGAGGCTATACTATGGCTTGAAAAAATAGCCAAAGGCGAAATAGAAGTCGCCCTACCCAAGCGCCTAAAAGATACCGATGGCGACGGCACCCCCGATACGCCTACGCCTTTTATGAAGCTCGGAGGGCGCAAAACCTATAAAAACCACTGGTGATTATGCCTAACAACAACTTACAAGAACTCCGCCGAAAGCTCGAAGCCCTCGCACGCTTGGTAGCTAATGATGTCCCCATTGTTCTTAAAACAGAAGGACTCAAGTTTATTCAAAAGAACTTCCAAGATGAGGGGTTTAATGATGAGGGATTACAGAAGTGGCAACCTCGCAAAACTACCGATACACGAGGGAGAGACCTTACTCGTTACCGCTCGGATAGGGTAGGCAAAAAAGGTACCCTTACCCCCTTTGGCAAGCGTAACCAGGGGCGAGCTATCCTTACAGGGCACAATTCGGGAGGCAACAAGCTGCGCAATTCATTTAGGGCGCGTGTAGAGAAAATGAAGGTTACCTTCTACACCCATAAGGAGTATGCCCTAAGACATAATGAGGGATTAGAGGGTATGCCTAAGCGACAATTTATAGGCGACTCCAAAACCTTATTCAACAATATCAAAAAGGAAATAGACCGTTTATTCAATCAACTACAATAATGGCAAAGCAACCCCATAAACAACGTATAGAAAAGAGTGTGACTCTTAGTGGTAACGCACTTAATAAAAAGGTACATTTGGGCAAAAATACGGCTCAAAATATTCAACAGGTAACTAATCTAATGGTGGACATCATCAAAAGACAACGCAGGCTATGGCGTACCGAACTCAACCATTGGCACTCGGCACGTTATGCCCGCTATAGTGTGGACTACCCTCGTACTTACCCATTGGAGGAGGTATACCAGGATGTACTCCTCGACGGACACCTAACAGGGATCACCGAAAACCGTACTTTGCGAACTACCAATAAGGACTACGTTATCGTCATCGATGAGATTAAGGACGATGCCCTAACCGAGTATATCAAGGACAAACAATGGTTTGAGGACGTAATCGAGTTAGCTCACCAAAGCATCTATCACGGGCATTCTCCTGTATGGATCAAAGAGGTAACCAAGGGCGAAATCAAAGCCGTAGAACTTATTGATAGGGGCTTGGTAATCCCCGAAAAGCACGTACTTTTAAAAGACTACGATGCAACCACGGGCATAGACCTACGAGATGTGCAAGAGGTAGTATTAGTAGCACAATTTTATAAGCATTCGGGGTTGCTCGAAAAGGCTACTCCTTATGCAATCCTCAAGCGCCATTCGTGGGGTTCGTGGGACGAGTTCGAGGAGCTTTTTGGTATTCCTATACGTATTGCCAAAATCGCTTCGCAGAGTGATAGCGTGAAAGAGGAAGTTGCCCAGTGGTTAGAGGAAATGGGTTCAGCTTCGTATGGCGTTTTTCCTATTGGTACAGAAGTAGATATCAAAGAGAACAGCAAAGCTGATGCTTTCCAAGTGTTTTACCGCAAGATTGAAGCCTTAGACAAAGAGCTCTCCAAACTCGTACTTCACCAAACAATGACTACCGAAAACGGAAGCAGCAAGGCACAAGGAACGGTACACGAGAACACTTTGGAGGAGGTTGTCTATGCCGACGAAAAGAAGATGTTAGCTTTCCTCAATAACCAACTTTTGCCAGCTATGCGTGCCATTGGCTACTCTATACCCGACAATGCCAAAATAGCAGTAGAAAAAACTACAGACCCTAACAAGCAAATCACTATAGACGGCGTACTCTTAGGGCGTGGCTATATTCTTACCCAAGACTATATAGAGCGTACTTATGGGGTAGAAATAGAAAGTATGCCTACCTCTACCTTTGGAGGAAGTAGTGAGGGTGAGTCAAAAAAAGCCTAAGCCTACTCAAGTTACACTATCACACCCATTGTTGCCCCGAGCACGAGCCTATAAAGCTCAGCAAGGAAGACAACAACTTGAGTAGGCTCATAGAGGGGTACATACGTGAGGCTTTTGAAGAGCGTAGTATTAGTGAGGCACAAAGCAAAGAACTATGGCAATACTACTACAAGCACCTAAATAAAGCCTTAGCAGAGGGCTACAACCCTACTATTGAGGAAACCAATACCGAACTGGTAACCTCACTAAAGCACAACCTTGCGCGCTTCTCGGCTTTCAAAGAAACGAGCTTTAAACAGCAAATAGAAGCCTCTCTAACTAAAAATGGTAAGGTGCTTTCGTGGCAAGAGTTCAAGGCAGAGGCTAACAAACTGAATATAGAATACAATAGGCGTTGGTTACAAACCGAGTATAACCAAACAGTAGCCAATGCCTTATCGGCGCAAAAGTACGAGGAGTATATAGCCAATAAGCGCATATATCCTAACCTTACCTATCACGCGGTACACGATGAGCGAACCCGCGAAACACATCGCGCCTGGGACGGACTCACATTACCCGTAGAACATTCCTTTTGGAAAACACACCTACCCCCTAATGATTGGGGTTGCCGTTGCTACGTAGAGCCTACTGCTGACCCCGTAACAGAAGGAGTACGTACAGAAGACATCCCCATAAAAGAAGCCTTTGCTAACAACCCCGCTCTTTCTGGTGAGATATTTCCAGTAATACCTTATGCCAAAGGAATGAGTGAAAAAGCCGTAAAAGAGGTAGAAAAGCAGGTGGAAAAACGATTAGGAAAGCAGGAAAAACAAGAAAAACACTACCAAGACAACTATAATTATTACCTAAAACTTAAAAAAGATAGCAACTATACTGATGTTGTTTTTAATGAGAATAATGGCGGTTTGAAAGCTACTCATAGGCTTCACAGTTTTGACCCAAATAGGGGACACTATGAAAAAGAAGTAAGAGATATTTTGTTTAATAATGGTGATAGAATTGTATTAGAAAAGGAACTTGTGGAAGCAGGACAAAAGCACATTGAGGGAATAAAACAAATTGATGGCTATTTCTATGATTATTCTTGTGATATAAGTACTATTTTAGGTACAGGTAAAAATACTATTAAAAGGGCATTTAATCATAGTAAAGATAAAAAAGCTGAAGTTGCTATATTGTACTTTCCAAATAAAGAAGATTTTAGTTTAGATAGAATAAAAGAAGGGGTTAAAAAATATGAGGGACAAACTAATTATAGGTTTAAAAAAATCGTTTATATTGTAGATAAAGAGGTAAAGTATTATTAATAAAAAAGCCACCCTATACAAAGGTGGCTTTGGCACAGTGGGAGGAATTACCCAGACCCTCTGTACTGCAAAAGTACAACTATTTTTTAAACTACCAAAACTATTTTCAACTTTCTGCATAAATCCCCTCATAAGAAATGATAGCTTCTACAGTACGAGGGGATAAAAATACCCTACCAGCTACCTCCTCAATTACGGCATCTATACGCCACTGAGGGTACTTGTTTGTAAGCTCACCAAAGAGCTCACGTATCTTTTCATTACGCCTCTGTAGGCGTTGTTTGCGCTGTTTTTGACTTATAAGTTGCATAGCCACAAAGAGAATAGAATATTATGGTGCAAAGGTATGAAATAATTACGAAATACAAAACACAAAAGACGAGAGGCGAATTTAATCGTCTCTCGTCTTTCGTTCTGTTAGTCGGTAGGCTTTTTTTAGTTTGCGTTTAAAGTCGTCTAAAGGAGTTTCATTTTTTTGCTCTTGGTAGCGGAATTCGGTGTGTTCACGTTGGCGTTCATCGTCTATGTATTGTAGGCGTTCTTTGTCGTATTCTCTAAAAAATCTAAGCACTTTATCTATGCCTAATCGTTCATAAAATTCGCCGTATTCACCCGATAGTATGCGTTTGAATATAAATGATATTTCAGTGAGTTTTAAGTAACCGTAATCGTTCATTATTTGGCTACTGCAAAGGTTTATTTGGTCTTCGCTCATTGGGCGACTTACGGCTAACATTTCATTTAGATATACGAGCCATAACATTATATAACTTTCACAAGCTGTTGCGCCATAGTCTCTTCGTATGCTACTAATGGAGGGGGTGGGTAGGTTGATTGCTTCGGCTATGGTTTTGAGTTTGTAGCTGTGCTTCATACAGTTATTGGGTGAATATATTTTTAAGAATCTTTCGTTTGAAATCAGTGCTGTAAGTTTGTTTTGCACTACTGTTACCTCGTTTTGCATTTTGTAATATTTTATTGAGTTGCGAATTGATGTATTTTAAATCGGTGTTTCGTTGGTGAAACTCATCCATCTTCTGCCAATTGCCCAATAGGTATTGCCACGTGGCAAAGGCTTCAGTGTCGTTGGCTGATACTTGTTGCAGGTAGCTAATGATTTGCTTGAGGGCTTTGCCGTCTGCTCCAGTGAACTTGGGAGGAAAGCCGTATAGGCGTTTGTAAAAGAAAAACCACTCGTCTAAGAACTTCCCATAAAGACTTAAAGGTTCGGGCACATCCTCACGGTAGGATACACTGCCATTCCATTGCTCTTGGTAGCGTTGTATATCTTCCTCTTGTGGGGGTAGGATAGCTCCGAGTTGTTGGTATTGCTGGCTATTAAGTCCTCCTCTCTTGATTTCTATTTTGCAAAGCTCACCTTTTTTGTAGGTGAGCTTTAGCAGTGTGTGGGTACGGTGTAGAGTTACGGTGTAGGTCATTGGTTTGCTGTTTTATAGAGGTCTATTAGTTTAAGTAAAAGGGTTTCACGAGCTTCTTCGTAGCTTTCTTTGTAGGCAAACTCCCAAAATTCTCCGTTGTCTAATTCGGGGTAAAAGATGTAGGCTGAAGTACCTTTGCTGGTGGTTTCGAGGTTGCCATAGTAGCCTTTTGCTCTGAACCAAGCAAGGGCTTCTGTCCAAGAGGGAAGGGATATACAACCTTTCTGTTTGTTGTAATTGATACGCTTTATATCTCTTAATTCGATACTATTATAAACTTCGTTGTGTATCCTATCACCTATTTCTATGCATTGGTAACCTTTGCCGCTGATAGCAAGAGCAATATAGCAATAGCAAGGGGTGTCAAACCCTATTTCTTTGAGTTCTTTGGCAATGTCGGGGGACACAAGCCAAGTGGGGTAATTTTCGGTGTTATTCATTTTCTTCGTGATTAAATGTTATACTTCCATTATTCTTTTTTCTTTGTTCCTTTCCCGTTCTTTGAATATTTCGATGAGTGCTTCTATACAGAAGAGGCGAGCATTTTCGTAATCGAATGACATTCCTTTTTCTTTTTCAATGTCAAAGCGGTCATAAATTTGATAAGAATACCAATCCATTGCTCCCATATTTGGGCGTATATAGGAAAATAGTCCGCGCACTCTAAACCATTCAAATACTTGTTCCCAAGTATATGTAGGTTCTAAATTTGAGTTTTCCCATTCAGAGGCTTCTAATGCTGTGTATTTAGTAAATTCACCATCAATATCATAATCATAAATTTCTTCATTCCTATACCAACCATAATAACCATCATTACAAACTAGTATTTCTGAATTACTCATCCCAATTTCTTTAAGTTTTCTTGCTATATCTAATGGAACAAGCCAAGTGGGGTAATTTTCTGCGTTCATTTTCTTTGTGTTTTAGTAATTAAAAACTTTCCTTTTCAACATTTATTGTAATGTTATCTTCATCGAAGTACTTAATGACGTATATCGTCTTTCCTTCACGGAGGATAATAGAGGAGGGTAGTTTGCCAATTTGGTTGCGGAAGTAATGAAAGGTGTTGTATATGCCTTTTTTAAAAAATCTTACATCAGTTTTTGCCTTACTTAGTTCCTCTTCTAATTTTTTAACTTTTTCTTCTGCTTTTATGGTCATATTGCACAAACGCAATAGCTCTTTTTTTGCTGCTTGAGGGCTTCCATTAATCCTATCGCATATTGAGGAGTAACTTATATCATAATCGTCTATTTCCATTGTATTTTGTATTTAAAAGGTTATACATTCCACTCTTCTTTGGTGAGTTGCTTTCCACAGTCCTTGCAAAAGAGAGCGGTTACTTCTACTGTAACGTAGTGGGCAAGGGTGCGGAGCTCTTTATGCTTGTGGGGGCAGGTGTGAGCCGTACCGGCTATTAATTTGCTAATTTTCTCATTGGCTAATTTTCTAACTTCTTTCATATCTCTGTGTTAGCATTTTTTCAAAGATGTTATTGACTTTGCCTACTTCATTGGGGGTGAGGCTTTGTAGGCTTCTTTTGAAGGGGTTTTTGCTACTACAAAACCATTTACCAAGGCGTGTTATATCTGCATATTTTGGGTTGGCTTTGTCGCGCCAGCCGAGTTCGTGGCATAAAGACAATAGCTTTAGGTGCTGCTTGTTTTGGGCATCGAAATAGGCGTGCATCTCGAAATGGTAACCAAGGTGCTGGGCGAGAGCAAAAAACTCGTCTTCTGTTAGGTTTTTTGTGCTGGGGAGCTCTCGCCCTATAAAGCTACATACAAAGTGTAGGCGGGCTTCTCGGTCTCTGAAACGCTTACTTAAAAGGGTTTGCAAAATGCGAATTTGGTGGGGTTTTATTGTGGTCATATTATTCATTTTTGACTGTTACTTTTACATAGTCGCCTACGTTATACTCTTTGTATTCGTTTTCGTATATTGTTATTTTATTAGTACCTTCTTTGTTGGCAACATACATATAATATTTTGCGGGGTGATAGGTACTTGTGCGTACTTTTCCAACAAAGTGGAAGGTTGTATGGGCTGTTATCATTTCTTTGTCTACTACAAACCCTGTAATGACTTCTGTTTTGTTTGTTTGTTCATTGTTCTTTTTTCCACAAGAGAAAAATAGTAATGATAGTCCTAAAAATATAAGTGCTTTTTTCATTTTAAATGGTGTTTAAATGTTGTTTAAAAATAGCTCCTCGCCTTAGTGGATCTCATAAGAGCGTCCTCTTATTGCCTGCGACTTCCTAAGGGCGGAGGAGCATCTTTTAGCTACCGAGATAGCTAAAAGTGTTGTTATGCGGTGGCTTGCTCTTCGTACTTTTCGTGTACTGGGAAGAGGTGTTTAATGTCTGTACCTGGGGGGAAGTCTACCGATGAGAGTGACAAAGGTATGTTACACTTTTTGCCTTGCTCGTCGAGGATGTTGGCTTCGATATAGAAGGCGGAACGTTGTGGGCGGTAGGATTCGGAAATAATTTTTACTGCATCTGTGAAGTCAGGGTTGTCAAATTCTTTGGCTACACGGGTGAGTTCTAACACTCTGGAGGCTTTTAAATTTCCTTTGGCGTCTTTCTTGAGTAGGCGGTTGATTACTGAAACGAGTTTGGCACTGTCGTCGTCTTTAGCGAGTGAAGCAATAAAGTGATTTACTTTTTCAATGCCTGCATTAACGGTGTCATCCCAGTTGTCAATAACGCGGAATCCGTAGGTGATGGTGTTGCCGTGGGTATCGGTGAAGGTGTGGCTTTGTTGGTCGCCTTTTACTTCGTAGACTTCGTTTTTGGTGTCTAATAGGATTTTGAGGGCTTCAAAAGTATGCAATTTCACCTCTGCCATTTGCTCAGAATATGTTTGCAGCTTGCCAATTATTTGTGGAATTGCCTCATTGACGAGGGCTTTGTATGCCTCGCGGTTTTCGTTTTGTGCTTGTTCACGGCGTTGTAGTTCGGCTTTGAGTTCGTCGGCGGTGAGTTTACTTAAATCTACTGTCATAATTGATAATTGTTATTTGTTAATATCTTGTTACTTTGGCTTTGTATAGGGGGTGTGCGGTTAGTGGTTGCCATTGGTCGTTTTCGTCTTGCCACTGTAGTTCTAAGGTGTTGGGTTCGTAACGAAAAGCGGGTGGCAGCCAGCGTTTTCGCTCTGTCCAACCTTGTAGCTCTTGGACTAAGGCGGGTACTTTGTCGGTTTTACCTGCTCGGAATTGGCAGGTTTGCATCCGTTGCTCGAAGGTGAGTATTTGTACGAAAGTGTCGAGCGATAGGGCTTCGGTGTATGCTAAAAATCTGCTATTCATAGTTGTTATTTGTTAAATTAGTTTACCGTATTCTTTGAGATCTGACCACCATCGCACGCTATCACCGCTGATGCCTTGGGGGAGGTATCGCACGGGGCGTTTTTGTTTTTTGGCGGTTTTGAGGAGCTCTTGTGCGTGCTCTCTCATTTTGCGATTGATATACTCGTAGTCGCTTATTTCGTTAGGTTCTATTCTCATCTTGTGTTCGGTTTATCTTCGGTTAGTGTTCGGTGCGAGCCGCACGGGCGGTTATTTTTTTGAGGAGTACGCTTGGGTAGTAGTCTAAGATGTTGGCGGCATAGAAGCTAATGAGGTCAAGCATTTCTTCTGGGGTGTAGATGCTGATATCTTGCCCGTAGTGTCGGTGTATGGCTTGCTCAACTATTTCGTACCATTGATCGTCGTACCAGTTGATTAGGGTGTCGTGGCGGGTGAGGGTTTTGAGTTGTAGCCCCCGAACCCCCGAAGGGGGACAAGCTAAAAGGTGGATACACCAATCTATATAGAAATCATAGCGGAGGTTTTCATACTGCAAATAGGTGAGCCCTAATTGGTGGGCGAGGGCGTGGCGATAGGTGATTTGTTGGGGTATTGTATTCATAGGTGTTAGGGTGTTTTTAAGAGTTTAAATTCGCGTTCTTGGGCTTTTTCGGCTGAGATGAGATAGGGCTCTAACTCATTGGCTCCAGTACGTGTTTTTTCGATGTAGGCTCGGAAGTCTTTTACATAAATACGGTTTTGACTAAGCCAGTAGAATTTGTTGGCAACGGCTCCTTTGGGGTTCCCTTTACTATCGGTTTGTGATATGCCAATAAAGAGGGTGTTAGGAAATGCTTCGATGAGCTTGTTGTATAGGCTTGCGGGCTTGCCGTCGAAACACTCTTGTATGCTGTCAATAAATACTATTTTAGGTTGTTGTGGACGGTCCAGGCGTAGCATCATTTTATCTACATATTCTTTTTGCACGGTGTAGCGTTTTCGGTACTGTTTGAGCCCGTAGCGGTCGAGGTTTTCAATGAGTGATAGGCTGCCACACTCTTCTAAGGAGTTGTATAGTACCTTTTCTCTTTGGCATAACTCTTTCATTAGTTGAAGGGCGTAAGTGGTTTTGCCGTGCCCTGAGTCGCCATAGATAAGGAGGCTGCCGCTTCTTTCTACCTTGCCGAGATGGTTTGTCCATTGTGGCGATAGGTCGATTGTTTTGTACTTTTTGCGCGCTAAATCTTCATAGGTGTAGGCGCGGGGTATGATTGTTTTTTCGTTATTTTCCATCATTGAGTTGTTGTAGGCGTTGCTTTTCAATTTCGGTGCGTACTTTTCTGAGGCTTCCTGCGGTATTAGCGTACATTTGTGCAGGGCTGATAGTTGAGCCATTGGCTTGGCTTACTTGGGCTATTTGGCTAAGTAGGAAGGCTTCGATGGCTTCTTTATCAGAGGGTGGACTTACACGGCTGTACTTGGAGCCATAGCGGTCGAATATTTCGGCATAGCCTACTTTTTTAATACCCTTATTACGGTCGATTTTAGCCTGCAAGCCGTCTGCTCCCATCATATACCAACCGCATACGTATTCGGTGGCATTCCAAAGGCTTTTGAGTTCCAAAAAGGCGTGATATTCGAGGTCGCCAGCTTCGTCTAATATCACTAATGGGGTTTCAAGCTGTTTTAGGTAGTAAACCAAATCTTCGTACACTTCGGCATATCGTCCTGTATAGGTAATGCCAAACTCTTGTGCGATTTTTCGTATAAGTTTTTGTTTGGTTTTTACTTGTGAGCAATCTATATATACGGCGTTTTTGTTTTTGCTTACATACACTTTGGCGGTGTGTGTTTTGCCTATACCTGCACGGTCGCATAGGATAGCCGAAAGCGAGCGTGTTTGGCAGGCGGTAAGCTGGCTGTAGATGTACTGAAAAGTTTCGGTTTCGACGGTTACCCAAGGGGCCTCATCGCGGAGTTGTACTTGTAGTTTGCGGGCGATGCTTATCCATTTGGCATCGGATAGGACGCCATCGCGTTCACCTTTCATTACACGGTTGTACTGGGCACCATTGATGCCAAGACTTTTGGCGTGGTGAGTGTCATAGCGGTAGTTTTGTCGGTTTTCGGCAATTGCTTGCACGATTTTTTCTTTTAGGGCTGTGGTTATCATAAGTCTAATAATGCTTTATTTATGGTTTCTACTTTTGTTTTGCTGTACTCTTGATAGTTGAGTGCGGGTGTCTCGGTGTAGTCTACTGGTGTGTAGTCTACTTCTGTAGCGGTGGGTATGGGTGTGGTGAGGCTTCCTAAGCGGTTGAGCTTTTGCACTGATTGGGTACGTACCATTTGGTCGAACTGGGTAACATAGCTCATTGCTTCAGCATATTGTTGCTCATCGTGCTGAGTCCATTCGGCATTAGCTCGGTTGAAGGTAGGCACAGGGCTACAAGTGCAAAGAAAGGCTCCGTTTTGGTATAAATATACTTCGGTAATACCGTCCTTATTAGGCAAGTAATAGGCTTCTACTTGGTAGTTGTTGGGGGCTAATAAGGTAAGTACTTGCGGGTTGGGTAGTTGGTATTTTTGGTATTGTACGGTTACGTATTGGCTACGGCGTATGGTAGTAGTGGTGCATTTGCCTATGTATTGGGCTAAAAGGGCTCGGTTGAGTTGTGGTAGGTTGGGGTTTACGTTCTCTAAAAATACCTCTAAACGTGTCTTCCCAGGGAAGCGTTGTTGGTCAGGGTGGGGTTGGTTGTTGTATAGGGTTTGCTCTTGGAGTTCCATTGCTACAATATCATCATAAGAGGCTTTGGCTTCTTTGTAATTGTTGTTGAACTCATCGAATATCTTTTGTTGTGTGGTGCGGTTGCTATCACGGCGGGCATAGTGGCGACCTACGTTTTGGTGTCTGTCCTTCTCAATGCCGTATTTTTTACCTCGTATCATTGTCTCAGCATACTTCTCTTGTGAGTTGGTAGGGTTACAGAAGCGTACAAACGGAAATAGGTTGTTGGCTTTCAGTAGCCCGTCGGCAAACTCTCCCGTTAGGTGTCGTTCTACTTCTATCTGCATTGGAGTACCCAAGCCGTAGGAGGTAGTAAATTGAAACATTGAGCGAAAGCAGTCTAAGAAAAGCTCGGTGTCTTTTTTCTTGCTGTGAGCAATACCTATAAGGGCGGTGCTCATCACATCATAAGCATAGTATGCCATTACTTTGCTGCCGTCGGGTAGCTTGGTGTGCATTATATCGCGGTCATCAAGGGTTATTTTACTCATTGAGTAGAGAGGTGCGTGGCGGTGAACGTGAGGGCGCAACTTGTGACTAAAATCGTACTCTCCATTGCGGGCTTTGGCTATGATAAGCTGATTTTCGGCTTTGCTAAGCCATAGTTTTACGGTGCTTTCAGAGACTTCTAACAGGTTGCCATTCTCATCGCAAAAATCGTCTACATTAAAGAGTTCGCCCGTAGCGCGGTCGAAAAGTTCTATTTCGCCGTATAGAAACTGCTTGTAAATATCGTATACCGAACTGATGTAAGGTTTATTAGGCATACAGCAGATGGATATAAAGAGGCGTTCCATTGTAGGGGTTACTACCTTGGCGTTGTCGGAGCCCTCGCCCTTGTGAATAAAGGTAGCGTAACGCTCGGTAAGGAATTGGTTGTATTTGCGTTGTAGGCTTCGTGGGTTGTTAGGTAATGAGAAACTCCACTTTTCGGGGTTTAGCGCATTCACTGCTTCGCTGATATTTTGCCATATTTGGGTTTTGCGTTTGCCAAAAGCTTTGGCAGTGAGTGGACGGCTTTTAAGTAGCGTTTCGATAGCACCCAGTATCATAGCGGAGGTGGCTTTTTCCCTCTGTTGTGGGAGGGGGAGCGATTTGCCGTTAGGTTTGCGATGCTCGGCAAAGAAATTGATGGCTTCGGGATCGGGTACAATGTACTCTTCTAATACATTGGTAACGATGTGAGCCTCTTCGGGCTTGCCGAGCATACGCACGCAAAATTCTTTTGTATTCACACCTTTCACTACGGGGAGGCTCTCGAAGGCTACCCACGCTTCATTACCTTGTCCTTTGCCTGGTTGGGTAACTTGGAGCTTACCACGAGCGCATAGCTTTTTGTAGTACTCATAAGTAACTACCTTCCAATCGCTATAGAGCAGGCGTGCGGGGATAGATAATATGTTATTTTGGAATGCGTACATAGTTTTGTTTTTTTGGCGTTTGCCTTGCTCCCCAGTGCAGTTGCGAGCTGCGCTTAATGCTGTTGGTCATACCAACCACTGGGGAAAAACAACAATAAAATCAAAATATAAAAAACGTGATGTGGTGTTATTCGCGGTACTTCACTGGTTTGTGATAGTCTATTTTTTCTCTTTTTACGACAATACCTAAGAAGGTAGTGCGTATCTCTCTACCGATGATAAGGAAGTCATCATTGAGGAGGTAAATGGTTTTTGTTGTCATTTTAAAAGTGTTTTAAAAGGTTTTTAAATGCTTCCCAAGGCGGCTATGAACCGCTACGAACTTTCTCGCCGTTGGTCGTACCAACCTTGGGAAATAATTACTAATTTTGCGGTGTATAATTTCAATTTTAGTAATTATGAAAAGTAATCTTGTTAAACTTGCTGAGTTTGCTCAGCTTTCTGATTTTAATTTTGTTGAGTTGTTAAAAGTGCTTCATATAATGCACAAAGTATCTCCTAATCACCCTTTTATTTCGGTATTGCAACCCTTTAGCTTTAAACTCGCACAAGAGGGGTTGGATAGCAGTGATGTAAAGAATGTGCTCAACACCGTTAATCATTTTGTTTTGCTTATGGGAGAAGAAGTCTCCTCAGACTCTTGAGCTCTTTTAAGCAAAATTCTTAGGAGCTCTGTTTGCTCTTCTACAACTTCTCGTACCATTGGTGCGAGAAGTTTTTTTAGTAATCTTTTTATCATATTTAGTTATTATTAGTTGCTTTACTTACTGCTTCGTTGATTGCTTTTACTATGGTAGAAATGATTTTTTCTCTAAGTTCTCGGATATTCTCCGCTTTTTCGTTGGTATATATCACTGTTGGGGTAATAAGGTTATTAATGGTGATATTGATACCCTTGTTAGCCTTTGGATCTTTGTATCTTTTAGCTTGCTCTTCTCGGTCAATACGTGTGTATCGCGCCATCAAGGTCTCTGAAATCTCTTCTTTAATAGGAGCTAACTCTTCGGCTACTAATGAGGTAATGACTTTTTTTAATAATTTTTTCATTGTATTACGCTTCATAAAGTTTTAATTCTAATTGTACTACTTGTGGCAGTCCTTGGACCTTGGTAAGCTGCTGATAGCCGTTGCGCAGTTGCAAAAGGGCTTCGGCAAACTCTCTATTGATGTACCACTTGCCTTCGGCAGTGCGGTAGAAGTGCTCAGGGTGCTTTTTAATACGGCGAAAATACTGCCCACTGGTAACTGAATACTGGTGTAATAGCAACCACTCTATATAGGGCAGGGCTTCCTTGCCATAAACATTGAGAGAGGGGGGCATTTTGATGATAGATTGCTGGGCTATCTTTTCCATTTCAATGAAGTAGTTACGTATCTTCTTGCCTACTTCTGTTCTTTCTACCATTGCGATTTCCTTAGCCATATCAATTGTAAGGAAATACTCGGTGCGTGGTCTGTGTGGATACTTTTTGTCATTTTTGTCCAAAAGTTGATTTTCAGTGAAATAGTCTTTGTTCTCATCAAAACCATACTCTGAAACTCTTCTGTTCAGCCAATGGTTAAAAGGTGTTTGCACTTTTAATCTTTTGTGAAGCTCACGGGCATCTACTAATTGAATGCCTTTCTGTTCGATGATTGTGATTAGTTTGTCCATAGATTGTTAATTGTTTGAATTTGTTTTTAAATCTACTTGCACTTTGTCAGCCTCTTGCTGTAGTAGTTCTTTAGCACGCTGACGAATGTTTTGCTGTACTTCGGAGTTGTACACATAGGCGAGAGCCATTTCCACAGTTTGAGTGGTTACGCTCATCTCTTTTGCAATTTGTTTCTTTAATTCGTAAACAATTCTTATTTTTTTCATACATTTGTCCCGTTAAATGTTGTTATTAATTTTCGGGGCAAAAGTATAGACAATAGTTTAAACTTGCAAATTATTTTTAAACTTTTTTCTAATTATTTTTATGAAGGCAATAAACAGAGTTATTCATTACATTGATAATAAGGGAATTAACAATAGTTCCTTTGAAAAGATATGTGGACTATCCAATGGCTATTTAGGTACCCAATTAAAGCGAAATGCCGACTTAGGAGAGGGGGTTTTAAATAAAATATTAGACAATTGTTTAGATATGAGTCCCGAATGGCTACTCACGGGCAAAGGGTCTATGCTTAAAGATGAGGCTATAAAAGGTACTCCAGTAGAGGTTGTTGCTCCTATAAAAGTAGAAGGTAAAAGCCTAATGCCTAAAGTGATAGTATTAAAAGACGAAGATGATGAGAAAGAACGTATTCCACTGGTACCTATTATGGCACAAGCGGGCTACCTTAAAGGGTATGATGACCCTAAGTATATAAGAAAACTTCCAATGTATAACCTACCAGGTATGAGGAATGGTACTTTTCGTATGTTTCAGGTGGAAGGTTTATCAATGTACCCTACCTTGCAGAGTGGTAGCTATGTAGTGGGGCAATTTGTAGAGGACTGGCAGCATATTTCAGACAATAGAATATATGTAGTAGTTAGTAAAGAAGGTGTAATTGTAAAACGCGTACTTAATAGAATAGAGAAGTACGGAAGCCTATATTGTAGGTCAGACAATCGCGTTTTTCCTCATATAAACGTAGATCTAAAAGATGTAAGAGAGGTATGGGAGTGTAAAATGCACCTTTCCTTTGAGTTTCTTGACCCCATACCTGAGTATCAAAAAATTGCAGACTTACAAGCAGATATGCACTTCTTAAAACAACGTGTAGAACAATTAGAGGAAGAAAAAACAGAAGTTTTATAGGGGCAAAGTGGATATTTATACCAGAGAAACCATACCCTTTTTATATATTTTTGAAATAAAAAGCTAATAATCAGTGTTTTATATAAAAATAAGCTGTAAAAAACACTACAATACACCCCCCTCCATTCAATAAAAAAGCCTATTGTTTGCACAAAAAAGAGGGTATAACCTACTCCACTACCCTAAAAATAGCCGAAAAGTGTCCCCCTAACTGTCCCCCTAAGTGTCCCCCTAATGCTAAAAAAGGGGTGTTTGGGGGCTTTGCTGAGTGGGTACCTTTTAGGGTGTTTTCTACCCCTTTTTGAGGTGGCTTTAGTAGTAGCTATAAGGCACAAAAAAACGCCCAGAAAGGGCGTATTTGTTGGGGTTTTGGTAATTATTAGGGTATATATACCCGCCAATGGTAATTACTTCTATTTAAATGGTAGTTATCGGGCAATTACTCGGTAATTAAATGGTAATTAAATGCAGTTTTTTGTACATTTCATTTTCCTGCCTTTTTGGGCTTTTTTTGTTGTAAACCCTTATTTTATATAGGTTTTCGGGGCTTTTTTACTTTTGTTAGTTTAGTATGTTTCATATTACTGCCTATAGTAATAATGCTCAAGCCTTAGCTTTTATAGAATATGCTAAAAAATTATATTTTACTATTGTAGAAGGTTTTTTAGATACTCAAAAAGATACTATTCCCAACACAACAATTGAAGAATATGAGTATGGAATTCCTATTGCTCATCGTGATTTCTTAATGAAGTTATCAAATCAAGTTAAAAAAAACGCAGCCAAACGCTTTTACACCAAACGTGCTAAAATGAAAACAGAAAAATGATTGTAATCACAGATAGTAATATATTTTTCAGTGCTTTGATTAGACCTGAAGGAATCAACGCTTTATTGCCTTTCACTTGCAGTATAAACATAAAATTTGGACAGGTGACAAGGTACTTATAAATGGATTAAAAGAAAAAGGATTAGATATTTGTGTAACTACTGAAGAACTTATCCTAAAACGTTATAAAAAACTATAGAACTATCCCCTTTCCCATTTACTAATTCACTAATTTTCCTTTATGAAATTCTTTACTTTCCTTATAGCTATTCTATTCTTTTTATTTTTCAAACGCTTTGCCCAGCAGCCTAATGCAACTAAAGGGTTTGGCAATCCTTTCCGTTCACACATCTCTCCCGCAACTTTTGAACTCAACCTCCTCTCTCTCTGTTCTCTCGTTATCAAAGCCAACGGACGTGTCACTCAAGCAGAACTCGACTTTGTGCGTGCGCAATTCGTGCGCCTATATGGCAAAGAGCACGCTAATGAGGTATTTCGCAGTTTCAATGAGCTCATAAAAGGCAGGGAATTAGATGCCAGCCGCATTGCTATCTATGTGCGAGTGCGCACTACTTACGAAACCCGTTTGCAAATCTTGTATTTCTTGTTTGGTATTGCTGAATCGGATGGGGTGATGAGTGAGGAAGAGGTACGACAAATACGAGAAATTGCTTATCATTTTGCTATAGAAAACAGCGATTTTGAGAGTATCAAGGCAATGTTTGGCAGTAGCCAAAACAATAGCAACAACCCTCATAGCACTACGCCCAATGGCTTAGCAAAAGCCTATGCTATCTTAGGATTACAACCTAATGCCACTGCTGAAGAAGTAAAACAAGCCTATAGAAATATGGCAAAAAAATATCACCCCGATAAGGTGA
>ERZ1674176.104-NODE-104-length-21346-cov-11.136396_pt1 | contig 21346 bp, 20 predicted proteins | sample MGYA00581288_ERZ1674176 | MGnify/ENA primary metagenome ERZ1674176 (study PRJEB41354, sample SAMEA4873327) | human saliva metagenome | biome: human-associated habitat [ENVO:00009003]; feature: mouth environment [ENVO:08000002]; material: saliva material...
AACAGATGAAATAGCTGAAGGAAAACAGAGTAGACAGGCGACGATGAGGATACCCGTGACGATGTAATAAGAACTGAGGTCGTAAATAGCTTCTCCGAGGCTGCAGATGAAGAAGCCAAGGCCGACAAGTGGGCGTGTTGTTGCTTGGCTTCTCGCGCTGCTGCTCATCCGCGAGGTAATGATGCGGGAGTTGCTAGAGAACGTGGTATCGAGATAGGTCTCCATGTACCAGGCGCTAATAATCATAAGTCCGAAAATCGCGCCAAAGACTTCCCAGAAAATCATGACTGTGCTCCTCCACTGTTGATGAGCGCGAGCATGCCGTCGTTGACAAGACTTGCTGCGTTTCATGGACGGTGTCAGCTTGATGAGGAGGGTGTCACGGCTGTGATCTGCGTGTTCCCCGTCGGAACAGGGGCCGTGTACTTGTGGTCGTATACATCGTTGTAGCGTTGGATCTCGCGCATGACGTCCGCCGCTGCGTCGTCCGTGCACTTGAAGTCCTCTGTCGCGGCCGCTAGGCCCAAGTAGATGCCGTTCAGGATCCACGCCATGTGTCTGAGTGTTGAGTTCAGAGCCGTGACGTGTTTGCCCAGAGTTGCATCGTGTTCGCTGCCCGTGTCGGACGTGCTGAGGGCTGGCGTATTCCCGATTTCCAGGCAGGCGTTGCTGAGCTTCGCAATGATCGAATTAACTTCGTCGTAATTCCATTCGAGAACGACGTACGTCATGGCAGTCTCCTCTCGGGTGACAGGGTGAAGAAATACGTAATGAGTGCCCACAGCTGCGTGTTGTAGATGGGGTGGATGGGGATGTGAGGCCCGGTGCTGGGTGCGAAAAGCGGAGCCTCGACCCTGTAGGCGGCGGCTGGCGTGATGAACGTGGAGAGGGTAGAGGTCGGAACGAAGGAGTCCTTCTTGGTGCGCTCTTCCCGGATCCAGGTGGTGTATGCCCAGCGTTGGGACACGAGAGCCTGCGCGAAGGCGGAATCTGAGGGGCCGTAGGAGGAGTAATTCTCGAGGAGCTGGGCCGTCTGTTCGACGAAGCCTTGCTGTGCGGCGTACACGATGGCCGTCGGTAGCACGGGAGGTCCGTCGAAGACGGCGGGGTTAGGCGTGAGCGGAGATATCGCCGCCGTGACGTGGGGAATTTCCTCGTTATCGATCTGATAAATGTGGGTCTCAGTGTCGCCGTCGGGGGTGGTAGCGGTGCGGGCCACGACGCAGGGCCCCGGCTGCATCCAGACGAGAGCCTGGCGGCACTGGGAAGCATCCGGAGACGTGGTGGCGATGACCAATCGCGAGCGAGCCGTGCGCATGAGCGTCGCGAGATAAGCCGCGTCGCCGGTGAGTCCCTCGGAGGTGGCGAAGCTTGAGGTGACGTCGCCCGGAATGACGACGTGAGGACGGTCAGGCATTGCGTACCTCCAGGCTCATGATGATCGCGAGAACGTCATCGTTCAGGTCGCCGAAAGCGGGCGTCGTCATCGTCGCAGTCGCCGTGAGGAGGAAGTCATTCCCGCCGTCGGAATGAATACACGCCCACTGGCAGGCGGTGATGGGGACGCTGCCCTGAATGTAGATCCCTGTGCGCAGGTGTGACGATTCGGGTCGCGCCGGCCACTCGCAATCCTCCAGCATGCGAAAGCCGGGAACCTGATCGGACATGGACTGTGCCGAGTCGGCGAGCGCCTGCGCGGGCGTGGTGCTTGCGGGGATGGGGGAGGCAAGCACGAGGAGGGTGGGGGTGAAATCGTAATCGGCATCGATGGGGCCGACGGCGAGGGCGATAATGCCCCCTTCGGTCGGTTGCTGATCGTCGTCTGCTGTTCGCTCTTGCGCGTCGCCGGCGCTCCCGAATGCCTGGTTCAGGATCGAGGAGATCTCCTCCTTCGGGCACGACGACCAGCGGGGAGGCATCAGCCAATAGGTCGACAGACTCATAGCGTCCCCCATCCCTGATCGTTGTCAGCGGACTCCTCGCCGTCCTCCGAAAGCTCGAACTGTGGGAGGGGATCACCGTTTTCGTCCAGCATTCTGTGGCGCTTCATGTACTGGTATTCCATATTGACGAGGCGTGGGGCGCGAAATGGGAATAAGCAGATAAGTGCGAGTGGTAGGCAAAGGAAACCAAGAACGGCTGGAATTAAGAATATGCGCGGAGGGAAGCCAATTTTGTCTAACAGCATTCCCGCTCCCATGAGGGTGAAGAGAAGACTAAGAAGTGGTTTGACGAGAGTGCGACTCTTCCCCAACGCCTGCGGGGAGGTTGACATGCGTCTCCATAGCGAGGCACTTGATGAGTCCGTGTAGGTCTGTGCGTACCATGAGTACAGGCCAAAAGGACCGATGAGGATCAGTCCCAAAATTGCAATCATGTTGTGTGCTCCCCTCTATGAATGTAATACCGCACTTATGCCGTTGTTGATCCAGCTGCCGACCAACTTGCCGGCCTGGCTGCCAGCCAGCCCACCTATGACGCCGCCGATCACGCCTCCAGCGAGAATGCCGACGGGGCCGCCGACAGCGCCGATGGCTGCGCCGAGTTGTGCTCCGTAGGTGGCTCCGAAGTACGCGCCTGTCGCGCTGGCAGCGCCCGTCACTCCGGCTCTTGCGATCTTTTCGCCCTGTCCCATCTCCGGGTGGTGGTAGGAGTCCGACTGGTAGCTGTCGTAGGCGCTGACGACTCCGTCGAGGACCGCGCAGGCGCGGCCTGCGAGCTTACCGCCCGTTCGCAAAACGTCGGCGGTCTTGATCGCTCGACTGCCGCCCTTGACGGCGTCCACCCCCGGGACTTTCCAGTTCTTGAGGTTCCCTCGCTCGGTGATCTGCTTCCAGGGGGATGCGTCTTTGATTCCGGCCGGCGCCTGGTACTTGGCGCCCTTCGCCTGTAGATAGACCGACTCGATCCCGTCTGCAAGAAGGGTATTGCGCATGGTGTCCGCCCAGCCGGGTAGGCGAGCTGGCACATTCAACCCCGTGGGGAATCCGTATGTTTCGACGAATTTGTTGAAGACGGGGAGGAGGGTCGACTCCCAGACGGTGGGGTCGATGCCCGCGAGGTCGCTACCGAACAGTGTTTCCGCGTAGGCGAACTTCCTCTGGTTGATCTCGCAGCGTGAGCGTAGCGACGCAAAGAAGGCGCCAACGCCGCCCGGGACGTTTGCTGGGTGGCTGATGGTCACTTTCGTTCCGTCATGAGAAACCGTCAGCCCGGCGCCGCTGGCGTCGGTGACAATGGCTCGAAACTCTGTCCTGATGGGTTTCAGGGTGCCCCCGTAGTCCTCCAGGGCGGATTGCAGCGAGCGGAAGCATGACAGTGCGTGCTCGCTCGCGGAGATGACATTCGTCAGATGCTCGACGACCGTGTTAACCAGCGCGGCTCTCTGATGTTCGACCATCCCTCGGGCGGCCGTCGCGTCGCCAATGGCCTCGTCGAGTGCCGCGATCGGTTTGTCGCACTGGTCCTTCAACGACAGGATCGCGTCCACCTTAACCGGAAAGTCCCACGAAAAGGACTCGGCGAATTCTACGGTTCCCGCCGATGTGGGAACCGTTGAGGTAGCTGCAAGGGGGGGCATTGCTTCACTCCGTTGGAACAATCGGGCGACATGCGTGTTGCGCATCACTTATTGGCCAGCGTACTCCGGTTGTTTAACAATCTGTAGCGAAAACTGGCTGAAAAATGCTGACGAATGATGTTGTCCGAGGTCGCGAGCGGTTTTCCCGTACCGCGACGAGGCTGGTGGCCCGTGTTTCGTGGACGAGGTCACCTCGGTGGAGGCGGGGGCGGTATCGTGTTCGCCATGACGACGCCCACCTTCGCCGACGTTGACGAGGCCCTCGCCAGGGGCGACTACCGCGCGGCCCTGTCCATCCTCGAATCCCTCGAGGTCGTGGGTGAAGATGCCTGTTATCGCCGTGACGTCCAGGCCTCGGCCTGCGCCCACCACCTCGGCCGGCATGCGCCTGCACCCCCAATCCCGCGATATTGCCCGCGAGCTGCCCCTGTGCCTCGGCGACCTGGGACGCCGCCGAGATGGAGCCGGCCGTCACCGAGGCCTACGGGCGGATGCTCAAGCGCGTGACCTTCGCCCTCGACAAAGCCTTGATGTTCGCCACTTTCGCGGGCTTCGGCTGCGGAATCGGCTACGTCGCGACCCTGCGAATCATGACGGATGAGCTCGCGCTCTTCTTCTTCCTCCTGTACGCCGTCATGTCGCTCAGCGGCTACCTCATGACGTTCGCGCAGATCGTGCTCTTCAATCGCGTCCTCCCGCGAGGCGTGCGCCTGACCTTCAGGATCCTGCGTAAGTGCTTCCTGGACCGGGGAGCTCCGTCATGGACTTCATACGCATGATCGTGCTGGCGGGGCTCATCCTCTTCGGACTGATGGCGCTCACCCGATGATCCCTGTCGCCGCGCAGTTTCCGTGATTATGGCGAAGAATGCTCATATCCTGACCAGTGAAAAAGTCTCCAACTGGGCAGCTTGTAGTTGCTTTGTAAGGCGCGAAAAGCTAATGGACAACGCTATTGTGAGGGTGTGACCTATCAGCCGTTGCAATTCGATGCCGCGCCCCGGCCCTACCGCCTGGGGAATGACCAGCTGCGCCGCTACAACCGCGTGCGCGCCGGCCAGCGAACGCAGGGCCGCGTCAACATCGCCATCGACGTCGTCACCATCCTCCTGATCGTCTCCGTCAGCGCCATCGTCGCCATCGTCGAACTCTCGTCCATGCCCGAACCGGTCATCGAAAAGCTCGCCGGCCTCGCCCTGAGCCTCATTCTCGGAGGAGGACTCATCCTCCTCGCGCTCCTCGCCGCACTCCTCATCGCGGCCCGTCGCTGGCACCGCGAATGGGACGGCAACGAAGACCTCGTCATCTTCTCCGAGTCCCACGCAGCCCTGCACGCCGCCCGGCAAGACGGCGCCATCATGACCGCCTGCGCGCGCATGAAGCTCGCCTGGTTCATCGGCTTCCTCGCCGTCGGTGGCATCGCCGTCGCCACCGAATCCGCGCTCCTCGCCGCCCTCGCCTGCCTGCCCCTCGCCATGGGGCTCCTCAACTCCTGGCGATCCTGCCAAGCCCTGCGCCGCATCACCGGACGCACCCTCTGACACGCGTCGGGCCCGCACGCCCACGCGCACGGACCCGATCACTGCGCCCCGGCCTCGTCAGCGTGGGACGATAGACGAAACGTCAGCCCTTCGAAAGCTCTTCTCGCACGGCTCCCGCACCGAACGTCAGCGCGGTCAGGCCGGCTTCCAGAGCGCCCAGGGCCAGCCCCTGCCTCGTGTGGGCAAAACGAGCGCCCTGCGCACGGCGACCCTCACCGCGGCGGAACAGCCAGCGTTCCACGCCGACCGTGATCATCGCTGACCCCAGCGCCGCGCCCGCGAGAACCGCCAGCTCTGCCGGATCCGCCTCGGTGACACCCTCGAGCGGATCCTCGCCCGCGACGGGGGACGACTTCGAGCAATCCACGTCCTCGTCATCGTAGGGCGGAAGCTCCGAGGGCTCCGGCAGCTGCGCAACCATCGACCAGCCGAGTACCCCCAGCAGACCCGCCTTCACGAGACCGCGCAACGGGCGCGAGCGCACGTAATCGGGCAGGGCGTACCACGCGACGGTCGCACCCACGCCCGCCGCGAACCCCGCGACCCGAGTCGGGTCCACCGAGCCAGCGCACGGACAAGAACAGCTAGATGAGGTGGCCATGGCCAGTCCTTTCAATCGGGAGCGCGCGGATCAATCCGCGAGCAGGTCAAGCAGGTGAGAGACGACCTTTCCGCCCGAATAGGCGGATCCGTCGTGCTGGTACTCATTCGTGATGTAGTGGCGAGCGCCGATCAGCTCACCCGTCTCCACGGACAGCTCGCGCGGCACGAACATGTCGTCGTAATACACGGCCGCAGCCACCGGTACCGTGTTCTCGGCCAGCACGTCCGGCAGGTACACGGGCGCCGCCTCCGTCGTCGACGCGAGAATCTCCGCGACGCCCTTCAGCGGCGCCAAGCCCGGATCCTCGTCGAACACGCGGCGCATGAAGTGCTCGCCCGTCAGGTAGAACGGCTCGCTCTCATCCAGAGGGTTCGCGTCCTTGGCGAAGCCCGGGATCTCCTCGGCCAGGCGATCCGCCGCCCAGCCGGTCGCCGTGCCCACCAGGTCTGGCGTTGCGCACGCGTAGATGTACTCCTGGAACACGGCGTAAATCGGGGCCACGTCCACCTGCGAGCCGATTGCCGCCAGGAACTGCGACGAGAGCCTGCGCTGGCCACGAACCGACGTCCAGGGCCCCTCAAGCAGGTAGTGCAGCTGATCCGTGTTGCCTTGCCCGCCCAGCATCATGCCGATCATGCGCAGACGCGCGGGGGAGAGACGCTCGCCCGTCGGCAGCGTCTCTTCTGTGTCCGCCAGGTGCGCGCACAGCTCGCGCACCGTGCGCTCATCGCCCGGGTGGCGCTGGAAGTACGCGCGGTTGCGGGCTGCCGTGCGCTCATACGTCAGGCGGTAGATGTCGTCCACATGGACGAGGCCGGGCAGACCTCCCGTGATCAGGCTGGCCTTCAGGCCCTGGGGAGCCAGCGAGAGGTACGAGGTCGTGATGAAGCCGCCGAAAGACTGGCCGAGCGTCGTCCACGGGTCATCCCCGCACAGCTCGCGACGCAACGCCTCCGCGTCGTACACGATCTGATCCTGGCGGAAGTGGCGCAGGTACGCGGCCTTCTCCTCGTCCGTGTCCAAGTGGGAGAGCGCCTGGGCGTCCATGCGCGTGGACTGGCCGGTTCCTCGCTGATCGAGGAGCACCACGCGGTAATCCTGCAGGAGACGATTCATCCACCCGCCGGTAAACGTGCCGAAACGCGGACTCGGGTAGCCCGGTCCCCCCTGGAGGAACACCGCGTAGGGCGCGTCCTCGCGGCCCTTGCGCACGACCTCGCGCGCGAAAACCTGAATCGTCGGGTTGTCCTCGCCAGTGGGGCGCAGGTGATCAAGGGGAACGTCCAGGCGGTGTTCGTAAACGGTGTGACCGTGGTGCAGGTACGACTCTGTGTGCATGGGCACAATGGTAGCGGTTTTGTGGCGGCGCTGTTGTGCCCGTGGCTGTTCTAGGTGCTGTTTGGTCCGGCTGTGGGGCCGGGCTGCTTGGTGTGCCCGTGGGCGGCTGCCCGCCCGCGAGATCGCCACACGCGAGCCTGCGGCTCGGAGCGGTCGATCTCGAAGCCCGGCCAGGCCCTGCCGCCGCCCACGGGCACCGCCGCCAGGCCCGCCCGTACCCTCCGGTGCCCTTCACACCAGTGGGGCCTTGTTGGCTGATGGTGCCCGGTGCGTCGTCTCGAAGGCTGGCCTGGCCTCGCCGTCGCCCATGGGCCCGCAGTCAGGCCGTGCCGACCAGGCGGCCGGTTGTCTGAAACCGGTGTCGCCTTTGCTCATGTGTGGCTGTGTGGGGTTGAAACCGGCATCGCCTTTGCGTGTGAGAAATGGGTGTTTTTGGTGCGGTTTTTGGGTGCAGTGGTGATGCCGGTTTCAGCGGTGCGTTGTTGGGGGTGTGCAGTGGTGTTGTTGGTTTCAATGTCGCCATGGTGTCGTGTCTGGTGCGCGAGAAAGTTCGCCCGGCGGCGTTGTGTCATCGCGAAAGTGCGAAAAAGTTCGCCCAGCGCGCTCAAATTGGCCCAACTTCAGCGTTTTTGCGCTTGCTGGGCGAGTTTTTTCGCGGGGATGTCGCTGGAGGGGCTGTGCTGGGTGAGCTTCTTCGCGCCAATTGGCCCTGCGTCGGTCTTGGATGCGATGCGGTGCACTTCAGGGTGGCTGCGGTTGGGGGGTTTGCGCCATGCGAAGCCCTCTGGCGGCGTGTCGCCGGCGTGTCGGAGGCTTGGATGGCGTCATTCCTCCCGATTGGTGGCGGCGGGGCCACGAGTCGAGGGGGTGTGGACGCATCGATTGCGCTATTCGGCGCTGCAGGACAGGTGAATGCGAGTCGGATCTGACAGCTGGACCCCACTACTGGCACCCGTAACCCGCTAATGCGCAGCTAAACCCATCTAGTGGCGGCTGGGCGCTGCCGCCCATGCTCCACTAGATGGGTTAACGTGTGCGTGAGTGGGTTTAGGTGACCACCTATTGGGCCTGGGTGCACATCAAGTGGCCCACGCGCATGCCATCGGGCCCACGTGCGAGATATCGGGTCCACGCTCGGATTAGCGGGTTAACGTGCGCGTATGTCTGCCCCTGCCGGGCCCAGCCAGCTCAGAGCCAGCGGGTGACAGCCAGTTCGTCAGCGCTATTTCGTCAGAGCCAGTTGAGCAACGCGACGTAGCAGACCGTTCCGATGCCGACGCTCCACAGGAGCTTGCGACCAAAGAGCAGGTGCACAGCGACGGTGACGCCCGTCGCCACCAGCGCCGCCCACCAGCGGCCACCCGCCTCCTGCGCGCCCTGCGTCAGCGTCGAGAGCACCAGAATCAGCATGATGCCCGGCGGCATCCACACCGCCATGTCGGAGACAAAACGCGAATCGCGCAGCGGTTCAAGGATCTTGAAGGGCAGAGCGCGCAACGTAAAGTCGATGACGAAGGTGATTGCCAGAAGCGCCAGCAGGTAGCCCAGCGTCGGAGTCATTGCGCACCTCCTTCGGCCGCCTCATCTGCGGAGTGCAGGATGCCTCGGCGATGAAGGACGTGGCGAACCGCCAGGCACGCGACGAACAGCAGGAGTGCCCCCATGAGGTGCTGCCCGGGCACCACCACCATCGCCACCGCGAAGGATGCGCCGGCCAGGAGGACCGACGGCGCCTCGTGCCTGGTGCGCGCAGCGTCCAGCGTCAACGTGATGAACAGAGCCGTCAGCGCGAAGTCTAGGCCCTCGATCTGCGTGGGAATGAGCGATCCGGCGAGGACGCCGACCACGCCCGACACTAACCACGTCAGGTGGAAGAGTACCTGCATCGCCAACAGGCGAGGCTTCGTCCACCCGTTTGGGCGGGCGGCGGTGAGCGCGTAGGCCTCGTCCACGAGGGCATACATCGAGAAGAGGCGCGCGACACGCCCCTCGATGACGTGCAGTGGGAACGAGAACGCGAAAAACAGGAGGCGGAAGTTCACCAGCAGCATCGTCACCGCAATGACGGCCAGCGGCGTATTCTGCGCGGCCAGAGTGACGACGAGCAGCTCGGCCGACCCCGAGTAGGCGGCCAGGGAGAGCGACGGAGCCAACCACCACGGCAGGCCCAGCTGGACGACCAGCAGGCCGTAGGCCAGGCCCAGTGGGATGTAACCCGCGGCGACGGGTGCCGTGATGCGTAGACCGTCGAGGATCTCGAGGCGGGTAGGGCTAGCCGGCACGGGGACATTCACGGTGCGCGGTAGCTTGGGCATGGGAGCAATTTTTACGCGCCGCTACGGCCTCGCGCGCGCTGGCGGGGCCGTGCGTGACGACTTGCACGTTTTAGTGGGTCGAAGGTCCCGGTGTGGAAACCTGCGGGGAGGGATAGCCCTCGCCTGTCACATAGTTTCAAAACGGGAAACAGCCCTCGCGCAATAGACCGTCCGGTGGAAATATCGTTCCTGTCGCCGAGGAACATCTCCTCGGCGCATCCATTGACAACGCAGATCAGGAGCCCTCATGAGCGCCACTCACGCACGCAAGAAGCCATTCCTTCGACTCGCCACGGCCGCCGTCGCCATGGTCGCAGCCCTCGGCATGGCCGCATGCTCCGGTGGCGCGTCCACTTCCTCGTCCTCCTCGTCGAGTGCGCAGGTCGGCGACCGCAGCCCCGAGCAGATCAAGGAAGCCGGCGAGATCGTCATCGGCATCTTCTCCGACAAGGCCCCCTTCGGCTACATCGACGCCGACGGCAAGCCTGCCGGATACGACGTCGTCTACGGCGACCGCATCGCCGCCGACCTGGGCGTCACCGCCAAGTATGTCCCCGTCGACGCCGCCGCCCGCACCGAGGTCCTCGCCTCCAACAAGGTCGACATCACCCTCGCGAACTTCACCGTCACACCCGAGCGCGCCGAAAAGGTTGACTTCGCGAACCCCTACTTCAAGGTCTCCCTCGGCGTCGTCTCGCCCACCTCGGCTGAAATCACCGACGTGAGCCAGCTGGCCGGCAAGACCCTCATCGTCACCAAGGGCACGACCGCCGAAGCCTACTTCGAGGCCAACCACCCCGAGGTCAAGCTCCAGAAGTACGACCAGTACTCCGACGCCTACCAGGCCCTCGAGGACGGCCGAGGTGACGCCTTCTCCACCGACAACACCGAGGTCATCGCATGGGCGATCCAGCACCCCGGCTTCAGCGTCGGCATCAAGAGCCTGGGCGAGACCAGCTACATCGCGGCCGCCGTCAAGAAGGGCAACACCGCCCTCCTCGACTGGCTGAACAACCAGCTCGTTGAGCTCGGCCAGGAGAACTTCTTCCACAAGGACTACGAGCAGACCCTCGCCCCCGTCTACGGTGACGCCGCGACCCCCGACGACCTCGTCGTCGAAGGCGGCGTGGACACCACCTCCACCAACTGACAGGAACGAGGCCGTGGCCCCCGCCGGGGACAGCGCCCACCGCGGGTAAACGCCCCGGCCGGCCACGGCCTCGTCCCAGATTTTTCCTATGAATCTCGACATTCTGGCGCGATACGCGCCCCTGTACGTCGACGCCGCCATCCTCACCTTGAGGATCGCGGCTATCGGCATCGTCGGCTCGCTCGCGGTCGGCCTGCTCGTGGCCGCGATCCGGCAATACCGGATCCCCGTCGCCGCCCAGATCGCCGCCGCCTACGTCGAACTGTCGCGCAACACGCCCCTGCTCGTGCAGCTCTTCTTCATCTACTTCGGCCTGCCGCGCGTGGGCATCAAGTGGAGCGGCGAGACCTGTGCGATCGTCGGCCTCATCTTCCTGGGCGGCGCCTACATGGCCGAGGCCCTGCGCTCCGGTCTCGACTCGATCGCCGCCATCCAGTGGGAGTCGTCTGCGGCGCTCGGCCTCACCCGCACCCAGACGCTGCGCCACGTCGCCCTCCCGCAGGCCATCGCGACCTCCGTGCCGCCTCTCGCCGCCAACGTCATCTTCCTCATCAAGGAAACATCCGTCGTCTCCGTCGTCGCGCTGCCCGACCTCGTGTACGTCGCGAAAGACCTCATCGGCATGTCCTACAACACCTCCGAAGCGCTGATCCTCCTGGTCATCGCCTACCTGGTGATCCTTCTGCCCGTGTCCATCGCGGCCCGACTTATCGAAAAGAAGGTGCGCCGTGGCGGATTTGGGAATTAACGTCATCTTCGAAGGCCGCAACCTCGTGCGCATCCTCGAAGGACTGGGCGTCACCGTCGGTATCTCCGCGCTGTCCGTCGTGCTGTCGCTGGTGCTCGGCGTGTTCGTTGGCCTCGGCATGCGCTCGCGCTGGCGAGTCCTGCGCTGGCTCATGCAGATCTACCTCGAGTTCGTGCGCATCATGCCCCAGCTCGTCCTCCTGTTCGTTGCCTACTTCGGGCTCACGCGCGTCGCGGGGATCAACCTGGACGGCATTACCGCGTCCGTCCTCGTCTTCACCCTGTGGGGCGGCGCCGAAATGGGTGACCTCGTGCGAGGCGCGCTCATCGCGATCCCGCGCCACCAGTACGAGTCCGCATACGCGCTGGGACTCACCCCGAGGCAGACCATGCGTCGCGTCATCCTGCCTCAAACCCTGCGCAGGCTCGCGCCCCCGGCCGTCAACCTCATCACCCGTATGGTGAAGACGACGTCCCTCGTCGTGCTCATCGGCGTCGTCGAAGTCCTCAAGGTTGGACAGCAGATCATCGACGCCAACCGCTTCAACTACCCGACCGCCTCGCTGTGGATCTACGGCCTGATCTTCGCGGCTTACTTCCTCATCTGCTGGCCCATCTCGCTCCTCTCACGCCACATGGAGAATACATGGCAGAACTGACCTCCGACCCGCAGCTGCACCTCGTCGACCTCGACAAGACCTACCCCGGCGGCCACCACGCCCTGCGCGGCGTCTCCCTCGACGTCGCCGACGGCGAAGTTGTCGTCATCATCGGCCCCTCCGGCTGCGGCAAGTCCACGCTCCTGCGCACGATCAACGGCCTTGAGCCCATCAACTCCGGGCAGATCCTCTTCGACGGGAATGACCTGGCGGCCCCCGGCGTCTCCTGGCCCGAGGTTCGCCGCCGCATCGGCATGGTCTTCCAGTCCTACGAGCTCTTCCCCCACCTGACCGTCATGGGGAACCTGACGCTCGCCCCCGGCCTCGTCGCGGGAGAATCGCGCGCCGACGCGAGCGAGCGGGCGTTGAAACTGCTCGAGCGCGTCGGTCTGGCGGACCGCGCCGACGACTACCCGCGCCAGCTCTCCGGCGGCCAGCGCCAGCGCGTCGCCATCGTGCGCGCCCTCATGATGGACCCCGAGATCCTCCTCCTTGACGAGGTCACGGCCTCCCTTGACCCGGAGATGGTGCGCGAGGTCCTCGACGTCGTCCTGGAACTGGCTCGTACCGGCATGACGATGCTCATCGTCACCCACGAGATGGGCTTCGCCCGCGCGATCGCCGACCGCATCGTCTTCATGGACGAGGGCCGCATCGTCGAGGTCGACCCGCCGCGCAAGTTCTTTGCGGACCCGGCGTCTGACCGAGCGCGCAAGTTCCTCGACATCTTCAGCTTCGAAGGCGCCAAGCTGTAGGGGTTTCCAGGCGAAAGTGCTTCCTGGTGGGGCCTTGGCCGACGGGCTTGTAGTGTCGTCGGTGCGTGTGCAGGTTCCGCGTTCTTCCTGTTGATTTGGGTGCTGCACCCGATCCGTAGGCATTGCACCTCTTCTGATCGGGTGTACCGCGACTGATTGGGTGTACCGCGACTGATTGGGTGTACCGCGACTGATTGGGTGTATCGCGCAGGTGCCGTTGGGGTGGGCGGATTGGAAACGGCTATGCGGATAGGTCATGACGATGCGGATACCTTAATGACCTATCCGCCTGCGCACAACCTATCCGCGTGCGAGTAACCTATCCGCGTAAAGGGCTGCGTTGGACTGGGACGCGTGCGCTGGCCGTCGAGGTGCTTATTCGCGTAGCGGCCCGGTGCCTTGCGTGGTGATCCGGTGCATTGAGCACGCGCGAGTTGAGAACGAGAACGAGCACGCAGAGTCCACCCGCGACAGAACTTCCCGTTTTAGCCGATCAGCGTCGACTGGTGGTGCACCATGATCAGGCGTCCCCCGCCAGAAGTCGCCGGCGCCCACACGCTGGATTCCAGCGAGGCGCCGCCCTCCCAGCGCACCCGGTAGCGCGTCAGGAACGACCCGCCCAGATCGTGCGCGTCGATGCGGCCGATGGATGGGGAAGCGGGCGAGGGCCCCGCCAGCGTCGTGGTCGCGCCGCCACCCGGCCAGATGCGCGTCGTCCGCTCGTCGGTCATGGCCGCCAGCGCCTCCTCGTCACCGCCGGTCCACGCCAGGATGAACTCGCGCTCGCGGGCGATCGCGTCTTCGGTGGTCATCGCGGGCTCACTCACGGACGAGGCCGGGGCTGCCTCCGCGGGTTCGTTCGCCTCGGTGGGCGTGGAGAAAACGCTGGGATGAGAACGGAATGTCGACGTGGCGGCCTTGTCGGTGGAGGCGTCGTGTGAAGCGGGAGCGCTCCCCAGGGCATCAGTAGTAGCGGGCACGTTGTGCGGCTCGACGGACGCAGCCACAGTGGTCGCGCCCTCATCCGTCTGATCCCCGGATGCCTGATCTGAGGACGCCTGATCCGCCGACGCAGCGCCGCGCGACGCGCCGCCCCCGAACCCGGGACCCGGCTCGGGCGTTCGCCCGGCCTGGTAGGCCTCGGCGCAGGAGCGCGCCAGGTCGTCGGCGCGCTCGTTCATGCGGTGGCCCGCGTGGCCCTTGACCCACTCGAAGGTGACGCGGCGCCCTTCCATGGCGCGGTCGATCTCCTGGATGAGTTCCAGGTTCTTGATGGGCTTCTTGTCGGCCTTCGTCCAGCCGCGCTTCTTCCAGCCGAGCCGCCACTTGGACACGACATTGATCGCGTACTGCGAGTCGGCGAGGATGTGCAGGTCCTCGCCGGTCTCGGCCGTTGCCTCAAGCAGGCGCAGGATCGCGGTCAACTCACCCAGGTTGTTGGTGCCTCGCGGCCACCCGCCCGCGTCCCACGTGTCCTCGTCCACGTACCAGGCCCACCCCGCGGGCCCGGGATTGCCGAGGGAAGAACCGTCTGCCGCCGCCGTAATCGTCATGCACTCATCCTATCGGCATCGTGCTTGCCTGATCGGAAAGGGGGACGAGGCCGGGGCAGCCTCGGCCTCGTGCCCTAGACTCAGGGGGTGGGCGTGGTCGCGCCCGCTGCCGCGAGGAGAGGGAAGATGCGCATGGGGGAACGCCTCGACGAGCTTTGTAAGACGGCTGCCGACGAACAAGAGATCGGTCGTTCGAAGAAGTCGAGGCACGCCCGCCGATGGGCGCTTCTCGTTGTCGTACTCTCGGTTGCCGCGCTGGCGTGGAGCTGTGTTTTTCATGGGAACTTAACCCGAAAGCCGATCGGTTTCCTCACGACGAACGATGCGGTGATCGCGCTGAGGCTCGGGCGCGGCTGGACGACGGTGGCTGAGGATAAACCGTACTACGACGGCTGGATTGTGCTCCTCGACGCGCAGGGGCGAGGCCAGGTGGCATCCGTCGACGAGATAAACGGCGGAGACGTGCTGTGGAGTGAGCGTGGCGTCTTCTACGGTTCGCCGAGCCGGGACTACGTGACGACGGACAGCGGGACGCAGCAGACCGCGTGGCAGTTCACTCGCCGCGGCGATGTTCAACGCTACGCGCTCCCCGATGGAGCACTTGTTGCCGTGCGGCGGGAATACAACGACTACCGCATCGGTACCCTCTTCCCTGACGGAACTCACGCGAGTGTTGAAACTGAAGATGTCGGCATTGGCATCGGACAGTGTGGCGGCCGGATTGTTGCGATCACGACTACTGAGAAGTCCGAGAGTATTAAGTCGGCGGCTTTCGAGGCCTACGCTGCCCAGTTCGGCGGTGGTGATATGCCGGAGGCTCTGGAGGTGGTTGTTCAGCTCAACGACTTTGACGGTGATGTTCCCCCGGTCCTCGCGGTTGTGCCTATGGGTGAGGGATTGTCCTCGTACCAGCACATGTTCGACTGCGAAGGGGACATCATCACGGCACCGAGCAGGAAGGTGGAGAGTGAACGGGAATGGCTCGTTCTCCAGCGGTGGGACCTGTCGACGGGGCAGCACACGATTATTCCCGTGGTCGATGAGGATGGGAACGCTATCGAGCTGGGTGAAGACCTGGGTGTTTCCGGTAGTGAAGCGATTCGCGTGGGTAACGAGTACAGGTTCGTGTCGAGTGGTGGGGATGCCTTCGCCGTCGATACGACGAGCGGCCTGGGGCGTCACCTGTTCTCTCTGGATAGGTCGACGTATAGGCCGGACGGATACTTGGCGACCTTCCAGGTGACCGAGACCGGCGTCTACGCGCTGAAGGATCGTCGCTCTGACCGCGTCGTGACCCTCTCGTACAGGCCCTGGGAAGGTGGCGAGTGGCGTGACATCTTCACGACCCGGGACCTGGCCTATTACCTCAACGAAGGCTATATCTCGAGTGCCTTGGACATTCAGTCCTTCGCGCTGCGCCCGGGATGGAACGGCGGCGCGCAGTAGCGTTGTTCGGTTGTCCGGGCCTTGTGCCCGGTTGGGAGGCAGCTTCGGCTGCTACGACGATGGGACGAGGCCGGGGCCTCCTGGGCGGAGTGCCCTAGACTCGGGGGTGGGCGTGGCCGCGCCCGCTGCCGCGATGAGAGGAACGACAAGAGTGACGACGCAAACCGACGACTGGATGGCGCCGGGGGATGACGAGCTCGGATTTGGTGGCTTAGCGAAGTTGAAGCCCGTGTGGAAGTGGGCCCTCGTTATCGCTGCTCTCTCGGTTGCCGCGCTCGCGGTGAGCACTAGTTTGCATCAGGACGTGGTCCGCAGGCCGGTCAGTTCTTTACGGTCGAATGACGCGGTGATTGCTCTGCGACTGGGGCCTCAACATCGCCCTTCTCTCCAGGAGGCGACGAACACGGACAGCTGGATCGTGCTCCTCGACGCCCAGGGACAGGGCACGGTGGCGTCCGTCGATTCGGTGGCTGGCGGGGACGTGTTGTGGAGTGATCGCGGTGTCTTCTACGGTTCGCGGAGCCGCAACTACGTGACGACGGATAGTGGAACGCAGGTGAGTAAGAGCGACAACGGGACCCGAGAGGAGATTCAACGATACGAGCTTTCCGATGGTCAGCTCGTCACTCTGGTTCCGAAGCATTGGGATTATAACGACGGCGACGCGCAGAGCGACTCCAGTATTACGACTGTTGAAACCGGGGGTATCGCCGGTGATTTTGGGCAGTGCGGGTCACGGATCCTGGCGATTACGGACACGAAGGAATCCCCCAGCATCGCGGATGCGGCGTTCGAGGCCTATGCCGCCCAGGCGAGCGACGAGGGCACAGTTCCGGAGGCCCTGACGGCTGTCGTGCAGCTCAATGCCCCTGATGGCGACGCGCCTCGAATTCTTGCCGTCACGCCGGCTATCGACAACGTGGTGTCGGGACATAATATGTTCGCCTGCGATGGGGACGTCATCACGCTGCAGAGCGTTGAGGAAGTAAAGCCTGGTACCCCAGACAACATGACGGCGCATGAACGATACCGATGGGTCCTTCACCAGTGGGACCTATCCACGGGAGAACGTGCGAATATCCCGGTGACCGATGACGACGGCGAGCCCTTCGAATCTACTTCCAAGCGGTTCCTCTCTGGCTACCGGGGTGTTCAAGTGGGCAACGAATACAGGCTGGTTGACCGGGATGATCGGGCTCTCGCTGTCGACCTGACGAGCGGCCAGTTACGGCGCCTGTTCTACACGGAGCCGCGGATGCCTGTGTCTGACCGCTACTGGATGACGTACCAGGTGGATAAGGATGGTGTCTACGCGCTCGGAGAAAGCTATGAAGGCCATGTCGTCTCACTGTTCTTCATACCGTGGGACGGCAAAGAGTGGCGTGAAATCTTCACCACGGACAAGCTCGCGGGGTATCTCAAGGAGGGGTGGTTCTCGGGTGAATTGAAGGTTCAGTCCTTCGCGGTACGTCCGGGATGGAACGGCGGCGCGCAGTAACGCGTCGCGATAGTGAGTGGGGGCGGTCTTCCAACGAAGACCGCCCCCACCTGCGTTTGCCGTCAACGGGCACTGACCGCTCGTCGGCAGCCCCAGCCGTCACTGCGTGACGCCCACCTGGCCCAGCGCGAAGGCGAACTCCTCGCAGCGCGCCGCCCACCGGCCCTCGCGCCCTGAGGGGCCGGCGTGCCCGGCGACCATCTCGGTGCGCAGGATGATCGGGCGCTCGAGTGGGTCGCGCGCGGGAATAGACTCAGCCTCGGCCTCGTCCGTGGAAGGAACCTGGCCGGTGGCCTCGCGCAGGCGCTGCACCCACTTGGTGGGCTCGACGAACTCGACGCGCGTGTCGTTGACCGACGTCGTCGCCATGACCGCGGGCAGGAGCGCGCCGTCGGGCACGTTCTCGTACGGCGTGTAGCGGCTCATCGCGTCGAACACGGCGCGCGAGGTCAGCGGATTGCCCCACTCCTCCCATTCGCCGACGGTGAGCGGCAGGGTCGGGTCCAGGATCGTCGAGAGCGCGTCCACGAAGGGCACACCCGCGAGGATCGCGCGGAAGCGGTCGGGGGCTGCGTTGGTGACCGCGCCCATGAGCAGGCCTCCGGCGCTGCGGCCCTCCGCGACCAGGCGACCGGGCGCCACCCACCCGGAGTCGACCAGCCAGTCGGCCACGTCGATGAAGTCCGTGAAGGTGTGCTCCTTGACCAGCTCCTTGCCGTCCTCGTACCAGGCGCGGCCCATCTCGCCGCCGCCGCGCACGTGCGCGATCGCGTAGACGGCGCGGCGCAGGATCGGCAGACGCAGGGTCTCGAACTCGGGGTCGTAGCTGACCTCGTACGAGCCGTACCCGATCTGCCAGCCCGCGTGCGTGCCGTCCGGGCGCGCGTCGCGATGGTGGATGAGGGTGACGGGGATGCGGGTGGCACCGTCGCGTGCGAGCACCCACACGCGCTCCTCGACGTACTCGGTGGGGTCCCAGCCGGGCGCCTCGCGGGTGCGCAGGGTCCGCACGCTCAGCGCCGCGGTCTCGGGGGACGAGGCCGGGGCCGTGTTCGGCAGCAACACCTCGGCGACCGTCGGGGGCACGGTCTGTGACTGGAACTCAACCCGAAGCGGATCCTTCCACGGGGTCGGCACGGTCGCGATTGTGCGCACCGGGGCGTCCACCTCTACGCGTCGCCACGTGGGCGTGGGCTCGCGGCGATCCCACACGTCGACCTGCGTGAGAGAGCCCGAACGAAGCGAGAGCGCCACGTAGTCCGCGTGGGCCTCGACGTCGGTGATGCGCTCGCCGGGGCCGGGGCTGCGCAGCGGCTCCCAGGACTCAAACGGGGCGAGGGGCGTGGGCTCGTCCTCCGGCAGGGGAGTGCCCGGCGTGCGATCCGCCAGCGCTTGGCGACTATACGCGGAGGAAGAAGTTACGCCCAACTGTGCCAAGGCCTCGGGCGACCCCCCGGCGGGCAGCATCGCCTGCGCGAGCGAGCCCTCCTGCGTCAGCCCCGTGTGCACGATGAACAGGCGATCCCCCGCCGAATCCGCCGACACCAGCGTGCGCGGGCGCACCGGCATGAGCGGAAGCGGGCGCACGGACGGGTGGGCGGGCAGCCACAGCCACGCGCGGCCCGCCGTCGACGACGAGGCGTGAATGACGACGTGCCCCGGGAAACCCGAGGGAGCGAACCCCATCTCGAAGCCCTCGTCCGGCTCCACCAGCAGCAGCTCGTCGGCCTCACGCGGCGTGCCCACGCGGTGCAGCCACGCGTCGCACGCGCGCCACGCGTCGTCTACGCCCATGTAGATAAAGGAAGCGGAATCATCCGCCCATGCGAAGCCGTACCCGGCGTCCACCACGGCCTCGTCGATGACGCGGCCCGACGCCTCCTGCACGACCCACGTGTAGCGCTCATCCCCGCTCGTGTCCCGCGCCCACGCGATCAGACGCCCATCCGGGGACGGGTGCATGTCCGCCAGGCGGAAAAACTCCTGCCCGCGTGCCCACTCGTTCTCATCGACGAGGAGCTCCTCGCCCCGCGCCGGCACACCCGGTTGGGGGACGAGCGGAATCGGCGCCCCGGCCTCGTCGCGCTCCACCGGCGCGCGGTGATGCGTCGCGTAGGACTGGCCCTCCGTGAAACGCCGAAAATACCAGAACTCGCCCTCGCGGATCGGAACCGTCACGTCGGTGAGCGCCGTGGAGGCCTTGACCTCCTCCACGAGGCGCGCGGCCGCCTCGCGCGTCGGCGCCGTCACCGTGTCCGCCCACGCGTTCTCCGCCTCCAAATGAGCCCTGACCTCGGGATCCTCGCCGTCACGCAGCCAGTCCCATGGGTCATCGAAATGCTGCCCGAAATGGTCGCGCACCCGGTACCCGTAACGCTTCGGGGCAACCGGGGGAGTGTTCATCGACGAGGCATTGGCCGCCTCACGCGTGGTCGTGTCAGTCATGTGGACCATCTTAGAGGTGGGCCAACCGATGAGGATCCACGAAACAGTGGCATGACCGTGCGAGACTATGGGGGTGAACGACGAACAAGCTCCCTCGCGCGGATCCGCTGCCGCGCTCGACCCCGAGTCCCCTGTGCTCGACCCCGCGGCGCTCGCGGACCGACCGTCCGCGCCCCTTGCTCAGCCCGGCACCCGAGGGCAGGTTGACGGGGGAGCGGCGCCGGCCTCGTCCCTGAGCCTCACGCAGCGACTCCTCGCCGGGGTGCGTGAGTTCATCCAATTCGGCATGGTCGGAGCCACCGCCTACATCGTCGACGCCGGTCTGTTCAACCTGCTCCAGCACGGGCCGCTCGGCTTCCTCGCCGGACACCCCAACACCGCGCAATTTCTCGCCGCCGCGACCGCGACCCTGTACTCGTGGATCGCCAACCGCCTGTGGACCTACCGCGGCCGCACGCGGGAGAACGCCACGCGCGAGGCCATCCTCTTCTTCTTCGCGAACGCGTGCGGCATCGGCATCACCCAGTTCTGCCTGCTGTTCACCCACCACATCCTGGGATACACCTCGGCGCTGGCCGACAACATCGCCGCCTATGTCGTCGGCTTCGCCCTGGGCACCGCGTTCCGCTTCTTCTTTTACCACTACGTGGTCTTCACCGGGCATACGCGCGCGTAGGTTCGAGGCGCGGCGGTAGGGTCGAAGCGTGAAGGAAACACCAGAGCGCTACCCGACCCCCGAGCAGTCCATCGGCACGATGGTCACCATCGACGACACCGCCCTCGTCTTTGAGGGCGGGGGGATGCGCAACGCCTACACGGCCGCGCTCGTCGCGAGGCTGATTGCCGAGGGCATCAACTTTCCGCACGTCTCGGGGGTTTCCGCGGGGTCCAGCCACCTGTGTAACTTCACCTCCCGCGACGCCCGTCGCTCGCACGCGACCTTCGTTGACCTGGTTGACGACCCAGAGTTCGGTGGCCTCAAACACTTCCGAAAGGGGCACGGCTACTTCAACGCCGAGTACATCTACGAGCGAGTCTGCTACCCCGATGGTGCCTACCCCTTCAACATGGACGCGTTTCTTGCCAACCCGGCGCGCACTCGCGTCGCCGCCTTCAACGCGTCGCGCGGCGAGGTGCGCTGGTTCTCCAAGGAAGACATGAGCACACTGGACACGCTCGGCCCCATCATCCGCGCCTCCTCCACGCTGCCCGTCCTCATGCCGCCCGTCGAGATCGAGGGCGACACCTACGTCGATGGCGCACTAGGACCCAACGGTGGCCTGCCCTTCGATCAGCCCCTGCGCGAGGGCTACCGCAAACTCCTCGTCGTCCTCACTCGCCCCCGCGACTACGTCAAGGGCCCCATGCCCGCCAGCGTCGGTGCCCTCCTGCGCACCGCCTACCGCCAGTTCCCGTCCGTGTTCGAGGGCGTGGCTCGCCGCCCCGACCGCTACAACGCGGGACGCCGCCTCCTCTTCGAGCTCGAAGAACGAGGCCAGGCCTACGTGTTCGCCCCCGACAACCTGTGGATCAACAACACCGAATCGCGGCGCGAACGCCTGGAAGCGACCTATCGTGCCGGCCTGGTGCAGGCCGTGCGCGAAATGCCCGCGATCAAGGCGTTCCTGGGGCTGTAGGCTGTCCGTTTGGGCGGTGTTGCTTGTGGCGCCGCTGGTGTTCCGGGCGCCGGAGGGCCCGGCCGCCCGCGAGGCTAGG
>ERZ1674176.108-NODE-108-length-21170-cov-9.366706_pt1 | contig 21170 bp, 41 predicted proteins | sample MGYA00581288_ERZ1674176 | MGnify/ENA primary metagenome ERZ1674176 (study PRJEB41354, sample SAMEA4873327) | human saliva metagenome | biome: human-associated habitat [ENVO:00009003]; feature: mouth environment [ENVO:08000002]; material: saliva material...
TACATTCTACGGTCCACCAATCACCAAAGTGCTTCGATTTTGATACGTCAACGTCGACCATAAGACCTCTAATTATTGCTTTCATTTGTTTGTATGAAAATTTCACTTTTGCAAATGGTCTTATGTCATAGCCTTCTTCTAAAGCTTTGCGTAATAATAGCATTTGATCAGTGCTAAATGAAACTTTAGCGTATAATTTCACATCAAGACCTTTCTTCAAGCCTTGATAGATACAAACCATTTGTTCTCGAGAGAATCGAGGGTTTGCAATATATTTCGCGTCAAGACCTTCTTCTAACACACGTCTAATAAACGCCCTTTGTTCATAGTCATATCCCCAAATACCTGGGTGACGAGATACGATTGAATCATATACGTTATCGATTGTTAAATTATTTGATAGTTTCAATTTATTCACCTCTTATAACTACGCGGGCACGCACCCGTCGTTTGCAAGCATTTTATAAAGAATATTGTTAACTGTCCACATAGACAAACGATGATCTAAAATTGGAGTTGGATCGTAACCTCTTACTAAGCATGCTTTAATTGCTCTCATATGCTCCGGCTTATATTTTACTTTAGCATACACTTTAGCGTCTAGACCTTTTTGCAGACCATCTCTAATTTCTCTCATTTGCGCTCGACTTAAGGAAACTTTATTGTATAATTTAACGTCAAGACCGTTTCGTAAATCGTTTAAGAATATCTCGAGGTCTAAATAATCAATGCGCGGATCCATGCATGAACTAATGTCTATGCCTTCGTCGTAATACTTTTTCAACAACTCTTGTCTAGTTTCACAATACTTCGTATTATATTTTTTCTCATACTGTTTAATTACATTCTTGAAAGCTAAATTACTCATCAATTTCATAACTCTGCGCCTCGTTTATTTATTAAGATTATAATAACATATCTAGCAGGTATGTACGTACACGCATATTAAAAAGACCTTAAGAAGATCACTAAGTGAACCTCAAAAGGTCTTTTTGTGTTGTGCACCATGAGATGAATTGATTAAAAATTTCAAGTAACTCATTATGTCATCAGGATTGAATTGAGGTGTATTAGATAAATTTCTTGCGAGTTCATCAAACTCGTAATACAAGCAATAAAGAATGACTCTCATTTGACGTATGTCTAAGTCAGGCTTTGCATAAATAGATACATCATAACCTTGCTGGAGTCCCGATTGAATCATGTTGAGTTGAGCAACGTTAAACTGAGAAGTCCATTTTTCGTTCTTTAACAAATTCTCGACTGTTAAGTTAGTCGACAATTTCATACGTAACACCTCCAATAATAATCGGATGTCTTAACTCGTCTAGTCGACAATTCACTTCATAGTCACTTAACGTCGGATCAACGTATTGTTTTGCATCTAAACCTTCTTCTAAACCGACTCTAATTTCGTCCATTTGAAATGAGTCCATATTTACGTTCGCGTAAAGCCTTACATCAAGACCTTTATATAAACTGTCAAAGATAATGTTTAATTGTTCACTTTCGAATCTAGGATTTGCGTATAATGAAATATCAAAACCTAACTCGTAACCTCTTCTTAGTAGTTTTAGATGCATTTTACGATACTTCATATTATATTTCTTTTCATAATACTCAATCATACTTTCAAGCGCAAGATTATTCATTAATTTCATACTCACACCTCACTTGGCTCTAATGTCATAAACAGATCGAGAGCTTCTCGGTAATCAAGTTTCTCATTTAAAATTGGCTTAGGATCGATGTTATATAATAAACATTGTTTTGCGAATCTCATCACGTACCACGGATATTTAGAATCAGCGTAAATTCGAACGTCTAGACCTCGTTCTAAACCGTCTTTGATTTCACTCATCTGAGTTACTTCCATGTCAGCGTTAGCGTATAGTGTTACATCAAGATCATGATCTAAACCATCTAAAATCATATTTAGCTGACGAGTAGTCAGTCTCGGATCGATAAACGGAGAAACATCAAAACCTTTTTCATAATCAGATCTTAATATTTCTAAATGACCTGTCGTGTACACGGTATTATATTTTTCTTCATAATACTTAATCAGATTCTCAAATGCCATATTATTTACCAATTTCATACTTACACACTCCGCTTCATATTATAATTATCATAACACATTTCATCGTTATGTACATACGTGCATAATAAATAGACCTTAAGAATATCACTAAGTGAACCTCAAAAGGTCTATTGAAAATTAGTAGTAGCCAAGCAGACGCCGAGTGCGTATTTCATCATCGAGTTCTAAAGTAGGAATGTCTAAAGTTCCATCGTTGAAGAAGTAATCATCGATCGAGCGACCGTCTTCTAAAAACTCAATTAGAATGCGCATATGCTCATCACTCATGTCTTTAGTTACATATTTTTCTAAGCCTAAATTATGTTCGATGCTGTAGATTAATATGATAATCTGCTCTTCAATATACCCTTGTTCTCTGAGCGTATTCTCAATTGCTTCTCTAGTCAAATTATTCCTTAATTTCATTGTTGACCCCTCATTTACCAAAAACTGTGTGAGCAATATTGGTAGCGTTCAAAATTGCTAAAATCATATTCTAATTCTTCAACGTCGAGAGTACCGTCGTCGAAGAAATATTCATCTTGAATATCAGCACTTGTTTCTGAAAGCTCAATTAACATATTCATATGCTCACCATTTATCTCAGGTGACATTAAACTTAGAAAGTCTAGATCATTATCTAGCATCCACATTAATGCTTCGATTTGCTCTTCATTGTAACCTTGATTGCGATATGATTCTTCGAATGCTTCTCTAGTTAAATTATTCTTTAATTTCATTACTCGAACCTCACTTAGTTGATATATTTATCATATCAAATTTCTCAAAAATGTACATACGTGTAATAAAAAGACTAGTTCATCACATCAACTATTGATGATTGAAACTAGTCTTTGAATGATTATAAATCTTCTGCTATTGCATCTAACATTCTTCGATATTCTTCGTTATATCCGTCGCATAATGCTTTTGTTTCAATAATAGCGCTTGTGATCTTATCAATAACTTCTTGTGTATGCACATGAGCACCTGTATTAACGTCTTTTTTGAGTTTCCGTTCTAATTCTTCAGAAACACAATTTTGGCTTCTTGGTTGTACGTAAGGTCGAATGTCGGCATAAATTTCTTTAATCGCTGCAATTATTGGCGCAGTTTGTGATTTAAACGTTTTTAAAATTTCTCGTTCGCGTGTCTTTGCTTTAGAATTTTTTAATCTAGCATTTAAGTGTGTCAATAATTTTTGAGTAGTATAGTCATGTTTGCTATTACTTACTTGCGCAAAATATCTAAAACTATGTTCTGTAAACATTGTGTCAGGCGTTATTACTTTGTCGACTCTGTCTCTATGCTTATAGTATGACGACACAAAATCATATTCTAATAATTTTTCTAAAGAACGCTGAACTTGCATTAATCGTATTAATACATATTTTGACATGATTGGATCTTCATATTCATCGTAAGTTAAATTATTATTTTTAGACACTGATACGTCTAAATTTACAACATCAGGATCAATTTCGACGTCGCAAATATCGATGCGGGTCCCATCTAACGATTGATAGTCAATTTCTTTAAGGAATGCTACAACTTTGTCGTGAAACTCTTGTTTGCTGTCGTTAATACAGTTTGACGCTTGTACTATTTTATCATCTTTTGTTTCAGTACACAATTCTTGCAACAATTCTGCTGCTAAATCGAGATTCGAAAAATATTTGTTAATAATTACGCCACCATCATCAGCTAAATATGACATTGATATGACAGCTTGCAAGCGCATACAATCCTTAATAGGTGAATCAGTAAATGAATAAGTAATACGATTCGAAAACTTACAGTTAGTTAACACATAACTAAGTTCTTTGCATTCTACAAGCTTTTGAATTTGATCGATTTTCGCGTGTATTACATCATCTCTATAGTGATACTTGATCCATAGATCTCTAAGTCGATCAAGAAAGTGACCCGTGTAATCATGATACGATACTTTAGAGTTCTTAATAATCGCGTCGAATAACTCGTTTCTAGATGAATGTCTTAAATAGTTTAGCGTTAAATCTTTGTGTCGACCGTCACCTTCAGTGTATTGACCGCGGTCTGGAACAAATTCGTCAAATGCGTTATACGACGAATCTACTCTCAACGTGAAAAAGCCATTCTTAAATAGAGGATGTGTGTCTTTTAATGTTTCAATAACATAGTCGGTTGTTAAATCTTTAACTTGTATTTTGTCCATGTTGATAATAACCCTTTCTATAAATTCTTAAATACATTACATATTGATAATCGTTAAAAAGATACTTGAGAATTGCAGTTGATTTTACAACATAAAAAGACTAGCTCAAAACATTAATGATTAATGCTTTCAACTAGTCTTTACGATTGTTTTTTTCTAAACGTAAACTCTTTGTCAATAGACGAATTGTCATTGGAGCAGTGTCAAAAGTGATATATGGAGTCACATCGATACCTTCAATTAATGCATCTCTAATCGCTAACATTTGCAGATACGAGTATCGATAGTCTGCGTATTTCGTAACATCAATATTGTGTATCATTCCACTTGCTATTGCATCCATTTGTTTGTAATTAAACTCAGGTTTTGCATAAATTGACACCTCATCGCCCATTATTAACCCTAATTTAATATTACATAACTGAGCATCGTTAAAGACGTCTTTGTCTTCATATTCTTTTAGCAAAGTGTCAATTGATATGTTATTCTTTAATTTCATATTACGAACCTCTATTAAATTTCATACCAAGTTTTTAAACGCGGAACCAATTGCAATTGTGTGATCGTATCATCAGTAATCTCGACGCCTTTAGCATAGCTATCGAATAATTCTTTAAGAATACTTAAGTTAAGTTGCGTGTCGTGCTTAGATTCATATTCTTCGATAATAGTCTTAAATGATACACTATTTGCGAATAACTGATTTCTGTAGAGCATTTCTTGTTGTTTTTCTAATTCAATAAATATCGATTTCATCTCGTCAAACGATAATTGAGAATTTGCATATTTACTTACGTCTAATTTCTTACGTAAACCAACGTCGATCATTTGAAGTTGATCTGGATCTAATTCACTGTCTAGAAAATATGTTACGTCAATACTGTCTTCTAAACCTTGTCGAATGAACATCATTTGCACATTCGAATAATTTGTATGACTATACACACTAATGTCTATACCATACTTTAACCCTAGTCTAAGTTCCCACATTTGTTCAGCTTCGAATGCTTCATTATCATAACGTGAAACGTCTAAGTTCTCACAAATACCTGCATAAATTTCTGAAAGTTGTCGATTGTCATACTTCGGATCGGCATATCGAGAAACGTCAACGCCTTTAGCAAATATGCATCTTAATACATGAATACGACTGTTATCAAAACGAACGTTATGTTTATTTTGATAAAACTCAATTAAATTATTAAACGACAAACCTGTCATTAATTTCATTTTACATACCTCTCTTTACATTTCTCTCAACAAAGTGTAATTCTGAGACACTTTAATCGAGTCTAATTTACCACTTCGAGTTGTCAATTTATTGATTGGAATTCCTTCAATTAAACAACTGCAAGCCATTTGCATTAGATATGCAGAATATCCTGTATGAGCGTAGACGCTAACGTCAATTCCACTTATCAAACCTTTCTTAATTTGAGTCATCTGTTGATAGTCAAAACCTTGTTTCTCATACATTTCAATTAGCGATTCAATTGATAGATTATTTGTCAACTTCATGCGCATCACCTCTTAATCGTTCATTAAATAACTTAGACTTAATCATTCGCATTTCAGTGAATGGTATATTTGGATCCGCATACTGAGATACGTCTAGACCAAGGCGTAGTCCGTCTGAAATTAGATATAGCTGCTTAGCACTAAATTCGTTATTTAATAAATACTGAACATCATAATCATTCACGACTGCTCTTAATACATGCATTAATACAAGTCCGCCATAGCCTTCATCAGCGTAGTTCGAAATATCGATTCCGTCAATTAAACCATCGACTACTCGATGCATCATGCCGTGTGTATAGTTTAGTTTAGCAACTTTTGATACGTCTACATTATTGACGATACTCTTAAGAATATACTTTAATTGTAGACTAGTAAAACCTTGTTTTGCATATTCTCGCAAATTAACGTTTTGCGAAAAACCAAGTATGAGTGCGCTAATTGTATCTGCATCATCGGTTACGTCTAAATATTGATCTGGATGAACGCCTTTTTCTAAGCCGCGTCGAATCGCATTCATTTGCCAATAATCGAATCTGCGATGCGTATAAAGTGATACGTCAACTCCACTGTATAACCCGTTTTCAATTTCTTCAAGTTCAAGACTTGAAAAACCAAGTTGTTCATACTGTTGTAATCGTGATTTAATTGATAAGTTATTCTCGAATCGCACGATCGACCATCTCCACTTCTAGTCGTTTTCTAATTTTTTCCGTAATGTCCCAATGCATGCCCGGGTCCAAGTATTCAGACACATCGATACCGCTTTCTAGACCGAACCTAATTTGCATCATCTGTCTCCAGTCAAATGCGGGATCTGCGTAGCATGTGACGTCTAAATTACGTCTTAGCCCTTCGAAAAGCATTTCCATTTGATCTGTGTCGAAACACGGTTTTGCATAAATCGATACATTAAGACCGTGTTCTAAACCTGAAATAATTTGATGCATTTGCCACACACTATAGTCACGTATAGCGTATGTAGAAACGTCATAACCTTTTTCAAGGCCTTTGCGAATGAGTTTCATTTGATCTGATAAAAAATATCGATGAGCATACATAGAGACGTCAAGACCTATAAGAAGCCCTTCTTCTATTTCTCGTAATTGATAGTGTGAGAAGTCTTCTTCATAATACATGTTCATCAATGTTTCGATCGCTAAATTATTCATCATTTTCATCGGCGTTTCTTCTCCTCTTCTAATCGTTTTCTAATTTTAGCCATTTCTGCTGACATGATATTTTCATCAAGGTATTGAGAAACATCAAGTTTGCGAATTAAACCAAGTCGTATTTGTCTCATTTGAGAAGAATCGAACTTTCGATCTGCAAAAAGTGATACGTCAACATGCTGTTGCAAACCTCTATGAATTTCATTGATCTGTGACCAATTGTAATATTCTTTAGAGAGTTCAGTCGTGTCGTAACCTGCTTCAGCGCAACGGATAATTGTTTCAATTTGATATGGACTAAACTCAATGTTCGCATATAAACCTGTGTCAATATCACGATCGATACCAGTTTTAATTTCTCTTAGTTGACACTCTGAAAAGCCTTGTTGTGCAAAGACGTCTAATTGCGAGTCGAGTGTTAAATTATTCATCATTTTCATTGTTAAGTTTTTCCTCTTCTAAGCGTTTGCGAATATTTTCCATTTCTTTATGAGAAATAGTGGGATCTACATAACTAGATACATCAATCCCTACTAATAAACCTCTCAAAATTACATTCATTTGTCTCCAATCAAATCGAGGGTCTGCATAAATTGATGCATCTATGTCATTACGTAAACCATCGTTAATCATCTCCATCTGATATTCATTAAATCGAGGGTCTGCATAAAGTGATACGTCACGACCGTGTTCTAAGCCATCACAAATTTGATGCATTTGCCATAAATTATATTCTGGTCTTGCGTAAATAGAGACATCAAAATTGTTCTCTAAACCCCAACGAATACAATCTAACTGATCTTCTGAAAAATAGCCATTTTCGTAAGGCTTCATTAGAGTATCGATTGATAAATTATTCATTAATTTCATTTTATCACCTATTGTAACTTTCTGCGTACTGTGAGCATCTCTAAATCGAGATCTGTATCAGATATTGGATTGAAGAAATATCTAAGAATGTATTTTGGAAGATTGAGCGATTTAGAACGCAGACGCTTAAAAAATGTTAACGCTTTTCGAATAAATCTCATTTTAACGTTTGAATAGTTTACTTTTGCGTACTTCGTTACATCAATTTTCTCACGAACGCCGAGTATAATTTCAACAAGTTGTGATTTGTTGAATAATTCCGGATCAAAATATTTTCGTTCTAAACCTGCTTTTGTGCACTCAGCAATCATTAAAATTTGAATCATTCTAAATTGTTTACTTTTCAACCAGTCAACATCAACATTTGCCATCAGAGCAAATCGATAAGCTTGCACAGTGAGAAAATCATAGTGAATGTTACGATATACAGATACATCGAGACCGAGTTGAATACCCTTCATAATTTCATAAATTTGATAACTATCGTAACCTTGAGCGATAAGAGATTCTTCTAAACGTTCTTCACTAAGATTATTCTTCAATTTCATGTCGTTAACCCTTTCTAATAGACTTTTTGTAATGTTAATCGTATTTCTTTCATTTGCTCAGCACTGATCGTGCTATCGAGGTATTTAGTGACATCGACATTGTCGTATAAACCGAGTCTAATTTGATGCATTTGCTGCCATGAATAGTTATGACTTGCATAAATTGTAAAATCTAAACCTTGAATATACCCTCGATGAATTTGATCGAATTGCAATTGATCGAACTTCATTCGTTTATATGAATGATACAAATTTTCTCGAGTTAAATTATTGATATACTTCAATGAGAATACTCTCCCAACCTGTTTCACGATTCTGAACGATTTTCCAATATTCATCATATTTCTCAGGAGGACAATCTCGTTTAAATCGTAAATCATTCATCTTTCTCAACATGTCTTCGTAAGTCATGTTCGGTTTGAGTAATTCGTTAACATCAAAACCTTCTGTCAGACAATCTCTCAATTCTTGCATTTGAAAACTATCATACTGCGGTTTTGCGTAAATGCTTACGTCAATGCCGTGTCGTAAACCAATTCTGATTTGATACATTTGACAATAGTCAAACTCTGGTGAAGTATAATAAGATACATCAAGGCCTTGTTCGACGCCTTGTTTAATTTCGTCTAATGCGTTTGGTTCAAACTCACCTGAGTTTACACAATATTCATATAACGCATATCCTGTTAAGTTATTCATCAATTTCATATAATCATCAAATTTCCTTATTTAATCTCATTTGCTCACGAATGAGTCTCATCATGTGTTCTGAATAGATCGGATCGGCGTATATACTTATGTCTTCACCGTTTATTAGACCGTTTCTAATCTCAATCATTTGTTCTTTGTTATATCGATGATCTGCAAAGTTCGAAACGTCTTCACCGTTTGCTAAACATTTTTCTAGAAATTCCATTTCTGACGCAGCAAATCGTTCGTCATAATAAATCGACACATCAACATTGTCAATAAGACCTCGTTTAATCGCATTCAATTGAGCAATGTTTAATCGTTGCAAATTCAGTTGTGAAATATCGAACTCTAGTCGCAACATATCGCATAACGTTTTCATCAACAGTGGTCTTAAGAATGAAAATGCATATTTCGAAGCATCTACTCCGCAATCGATTCCTCGTAGAATCTCTTCTTTTTGTTGTTCTGAAAATGCATTTCCCCAATCAGTATTTAAAAGTTTGTTTTGCAAACTAATGTTATTATCTAATTTCATCGCGAGTCTCCGTCATTATTTCTTAGAAGTGCGTTTAGCACGTTCCTTTCTCATCTTAGCACAATATCTTTCAAATAGTCCAAAAATTTCTTCGAATTCTTCATCACTGCTTTGATGCATATAATCAAACATGCTATCAATAGTTTCTAAGATCGCAGCGGCAGTGTAATTATCTTCAAACCGTAAATCTGAGTTTCTATACACGTTCATATTAAAGCCGAGTCTTAAAAACTCTTTAGCGGTGCTCATTTGTGCAGCACTCATTTTAACGTCATCATACTCCGAAACGTCGAGACCTTCTACTAAGCCAAAAATGATTTGACTAATTTGATCTTCTGAATAATCTCCCGACGCGTATTTTGTCATATCGAAGCCTTGATTTAACCCGTGCGCGATTTCTCTCATTTGCTCAAATGATAGCTCAGGTTTCGCATAAATTGACACATCTAAGTCAAGGTCTAAACCTTGTCTAATGAGACGTAATTGGTATTTATTAAATTGACTAGCCCAATCAGTGTTTAACAATTGTTCAATTTGTAAATTATTTGCTAATTTCAATGTTATCTCTCCATTTATCTAGAACCTTTAATGCAAAGTTAAATGCTGTTTCGTTCCAGTTGTAGCAACTTTGCACTTGTTCAATGATTTCGATGTGTCTCTTTAAGTTATCATACGATAATTTGAGTGTCGCTAATTCTTTAACATACGGTTTTCTAATATATTGTACTAACTCTCGCATCTCTTTCGTAGTATACTGCGGTTGTGCGAGTAATGCAATGTTTTCTTCGTATTGCGTATTATTAAATTCATATAGAACTGCTAAAATGACTCCCATTTGATCATCTGAAAATATTGGTTTGTGGTAATACTTCACATTTAAGTTATTTTCTAAACCGACTAAAATACGTTTAAGTTGATATTCATCGTAAATCGGTTTTGCGTATTTCGACATGTCGATGTTTTTGCTAATTGCATCATAGAGTACTTCTAACTGACGTTCATCAAATTCTGATTCATCGTGTTTGCTAAAAGTCAAATTTCGTAAGTCTAAGTTATTCATCAATCTCATTCTCTTCATCTCTCCATCGATTAATATTTCTTACAGCAAAATCAAGAGCAAACGGACTATAATCATATAGTTCTTGCACTTGTCTAATCACTTCGAAAAGTTTAGTTAACGCACGATATGATAATTTGTGTTTTGCTAGTTCTTTAGCCTCAGGTAAAGTGGTATATTTACGTAAGCTATACATTTCTGACGGTGTGTATTGCGGTTGAGCAATTAACACAACGCTTTCCTCGAGCGGAGTGCCTTGATTCTCTCTTAAAAATTCTATAATTACACTCATTTGTTGACTTGAAAAAGAAGGATCTGCGTAGTAAGTTACGTCTAAACCATTTAAGAGACCAACGAATATATTGTTTAATTGATACGCATCATATTTTGGATCTGCATACTGTGTCACATCTACGCCATGCTTGATTGCTTTACGCAATACTTCTAATTGCTGTTCGTTAAATTCAGATTCATGATGTTTAATAAATATGGAATTCTTAATTGATAAATTATTTTGTAATTTCATGCTAGCTCTCCCTTATTCTATATTCTCATTAATCATTATATCATATATCAAACGTATGTACATACATATAATAAAATCAACCTTAGTCATGTTGCATTTGCAAGATGAGCAAGGTTGATTGTTAATTATGCTACACGAGACGATCTGCGTTTCTCGACTTCTAAGTCTAAACGAATTTTGAACATGTCGTACCATTTTAATTCTGGCTTTGCAAACTCACTTACATCGATTCCGCTTTGTAACCCATTATAGATTTCTTTCATTTGGCGACCGTCAAACTTAGTTGAATTGTATAATGTAATGTCGTAACCATTCTTTAGCCCTAAACGAATCATGCACATTTGATCTGCATCGTATTTCGTATCAGCATATTTAGAAATGTCAACTTTGTCGACTTCACCTAATAGAATTTGTTCCATTTGATCTTTGCTAAACTTAGGGTCGTTGAAACTAGAAATGTCAATGTCTTCATCTAAGCAATCATCAATAAATTTCATTTGAGAATATGTGTATTTAGGATTGATATATTGACTGACGTTCTCACGATAAATCATAGAACGCATTAATAATTCCATTTGACCGTGCGTATATTGATTATCAAGAATAATCGAAACGTCATGACCCTTTTTATAATAATCTTTAATGACGTCTTGCTGTTAATTTGTAAACTGATCCATATATTTCTTATCTTCTACTAATACGTTACTTGCTACTGAATTCATTAATTTCATTGCTGATTTCTCCTTTAGTTCGTTTCTTAATTATAAACCGATTGCGTCTTTAATGTCTTCAACTTTTATTTTATTACTTGCATACTCACTAACGTCTTCATCAAACTCATAACCTTTACGAATTAATTGTTGACGCTTGATTGTTAAATTAACGGGTATTTTTCTAGATGGATCCGGAAAATTATTTCGCATACAGCTTTCATATATTGAAATAAACCATAATAATACGTTATCTCTAGACGGGTATTTATGAGTCTTACGATGCTTATCTAAACTTTCAAGCATATGTTTCACGTCGTATCCTCTTTTAATGATCTTCTTATAACTATCTAAACTGCTCTTTTCCCAAGGTCGATCAAACTCATCTGTTAAAATGCTATACGGATAAATATTAAAAACGACGTTAGTGTCGACTAACGATTTAATGTCTAAAGTATTTGCTAGTTTCATGCGTTTGCACCTCGTTTATTTGATAGATTAATAATATCATAATCGTCAATTATGTACATAGGTAAAACGCTCAGAAAGTAAATAAGTATAACATTTTGAGCAGTTTTAGAAAATAAAAACGAGCCAATTGAATGACTCGCTATTTGTCGATAAATTCTACTTTCATTGTTTTCGAAGTATGCTTATTCCATTGATCTAAATTTTTAAGTAAGACTAATGCTTCTGACATTTCTTTTACATCAGTTGCGGGCATTTTGTTGTTTGCGTAGATTGACGCATCGATTCCTTCTTGATAGCCCTTCACTACATAGTGACGTCGGTTCTTTGATAAGTTAACAGGTATCATATGAGACGGATCGGGAAAATCATGTCGCAAACATTCTATGTACACATTGTGAAAGAATATTAATAGAGTTACATGATTTTCTCTCTTGTATGTTTTGCAAAATTTTTCTATCTCGAGTAACACGTGTCGCAAGTCCCAACCTTTCTCGTAGACACGCTTAAACGTATTAACCGTTGAATGATGCCAACTTTCAGTAAACTCTTCTAAAATAACGTTATATGGATATGCTTTAAACGCTTGATCGACTGTTAAATTATTTGTTAATTTCATACAGCTCGCACCTCTCTCATTTGATAATTCTATTATATCACAAAGTACGAACATGTATATACGTAGCAACAATAAAAATAAACCTTTAAACATGACGAAGTGCATGCTAAAAGGTTTATTTGCGCATTAGTTATTTTATCGTAGTATACTCAATGCTTCATTACGCTCTCAAATAATATGATTAAACACACACTGAAGAGAAAACCGCCAATGAACCCTGTTAAAAATGCAGTAAAGCTCATGTCTATTCACCCTCTTTTTGATGAAGTAGTACTTCAACTGTATGAGTTGAATATTTGTTGAACTCATCAAGAGTGTCTTGTTTTGCTAAAATCAAGAAGTTTTTAAATGCGAACATCGTATTTACATTCATCTTTTGATTTGCATAGATCGACGCGTCGATGCCTTTACGATAGCCTTCAAGCACGTAGCCGCGTCTCTTAGGCGACAAATTAAACGGTATTAGTAGCGACGGATCTGGCAACTCGTGTCGATGGGGCCAATGATTTGTATATATGTCACTGAAGAAGTCAATGTTGTCGTAAATACTAATTGATTCATCTTCTTTTGCAGCTTCATGTAATCGAACTAACATTTCTTGAACCTGAAAACCTTCAAGATGAGCACGTTTAAAGATACGAACGTCGCCTTCATATATAGAATCATGTTGCGAACGATATTCGTGTAAAAGCGTAAAGGGATATGTGTTGAATGATTGTTCTTTTGATAGATTATTTGTTAATTTCATTTATTCGAGTCCCCTTAATTTCATAATATTCAGATCGTCGATATAACGTTTCACCATGTAAGTATTGCGATCTTTCTTATTAGCTATCTCTACATACGTGTCAAATACAAACATTACGTCATCAGAATTTTCGCATGTCGAAAAGCCATAGTCTTTAAGCATCATTATAATCATAGTTCTAAAAATGTTTGCGTGGCATTCTAATTGAAGCATTACGTCAACATTTACATTCTTCTCAACGAATAGCGACATATCTTTCATGCTAACGAGTGTATTTTTGCGATGAACGAATGCGCCAATGTATTTTTCTAACGATGGATCTTGTAGCAAACCGACTTTGATCTCTTTCATGATTCCATGATCGTAATCAGGGTTAGCATATGCTTCTGCATTAATACCTAGTCGAGCGCCATCAAGAATCTCTGCACATTGCATCGGGTCAAACTGATAACCCCATTCAGTATTCATACGTTGCTCGAGTGTAAGATTATTTGATAATTTCATTACTGCGCACCACGTTGAGATTCGTACCATTTAGCCATTTGTTCATACGAAATCGATGGATCTAAAATCGGAGTTACGTCGTAACCTTTCACTAACGAATTTCTAATGACAACCATTCGTCGATCTTCATAGTCAGGGTTTGCAAAAAGAGGCACATCGACGCCTTTTTGTAGCCCAATTAAAATTTCACCCATTTGGCACCAGCTAAACTTTGGATCAGCATAAATAGATACATCATAACCTTCTTCTAAACCGCGTTTGATGTATTCCATTTTCATTCCGCTAAATTTAGGAGATGCATAAATGCTTACATTAAGGTCTTTCATAAGACCGTCACTAATTTGAGTCATTTGTTGGTAGTTAAACTCAGGGTTCGCAAAAGCTTCTACGTTAAGACCGTTGTTCAAACCGCGTCTAATTAATTCTAATTGATCTCCGTCAAATTGATTAGCCCAATCTGTTTCTAATAAATGTTTAATATCTAAACTGTTTGTTAATTTCATTTTTCTTCAGTCTCCTTTATTTCTCGTCTAAAAACTCTCCTGTATATAAATCTACATAGTCTTCTAATTTAATTAATGCGACAAATCTATCACCAATCAAACCTGCTTGAGATTGCGCATTGAACTTGTAAGAAATGTTATATAACTTACCCACTTGTGTCTTCGGAATCTTATTTGTAGCCAATAAGTATTTCAAAATGTCTTTCATTGCGTTATGATCTTTCGAATTGCAATGCAATAAACACACAGTTGATTCTCTTTGATAACTTGTGTCAACTCGACCTGAATCAAGAGCGCCATATTCAATAGCGTCTACTAGATACTGAATTAGATCTTCGGTAAATTCGTTAGGCGCGTAAATTTGCCAGAACCCGTCAAATTCGCTATAATGCGGGTTTAATTCTACAAACGTCCAGTTCATTAAATCGAATATTTCAATATTATCACTTTTTCTAATTGTCTTTTCAAAATCTTCTGCTCTTTTTCCACCATTTGCTTTTGCAAGTTGAGTGTACTTATCAGTCATTGGATGATACCCTCTAACCATATTTTCTTCACCTCAAGCGTATCTTATCATATTTTCTCAAAATGTACATACGAAAATAGCAGTTTAGCGCATAAGAATATATGCTTTAAACTGCTATTTTGATAATTATAAATGACTTTGATCTTCAGAATCTTCTTGCATTTGACGCTGAACGTCTTTTAAGTCACATTCATCTTCTCGTAAGTTTCTTCTACGATAGTCTGTGAATAATGTCGATACGATCTCGTCGTCGCTTGTATTTTCTAGCCAATCAGCGAATGATACTACTTTTCTATCCATTGCGTAATGCTTTCTCCTTATCACTTAATTGTAATAATTGCTGCTGCATAGTACCTTCTAATCGATTTAATTCAATCTCAGCTGCTTTACGGCGCATACGTTTAAAAACTTATGAGCGTATACTGCTCGAGAAGAATCATCGCGTAACGAACGAACATAGTCATCGATTGTGACTAATAACGTTTCGTCATTTACAAGTTTATGCACTTCTGCTGCTGCAAAAGCATTTGATGCAATCTTAGCACGAAGTGTGTTTATGGTCTTCAACTTTTCTTGAACATATTCGTCATTCTGATTCTCAATCATTGATTGTTCGTTTACTAATGTTTCTTGCGATTTCGAACCACTAAAGAATGATTTTAACGTTGCAAAGAACGATTGTTTTTCGCCAGGAATTTCTTTCTTAGGTAGTAAGTGTGAATATTTTTCACCATTATACATGTTTAAATACACTTGTTGCATTTTCTCAGAATTTAACTCTGGTAAAGCATACTCATGAGCAGGAAGTCCGTCACGTAAGCCCATTCGAATGATTTGCAATTGATCGACATCAAATGCAGGGTTTAACATATGAGCAATGTCTAAACCTTCAGTTTGCGCTAAACTAATAATGTCAATTTGTGAACCAGTATAGCCTCTTGCATAACCAGAAATGTCTAAATTTAAACTTAATGAAGTAAATAAGCATTCTACAGCAAAGTCTGTTAATTCGTTATCCAGTAACGGATATGTAGGGATATTTTCTTTTAACGCTCGTTTGATATATTGCATTCGAGCAGGTGTGTATTCTGGTCTTGCAAACTCGAATACTCGTTCATCGACTTTACGTAATTGCTCTTGCGTACTGTCATAAGAATTATACGGACCAAAGTCATAAATTTCCCATAATTGATCTTTTGAAAATTTATTTACAAACTCACTACCATACCGATCAATGAGCCGTTTAATTTCTCTCATTGTGATTTTCTCATCAAGCATTTTCCTTTACCTCTTTTCTTAACTTTTCTCGAATTCGTTTCATTTCCTGCCACGATACGTCAGGCGACGCATATTGTGTCACATCAATACCCTCTCCGTAACCTCTAATGATTTGATTCATTTGTAAATGATCGAAGTCTTTTGATTCGAATAATTCGAGTGGTACTTTGTTCCGTAGACCGTGTTCAATTGCTTCAATTTGTGATAATGTGTAACCCTCATCAGCGTATTTAAACAAGTCAAAACCTTTATAGATTAAAATCTCATTCAAGTTCAGCATCATTGCTGCACTATACTTGTGGTTAGCAAGTTTCGATACATCATGACCATCTATTAATTCTTTGCAAATCACATGCATTTGCGCATCTGAATACTTTAATTTTGCAAAGATTGATACATCAACATCATGAATTAGACCTTTTAAAATTACTCTCATTTGATTCGTCTCGAATCTAGGGTCTAAATAATGACTCACGTCTAAATTTAATAGTAGCCCTTGAGCAATCGTCAGCATTTGTGTGTGCGAATATTTACGATTTGCATACACTGTATAATCGACGTTGTGTTTCGCGCCTTCTAACAGTGCTTCTAATTGATGCACTGAAAAATCTTTAGCATATTCTAATAAATTAATGTCATTCTCTGAAGCGTGTCGTAAGACTTTCATTTTGTCAGATTTAATTGACGGGTCTGCATAATAGACATCAATATTTCGATTTAAACCTGTTCTAATTTCCGAAAGTTGAGCCCTGTTAAATTGATCAGCCCATTCGCTTTCTAAAAGTTGCTCTAATGTGAGATTATTTGATAGTTTCATTATCGCGTCAACCTTTCTTTATATTTCATTTGCAATTATAACATAATTCTCTATTAAGTACATACTCAAATGACAGAAAAACACACTTAAGACCTAATGCAATTAGATAAAAAGTGTGTTTTAATATTAAAATGTGAAGCTATATTTGTCAAGCAAGTGCATCAAAGGTTCACCCGCAATGACAGACTTATGAAATTGTTTGAAAGCATTCGAGTCTCTAATACTTAATAAATAAATTGCATTTAATTCATCGTCGTTAAATCGCGTGAAAAGATCAACTCGACAACCGCCTTGTTGCATCGCGATTAATGTACGAATCTTTTGAGCACTATACTTAGGTTTCGCGTATGATGAAATGTCATAACCTTTCTTACTTGCTTCTCTTAATGCACCTAATCGTGCGCTGTTGAAATGTTTTACGCCCCAATCAGTCATAATTAATTGATTAGCTGTTAAGTTAGATGCTAATTTAACCATAAATAGACCATCTCTTTCTAGCGTCTCGTAACAATCGTTCTAGAAGATCAATTGTCTCAGCATCATAAACACTGAGATCTTTCTCAGCATAAACTAATAATACAGTTTTTGTATCATTTAAACGACCGTATAATTGATGTTTAATGTCATCAATTGCGATCTCTAAAGCAGTTACAACTGCGTCTGTGTCAGGCGTGATTGACAATGTCGAACGATCGTCGATTAAAGCATCTCGAAGAACCTTGTCAAACGACACGACTTCAATTGATTTGTTTTTCTTTAGTTCATTTAAGCGCGTAATTGATGAAATTTCTTCACAATTTTCTAAATGAATAAAACTATCTGCAACTGTGATAACTGATCTTAACATAACCACTCTGCCTTTCTTATTATAATGCTACCAAATAATCAACAAACTCGTCATTCAGATTTACTACTTGAGCAAATTGACGATCTTTAAACTGATAGCACAATGCAATTTCTCCTCTAAGTTGTCTAACGGCGTCGTTAGACGAAACTGCTTTTGTATTAAGAGATACGATTGTCTCAAATAAATACTCGACAAACTCAAATGATTCTAACGCGTCTCGCATCTTTAAATCATACAAATATCTTTCTTCTAACCATCTCATAATGTTTAGTGCATTAACAAATACTTGCGAATCAAAGATCACATATCCATTAATCGTTCCTTCAAAATTCTGTGTAACACGTGCTTTCATTATAGTTCCGCCTTTCTAACGTTGGTGAATTGAAAAGTATAGTAATAACGCAAATAACCATGCGTAAAATAATTGGAATAAATACAAGATTGTTGCAGTAAGTGTCGCTGTAGCTGCAGCAACTTTAATACTACGATTTAATCGTAAGTCATGTTCTTCTTCTGGAATGTATACACATGCATTTTTCGCACATTTAATACCAGTAAAGATTCCTAACACTACTTGCAGTCCATAAATTAAGAAAATCACAATCGGATGAACGATCTGAATAGCAGTTGTTAATGTGTATAAATATTGTGTAAACGGACCGTTCGCGAAGAAAATCATCGAACCGATCACACTAAGAAAAAATTCCGAAAATAGTTGCTAAAACCTTGCTTGGTGTTGGCATTTCTGGGTTGAACCAGACTTTACACATCACGATAAAAAAGATTGATGTGATTACTTGAATAATAATGTGCATAAGAGTAACTCCTTAATAATTGTAATAAGCAAATTGTTTGCTAAATTTTGTCATATAGTCTGAAAAACCTCGATTTTCAAGAAGTGACTCAGATAATCGAGCAATTGCGTCTTCTGGTGATTCACAACCTCTCATAGTTGCGTATAATGTGTCCATAAAATGACGAAGCCTTTCTTCTTCATTAATAGTAATTCTCACCATATCGTCGATTGAACGTTGTTCGTTTGAATTTAAATAAGCTTCTTTAGTAAGGTATAATTCTGACATATCCTACGTGACCTCCCTTAATATCTTGCTCGTCAATAATGTTTGCAAATGAGAATAACTGCACTTCATCATTACGTTCATTAAACTCAAATGAATGTAACTTAGTGTCAAACTGATCAAGCATACCCACTGCGAACCCGCCGACTTCGGTAGAAGCATTTGATAATCTTCTTAATTCGACGATTGCATCGTCTATATCAAAATCTTTGTTCACTAATCGTCTAGCAGTGTCTTGATAACGAGTATCGAAAATATGCATTTCTCGATTGATTGTCACCAATGACGGACCTGCTGTTAAAATGTCAATTTCACCTAAATGATTTACTTTTGCAAAAGCAATACTGAAGAAATAGTCATTCTTGACATTTGATGTGTCAATTTGACGAAGTTCAAACTCATGACAAATGTCTGAGTATGCTAACTTAATGATTGACTGCAGTGCGTCATCAAGTGAATCTCGTTTTTGAGCAGTGTTGCATTTTTTAATGAATGCATTACTTAATGCATCTAATATAATTTCTGCATGTTCAGCATTTGAATATTTTAATAATTCAAATGTCCAAGCATAGTTACGAGTTGCGCTTGCTCGAGCAAGTTTGTGCGGATAGTTGATTTCTACTCTCATTTGTTATTCTCCTTTAGTTTATTGCGTTTAATAATGTCGAAAATACACCCTTCCATAACACCTAGCGCTACACATAAAAGCAATCGAGGGTTACTTCTGTCTAAATATGAAATAAATGCATAAATGACTAATGCAATTAGTGCAATACATAATAAAATATTTGCAAGAGTGTCTTTCTTAATTGCTGTTGCCCATAATGCTAAAGACATTGCGATAGCGCATGTGAGGATGCTTCCCCATACAATTTGTGTGTAATAAATTGCAATAAGTGTCATGTGTAGTTACCTCTTTCGTTATTTAATAACTCTCAAGTATGCTTCTGTCCATCGATCAAGACCGTCTGTTGCACGCGCGACATATACTGGATCAGTGTCAACATATTGTTCTAAATGATTCCAATCAACAGTGTCAATAAGTTTCCAGTGACTTTCTTCAAAGAATGGTTCTTCAAAGAATGCTAATAACTCTTCTTTAGTATCAAAATCTTCGATCCATAAGTTACGATATTCGTCAGTAATTCCTAACACGTATTTCATTTTCTTTTCTCTCCTTCAATCATTTAATCACTCTCAAATACGCGCGCAGTTGATACCACGTACTGTCCTGCTTATCAGCGACATATCTTGCTTCAACGTTAGTGTATTTTTCTAGATGATTCCAATCTATAGTTTTAATAAGATTCCAATTGTTATCTTTAAAGAATGCTAATAAAGCTTCTTTAGTGTCAAAGTATTCAACAAAAACATCACTAAGTGTATTGTGAATCGCTAAAATATATTTCATTTTTTTTTTTTCTCTCCTTTGTGTAATCATCGCCAAATTAAAAATCATTCATTGCTTCGGTTAAAGCTTCTTCATCAATACGCATGTCGTAAACGTCTTCAAAATACTCTCGTTCATCTCGATCTAATTGATGGTATGATTTATGTCGGCCCCAGTTGTCAGTTTCTTCTGAATAGAGAATTCTACCGTCGCCGATTTTATATACTTCTTTTGTGTCATGCTCTGGCATACAGTCAAAGCAAACCCAACGTCTACCTTTGTTTTTCGGATTGATTGTATAGCATCGTGAACCAGATTGAATACATTTAGAACATTCTGCACAGCATCTATCTTTCTTCACTTTAACGACTTTAAAATTACTTGATTCATTTTCTAAAATAAAATGATTTTCTTCATAACTTAGACCACTGTCATATAGAGTCGTTGTTTGCTTATTTACTAACCGAGTCATGCTTTACACC
>ERZ1674176.112-NODE-112-length-20647-cov-10.753497_pt1 | contig 20647 bp, 30 predicted proteins | sample MGYA00581288_ERZ1674176 | MGnify/ENA primary metagenome ERZ1674176 (study PRJEB41354, sample SAMEA4873327) | human saliva metagenome | biome: human-associated habitat [ENVO:00009003]; feature: mouth environment [ENVO:08000002]; material: saliva material...
TCAACGTCTGCTTCTAATGCTTTTCTAATATGAAACATTTGCTTGTCGTCGAATGCAGAAATTGCATACACTGCTGCGTCAACTTCGTTAGACAATCCTTCTCGAATCTCATATAATTGATTAGAATTAAAACGATCTTTCCAACTTGTGTTTAATAAATTTCTTAATTTTTCATTTGATTCATAGATTCTTGCTAAATTTTTCTCAGCGTTTTTCATCTTCAATTCTCCTTTATCTTTATCATCTATCAAAATTATAACATAATTACCCATTATGTACATACAAAACAATAGTCTAAAATGTAATGGAATTACACTCCAGACTATTGATTATCATATTAATTTCGAAATAATTTCTGTCACTTGATAGTCAGTTAAAGATTCTTTTAAACACTCAGATACGTCAATACCTTTTTCTAAAGCTCGACGCAAAGTTCGCATTCTTCGTGCAGAATAGCGTGAGTTTGCATATACATCAACATTTACATGAGATAATAATCCATAGCGAATCTCGCTCATTTGATTAGCGTCATAGCAAGGTTTACCGTAAATTGTTACGTCTAAATCAGCAAGATCGCCTAAGATAATTTGTTCTTTTTGTGAATCATCGAAACTGTCTATCCAATCAGAATGTACTAATGTACCATGCTCTACGTTTGTCATCAATTTCATAATGCTCACCTATTTTAATGCTCAACCTCACCAATTGGTTTTGTTGATAGCCATGCTAAGGCTGCATCGAGTGCTTCTTTCATTTCATCAAATGAGATATATGGCGTACTTGCATTATGTTCAAATACGCAAGGAGCGTCTGCTCTAATGTTGTATTGACGAGTTAAATATTGACTGAATGCAAGGCGTCCGTCTGCTAATACACTGTCAATTAATTGTAATTTATATGATAAATCATCTTGACCATCTGCTTCTAAAGCTTCGTAGAATTCATCTTTTGTGTTAAAACGTAAGTTACGTTGAGACGCAACCTCCATACAAGTTTCACGCGCTTCTACATATTTAGCGCCGAATACTTTAGATAAATGTTTCATGAATAAACCTGCACTACGTCGAGCTAAGTTACGTAATTCTTCATAACATTTAGAAATATTCTGAGCTGCAGTGTATAACATTTTCAAATTGATAATAGTATTCTCAATGTCTTCTCTAATTGATTCGATTTTCGCTTCTGCAAGAGCAGTTCCATCTTCTTGACCCTCAAACTCAGTTAATAATTCTCGTAAAATATTTAGTAAGTTTGTTTCATCGAATGCTTTAATGTCTTTCGCGTATTTAGTAATGCTTTCTAAATAATAATTCGCGATTGCGTTTGTGAACTCGTCTTTAGAAGTAGTCATTGATACGTCTAAATCAGAGAATTCTTTTGACGTTAGCCAAAGAGCATCACTTGAATTGTGACCGCCACGAAATTCTAAATGATAGTTATGAATGATTTCGGCGCCCTCGTCATTCATGTCATCTAAAAAATTGTCATACTCTTGATCTAGTTCTTTAACTGTTTCGATACCTTTTAATTGGTATAAATCTTCAATGCAGATGCCGTTAGGCTTTATTAATTCTTCATGTACTAAATTAATGTTTTCTTGTAAACGACCAAAGTCGTCTGCTAATCTTAATGTATTCTTTGGAAATTGCATTGTAATTTCTCCTTTCTAAACTTCGTCTGTTGAAATTGCACAATTACAACAAGTTGTTGAATTATATGCTTCGTATGGGTCAAATTCAATTGTTAAATCTGCAGTGAACTCGACATCTGTATAACCAGAATCACCGTCGTATGTTTCGTACTCTAGATCACTTACTTCTGAGTCAATTGTCGGTTCAAGAACAGTATTACAATCGTAATTAAATTGTACTAAAAATGCATCAAATGCTTTTTCTAAAAAGTCTTGAATTTCTTCATACTCAATATCGTCTTCGCAAGTTAATTCTACATCAATAGTATAATATACTTCATGATTGTTTTGTTCTGATTCGTATGAAGTAACTGATGCAGTTACATTAAACCCTCGATCACTAGCAGCGTCAACGATAAACGGTTCAAATTCTTCATGTAGCATAACGTCTGCAAAGAATGTTTCTTCAATACCTTCAATGATTGCGTTTTCTAAACTAGATTCACTTCTTGCTCTATATTCAATCACACTTTCTACATACAAGCTATCGATGATTGCGTCATCTTCGACTGGGCTAAAATTTCTAACACTTGCTGAAAGACGATTGTATACACTCGTGTCAAATGATGTTCTAAATTCAAGAGATACGTCATATTTATATGTCATTAATGTCACTTCTTTCTTAAGAGTTATTCCTTAAGAACATTATATCACTGATGATTGAACAAATACATAATAAAAAGAGCAACCTTTGCTATAAGATTGCTCCTGTTTTGCTTATTTTTTAGTTGAAATGTTAATAATTTGACGAGTGTTATCGTGAACTGAGAGTTGTTGCTCATCAGTAATTAACCAAGTATATTTACCATATCCTTTTGTATTAATGTGTGACTCACCGCCGCCATCTGTAAAGATGAATAACTGTGTTTCTCGAGGATATTGACGTTCTTTCAATTCATCAAATACTGGTTGGAATGAAGTACCGCCACGACCATTAATAGAATAATCTAATTTTTGTCCAGGTGTTAATTCTTCAAAACTCTTAATTTCTGAGTCGAACTGAATATAAGTTAATGGAATTTTATGTTTCTCAGTAATGATACGAATCTCGTTTAAGAAATATGCTAATTCTTTATCAGAAACTGATCCAGAAACGTCGACTGCAACAACGATTGGTAAGATACGATCGTTTAATTTACCTTTCTTATGAATCATATGTGGTTGACGACGATTTAAGCGGTTAGGTGATAAACGCTTACCACTAATTTGTCGACCCATTTGGCGCTCAACTAATGATTGCCATTTCACTTGAGGTGGTGTAAATAATGCTTCAACTGCCGCTTTAAGAGCACCTGATTGTAACCCGCGACCGCGGCCGATAGCAGGGTTTGAAATGTCGCGAAGTGCTTGAGAGATTACGTTCTTAGCCGCTTGTTCAGCGTCTACATAGTTACCTGACTTACCAACCTCTGCTTCTTTCCATTCACTGTGACTATCTAATGCACCATAACCTTGTGAACCATCATTTGCTTCTCCATCACCCGCTTGACCAGCTCCGTTATTTTCATCATTACCATTCGATTGTGAGCTTGAACCAGAGCCTGCTCCTTCACCAGAGTCGCCTTTGCCGTTTTTACCACGATTAGGTTTATCTTTAACATTTTTAGCAATTAAGTCATAATAGTAATCTGTACCGGCTTGACGTTTTACGTCTTTAACGTCCATTTGCGCTAATTGCGCGATATAATCTAAAGTGACACCTTCAGCTGGTAAATCTGTTAATAATTGGTTAATCTCAGCGTCCATTGCAATGTTTAATGCTTGATGATTTTTACCGCGTAAATCATGACGTTTTAAGTGGTTGAAAATAATGTGATAGCATTCGTGACGAACAATGTCTAACATGTTATGAATTGTCCAATGTTTCATAATATGATTAGGGTTGAATAGTAAAATAAAGTTATTATTACGATAAGTCACAGCCATTGGCGCGTCTAATTCAAAGTCAACTTGTTTTACTAATGATGTTAATACATATCCAAAGAATAAGTCATCCATTTTAATTGGAATATCTAATTGCTTACGATCTTCTTTTTCGTCAGTGTTAGTACTTAAACGTAATAACATGATAACTAAACCTTCAAGAAATGCTTGAGATTCTCTATAATCGCCCTCTTTTAATACTTCTAATCTTTCTACAATATTTAACCCGTATGTCATGTTGTGTACCTCTTTCTTTATATTCCTTACATTAGTTATAATATCATATTTCCTTATTATGTACATACCTGAAACAAAAATAAACCCTATGTTTTACCTAATTTTCATTAAGTAAAACATAGGGAGAGGCACCAATATTATTTAGACGTTAAGTCTAATCGAGCCAAGCAATCCGCATAGAATGCTTCGTTGTCAATTAATAAACGAGGAACAGTACCGCGTTTACGTTCATCTTCATCTTTATCATAAACGAATAAAGCGTTGTCAATGTTTTGGTGAATTTTGCTCTTCAAGTCATTGCTTCCTAATACTAAGAATAACTCAACAAAGTTAGCAATTTCTTTCTCAGTGAACTTAGCACCATTTTCTTTAACTTCTTCGATGATACGATTTACTAAACCGTCCATAATTACACTTTGTTTGTTTACTTCATAACGAGAGAATTTGTCAACTAAACGTTTGCTGATTTTCTTAGTCGTCATTACTTGTTCAAATGTAATATTTTCATAGAAGTCCCACATGTTAGTAGCGAATAACGGTCCGCAATCTTCACCAAGTTGGTCAGAAATAATACTTGTTACAAAAGCTTTGTCAATTGCAGAAGCATCTGCAGATAACATGTTCATTTCTTCTAAGTCCTTCAATTGATCTGAAAGATATTCCCATGCACGAGGAGTTCTCATACGAATATCACCATTAGAACGACCGTAGAATAAGTTCATGTTGTTATCATTTTTCACAAAGTCGATAACTGCACCGTGAATACGAGCAGGACCTTTTTTATCTGAACCATCTTCATAACCTTCAGCCCAACGGATCCAGTCATAACGGTCAACGCCCATATAAATGAACGTGAAACGAGCCGCATGAGCGTCATCCATCTCAGTTGAAGCATAATCTTCTTGTTCGAAACCTTTCATCGCTGATGTAGGGTTCATAGCCGCGATGAAACGTACGTTGTTTGCAAAGTTATATCCTTGGAACTGACGTTCGTTTAACATTGTCATCCATTCAGAAATTACTGGAATTTGTGCACGAACGAACTCGTCACAGAATACAATATATTCTTTCTCAGGATGCTCAATTACTTCACGCAATTTGTGATTTAAAATATAAATTAATCGAGCGTCACCTTCTAAGTTAGTTGGAACTGGAATAGCGTTGTCACCTTCGTTTTGTTGAGCCATGTTGATATAAATTAGCTCACGATTTAAGGCTTTTGCAACACGATTGATGATTGCTGTTTTACCAATACCAGTTAAACCTACGACTGCAGGAACGATTTTATTGTTACGTCCTTGCATGTGAAACATTAATTTTCTAATTACTAAAGCGTTATTATCCATTACCATTTGTGTGTACCTCTTTTTTCTTTATTTTTATTAATTCCTTACATTGATTATCATATCATATTTTACAATCATGTACATACCTGTTTGCAACTATTTTACAAAATATTCGTTGAAACTATTTTCACGTCGATAGCTATCAATCATTAATTCGTCTACAGTTCTAGGAATAAATCGTTTGTTTAACTCAGTTTGCATGAGTTCAATCGATTCATGTTCAGCAACGATTGATTCTTTAATTTGTTCATAATTTTCATCTAAAATTCTTAACTTTAATTTATATGTCATGTTGCACCTCGTTTATTTGATAAATTAATAATATCATAATCATCAATTATGTACATACCTGATTCATAATTCACAATCGGCAACGATTGCAATTCTTCATAATCATCAGGATAGAACATCAATTCGATCATTTCTTGTATTTCTCGTTTCAACATCGTTGATGACTCCTAACTGCGAACAATCGGTACAATTGATTCGATTCCATCGTAATTGATGATTTCAAATGTTGCACAATCTTCAACCTCGACAACTTCTAATGACGAATAATCTGGTTGCACTTTAAAATTATATGCTTGTTGATTCTTAATTAAATCAATTAATTTTTCATCTTTTCGAGAAAGTTGTGATAACTTTTCAATTCCTAAATATTCTAAAGCATCCTTCGTTAATGCTGGACATCCGTATGATGTGTTTAATACTAATTTCATGTTATCTAACTCCTTATAGCTCATTAAGTACTTTTGTTAATTGTCTCTTTAATTCAGGCAATAATTTCAATGCCGCTTTTACTTTATTAATAGAATATTGATGCGCAATCATATTACGATAAGCACGAACTTCTTCACTTAACGCGATTTTTTCGCAAGTCTCAGCACTTAATTGTTGATATAATAAGCATTCACCAAGTGTTACTAAATGCATTCCACATGCAGCAAATGTTACTGAACTAGGAACTTTAGCGCGACGGCATTGCTTGTATGCTGCATCACATTCTTTAATTGCGTTTAGCATATCTAAAATATATTCGCGATCTGATTTACGTTCGTTACGCATCGTTTATTCTTCCTTTCTTAATGGTTTCCTTTACATTGACTATAGTATCACATTTAACAGGTATGTACATACCCGTTTATAAAAATATTGCATAAAACATAAAGAATTTATGATGAAAAGCAAATCTTGAGTATCTTTAATAGAACTATCAAATTATAATCGTCTTAAGAAAGAGGTGATTTGATGCTTTTTACATTAATTGACGATCGCGACGCTTGGATGAAGTTCTTCGAGTATTTTGATTTAGTAGATCAGATTGAGGATGCGACATATTTAACAGTAGAACGACTCGCTGATGAACTTGCAAAACAGTTTTATGCTATAAGCAATCACGGGCTGAGCTGTGAGCTATATGAAGAAGGCGATGTAGGCCGTAGCGTTCAATTTACGATTGACGATATTGTTTGTGAAGCACGATTTTACGCTACGGGTAGTGAAGAACTCGATGACAGCTTCGTTGAGTATTTTATACCGATAAACAATACCGAGTGTCTTGATCGTGTTGGAATGTCAGTGTGGCTGAAGTTTATAGATGCTGAAACTGATAAAGTGTTACTTGATCTTGGTGAAATTAAATCGAAAAACAAATAGCTTACTAGTTTTAGTAAGCTATTTTTATGCACATTTTTTAAGATTCTGCTTCGTCACCGTAAAGGTGTACTAGCATATCTCGATATGCAGAGTTTAGTTGTTTTACGATTTGCTCAATTTCATCAATAGCAGAACTTACTTTGTTAATGATTCTTAATTTTTCATTATTATTACCATTTTGCAAATCAGTTGTAAATGCTTTAGATAAGTAATAATCAAGGCGTTGATTAAACGGTGTTTCAACATAGTCTTTTATGTCGCGCTCGTAAATTGAGATAATTTCATTATTAAACGGAGCAGTAGATTCTTTAAAATGTTTTAAAATTTTACGTTCTCTTGATCGGTTAGGTGCTGCTTCAAAACGTTCGTTTAAGTGCTTATATACCCAATTTCGAGCAGAGTTTGCATGTTTTGATAACTCATCTAGCAATTGTTCTTTTGCATCAGCAGAAGAGATCACGTTTGGTAAATTCTCATTTTGTTTATTATAACGTTTTACGATAGTCATATTACATAATTTTTGTAATTCTTGAACGAGTGTTTTAGGTCGTGCTAAAAACATGTCACTTCTCACGGGATCTAAGATTTCATAAGCATATATGTCTTCTCGATGTAAAGCACTTACTTTGTCAATCTCGTCAGCGATGTCAGACTTAATTGGTTCAGGTGTCTCTACGTCACAAATATAAAACTCTTTAGTAAGAAGCGTATCGATGTCGAAATTTTTAAAGTAAGATACTAATTCATTATTGACGTCTTCAAAAATGTCTAAAGCTTTTAGATAGTGCTTTTCTATTTGTGGTAAATGATTGTCTTTTGCATAAGCAAGCACTCTTGAAAGTAAGTCTTTTACTTCTGCTAGATGCTCCGTAGCCCATTGTATAGGAGTTGTGTGCATCGTATGATCTGATAATACAACAGAAATTCTGATACTAGATTCACTTAACTGTTGACACTTTGTGTAGCACATTGCAATTTTACAGTTGCTGTTATATCCGTAATAATTGAGCAAATTAAGTAAATGATTAAATGACCACACGTCTGCATCTATTGTGCTAAGTGCAAATTCGATAAATTTTTCTCGTGATGTGTCATCTTCAAACTCTGCATGTTTGCTGTTTTTATGAAGCTCTCGTAATCGAGTAACACGTTCGTATAATGATTCGGAGTTTTTAATGTTTAACGACACTTGCATTCCTTCAAGAATGCTTTCTTTGCCATGTTTGACTAAATAATCGACTGCATGCACGTCAGATCCACTATATTGCGCATCAGCTATACCATGCGCATCACTATAGCCGTGAGGTCCTTGAAAATACACGTTGTTTAGTATGTTAATGTCTTCGAATTCTTTATAATTATTCTTTAATTCTGCATAAAATATACCCTTTTGTCAAAGCTTCTAATTTTATCATCAAATTCTCCTTTCTTATTCACTATATGCATTTGATAGTGCGTCATGGCATGCTGCATCAATTGATTCTGCAGATTGTTTAATTAAATCAACAGATCGAGTTAGTTCGTCAATAATACGTAATTTCTCGTTATGATTACCGTTTTTCATATCCGTTTCAATAGCATTGATAACTAGATGAGACGGTCGACTATAACGTGATTGCATTGTATATGGAAGTATAGTGTTATAAATTGCGTATAATTGATGAATATATGGTGTAATCGATTCTTCAAACTTACGTAAAGTGCGTTTTTCTTTAGAACGCGGTTCAGCGTATTCAATTCGTCTGTTGATGTTTACCAAAAGGCTTCTTGTAAATGCATTTGCATTTTGAAACTCGTCATTAACCCAGCAGCTTGCGATTGCGTCTTTTAACGTAACTACATTAGGTAGCGTTTCGTTTTTAGGCGTAATTTTCTTCACAACTGTAGAGTCACACAAATCTGTCAAATTTTTAATCAACTTCGATGGCGCTGTTGTAAGTCATGCTTTAATGTGCATTGGATCTAATACTTCAGACACTCTTAATCTAGGTATATTATCAAATTTATCAATAATTTCTTTAAGTTCTTGCTCATCAACTTTAAAATCACAAATGTCAAATTCTTGTTGAGCAAATGCGTCAGTATTAATTGCTTTTAAACTCTTTACAACATAGTTGTTCAGAACGTTAAATACTTCTAATGATTCATTGCAAACACTTAATAGATCTTTTCGATCGTGTTCTGTGACGTATTCAAATGATCGAGTGATAGAATCTCTTAAATCACTTAATACAGAGATGATACGATCATCAAACGGAACTTCGTTTGTTTCGTCGTGATGTACAAACGACAGTCTTAGCGTAGAGTCGTTTACTTGTGTAAATTTTGTACAAAGTTGAGCGATTTGATAGTATGTGTTATCGTCAAAGAAGTAATGAAATTCTAATTGAGCTTTGTCAACAGCTGCTGTTTCAAAATATTCATGGTAATCTTCTCGCGATAACTTGCCAGTGTCAACATATTTCCAAAATACATCAGAGTAAATTTTGTACAATCGCTTGTAAGCATCACGTACTGCTGATAATTCTTCTCCAGAGTCACGCCTAACGTGTAATGAACACTTAAAGAAAATGTCAGGGTTTGCATGCTTAGCAATGTATGCAACCATTCCTGGAGTTAAACCACTATCGTACATCGATAGTTCAATAGAGTGTGACTTCAAGACTTTATAATCTGATTTAATGAATACTTTATTAAATTCTTCATGTTTTGCTTGTAGCTGCTCAAGAGCCCATTCTTTGGTAATGTCTTTTAATTGCATCAGTTATCTTACTTCTTTCTATAGATAAATGCTTTCGTACTTCTCAACTTCTTCATCGTCAATCTCAATTTCGCAAATCTCAAATTCTTGTTGAGTAAAGCTGTTTGTATCAACGTTGTTTAGCTGATCTCCAAAGTATTTATATAATTCTTCACGTGCGCTTAATGCTTCAGTTAACGCGTTTGTCAATTGCGGTTCGTTAAGCTCTTGAGAAGCACTTAGTGCACTTTCTAATGCTTCTTTTAGACGCACTAGATGAAGGCGTAGTCGATCACGAAATTCTTCATACTCGCTGTCAACATGCTCCATCGGTATACTTACTACTTGAACTTTCGATAGATCGTCGTCATCGACGTTGAAAATCGTATCGCATGTAAATAATAATGATTCTTCGTCGTCTAATTCGAGAGCATCTGATACATATTCAATCGCTTGATTGATTGTGTCAAGAGTGTTGTCGTCAACTAATTCTCGAGACTCGATTGCTTCGTATGTGTCGTCTAAGCGCTCTATTAATTCTTGAGCGTACGATTTGTTTGTAAAGTTTAAATATACTGCGAATTGGTCTGGTACCGCATCACGAATTCCGAATATTAAATATTCTATTACCTTTTCAGATGGGTCGTAGTCCATAAATTCGATTTGATTTGAGTCGCCATACGTCTCAATTCTATATTGTTGATAAGACTTACACTTTTCACGTAATTGTTCAAGAGCAAATTGTTGGTTTAAATCTTTTAATTTCATAACATTAGTTCTTCCCTTCTATAATTTTAGCACATCGTGCTAAACATTTATTAAAATCGTCTTGAATACTTCTCACTAAAGCTTCGATCTCATCAACATCACTTTCCCACTTACTAATCAAAGTGTTCAATTCATCTTGTGTTTCTTCATTGTGAGCAAGAGCAATCATGTGTTTTTCAAGACCATATTCTGGATAACATGAATATTGTAATTCTTTAAGTGTAGTTTCGTATGTTTTCAAGAATGCTTCTTTAAGTGCGTTCTCAGTTCTTACCTTAAAACGAGTTAATTCTGCATAGACAACTGCGTTATAATTTTTTATATATTTTAAAAGATCATTAATATTCTCCAGTCTACCGCCGATATAACCATCAATCTCGCAGTCGCCATATTCACTTAAGTTATGCTCTTTAGCATATTCTTTAGCTTTAGTGATTGGCATTTTACCGTTTGCTAACTTTTTAGTCGAGTCTCGATCGTCAAATAATGCGCAAGTGTTAATTGTTTTATATACATCAATTCTATTTCGTAGTTTGCGTACGAAGCTATACGCTGAGTTGTTAAAGCTATTTGTGATGTCTGTTAGGTTTGCAACGTCCATATATGCAGCTTTTGTGAGTTCATTTAAACCTATAAGTTTATCGTATTCAAACGCGTCAATTTCGACAGTTAATAAGTATTCGTCTGTAACGCTAGGGACAGGTTTGTATGCATGAGCTCTATCAATAATAGCTCGAGCATAGTCTTGAAAGTTTTTAGAGAATTGCTCGATTAATGCTGCAATCTCGTCAAATTCTGCTGCAATTCGTTGACTGACCTCACTCTCTATTACACGTCCGGCTCTATATACGTATATTTCTTCTAAACGTTTTTCAGGTTGCGACACTAACTTATATTCGTCAGTAAAGCCTTTACGTTTAGAAAAAGGCGACTCTGTGAGATATATATGCAATAAAACTAATTTATTTTTATGTTCAGTCTTAACACTATACGTGTAATATCTTGAATCTGCATGATCACGATCATTTGAGAAGTCAGCGTCTGGGTTTAAAGAGCTATAGATACGCGCATCTTGAACATGTTCACGAAATTTACGCAAATCTTGTTTTGAGTCGTCTGATAGCTGAGTTTTAAGTAATTCTTTGCAATATTCATCGATTAGATCTAGTGTGTCACAAGCGGGTTTAGAACTTTGCGGATCTTTGTGTGTAATAACGTGATAGTAAGGAAATACGGCGTTGCGGCCGGTGAGTTGTGTCAATAAACTTGTAAAAAGATTAATACCTTTTTCTGAATACTTTCCTGAAAGTGAATTATAGACTCCGTAACGATCAGTAAACCCGATTGTACCTTGAGTGAATCTATTGTCTAAGCTGATAATTCTAGACTTAATGTCATTCAACGTTAAATCTTCTAATTTTATAATATCTACCATACAATAAACCGTCCTTTCTTGTCAATTTTATAATGTAATTATAATCTATCAAATAATAAAAAGACACTCAAGAATTACTCTTGAATGTCGTTTAGTGTATTAACGCAATTCGCGTAGTCTTTCAAGCTTGTACTTAAACTTAAACTCATCGTTATTAGCGATCTCAATAGCTTTATTAATGTTTTCTGGTTTTTCTAATAAAATCAATTTTAAATGTTGCATTACTTCGCCCCGATAACGGGGTGTCGCGTATACTAATACATCTACTCCATGTCGATAGCCGTTGTAAATCTCTCTTAGCTGGTGAACGTCAAACTGATCTTCCCAGTTTGTATTTAGCAAATGTTCGACCGATAATTGACCCATCAGCTTCATTTCATTTCACCTTTTAATGTATCAAACTGATCGTCACGAAGTCGAGTCATTAATTTCTTTTGATGACCTCTTGAAGAAACTTTATTAAGAGCATTCCCTACGTACTCAGTTACATCATTACTTGTCATTCCGGGTTGAAATGCTAATGTAATGACTTCAATAGGTTCATTCTTTAGACACGATACTGCCCATAACCCTTGATACACTTTATAGTCTTTCATATGTTTTGTAACTTCTTTATTTAACACGAACTGCTTAATCAATTCTTCAAGATCAGGACTTTGTAATAACATTTTTCTAACTAACCACATGTCAATCTCGTTAATGTCTGGATCTAAATAGACTTCAACATTTACTCCTTCACATCTTCCTTGATGAATTTGTTCTAATTGTCTTTTTGTAAGCATGTATTCTCTCCTTTATTCTACGTTAATGTCTTCAACTGTTTTGTCATCTCTAAACCGTAATACGACCGGGAATCGTAGTGAACGACCGCCGTTCTGATTTACTGTTTCTTCAAAATACTTCACTTCAACGATTTTACCTAAGTACTGATCTTTATTTGCCCAAATGTCAACTCGTTGTTCTTCTGTTAAACCTGATGCAACATTCACTGTGTTCTCATCATCAAGGTGTACGATTAATGATTTCAATCCACCACGATTCTTGCCGTCAATCGCTTCTTCAAAACCAACAATCATTAAGTCGGCCGTATGCGTTTTCTTTACTTTTAATAACCCTTTATGTCGTTTTGTTTCATAAAAAGCATTCGGATCGTTTAGCATAACACCTTCCCAATTGTTCTCAGTCGCGAAGTCACTCCAAGTACTAATTTCATCTTTTGAGCACGTACCGAGAACAGGTACGACTTTGACAAGTTCGTTTTCTCGAACTTCGTTTAATAATTGTCGACGTTTATTATAAGCATCAACTGACTTACCTTTGATAAACTCGTCATAATGTAATGCATCGAAAATATGGAATGCTACATCGTGAGCTTGACCTTTAGCAGAAACTTGTTTCGATGTTTGCTGGAATCGTTCACCGCTTGTCCAGCGACCTTCGTTGTCATTCATCAAAAGCTCACCATCGAAAATGTAATGACCGTCGTTTGGTAATGCTTCTTCTAAAGCGAGTGTCAGCTCGCTTAGATTATTCAATAACTTACCTTTTCTAGTTCTGATCGCAACGATCTTACCATCATTAATTTCTACTACACTTCTAAAGCCGTCTAATTTCTGAGTCACGACAAACTCGACACTATCATCAAACTTGTGAACTTGTTTGCTAAATTCATACGCAAGTTGCACTTCAAACACATGTACTGAACCTGGATGAGCTTTATTTAATAATGACGCGCCAATAGTCGTTGTCCATGTTTTCGCAATCACTTGAGTAAGCACATCTCGATCTTCTTCATTATAATCTTTCAAGAAGCCTTTCACTAAAGCAACTTCTTTGTCACTGCCCGTGTTATGCTTCATCAAATACTGTAATAAGTCTACAAGTGTAAACTCGCATTCTACTGGTTCAACGTTCTTTTGCAATTTTTTAGTTGATAGACCCGTGACTGCATTCGGATCGCATAAAAATGTTAATACTTGGAGCGTCTCAACGTCGGTTACCGAGGTTAAAAACTCAAGTTTGTCATTTACTCCAGTGATCGACTTGAGTCGTCGCAAATTGTTAATTATCATCATCAATATCTCCTATCATTCTCATTTCTTTAATTAGTGGCACAATCAACGAATCTTTTGGCATTGTGCCGTTTGTTGCAATTTTGTTATAACGAAGCATTGCTTGCTGTAATTGACTTCTTAATTCTAGTTCGTATAAATCGACAACTTTGCCCGACTCCGTCGTATAACTTTTTATACCAAAATGTTGACTAATTCGTTTGAACTGATGTGTTGCGTCGATGAAGTCTTTACTATTTATCAATTTCTCATACTCACATTCTCGATTATTTGCTGGTGCAACTGCAGCTAAATGAATAGATACAATCTTTCGCTTCTCAATTTCGTTGAAGATTTCGTTCGTCGAAGCATGATGTTTTAAATAAGTAAAGAAGTCATGATTGACAAATAAATCATATTCGAAGAGAATGTTCGTATAGAAATTCTTACCAAAGTCTGGTACGTTCTTTGATGACCAGTCGCAAGACGCTCTCACGATCTGACCATCACTTAATTTTAGTTCTAATTGCACATTAATCATCAACCCTTCTCATATTTGATGGATAGACAATATAGCTATCTTTTCTAAAACCTTTAATATTATTAAAGTTATGCTTTTTCGAATACATGTACAACATTAAATCAAGACCGACGTTCATCGCTTCACAATCGTTTACAGTTTTGCACTGATCTACGATATATCCAACGACATTTGGGCGAGACGTGCGTTGAAACATAGATGTACCTAAGCCAACGAACTCATCATTAAATAGTTTAGTAAGCATCTCTTGATTAAGAGAAACGATCCATGACGATGAAATAACGATTTGTGTAATTTGACGCTTAGCAATTTCATTGATGACTTCATCAAATTGATGATCTTGGCTAGTAAAATACTCAATAATCGGATGTCGCAAGTCGATTTCATTTGTATAAGCAAAGAAAATATATTGTGTTTCTTTGCCTTTTGATTGATGTGTCGTAAACGCTGCATCTACTCTCTCATATGAAAGATCCGTTCGTTGCACCTCTAATCTCATTCGCTAATCTCCTTTGATTAATTTTACTTTTACGGGTAACGATTTAACAATTTCACGATAGTCCTCTGGAATTCGTTTAAATATTACACGAGACGTATAGTCATCATACAACCGCTGTAACCCATCAGTCATAGCATCCAACCCTAAACTGTCAATTATCGTAGTTCCATCTTTACATGTATACCCAACAACAAGTGGAGTGTCGTTAAGAACTCTATGATGCTTACCAAGAGTGATGTAACGTTTCTTCTTGAGAGTATCTTTGTCAATGAATAACGACGCATTAACACTCATTAAAATACTAGTGATCTGATGAGTGTCAATCTCATCGGTGATTTCTTGAAATTGATGGTTAATAATTTTAAAATATTCAAACATTTTGTGAGTAATTGGTAATTGATGCGTATATTTGATGTTTATAGTCAAGCACGTCGAAAACTCTTGTCGAGAAACATTAGTGCTTGTGCATGTGATGATGTCATCACTTTCTAAAATTAATTCTAAAATCATCAAGTTACTCCTTTACTAATCTAATTTTACGAGTGTAATAATCTGATTGTTCAAATCTTGACATTGGAATGATGTCACTGTACACTGAAAGAGCGTATCGATTGATAATATACTCTAACCCTGCATTTAGCACTGTAGGTTCAACATGTTCTACACCGTCATTCGTAATGTAGCCTGCTTGCATGAAGTTAGAATCGTTTAAATCTAATTCAAACTTCGATAAAAACTGACCGTTCGTTAAAGTCGATTCTAGAGCATAGACGTTTACCTTTGTTAATATATCTAATTTATGTACAATAATCGCTTTAGCACCACGTTCAAGAATTTCATCAATCACGTGTCGATACTCATCGTGATACGCGTTTTGTAATACTCAAAGATCGAATGAGTAATCGGTAATTGATAACTATACTTCACGCGAACTGTTGCAGTTGGAGATTCTTCGCAAAACTTCGAAATTGTGCATTCAGCAGTCTGTCGAGTTTTGTTCGATAACTCTATTTCAATCTTTCTAGTCTCTTTCATTCCAAATTACTCCTTAATCTTTTCTGCTTTTATGATGTCTACAAACGTTTCTTCGTTATACTCTGGTTCAAGATCTCTAAATAATTGTAATTCAACGTAATGCTCATACATGTCTTGAAGTGCTTTATTAAAAGTCTCACAATTATCCATAATTGCACCGTCAACTAAAGTGTGACTAACAACGACTGGCGAACCAATGAGACTTTTATTCATAAAAGTACTGTGCACATAGCCACATTTATTTAAACTCTCAAACGCATCTTCGTTTAAATCAATCGTTTGATGAATATGAATAGAAATATAAGAAACTTTTCGTTTGTATAGCTCTTCAACTACTTCATGATACTTCGATGACGTATCAACTTTACGATAGTACTCAAATAACTTGTGAGTCAATGGTAGTTGATAAGTATATGCTACAGACCCGCAATAAGTCGGACGCGTATCATTAGAGTCTGCTGATTCGAAAATCACGCCCCAGTTAATTAATACTTTATCATCGTTATCTAGTATCAATAATAACTTCATTGGTGTTGTTGTTTTCATAAACGTCTCCTTACTCTTCAACTTTTGTAATAATTCTTGTGCTATAGACAGAAGACTTACTGCCTAACTGACGAAATGCCTCAGTAGCATAAATTGATAGCCCTGACGCAAATACTGTTTCTATATTTCGTAAATCTACATATGCGTTATCGCTCGTCAAATAGCCTTCTAATGTTACAAAACAATGGTCGTGTATGATGAGTGTGCCATCTCTCGATAGCAAATCATAATCGTTATCACTAATCCTCAAGTCTAATGTAATTTTACAAATCATATGACGAATCTTTCGACGTTTTGCTTCTTCAGCAACATCATCTCTATTAATAGCAGCAACAAATGAATAATTGATCGTATCGTCAAACGGAAGCATCATTTCTACATAACCACTCGCTTTATACCTTTGTGAATATGGGTTTGCAAATCTCTTTTCTTCTTCGATCGTAATTGGTAATAGTCTTATTCCATCTCGATACGGATCTAAATAGTGCTTTAACGTTACTTTTCTGTAAGGTACTGTCACATGTAGTATCTGTTCCATTAAATTCTCCTTGTCGTAACTGTTGATGTCGGTCTAAGTTCATTACACTTACTCACTAGAGTTGCATGCGCTTGTTGTTGTAAACGACCTGCAAACACTAACGGGTGAATGCAATCGAACTCAACGACTATATCATCAAATGTTGTATAGCCGAGAAGTGCAATCACATAAGACACGCCTCGCGTATTAAAGCCGTCTCTTTCAACTCGACCCCAATCGTCGTTTGTTAATAGAATTCTGTACTTACAACGCACAGTAACGTCTTTAATGTCGCGTTCTTGTGCTTCTCGAACAACTTCTCCGTAATGTCTGTCCCACAGTTTGTCATAAGTCATGCGCTCATCAAGAGGCACTGTAATGTCGATATGACCATCAACGATATATTTACGAGTACCTGTGATGTCCCATTCTTCTGCACAATCATGAATTAATGTCTTTATAAGAGATCCATCTCCGTGTACGTCGATTGAATGTTCTAAAACGTTATCCATCATCATTTTCTCCTTACTGTTACCGTTGAGCATGGCGACAGCCATGTAACTTTCGTCGCTAAAGATGATTCAACTTGTTTGCGCAATAGTTCTGTAAAAATAAACGTATGAGTAGAATCGTTTAGCACTACTCGTTTGTCGTCAAATGTCGTGTACGTAAGTAGCGAAATGTCATAGCCCACAGTATCTAATGTAATTGATGATCGTGTTTCGAACCATTCATACTCGTCAGCCGTCAGCACGATTCTATAAAAGCAACGAATAGTGACTTCTTTAATCTTGCGTACTTGAGCTTCTTGAACAATCTCACTCAAGTCGTTAAGTGTAAATGAAGACTTTGTAATGTTTGCATTAAATGGTACCGTGATGTCGATATGACCTTTTGCATCATATTTACGTCGATCAGAGACGTTCCAATCTTCTTCACGATCGTGAATTAACGTTTTTAGCAACGAACCATCCTTATATACGTCAATCAAAATCTCAATCATCAATTTCTTCTCCTTTTCACAATTATTCTTAACGAATTTGTATAAGCACCTACTGGTTTGTATAAACTATCGATAAAATGCAGAAGCACTTCTCTATAGAAGACACTGTCTTCGTGTAATTCATCACCAGAATGTTCTTCGCCGTCAACAGTCACATACTTGTCGATGACTAAAGTGTCAATAAACCCATCAAGTTCATATGACCCGCCTCGTTCAACATAGTCATACGAATCACGTGAAATTCGTGTACTGATCTTTACTTTAAAGCTTAACGATTGCACGTCTCGCGTATTCAGCTCTTCAATGACAGCTTCACACTCCATTGCTCGATTGGGCGGAGTGCCTGTGAAATAACGTTCAGTATCTGTAATCAATTTAGACCATTCACTTGAATGAACATCCATCACAACATCGATTGTGCCAGATACATTATAGAAGGGCTCTGTGTAAGATCCGAAATGAACATTAGTAGCGTCACTAATTGCGACATTCTCAAGAAGTTTGCTTCTATAAAAATTATTCCATAAGTCAACGTAAAATTCTAAATTATTAGTTGTCATCATCGAAGCCCCTTTCTTGCAATCATTAAGTTCGCTCTATTCGAAAATGATTTGTTCATAAAGCATGTAATATAATAGGTAGCGTATGAGTGCAATTCATTCTCGAGTACTAGTTGTTGATGATCAATGAATTCGTCATTCATCATATAACCAACCATTTCTACATCAAAATATCGACTCATGTTCATTTGATCGTAGCTTTTAACTGCTTGATAAGCACGTCCGTCTAACATTACCGAGAAGACGCAGTGCGTTTTTACAGAAGTAATGTTGCGTTTGTGTGCTTCTCGAGCAACTTCAGCTAAGTGCGCATCCTTGTCAACGAGTCTTGCACTACATGCATCAATTGGCACATCAACAGTAACGTATCCCTCAATTTTCGCAATGCATTCATCGCCCCACAGTCTACGTTCGACCTTAGTAATCATCAATGGCATCGACGTCGAACTATCGGCATACAAGTCAACTAAAATGTCAAATTCAAATTGTGGATGCTGTGTGTATGTTATCATCATTAAGTTCCTTTCATGTACACATTCTGAAAAGTGTAATCATCAATTAATACATGCCTACAAATTGCAAACGCTCTTGTTCTAATTGTTCTGCTTCAACGTCATTGACGACTTTTACGATCCAACACCAGCGAAATTCATCAAGATCACCGATGTTTGTAAAATCGTCTTGCTTTTGTGCTCTTAAAAATGTTTCTGTATAATAATAGTCTAACTCATTGATGATTACGCTGTCTCGTTCGACGTTATGACCATTTAGTTTGTCAACTTCTACTCTAATATTCGATAACCAACAACGAGCGCCGAATTCACTAAGTGCATCATTAAGATCAAACTGTAAGTCGTATTTGACGATTAGTTCGATTCGTCGAACATCACGTTTCTTAAGTTCACCGTCTAAATGACGATCATCAATTCGTTCTAACGTTCTTGTGTACGGTAACGTGAGGGATAACGTTAACGGCATATTTACTAGAGTGTGCTTGCTACCGCGATACATGTATTCTTTGCACTCAATCGTGTCTTTAACGATCGGCGTCGTGTTTGGATGCGGTTGATAAAATAGTTTCATTATTGTTCTCCTGTCGTGTACAAATCTTCAATTGTGTATTTCTGATATAAAGTCGGCTCTACTCTAAACCGTTGTTTAAAGACTGAGTGGTAAGCAGAGTCATGACGACACGTCATTGACAAATACTCACGAATTAATGACAGCAATTCAGTGTAGTCATAAGCATATGTCTCACCGTTACGAACAATCGAATCGATGTTTACATCGATAACGTCTGTGCCTGAATAAGTGAAATTTGTCGGAATAATGTCAACATATTCATTAAACAAGTATTGACGTTGATCTTCAAACTCAAGCTCGTATGTAATTGTTATTGATAATTCAGTAATGTCTGCATCTGACAGCGCGCCTTCGAGGTGAGCGTCGAGCTCACTGATTTCTAATGGATGAGTTGTAAATTGGTAATTGCACAGATACGAGTAATACTTTATGCGTCCGCTACCGCGTAAGCGTGATTCGATAAACTCGTCGGCAAGCATTTCTCGAGTACTAGATGCTTCATCAATTAATTCATACATGTTTACCACTCCTCAATTTCTAGTGGTATTCAACACGTAACGAGGTTACGCTTAGAATACCGATTCACAAAGATGATTATAACATGAATCTCAATTAAGTACATACACGTGAGCGTAATAATCATCAAATATCGTTTACGATATCGAAATACACAAATAGGCAATGTGTACACGTGCGGAGAACACTTAGGCTCGTGCTGATCTAAAACACAAAAATAGGCCCTCGTTTTAGATCTCGAGAAAGGCACCAACCGTTAGGCTTCAGGCCTGTCTGATCTAAAACACATTTTTCGAAAAATTTTAGATCAGCAAATAGATCAGCAAAAATGTACCAACGGTAAGGCTTCAGGGCCGTCTGATCTAAAACGCATCAAAAACTGACAATAACTTAAATAGAGAGAGTATATTTTATATATTATACATATATTACATTCTCATGCAGAAGTTTTTATTAGTTTTTATTATGAAATAGATCAGACTGACTTGAAGTATAACGGTT